>Ga0078972_1001897_pt2 | contig 53525 bp, 57 predicted proteins | sample YelNatPaOPGAMG01_FD_67568 | JGI IMG/M metagenome (GOLD analysis project Ga0078972, IMG submission 67568) | Hot spring thermophilic microbial communities from Obsidian Pool, Yellowstone National Park, USA - OP-RAMG-01 (SPADES assembly) (version 2) | ecosystem: Environmental > Aquatic > Thermal... | reverse complement strand
ATCTTTTCGACCCCATTTATCAATTCTTCTATTTCTTCTTTTTTAGGCTCTCGTTTCTTATCGTGGTCACACAAATTTCTTAAATCGGCTAAATGCTGGATAAAACGCCAAGTCGGCGTTTCAATTACATCGTTATCTTTAAGTAATTGATTGTAGTCGTTAATGGAGGGGTTTTTCTTGCTTACCTTAATTTTGTGATTCTCGCATACTTGCGACAAATGACCTTCTAATACTACCCCTGCTACTGCCCCAGAGCCACGAGTAAAGCCTTTCTTATTTAACTCTCGTGCAGCGTCTAACTCTGAATCAAATAAATCTGCCCGAACCAATTGTTTAATATCAAATAAGGAACTTTCAAATCTCCTTTTAGCGGCTTTTACTATTCCCAGCTGATTTTCAAATAATGACTTTGCATAATCAACTTCTTCAGCAGGAATATAATAAAATTCTAATTTCATGCCTTCGCTTCTTGGGGGAGTATATGTTATATACTCTTTTAAACATTTTTCGCCTTTTTGATAATAATATTTTTCAAAATCTTCAACTCTATTAGGTAAAACAATTTTTATCAAAGATAAAGATTCAGAATACCAAACTTCGTATTCTTTCCTAAACTTAATTAAAGCTTCATTAGTCCTCAAAATAGACAGTAATTTCTCTCCCTTTTTAATAAGGTTATCTATATCTTTTTTATATTTTTCTAAATTCGTCATAATTAAAAATAAAACTCCTTATTTAATTTTTTATCCTCCTCGCTAACTCCGTATTCCTCATCATCAATTTCGCTGTAATTGACATAGAGATGATTTTTATCTAAACATTCAAGCAAAAATCTTTTTGGGTCTTCAATGGATAAATCTTCAAAATCTTTTGCGTTCTCGTCAACTGCTTTTATATCCACTTTATAACTCAAAAATGCTTTTTCTTTCATTGTCTCCCATAAGTTTTTTAATTCTTCTTTTGTTTTCGCTTTCTGTATTTTTTCAATAAAATTTTCATTCCATTTCATAAGTTCTAAGTAGACAAAATCGCCACCACCCAATTTTTCGATAACTTTTCTCACTCGGGGCACTGTCACAGTATCTACATAATCAAGTTGTTCGCAAAGAATAAATTGTCTATTGCCACCATCTTCTTTATTAAGTTCCAAAACCGCTTGAGCAGTTGTGCCACTTCCAGCAAAAAAATCTAAAATTATATCCTTGCTTCCACTCTGACTGACAAAAATTTTAATCAGTTCTACAGGTTTTGGATAATTAAAATATTTCTTTCCATCAAACAACGTTTTAATATCGTATGTTCCCTTCGTTGTCGTTATATCCGTGATAATATCTTTTAAGTTTGTAGCATCATATTTTCTAATTTTTGTAAATACTTTTACTTCATCTTTGGTTTTTACAAACTCCAAATTAGATAACTCACGTAATATTTTTTCTTTGTTCCATCTCCAGGCATGGAAACGGTGTACGCCATCATTATTTTTCTTAGGTGGTATTTTAATAAAATCCTTAAAATTTATTTCTTGATCTATGTTCGAAAACTTAACTTCTTTAGTCTTGAAATTATAATGAATATTAAATACTAAATTGGGCCGGGTTTCTTCATTAAACGCAGAATTAGTATTATATAGTTCATTTTTCAAGACAAATCTACCGGTTTGGTCATTTTTAACTTCGTAATCAAAACCTTTATAGCTACTTGGCATAAGTGATTTTGCTTTTTCTATCGGAATTTCAAATGGCCCTATATTTTTACTATCTTTACTTTTTGCATAAACTAAAATGTATTCATATGTCTTTGTTGCTCCTTTTCCAGCTATTTGTCGTCCCTTTAGATTACTGACCCAACAAAAAGTATTTAGATAATTTTCTCTATTAAAAATTTCATCCATTAACACTTTCAAATAATGAATCTCGTTATCATCAATAGAAACGAAAATTAACCCATCTTCTTTTAATAATTCTCTCGCTATCTCCAACCTGTTTTTTATAAAAACAAGCCAAGTCGAATGGTTGAAGGCGTCATTGTATTTAAACTCATCATTTCCAGTATTATACGGTGGGTCAATGTAAATAAGTTTTACTTTTCCGGCGAAGCGTTTTTTGAGGGAGTGAAGGGCTAAAAGATTGTTGCCTTTGATAATAAGATTGTCTTTTATCTCGCCTTTTTCGTCGGTTTTGAATTTATCCAGTTTATGTTCGCCTTTGGCATCTATCCGTTTGGCATTAGTAAAAACTTTGGGATCTAAAAGACGAGTAATTTCATCCGGCGCTAAAGTTTCATTCCAGAAAATTTCATCCCGCTTTTGGTCCTCTTTTGTCATTCCGCCTTCAAGCACACAATCTTTATATGGCCAGGAAAGAACAACTTCTTTTTTCTCGCTTATAAACTCTCCTTTTTCATCAATCAATCCAATTTTATTTTTAAAAGAAGTATAAGAATCCGGCAAAAATTGTTTATTAGAAATAAACTTAATAAATTTATCTTTGTCAAAAATTGTCGCTTTCCCGACTTCTGTAAAAAATACCTCTTTCATTTGCTTATCCCCCAAAAGAAGCTCAATCAAATCTTTATCCAGCTTTAACGCAAGCTCAATAATTTTATTCTTCAAAAGCTCGCCTTCACTGGTCAAACGCTCATCTTTTTGAAGTAGTGATTTTAAATTGTCTAATAAGTTTTCCATAGTTTTACCTCTGTAAATCGTCAATGCTAACGCCCAAAGCGTCGGCGATTTTTTGACGGTTTTAATTCTGGGGTCTGACGTTGCCCTGGACTCAAGTTTTCAATTTGCGTGATTGCATGCAGAACAATCCTGCAAGTAGCGAGCGGACAAACTCCCGGCAAAACTCTGGCTGACTTGTGCGTCACCTTCGTGAGGTGAGTCGGAATGCCATTAAATTTCGTCTGGTCGGGGTGGAGGGACTTGAACCCTCGACCTCCGGCTCCCAAAGCCGGCGCACTAGCCAGCTGTGCTACACCCCGTTTTTTAATCACTCTTGAAAAACCACCTTTATTGCCTTATTTACTCCCTAAAAAATTTACTCTATTTTACCATCTTTTCTAAGAAAAACAAAGTTCTTAACGCTTTAGAAAGCCAGGCACATTTTAACTTGTTGCTTTAAGGGCTCGCCTTTTCGCCAACCGTCTCTAAATTTCTCTTTCAAAATTAGAATCTTTGTTCTATAATAAACTCAATCAAAATCAGAGATTAAGACTTAAAAAACAGAATGGACGCGCTGATTCAAACCAAAAATCTCACCAAGATATACGAGGAGGCAGGCCAAAAGCTTATGGTTTTAGATAAGATCAATTTAGAAGTAAAAAGAGGCGAATTTTTGGCAATAATGGGGCCTTCGGGTTCAGGTAAAACCACTCTTTTAAACATCTTAGGCTGTCTTGATAGACCCACCTCAGGCTCCTACAAATTAGAAGGTGAGGAGGTTGCTAACAAATCTCAAAAAGAATTAGCTCGCATCCGAAATAAAAAAATTGGCTTTATTTTTCAGACTTTTAATCTGCTACCCCGCTATAATGTGCTTGCCAATATCGCCTTGCCGCTTCTTTATGCAAAAGGCCCCAAACCCAGCCGAGCAAAGCTTCTTGCGCTACTGGATAAAGTCAATCTCAGAAAACGCGCCCTTTATAAACCCAACCAGCTTTCTGGTGGCGAACAGCAGAGGGTGGCAATTGCTCGCGCGCTAGTCAATAATCCAGAGATTATCCTGGCGGATGAGCCCACAGGCAATTTAGACAAGAAATCCAAAGAGGAGGTAATGGCAATTTTAAAGAGATTGAATCAAGAAGGCGTAACCCTGATTCTGGTCACTCATGATCCGAAAATCGCTAAAGCAGCCAAAAGGATTATTCATTTAGAAGATGGGGAAATCGTCAAATGAGGATTTGGGAACCATTTAAAATTGCCTTGATAGCCATTCTAGCCAATAAGCTAAGATCGCTTCTGACTATGCTGGGGGTAATTATAGGCGTCTTATCGGTCATCTCCTTAATCTCCATTGCTCAAGGCGTAAAGGCGGATATTGAGAGACAGATTACGGATCTTGGCTCTAATCTTCTTTTTGTAGTACCGGGCAAGATCGACACCAGCAGTGCTCAGCAACAGGCTTCCCCCTCACAACTGATCGGCGGCACTATTCTTACCGAGAAAGACTTGGAAACAATCTCTAAAATTGAAGGGGTAAAAACGCTAACCCCAATAATGCTTGTTCCCGGGGTCTTAAAGTCAGGAGAGAAGATTTCCAAAAGAGCCATTTTGATTGGCACCACTCCCGCCATGGCCGAGCTGACAAATTTTCAAATCAGTAAGGGAAGATTTTTAAGAGAGGAAGATAAAGGCAAAGAGGTTGTAGCCTTAGGCAAAGTGCCAAAGGAAGAGCTTTTTGGAGAGGAGGAGGCGATAGCTAAAAAGGTACTCATCGGCAAAAAAGAGTTTGAGGTGATTGGCGTTTTTGAAAAACCTGGCACCTCTAACATTTTAGGGGGCGAGGAGTTTCAGAGTTTTGTTACCATCCCCTTTGAGACTGCCAAAAACCTGGTAGGCTCAGCGCAGATTCATCGCATCCTGATTAAGGTCAACGATGGGAAAGATATAAAAGAGGTGGCAAAAGTAATTAAAGAGAAGCTTCTAGAAAACCATGGCGGCGAGGAGGATTTTTCGGTTTTAAGCCAAGAGGATCTCTTAAATCTTCTGGGAAAGATTCTTAACTTAATGACCCTAATGATTACCGCCATTGCCTCTATCTCCCTTCTGGTTGGTGGCATCGGCATTATGAACATCATGCTGGTTTCGGTCACCGAAAGAACCCGGGAGATTGGACTCAGAAAAGCCGTGGGGGCAACTGCCTCGGCTATCTTGTGGCAATTTCTGATTGAAGCGATTGTCCTTACCCTCCTTGGCGGCTTACTTGGTTCGGCCCTCTCTTTCGTGGCGATTAAAATTATTGATCTAAAAACACCCTTAAATCCGGTGTTTACTTTATGGGCGTTGGGTTTGGCAAGCGGTGTCTGTATTGGCGTAGGCATTCTCTTTGGACTATTGCCTGCTCTCAGGGCGGCCCGTCTGGATCCTATCAAGGCGCTCCGTTATGAGTAAAAACACCTTGGCAAAGGTTCTCCTTCAAAAGGATGCAGATTAAAAAGGCTGCTTTAAAAATTTAAAATTGTTTGACTTTCTGAGCATTTTTATGTTAAGCTTAAGCCAACCTATGAGAAATATTAAAGGTTTAATTCTGCAGGGAGAGTAAAGATAGTCAGAATAAGATTTGCTATCAACGAGAATATCAAGGCGAAAGAGTTGCTGCTGATCGCAGAAGATGGCAAGCCGATAGGCATCGTACCAAAAGAGAGAGCGCTTAAGATCGCCGAAGAGCGAGGTTATGATCTGGTAGAGGTGGCGCCTAACGCCAAACCACCGGTAGTAAAGCTTTTAGATCTAGGCAAATTCCTCTATCAGCAATCCAAACTAGAGCGCGAGAACCGCAGCAAGCAGAAAGAGATAGAGGTCAAAGAGATCGGCTTCGGTTACAAGACGGGTGAGAATGATCGTCGGATAAGGCTTAAGAGAGCAAGAGAATTTTTAGAAGAAGGCAACAAGGTTAAAATGGTACTGAGGCTTTTTGGGCGGGAGCAGATCTTTGCCAAGGAAGCAGAACAGGATTTGTTAAAATTGAAGGACGAGATTGATCTACCGGTAGTTATGGAGCAATCTCCCAAAAAAATCGGCAACCGCCTCATTATGATTCTTGCTCTAGACAAAAAGGTTAAAATTAGAGAGGAAAAAGGTGAAACTAAAAACCCACAAAACAGCTAAAAAACGAATCATTCAGACAAAGAGTGGGGTGTTTAGAAAACCCGCAGCTATTTCGCATTTACGCACCCATAAATCTGAACGGGACACTCAAAAAAGAGCAATTGCTAAAGCTGATATCAAAAAACTAAAAAGAATGCTACCAGGGCTATAACAAGGAAGAGAAACGATGCGCGTCAAAGGTGGTGTAACAACCAAAAGAAGGCATAAGAAAATTTTGAGATTGGCAAGAGGTTATCGCTTGGGCAGAAGCAAGCTTTTTAGCCAAGCCAAGGAGACAGTTTATAAAGCCTACAAATATGCCTATCGAGATCGCAGAATAAAAAAGAGAGAATTCCGTAAACTCTGGATTATTAAAATCAATGCTGCCCTAAGAAATTTAGACATAAGTTACAAAGATTTTATTCATACGCTTCGCAAACAAAAAACGACACTTAATCGCAAAATGCTTGCCTATCTTGCCGAGAAAGAGCCTGAGGCTTTTGCTCAATTGGTAAAAGATCTCCAAAATAAAGACTCAAACAGTAAAAAATAATAAGAGAAAGATTCAGTTTTTAAATGGTGGACGTGGCGGGAATTGCACCCGCGTCCGGCTGGCAATAACCAAACGTTCTACAAGCTTATTCTGGTTTGTTTAGCTCTTCAGTCTCTGAAACCAGACAAAAATGACTAAAGGGCTATCTTTGGAGGTTTTCACAAAACCAAAGCCAAAGACAAACTCTGGTTTGCTAGCCTAAAGATTATCACGCCTTAGGTAACTGTTTAGGCTCAATTACCCAGACGGCGCCTGCGTAATTAAACAAGCGCAAGGGCTGGTCTTACAGGAGCAAGAGAAGCTAGAAGCCTCTTTGCGCTAGCCGCAAGACCTGCAAACAATACTGAGATTGCAGTTATGCTTTGTCTAATTTAACGCAATTAGACATTTCGGCTTGCCCGTTTTATTAAAGACCAACCGTCGAGCTTTAATTCACGCCCAATTATTTTTATAATAATAAAAATTTTTATTTTAGTAAAGGGGTGAAGTAAGTTGTCAAAATAGCAAGAAGTACCTAAAGCCTACTCGTATCTGATGGCATCCAGTGGATTTAAACGAGCAGCCCTCACTGAAGGATAGAGTCCTGTAAGACAACCAAGGAGAGTAGGAAAGATGACCATAAAAGGCAAGAAGAAGATAGGAAACTGAAAAAGATTTACAGGGATTCCCTGAAACTTAGCCGCGATTTTGTTGACCAGAAATTCTATGAAGAAACTAAAGAAATAGCCACCCAGTACACCTGATAAACCTCCCAAAAAACCCAAGAGAGCCGCCTCAATTAGAAAAAGCCAGCGCACTGTCCGATTGGTGATCCCCACTATCTTCATAATACCAATCTCACGCGTACGCTCAAGAAGGGTAATGGTCAGAGTGTTAAACATGCCAATAGAAGCCACCACCAGAGCAATACTGGCTATAAAAAACAGCCCTACAGTCACCCAACGGAAGACATTACGCGCATCATCAAGAGTCTTAAGTAAGGTTTCCACTTGGAAGCCTTTCATCCGGATAGCCGTCTCGGCGGCAATAACACTATCACGATCTCTAGCGTTCACCTTGGCAGAGGTAATCTGAAATTTATTTAGGTCTTTTATCACTATCTCAGGGATATAATTTACCGGTGCGTCTCCACCTGTACCTACTCCTACCACAGTCAAAGGCTTACTAATGTTGATGATGTTGGAAGGCGTATTGGGATCAGTCAGCTTAAGGATAATCTGCTTACCTAAAATATGTTTTGCATCGGTCTCCAACATATTAAGAGTCTCTGAAGAAAGAACGATCTGAAACTTGTCTTCCTCAAAGGGGCTACCAAAATTGATATTCACTCCATCAAGCGCTGGTAAAGAGCGGTTGCCAATCCTTACGGTAGTGCTTACCAGTTTGTCATTAAAGATAATCTGCGCCTCAGCAATATAGACCGGTGACACCTCAGACACTCCGGGTATCTTTTTAAATTCTTCAATTGCTTCTTTATTGAGGGTAGCAGCGCCGCTCTCAGACAGAGTTGTGACATCAAGCGAAAAAAGCGATTTCGATTTTAAAATGGAGCCAATGGTTACATATTGCATACCATAACCAAAGCCCACAAGCACCACAATGCTTAAAGTAGCTACCGCAATGCCAATAATGGTCAAAAGCGACCTTAGCCAGTTCACCTTCAGCATTCTCAGAGCAATCCTAAGAATATCCACAAGCTTCATACTTCTCCTCGATAACGCCGTAGAGCCTCATAGCTCTCCTCTGGCAAGACTGGTCTACTGGGTTGTGGTGATTCCTCCTTAGGAGGGCTGGTAAGAGGAGGAGGTGGCACAGATGGCGAACTTAAAGTGGGTGTAGAAGGCAATCCGGCTGTTGTCTCGCCTGGATAAGGCACTGTTCCTAAAGTGGGAAACGGCGGCTCTTTCTCTATTTCTGGTAAAGCTGTAACTTGAAACTCTGGCATCACCTGTCCTTGACCAAAGACAACACGGCTTGCGCGCGGTACTTTTATCTCGCGGTTAATCTGACCATCTTTTAAGAAAATGACCCTGTTGGCATATTGCAGATGACTAGGATTATGGGTAACCATCAGAATTGTGTGATGTGATTTACGATTTAGGTTATAGATAAGCTCCAGAATCTCGTTAGCGGAAGCGCTGTCTAAATTGCCGGTTGGTTCATCAAGGATAATAATAAAAGGATTATTGATAAGCGCCCGGGCAATTGCCACTCTCTGTTGCTCGCCGCCAGAAAGCTCGTTGACATGTTTGTAGGCATGTTTTCCAAGACCTAAAAACTCAAGCAGGGAGAGGGCATTTCGATATCTCTCCTTATAAGGCACACCGCTTTCAGCCTGAGGTAAAGCCACATTCTCCCAGACATTCAGACTCTTGATAAGATTGAAGGTTTGAAAAACAATTCCTATCTTTAAACGATGAAAGCGAGCCAACTCCTCGCTCTTCCAGCGGGCAATATCCCGATGGCGAATAAGAATTCTACCAGAGGTAGGCTTTTCTAAACCAGCAATCAGATATAAAAGAGTAGATTTCCCTGAGCCAGAGGGACCGAAGATAATTACATATTCACCCTTTTTAATTTTTAAGGAAACATTCTTGATCACCTCCGCCTTATTGTTGCTGGAAAACCAATAAGTCTTACAGACATTCTGTAGCTCTACTACTGAAGAGTGATGGACGGTGTAACGGTGATGAAAAAAGCTCACTTCTCACCTCCAAAGAAATTATTTAGCCAGCCAAAAACCTGCAAAAAGTTCTCCATAATCAGAGCAAAAATTCCTTTTCTTACCGTGGGGGTGATAAAAGAAATCTCCTGTTCGCTAAAATTACCTGCCGGATCTTCGGCTTTGACCTTTAAAACATAGGGGGTGGACGGCAGAAGACCGGTTTTCACCAAAATATGAGTGTCTGAAGGTAAAGATTCTCTTGGCGAATCAGTAACTTTGCCAGGGTTGGTTTTTGGATAGAGTTTAGCGCTACCATAGGCCAACTTATTGGTACGAAAAGTACTGGTAAGCACAATCTCATCGCTAGAACGAATGGCTGCCGCTCTTAGATTAAGAATTTGAGGAGCATTGTTATCTACAGGTGTAGTAAAACTTCTCTCATCAGAAGTCACCTGCTTACCTTGAAAATCAGAGGCAGTAATCTGAAAAAGATAGGTAGAGTTATCCAAAAGCTCAGAGAGGGCTACGGTATGTTCGGCTTTTAAATCGGTTACCGCCTGGGAGAGCGGATGATTCTTCTCTTTATGACGAAAGGTCAGAATGCCGGTGGTAGGTGTGTTGGTCTTCCAGGTAATGTCCACATCATGAGGACCTTTAATCTTCACATCAATAGCAACAATTGCCGGCTGAGGAATGGTTCTAAAAGTAAAATCTGAAGATCTTTCTATAGAGCCATTAACTGAGGTGACCACAATACGAAAGTGATATTCGGTACCTGGCTTTAAGTTCTCTAATTTGACAGTATGCAGGGTGGTATAACCTACTGATTTATCTACAAGCGATAAACCATAATTGGTAGTCTCACCATACTGCACTTCTGAACGGGTAGCATCACCAGTACTCCAGCTGATAATTGCTGAGGTATAAGTAATATCCGAGACACTAACGCCAGAGATAGCCCTTTTAGGCAAGGTGGTAAAGCTTAAATCGCGAGAGTAGCCTGTTGCTCCTTCAATATTTACTGATTTAGTACGCAGGTGATAAGTTGTCTCAGACTTAAGGTTAGGGACAGTTACCCGGTGATCAGTCAGATAGTTGCTTGAATCACCTACCTCCAGGCCATAATCTGTGGTTTCGCCTATTTGTACCATAGAGGTAGTAGGCTGGTTGGTTTTCCAGACTACTGTTATTGAGCTGTCAGTAATGTTCTCTAAGATAGGACCGTCGCCTAAAATCTCAGGCGCGCTCATACCAGTAATAGGAACAGAAACCCCATCGCCCAAGATTACTGTTTGGATGGTAAAATTTTCTGATTTTAAATTCTCTGCCAAAGCTATGGAGAAAGAAGAAATAGTTAATCCAAAAGCCATAAGCAAAAGCCCGGCTTTTTTAGCAAAGCCAAAAAGACAACTTATTAGTCGCACTTTCAATCCTATCTTCCTCCTCCTTTCCTTTTAGAAATATTATATCAGATCTAAAGACTATCAGGAAAACCAAAGGTATCCTCTAGTTTCAGCTGGAAGCCATCTTCAATCTTATAGAAATTCACCCGCGGCTCTTTTTTATCCTGAGGCTCAAAGAGAGCTGCATAAAGATTTTCTCTACCGGAAAGATAAAAACGAGCCTTCTTAACAGGAAGAGGTATCTCTGCCAGCATCCTTGAGCCTCCGGTCTGCCAGTTAAATTCATAGATTGCTGTCTTGTTTTCTGTACTAACTAAAAGATAAGAAAGATTAGAAAGCAAAAGCGAATCTAAAATAAGAGCATCCGACTCAATCTCCGGCAAAACTGCCATTTCATTATTAGTTTCAAGATCTTTAAGGTAAAAACTAAAATCTTCTATTTTCAGCTCAGAGAGAGCAGCCTGGGTTTTATCCCGACGGACTGCTTTATAAAGAAGCTTTTTGCCATCTAAAGAGAGGAGGAAGAAATAAGATGAGGAAGAAAAAGAGGTCTTACTGCTAACAAGGGTTTTTAGCTTTTTTTCAGGAAGAGAGAAACTTAAAAGATAAGTCATACCATCCGTAAAAGATTTGGCAAACTGCTTCTTCTCTTCCTCGCTGGCAAGCAAAGCAATAAAGACAGGGGCGTAGAACAACGACTGAGAATCCTTACTCCAGCTCAAATAGGGAGCATTTTTATCCAAAAAAGGCATTCTGGGAAAAGAGCTCTCAAAAATTTTCTGACGACTCGCCACTTCCAAGATGACCAGCTTGTTGGCAGTAAGAACTGCAAGATATTTGTCATCATCAGAGAAAAGAAGCTGTCCGGCGGGTTGCCCTAGGTCGTAAAGAAAAGAGAGGCGCGGTAAATTAGGTAGTTCCAAAAGATAGATTCTGCCACTTGGCTGATAGTCGCTGCTGCCCGCCTCTCGTTTAGCCTCTACAAGAGCGGCTAAATGATGGGAAGACGAAGGCACTATCTCTGCCATTGGCCTGTCAAGAAGAATTGAGGGCGCTTTGTTTTTTATGTCAAAGACCGCCGGCAGACCCACTTCGCTACTTACCTCTTGCGCCTCGCCGGGCAATTTCTCTGTTTTCTTCTCTTTTTTTAGAAAAAGGATATGCTCCTGATCGCCGAAAAAGAAAGCACTATTGCCAAAAACCGCTTCCTCGCTTACTTTGTTGAGATTGCTGCCATCAAGATGGGCTAAATAGAGAAAACCGTCGCGGACAAAAAGAAGATTTTGGGGGACAAGCTCGCAAGAAACTACTTTTTGCTCTCCTTCCTGGAGAAAAATTTTTTCTTCCCTCTTAAGGAAGCCGTCCCTGTAGCAGCTAATTTTGAGGTCTTTCTCAGCCTCCACACTGAGGTTCTCTATCGGTGTCTTGCCTAAGGGTTTATCATCAAGAAAAACCTCTGCCTGGTTAGGAAGGGAATTGACTATTAAAGTAGCAATTGCTCCTTTGAGGCGAAAATTTAAATAAACTCTCTGGAAAGGAAAAAGAAAAACCATCTTTGATTGCGAAAGAAAATTCTCCTTGCTGACAACTATTCTATGCCAGCCAAAAGAGAGCGGGGCAATCACTGTTGGGGTTAAAAACTGCTTACCATCTACACTCACCGTGGCGTGCCCAGGTTGACTCTCAATAATCAGAGTGCCATTTAGGATGGGGTGGACTCGAAAATGCCAGAGCGCGGTAAGCAGGCTAGCAAAGACAAGGATAAGAAAGAAAGTAAAAACCAGATTAAAAAGCTTCTTTATTCTCATTTTTGGCCAATAATCTCTGGACTTATGCCTAACTGTTTCAAAATCTCGCTAGGAATTTTGCGTTTTACAAGAGGTAGATCTGCCTTTATCTCTTCATTACCAAAAGGAGCATAGACACCAAAACCTCTGGCTATTGCTGCATAGAGAATATTCTCTTTCTGGTAAGGGGTAGATTCTAAAAGTAAGTCTTCAGAGAGAAGTATAAGATGTTTGCCCTGGAAGTCTTTGGTAAGTTCATTATAAGCCTCAAGCACCGATTCTTTTCTTTCGTTTAAGATAAAAGGCGGCACAATAACCAACTCTAGATAAAAAGTCTCTTTTTGAGGAGTGGCAAACTCAAGTTTTGAAAGTAAATCCTGAAAAAGAGAGTTAACATAAACATAATGGGCTGCCGGACTGTTTTTAAAACCCGAAATAAGATCAGCATAGGAAGCACCTTCGATTAAGCTTTTTGTCTCAAAACTGAGTGTTGACTCGCCTAAAAACTGAGAATTATGGAAATCCTCCACATTCTTAAAAAGCGGCTCTAGCAAGGATTTAAAATCAGCTACTTTGCTTAAAAAGTTCATCTCCTTAGGTAGATACCCATAGACAAAAACCAAAATCTTGCTAAGAGAAATATCCTCGTTGTAAAGCGGGTGGGCAAACAGAGGCTTGCGGCTTAAAGATGCACTGGTTTTTATAAAACCTTCTTTGCCCGAGCAAGACACCTTGTACCACAAACCATCCGCTGTCACCTCTAGCACCTGAAGCTGCTCCTTGTAATTAATCCAAAACAGCGGTTGTCCTTCTTTAGGCGCAGGATAAACCGGCAGTTTACTGGTAGCTACATAGACCCAGAAGCTCTCCTTACTCTCTGGTAGCTCTTTTTCCAAAACCACTTCTATTCGATTCTCCTCATTGGCAAGTAGGTGGAGAGTTTTTTTGACCGGAAGATAACCCTTTAAGATTAATTCCAACGAAACTTCGCCCGGAGGTAAATCATAGAGTCTTGCAGGAGTTTTCTCCTCTAAAAGCTTGCCATTGAGAGTAATCTCGGCGCCTGTAGGAAAACTATTGAGAAAAAGACTTGCCCGAGTGCCTAAAGCAGGAGCAGGATAAAGCCAGGTGTGGTTATAGAATTCCAAAAAAGCGATACTGAGAGCAGAAAGAAGCAGACCGGGAAAAAATATATTAAGCAAAAATTTTTTGAGCATTCTTTCTAAAACCATTATCCCAAAAATTTCTGCAAATTTGAAAGAGCACTATTCCAAACAAAAACCAAAAATGCTATAGTAAAAAACGAAGAGATGGAGACGCTTTTTTCTCAAAATCAGGTGCCTCTTGCAGATCGTTTACGACCGAAAGACTTCAGCCAGTTTGTAGGCCAAGAGCATCTTACGGGTCGGGACGGGCTTATTACTCGTCTTTTAAAAACCAAGACGCTACCCTCCCTGATTTTCTGGGGACCACCGGGCTCTGGCAAAACCACTCTCGCTCAACTGATTGCCAAAGCCAGCGGCTATCAATTTATCCCCCTCTCCGCAGTGAGCGTTGGTGTCAGCGAGGTGAGAAAAATCATAAAAGAGGCTAAAAAGAACTTCGAGATGGGCAAGAAGACTATTCTTTTTATTGACGAAATCCATCATTTTAGCAAAAGCCAACAAGATGCTTTTCTGCCCTATATTGAGAAGGGGATTGTTATCTTTATTGGTGCCACTACCGAAAATCCCTCTTTTGAGGTCATAGGTCCTCTTCTTTCAAGAACCCGTACGTTGGTATTAAAAGAGCTAGATAAAAAAGCGCTAACAAAGATTTTAGAAAGAGCGCTGACAGACGAAAAAGAAGGGCTTGCTAAATCAAAAATCAAGCTTGAAAAAGAGGCTACAGAGATTCTCCTTCAGGGTGCCGGCGGCGATGCCCGCCTGCTGCTTAATGTCCTAGAAATAGCAGTAGCGTTGGCTTCTCCACGTAAGAGAGTTACAAAAAAAGAGATTATTAAAGCCCTTCAACATCGAGCCCTGGTCTATGACCGGGCAGGCGAAGCCCACTACAATGCCATCTCGGCTTTTATAAAATCAATGCGAGGCTCAGATACAGATGCCGCGCTTTACTACCTTGCGCGAATGCTTGAGGCTGGCGAGGATCCGCTTTTTATTGCTCGTCGGATGATTATTTTTGCTTCTGAGGATGTGGGCTTGGCTGATCCCAAAGCACTATTGCTAGCGATAGCAGCCTTTCAAGCAGTAGAGAAAGTAGGTCTACCTGAAGCCGCCATCAATCTTGCCCATGTTGTCTGCTACCTGGCCCTCACAAAAAAATCGCGCGCCTCTTATGATGCCCTGATGAAAGCCAAAGAAGCGGTGCGGGCTTTTCCCGATGAACCAGTACCGCTCCTCTTAAGAAACGCACCCACCAAGCTTATGAAGGATTTGGGGTTCGGCACTTACAAATGGCCCGGCACAGAAGGTTTTGAAGAGCAAGAGTATTTACCTGAAAAACTTAAAGGTTATAAATTTCTTGATCTAAAAAACCTTATCAAAAAACCCAAAGAAGAGAGCTAGTTTTCTTTTTTATTAATTAACTGATCTAGAAGACGAAAACGACGGTTCTTCTCTGCAAGTGGCACATCGTCTTTAAAGTGTTTAAAAGCATAGGTACCAGGTCGAGGAGAATACTTACCTATAAAGGCTTTCTCAAAACCCACCTTTTCACAGACAGCAAGGGTACGCTGAAATTGTTCTTCACTTTCGCCAGGAAAGCCCACAATAATATCCGTAGTCAACTGGGCATCGGGCATTTTGGCTTTAATCTTACCAATAATCTCTAAATAATCTTTTTGGGTGTAACCTCTATTCATCTTGGCCAGAATCTGATCATCGCCGGACTGTAGCGGTAAATGAAAGGCTCTTTTAACTCTTGACGAAGAAGCAAGCACCTCTATAAGCTCATCATCAAAGTCAGATGGATGGGGCGAAAGAAAGCTTATTTGAAAGGAGTCTGGTCTTTGCAAAACCAAGGATAAAAGCTTGGCAAAACTAGTTTGGGGCTGAAGATCACGGCCATAGGCAGTCACAATCTGACCCAAAAACATCACCTCTCTAACTTGAGCTTTATTAGCAAGGTCTATTTCTTCTAAAACCTTTTCAACTGGCCGTGAGCGCTGCCGGCCGCGGGTATAAGCAGTGGCACAATAGGTGCAAAATCGATTACAGCCCTCAATGATAGGCAGAAAATAAAGCTCACGACTGTGGCTTTTCAAAAGCAGAGGCTCACCAAACAGACAACCCTCAGGAATCTCCGCTGTTGGTTTATGTAAAATCTCTGCCAGAAGTTTAGGAAAGTTTTTTAACTCCTCAGCATAAACACCCTCTTTTGCAAAAAATTTTTTATCGGCCTCAAGTATACAACCCAAAATAACAATTATTGGACTACTCTCCTCCTGCTGCCACTTATAAATAAGCCCATGCAGTCTATCTACTGCATGCTGTCTTACTGAGCAAGCAAGAAGGATTCGGAGATCGGCCAGGGTTTCTTCTTTCTCTTTTAAGCCGAGGGTCTTAAGAAAGAAACTGAGATGATCGGCATCGTGCCAATTCTGTTGGCAACCAAAAATTTTGATAAAGAAGCTTCTAGGAATCTTTTTTAGCTTCCTCATCTTTAGCTTCTTCTGCTGAAGATGGCGCCTCTTCTTCACGATTTAGCTCGCTGACAAGCTCTGCTTCCTCCTCAGCCGACGGAGCCGCCTCTAGCTCCTCTAGCTCCTCCTTACTGCGTGGCGGTGTCACAAAAACCAAAACCTCTTCAGGGTCATACAGCACCTTTATACCTGCAGGCAGCTTTAGATTTGCTACCCTTATCTGATCCTCAAAGCTCCTCAAAGAAGAGATATCCACCTCTATTTCTGGCACCAAGTCAGAGGGCAAAGCCTCCACCTCTAGACTGCTGTGGTTCTGGACAAGAGTACCCTCTAGCTCAGTCACCGCTGGTGCCTCACCTACTAGTTTTAAGGGAATTTCTGTGCGAATCTCTTCATCCATTCGCACCCTATAAAAATCAATATGTAACACCTCACCTGTAGCAGGATGTTTAAAAACATCGTGAATCAGGACGGCAATCGGCCGGTTACCATCAAGCGAAAGATTGATCAAAGAGGAGGAACCTGCCTTACGATAGACTTTGAGAAATTCCTCTTGAGTTACTTGTGCAGCCAGGTTCTTAAAACCATGGCCATAGACAACAGCTGGCAGGAATCCTGCCCTTCTTAAAGTCTTTAGCTTTCTACCGAAAAGCTCTCTTTTTTTTCCCGAAAGAAGAATCTTCTCCACGGCTAAACCTTTCTTATCTCTCTACTTCTTGATCACTAAACTCTTTCTCAGAGAATATCACTTAAACGTCCTTCATATCTCTCGATAGCCCGACCAAAATCTAAGGCATCATTCTCGGTAATCTCAACCTGCTGTTCAAATTTCAACTCGCCTTCTCTGTCTGAAACCTTCACCATCACTGCTACCGGTACATGGTTGGTACAGCGCATAGTAAGAAAATAGAGTCCACCAACACTGCCTTTAAACTCAATGTTCTTAAGGGGAAATTTCTTACCACACTGCGGGCACCGAAAAGCATCTCTTACTTCCTTGATAATTTTCTGAAGATGCATTGGCTTCATCGACAATCTTAGTATATCGCTTTTTTGGATGGCGGTCAACCTCAGGTTTAAGATAGAAATTTTTAGCCCTGACTTTTCCTTAAAAACTTTGCTAAACTAGAAATATGCAAGAGTTAAAACGATTAGCAAGAAGAACAAGATTGCTAATCCTAGAAAGCATCTTTCAGGCAGGTTCTGGTCATCTAGCAGGCTCTTTCAGTCTGACGGATATCCTGGTTGCTCTCTATTTTGGAGGAATTCTGCGCCACCACCCAAAAAATCCCTGGTGGGAAAACCGAGATCGTCTGGTGCTCTCTTGCGGACATACTGTACCTGCGCTCTATGCAGTACTCGCCCTGGCGGGTTTCTTTGAAATCTCAATGCTTGAAAGACTCAGAAAACTAGGCAGCCCACTCGAGGGTCACCCGATTGCCAGAAGCCTGCCGGGCATAGAGGCTACCACCGGCTCATTGGGACAGGGCATCGGTGCGGCCTGTGGAATAGCCAAAGCCCTTCTTCTTAAGAATCCCGAAATTGCCAATCTGAAAAATCCTAAATTAAAGGAGCTAAAAACCCCCCGGGTTTTCTGTATTATCTCTGATGGCGAACTTCAGGAGGGTTCGGTTTGGGAAGCATTTATGTTTACCAAAACCCATCATCTAAACAACATTCTTTTTATTCTTGATAAAAACGATATCCAAAACTCCGGCTACACCTCTACAATTAGCAAGATGGAGCCCCTAGAGAAAAAATTTACGGCTTTTGGACTTGATTGTCGCTTTGCTCACGGACACAATTTTGCCAGCCTCCTGCATACTTTTGAAAACATTAGCTTGCCAGGCATCATCATTGCCAAAACCACTGCCTGCAAAGGTATCAGATTTTTGGAGAATCAGTATGAATGGCACGCTAAGCCGCTCACAAAAGCCATCTTTCTTAAGGTTAAAGAAGAATTAAGCAAGGGCTCTTTGGATGATTAATCCCTTTTTAAAAATTGAGAGTTTTCCTTACAAAAACCCGCGGGAGGGTATCAGGGAGGCTTTAGCAGTTCTGGCAAAAAGCGAGCCAAAGGTGGTCGTGCTTTCTGGCGATCTGGCCAATTCTACCAAGGTAGATGAGTTTAGAAAAAACTACCCAGAGCGTTATATTGAATGCGGTGTGGCTGAACAGAATATGATCGCAGTAGCTGCTGGTCTTGCCAGCGAGGGTTTTATTCCCCTGGTTGCCGACTTTGCGGCTTTTGTGCCGCCTCGTTGTCTAGACCAAATCCGTCTACAACTGGGTATCGGCAAGGCGAATGTCAAATTGATTAGCACCCACGCAGGTTTAAATGTGGGCCCGGACGGCGCTTCGCACCAGATGTTAGAAGATATTGCCATCTTAAAAGCGATACCTGGCATCAGCATTATTGCTCCTGCCACTGCAGCAGAAACTAAAGAAGCAATCCTTGCCGCTGTAAAGCTTAAAGGGCCTGTCTACATAAGAATTGCCAGAGCAGACCTTCCCGAAATTACTCCTCTTGGTTTTCAGTTTGGCAAAGCCAATATTCTTAAAGAAGGCAACGAGCTTTCGCTCTTTGTGACCGGCGCTCTTCTTTCAGAGGCGCTGGCGGCAACAAAAGAGGCTTTTTGGGATTTAAAGATTGATATAGAATTAATTCATATGCCTACCATCAAACCCCTTGACGAAGTAACTATTCTTAAGTCAGTCCGCAAAACAAGACAAGTTCTGACTGTGGAGGAAGCCCAGGCAAGCGGCGGCTTCGGTGAAAGCATACTTGCAGTTCTAGCTCGTTTTGAGGAAAGGATAAAATTTTCTAGAATCGCGGTCTTTGAGAGCTTTGGCGCTTCGGGAGAGCCGAAAGAGCTTTGGCATCATTTCAGGCTAGACAAAGAGGCTATTTTAGAAGCTATTGAGGAGCTGGCAAGTTAAATGTTGGTTTCGCTTAAACCCATCCTAAAAAAAGCCTATGCCGAAAAATATGCAGTAGGGGCTTTTAATGTCTCTAATACCCTCTTTGCCCAGACGGTTTTGGAGGCTGCCGAGGAATTAAACTCACCCCTTATCTTACAGGTGACTGAAAAAACCCTGCGAATGACAGGGCTCACTAAATTCGCCGAGATGCTAGTGGCGCTCTCTAAAACCTCCAGAATCCCGATTGGCCTTCACTTTGATCACGGAGAGGATCCGGCTACAGCCAAGGAACTTCTTGATATCGGTTTTACCTCTATTATGATGGACTACTCGGCATTACCTTTTTCATTTAATTTAAAGAAAACCAAGGAACTGGCGGAATTTGCCCATGCCAGAGGAGCTACCATCGAAGGAGAGGTGGGAAGGGTGGCTGGTCAGGAAGATTATATCCTTCAAAAGAAAATTGTCTATACGGATCCTGCGCAAGCAGAAATCTTTGTCAAAGAGACCGGTATAGATGTTTTGGCTGTTTCTTTCGGCAATGCCCATGGCAAACCGCAACCGGGCGAAAAACTAGATTTTGAACTCCTAAAAACCATTAACGAAAGATTAAAAATGCCCTTGGCTTTTCACGGTGCCTCAGGAACCAAGCCAGAAGATATGGAGCGAGCAATCAGTCTAGGAATTAGTAAGGTTAATATTGATACCGATCTTAAACACACGGTTACCCTGGCCATAAAACAGTATTTAAGAGAACATCCGGAATGCGACGATCCTCGCGAATATCTTACCTATGCAGCCCATGCTATTAAAGAGGTAGTAATGAATAAAATAGCCCTCTTTGGTTCGCTGAATAAAGCCTAAAACTTGACACAAAGAAAGGTAAACAAGTTATACTTAAAGTAGAATGACCAATTACCAAATTGAGGGTTTTACCAAATGGTTGATCCTGATAACAATTCTGTTTACTGTAACGATTATTGCCTTTAGCATCGGCTGGGCAGTAAGAGATGGTCAATATGAAAAAGAATTGGCTTATGCCTATACTCAAAGACAAATATTGCTCCCTCCTGTGTCCAATTCCTCGGTTTTTATTATCCCTGAGCCTCCAGCTCTGCCTACAGAAACCCCAACAGAAAACAATCATTAAAAAGCAAAATCTCAAAGAGAGCAATGAGACAGCAAGCTTTCATCTTTCGTACCATCTTTTTAGGCGCAGATCATCGAGGCTTTCGTCTCAAAGAGAAAGCTAGGCGTTGGCTTATCCAAAAGGGTCTTAAGGTAAGCGATATGGGAGCCTATACTCTAAACCCCGAAGACGACTACCCAGATTTCGCCCAAAGGGTTGCTCGCAAAGTCAGCGAGAAACTAGGCGCAGGAATGCTTTTCTGTAGCTCTGGTGAAGGTATGACGATGGCAGCGAATCGTTATCCTTTTGTCCGCGCCAGTTTAGTCTGGAACCGTGAGGTTGCCAAAGAGAGTCGCCTAGACAACGATGCTAACATTCTTGTTCTGCCTGCCTCTTTAATCAAAGAGGAGGAACTTGAGCCTATTATTGATATCTGGCTCACCACCCCCTTTTCCAAAGCAGATAAGCATCTAAGAAGAATAAAAAAACTAGAGATAGAGAAGAAGGAGTGAAGATGACAAAAAGAAAAAAACACTTAGTCTTTATCACTCGTCAAATTCCTGAGGCAGGTATTCAGATGCTGAGCAAAAAAGGTTTTTTGCTAAAAGTCTGGCCCCAAAAACGCAAAATTGGTAGGGAAGAATTATTAAAAGGAGTTAAAGGTGCCTCCGCAATTTTATCACTCCTTACAGAAAAAATTGACGAGGAGGTACTAGATGCCGCAGGTAAAAATTTAAAGATTGTCGCTAATTATGCAGTAGGCTATGACAACATTGATATAGAGGCCTGTAAAAAACGCAAAATCTGGGTCACCAATACCCCGGGCGTCCTTACAGAGACCGTGGCTGAACATACAATGGGGCTGATTCTAGCGGTCTCTCGACACATCTCTGAGGGGGATCGTTTCGTAAGAGCAGGGCGTTATAAGCAATGGGAGCCGATGCTTTTTTTGGGCACCCAGCTTTATAATAAGACCATTGGTATTGTGGGACTAGGACGAATTGGAACCTATCTTGCTCAGATGGCTTTTTCGGGCTTTCATATGAAAGTAGTCTATCACGATGTAAGAAGAAACGAAGAGTTTGAAGAAATGTTTGAAGCACGTTATCTCTCTTTAAATGAGCTTTTAAAAGTGAGTGATTTTGTCAGTCTACATGTACCACTGTTACCAGAGACCTTCCATCTTATCTCCAAACCAGAATTTAAATTAATGAAAAGAACCGCCTATCTTATCAACACTTCTCGAGGTCTGGTGGTCGACGAAAAAGCCCTCTATCAAGCCTTAAAGGATGGCCAGATCGCCGGTGCTGCCATTGATGTTTACGAGTTTGAACCCCACCCTGTGCCAGGTCTAATTAAACTTCCCAATATTGTCTTTACGCCACATATTGCCTCAGCCACTCTGGAGGCAAGAGAAATGATGGCGAAAATGGCAGCGGAAAATATCATCCAGGCGCTGACCGGTAAAAAACCCAAAGATGCTGTTTTTGAGATAGAAAAATAGCTAAATCTTTAAGAGGTACTCGCCAATTTAATCGCTATCTCTAGCAACCTACAGGAGTAGCCCCACTCATTATCATACCAGGATACCACTTTGACCAGGTTGCCACCTATAACCTTTGTAAGAGAAAGATCAACAATAGCTGAGGCAGGGCTGCCTACAATATCTGAGGAGACGAGTGGCTCTTCGCTGACAGCTAGTATACCTTTAAGACTGCTATTGGCGGCATTCTTGAGGCTAAGGTTTACCTCTTCCACTGTGACATTGCGGGAGAGCAGGGCAGTGATGTCGGAAAGTGAACCTACAATTACAGGCACCCGAATTGCCAGCCCATCAAATTTCTCTTTCAGTGAGGGCAGTGCCTCGGCAGTGGCAATGGCAGCACCAGTGGTGGTAGGCACAATGTTGGCAGCGGCTGCGCGGGCGCGCCTTAAATCTTTATGCGGTCCATCCTGAAGATTTTGATCCGCAGTATAAGCATGCACGGTACTCATCAGCGCTTTCTCGATGCCAAAATTCTCCTCCAGTACCTTCATAATGGGTGCAATGCAGTTAGTGGTACAAGAAGCATTATTGATGATAGTAGCACCTTCAAAGCTGCTGTCATTGATGCCAATAATTTTTGTAGGCACCTTGCCGTCCTTGGCAGGTGCCGAGATGACCACTTTTTTAGCACCGGCGGTCAGATGAGCGCTGGCACCCTCTAAAGAAGTAAATCGACCGGTAGATTCTATGACCACATCCACGGCAAAAGCTGCCCAAGGTAATTTGCTAGGATCTTTCTCAGCAAAAACAGAAATGGGCTTGCCATCAACGATTAAGCTTTTTTCATCAAAAGAGATCTGTTTCTGCCAACGACCATAGACGGTATCATGGGTCAGAAGATAAGCAAGCGTCCTGGTGTCAGTCAAATCATTGATGGCCACCACCTGCACCTGTTCAAAGAAAGAGGCTACTTTAAAGGCTGTCCGCCCAATCCTACCAAAACCATTGATTGCAAGTTTTATAGCCATTTTCACCTCCTTTTTAAATTTATTTTTTAAAAATAGCTAATGGTTGGCTCACTCTCTCTGGCTAATTTTCTTATAGCAGCTTTTGTAAGTAAACCCTTCTGAGCACCGATTACTTGAACAACGCTAGCGGAGTTGAGCATTCCCCAAAGCATTGCCTGTTCATACATTAACCCCTCCATTAAAGCGCCCAGAAGCCCGCTTAAGAAGGCATCACCCGCACCTGTGGCTTCCTTACGTTCCCGCTGATCCACCAAATCCATCCAGAAACCTCGACTCTCTGAGAGAAAATAAGCGCCCTTTCTACCGTCGGTAATAACACTAATCTTCGGTCCCAAGGCACTTAAATCTTCCAGTAGCTCTCTAGGCGCAGCCTTTTTCCCGAGGAAAAGCTCTGCCTCTTCTCTATTCATAATAATAAGCTCTGTAAGACTGAGTAGCTCTTCGTAGGTTGCAAGACCTAAACTTAATTGATAACTTCCGGGCGAGAACACCACCCTAGGTTTCATTTTTTTAATGTAGGTAATAATTTGCGGCAGAATCTTTAAAAACCCCTCGCCCAACGAGGTTAAAAAGAGCCAGTGACTCTGAGGCAAAGAGGCGGGCCAAGAATAGTCTCTTTTTTGATGATAAGAGAAAATTACCCTTTCGCCAAAAAGAGCAATGATTGTGGAGTTATTGGTAGGCAGATCAAAATCAACATAAAGATAGGAGGTATCAATTTTCTCTTTTCTTAAGGATTCCAGAATTTTCTTACCATTATAATCATTGCCCAAATGGGTTTTTAAGGCTACCTTGTAGCCTAGACGGCTAATGCCTACAGCTACATTGGCCGCATTGCCACCCACTGATTCAACAATCTGCTCCACAGGGATCTTTGCCTCATAATTAAAACAAAACTCATCCTTGCTCCTTTTTATCTCTGCAAACTCGGCCTTCGTCTCCTCAGAGAGCAATAAAAAGTGATCTAGGGTCACATCGCCAACTGCCAATAAATCTAACATCTCTCTAATACCCATTATAGCATTTTAAGAAGGTCTAGCGACTTCTCTTTCTCTACTCTCACCACTTCTAAAGGCAACACCTGCTGGCAGTGGCCGAAAGAGACTTATGCCTGTCATCTCCGGAGGCTGTGCGATATGCATAATTTCCAAGATGGTAGGAGCTACATCGGCGAGGATACCAAAGGGTCGAAAGGGCCGATGATTCTCTCGTGAGAGATAGACGATGGGCACAGGATTGGCTGTATGCTCAGTATTAGGAAAACCAGAGCGCATACTAATCATCTCCTCGGCATTGCCATGGTCAGCCGTCACCAGAACCTCTCCACCCGCCCGCCAGACTGCCAGCGTCAAGGTTCGCAGGCAAGTATCCAAAACCTGAAGAGCAATCACTATCGCTGAAAAGTTGCCAGTATGTCCCACCATATCAGCATTGGCATAGTTAACCAAGATAAAATCATCTTTTTTCTGCTTCAGTCTCTCTTTGAGAATCTTAGTGATGACAAAAGCCGACATCTCTGGTCTTAAGTCATAGGTAGCCACTTTTGGAGAAGGGATAAGTTGCCACTCCTCTTTAGGATGCGGTTTCTCGTCGCCGCCATTAAAAAAATAGGTGACATGGGCGTACTTCTCGGTCTCGGCGATATGAAATTGCGAGAGACCTTGTTCCGAAAGCACTTTGGCTAAGGTAATCTTGGGCTTCTCAGGTTGAAAAACTACCTTGGCGGGCAAGAATTCATCATATAAGACAAATGTGGCAAAGTAGAGGTTATTAAAAGTTTGACTAATCTGCATTTCTGTCAAGTTGGGCTTAATAAAAGTAGCGGTAAGCTGCCGTGCTCTGTCTGGCCGAAAGTTAAAAAAGATAAAAGCATCATTATCTGCAACTGTAAAGGGTGTTTGTGCCTCTGGGATAATCACTGTAGGCGGCACAAACTCATCAGAAAAACCAGTTCCATAGGCTTTCTCTACAGCATCTCTGGCGTTCTTTGACCGCAAACCTACGCCTAAGGCGATTGCCTGCCAAGCCCTAGAGGTTCGCTGCCATCTTCTATCTCTATCCATCGCATAATAACGACCAGATAGACTGGCAATTCTAACATTTGGTATCTGCTGAATTTTGTCCTCCACCATTTTTATATAAGAGAGGGCTGAAGTGGGTGGGGTATCTCGGCCATCTAAAAAAAGATGTAAACCAACTTCTCTATCAAACCTTTCTCTTACAATCAAATCAAGTAGCGCAAAAAGATGAGAATAATGGCTATGGACACCGCCGTCAGAGAGCAGTCCTAAAATATGCAGTTTGCTCTTATATCTTTTAGTATGCTCTAGTGCACCCAAAAGCACCGGATTTTTAAAAAATTCACCAGTAGCAATAAAATGAGAGATATAGCCAAAATCCTGACGAACAATGCTGCCCGCACCTAAATTTAAGTGACCGGTCTCTGAGTTGCCTTGTGTGCGCGGGGGCAAACCTACGGCCTCACCTGAGGCTTGTAAGACCGAATGGGCAAACCGATACCAATAACTTTTAAAGTTAACAAGGCGCGCCTCAAGCATAGCATTACCATGCCAAGCATAGCCCAAACCAAAACCATCCAGGACTACTAAAACAAGCGGTTGGGGTCGATCTGTTTTTGGGGGCATTTTGTTTTAGTTATTGCTTTTTTGCAAAAGTTGCATAAGAACTTTCAGAAGGTCAAGTAAGCGGTTCTGACTTACCTTTAACTCCCTGACCCGGCTTTTTAGATCGTTGATCTGAGAGGTGGTGTTTTCTTTAGTCTCTTTAAGTCTCTGCAGGTCCAAAAGTATAGCATCTGTATTCTGTTTGGTCTGGCTGATGAGAGCCTTGGCTTCATTGGTCTTCTCGCTGATAAGATTATTAGACTTTAAATCCTCATCCGAATTCAGCTTCTGTTCGATGTTGCCCAGAATCAAGGTGGCTTTCGCTAATTCATAATTTGTTCGGGCAATAATCAACCTAATATAAAGATCAGGCAAATCTCTTGCGAAAATCTTTAGGTTATAAATCTCTTCTACCTCATTCTTTAATACCTCAAGCCCCCCTATTTCTCCCAGGCCCTTCTCTTTTTGACTGATGATAGCAAGCAAATTATCTGCTTCTCCTATAAGCTCCTCTTTCTCCTCGCCTCCTATGCGCCGCGTATTCTGAATCTCTAGCTTGACCCGCGCCACAGCCACTGAGCGACTCTCTAAACTTTTACTTAAAAAGAGCTTAAGATAAGAAGCCTTCTGGTCTAGCCCAACGGCTTTGTAGTTACTTAAAGCCTGCTGAATCTCTGCCTCTAGCGCTGATTCATCGGCTAGCAAAACAGTGCTGGGTAGAATTAAAAGCGCCAGAAAAAGTAAGAGGGGAAGAATTTTACTTACTTGCTTCTTTGAGTAATTCATCTTTATTGATATCTAGACTGTCAAGGGTATCAATAAGTTTACCGATCTCCTCGCTACTCTTGCTAAAATAAGAGAGAAAGGCATTAAGTTGACTGGAGAGTTTGGCATTGGCATCAGGATTACTCTCCGCTTGCACATTATAAGAGGCTGGCTGTGGCGAGGCTTTGGTGGGTAGCGCAGTAATGGTTAACCGACCAGGCTTAGAAGAAAGATTGCCTGTTTTTGGAGAGGGCGATAGAGAAGATTTACTGAAATAAAAATAATAAAACCCTCCTGCCAAAAGCAAACAGACCACCATAAGCGGTAAAAGGCGTATCCATCTCTTAGGCCTTATCGGTTCTATGTCCATTTCCTATTCTTTAGGATATATAAAAAAAATTAAATGGTCAAATTAAGGAACCGCCTCTTTAAAAGAAGTCAAACCAAAAATTTGACCAAAAAGAGCTTTTAGGGATATAATTAAATCAATCTCTAACAAAATGGCATTTAATTTTATTATTTTGGTAAATAAACGGAGTCAATATGAATATAATTTTAATTTTGGCTATGTTTGCTTTGGGAACAGGCGGCGGCTACACAGTGCGCCACCTATTCTGGCTCAAACAACAAAAAAAATTCCGCGAAGAACAAAAAAAGGCTCTTTCGCGATTAGAAAAAGAAGAGGCACAACTTCTCAAACGTGCACAGGAAGAATCTGAACGCTTCAAGTCAGAGATAAAAAGTGAACTGCGCGAGAAAGAGAAAGAACTCAAGCTCTTAGAGGTCTCTCTCAGGGAGCGAGAAAAAAGCTTAGACAGACGGGCAGAGAATCTGGACGAAGAGCTTAAGGCTCTCAAAGCTAAAGAGGAAAAGATTGAAGAGATTAAAGAGCAGCTTCGACAAATTCGCACCAAACAAGAAGAATCTTTAGAACGCATCGCCAAGCTCTCAAAAGAAGAGGCTAAAAAGATACTTTTAGACCTGGTGGAAAAAGAGAGTAAGGAAGACCTCGCCAAGAGATTGTTACACCTCAAAAAACGCTATGATGAAGAATTTGAAATAGAGGCGAAGAAAACCCTTTCCACCATCATTGAAAGAATCGCCTCTGAACAGACAGTAGAGATGACTACCACAGCCATCAATATTCCCTCTGAAGAAATGAAGGGAAGGGTCATCGGCAAAGAGGGAAGGAATATTCAGGCGTTTGAAAGAGCAACAGGCGTAGATGTGATTATTGACGAGACGCCTGATGTGATTACCCTCTCCTCCTTTGATCCTTTAAGACGACATGTCGCGGCGATTGCTATGCAAAAGCTTATCAAAGATGGTCGCATCCATCCAGCACGCATCGAGGAGGTAGTGAAAAAAACCCAAGAAGAGGTCCAAATAGAAATCCGCAAGGCGGGCGAAGAAGCAGCCATTCGCACAAAAGTCTCTGGATTACCTCCCGAGATCATTAAAATTCTTGGTAGCCTGAAATTCCGAACAAGCTACGGCCAGAATCAATTAAATCATTCTATTGAGGTAGCAAATATTGCCGGGATGCTAGCAGAAGAATTAAATGCCGATGTCAAAATCGCTAAGACTGCTGGCCTCCTACATGATATCGGCAAGGCGGTAGACCATGATGTACCAGGTCCCCACCATCATCTCTCTGCTGAAATTGCCCGCAAATACGGTTTTGAAGAAAACGTCATTCAAGCCATCTTAAGCCATCACGATGACGTACCAACCCAAAATATTGAAGACTTTATCGTCAAAACCGCTGATTCCATCTCTGGCGCCCGTCCTGGTTCTCGCCGAGAGTCGCTGGAGCAATTTATTCAAAGAATGAAAGACTTAGAAAATATCGTCAACAATTTTAAAGGTGTGGAAAAAAGCTATGCTATTCAGGCGGGTCGGGAGGTAAGGGTGCTGGTCAAACCCGAAGAGATAGATGATCTGACAGCTATCAAGCTTGCCCGTGAGATTGCCGATAAGATTGAAGCAGATATGGCTTATCCAGGACAGATAAAAATCACGGTCATCAGAGAAACCAGAGCGATAGAATATGCGAGGTAAATAATGAGAGTTCTATTTATTGGCGACATTGTTGGTAGCCCGGGCAGAGAAGCAGTAAATAAGCTACTGCCAGAGTTAAAGAAAGAATATAGCATTGATGCAGTGGTGGCTAACGCTGAAAACTTAGCTGCTGGCAAAGGTTTCACCGCTTCTACATTGCTTGCTATGCAAAAGGCAGGCGTAGAGGTCTTCACTTCGGGTAACCATGTCTGGACAAACAAAAGAGAGCTAGGACTCCTTGCCGACAAAAGCTTTCCCCTCTTAAGACCTGCTAATTATCCTCTGGAAGCGCCAGGTCGCGGGCATCTTATCTTCAATCTCCGCACCCAAAGGCTTCTAATAATGAATCTGATGGGCGAAATTGATTACTGTCATCTTGAGAATCCGGTGGTTTCTGCCGAAAGAATTCTCGAAGAAGAAAAGGGGCGGTTTGATCTTGCCCTTATTGACTTTCATGCTGAATATACCTCTGAGAAAGCCATTTTCTCTTGGTGTTTAGACGGTAAAGTCAACGCAATTGTGGGCACCCATACACATATTCCTACCGCCGATGCCAAGATCTTACCCAAAGGTACAGCTTTCATTACTGATGTAGGTATGGCGGGTAAAAAATGGGCAAGTCTAGGAGTAGACTTTGAGTCTTTGATAAAACATTATTTAACCGGCCTTCCCGCCAAACACGAGATTACTGAAGAGAAGCCCTTTATCCTTAACGCCGTGGTTCTAGATTTGACTAAAAGCAAAAACCAAATCCAACTCATTCAAAGAGAAATTAACTAAAAAACAAGCACTTTTTGACAAATAAGAAACTATTGTTCTAAAATGTATTTAATAACCATTAACGCACTAACGAAAGGAGGTATTATGAAGTCTGTTCAAAAAGTCTCTCTCTTCATCATAGGCCTTTCTCTTCTTATAAGTGTCGCTCCGGTTTTGGCGGTGGAGAATGCATCTTCAAACAGCCAAGCAAGTTCCTCTTCACAGAGCTCGCCTGCAAGCAATCAAGCCCAGACAAAAAATCAGGCGGCCAATAATATCTGCAAAAATATTGAAGAGAAAGTTACCCAAAAAATTACTCGCTTTGACGAGAATAAGGATAAACATTTGAAGGCTTATAAGAATCTTGATAATAGATTAAGCAAATTTGCAATCCGTCTAAAAGAACGCGGTTTTGACACCCAGAAACTGGAAACCGATCTCTCTACCGTAGAGGTAAAAATCCAGAAAGCCGATAGCGACTATACTGCCTTCATTAACAAACTGAAAGAGAGTCAGTCCTATGCTTGTGGAAAGTCCCAGGGGGAATTCGTAAAGAGACTGGCTGAGGCGCGCAAGCTTTTAAAAACCTTTAGAGATGATACAGCTGAAATCAGAAACTACTTTGTAAATGTCATCAGAAAAGATCTGATGGATCTACGCCAACAGATTCGCAACCAAGTTAGAACCAGAGAGGGTGGCACACTGACTTCGCCGTCTCCTCTGCCTACAGAAAACGCTACTCCCTAAGTTAGAACTTTAAATTTTTCTCTGGAGGAATAAAATGAATACCAACGGTACAAACCAAAAACTACTCATTGTTGCCATTGTTTTAGTGTTGGTGGTAGTCTTGGTAATTGCTTACTATTTACTTATCTTAAAACCATCGCAAACTTCAAAAACACCAACCACTCAGACAGACTCACAATTATCAACCAGTATACCGCTTGAATCACCCACTGTCTCTCCAAGTGCAACCCCCTCGCCAGTAAGTGTTGATACCGAAAATGATCAAAATATTCAAGCCATTGACCAGGAATTTAAGAATCTGAGCGATACAGATTTTGGCGACAACGAGCTTTCTGATAAAGAATTAGGTCTCTAAAAAGAGGGGTATTTAGTTAGCCTGCCGCTTCTCTATGATTGGCTTTAAGTCTTCTAAGTAGATTACCTCGGAGGCGATGTTTTTAAGCTCATAACTGAGCGTCTGTTGAGAGGCAATGACTAAAGTCTGTTTGCCCAAATTCTTCACTTTGCTTAAAAGATAGCTAAAATCAGAATCACCCGAGATGAGTACTACGCGGCGTATTTTTGTGCAACCTAAAAGCATATCCGCAGTAATCTCCACATCAAAATTAGCCTTGTGCATCACTGAGTAACCATACTCTTGGGCTAAAGGGTGATCTTCAGAGATATTCAGTTCTTTTAGGGGTTTAGTGACCACTATGATACCTAAACTCTGCAAATAATTAAGATAGGAAATCATCTTTTCATCTTCAGGCTTAAAAGCCGCATAGTATCTGACTTCCCTTAAATACCATGACTCCCGCGCCCAGCGCAAAAACTTTGACCACTCCACCGACCAGCCCATCTTTTTCTGCGAATAAAAAACATTGGCACCATCTATGTAAATCTTGGTACTCGGCAACTTCCTGCGAAGAGAGAGACGCTGCCACATAATTTTATTTTAATATAATTTTTATCTCTATTTAATCTTACGTTTAGATTTAAGCTGACAAGTTGCGCAATAGGCTGCATAGGGCAGCGTTTCTAGTCTCTCTTCTTCAATGGAATTACCGCATTTCTGACAAATACCATAAGTGCCTTTCTCAATTCTAGAAAGTGCTTCCTGCACCGCCTCCAAAGTCTCCTCCAACTCTTTTTTTATCGAGACATTGGTATTAAACTCTTCTAATTCCAAGGAAGTGTCTTCATTACTAATGCCAAGATCAGGATAATCCTTAAGCATCTTGATCTCTTCTTTTATTCTGCACACTTCTTTTTCCAGCAACTCTTTCTGTTTTCTAAGAAAATTCTTTTGCATATAAACACCAAAACTAAATAAAACCCTTCTTGTCAAAAGCTAAAATTACCTCGAATTAACAAAAAAATTTTATCAGGAGATTATTTTGTTGACAAGCCCCCTCTGACCTTCAAGCTCCTTTTCTAAAAGCCTTAAAAATCTAAAGCCACTCTCTGCTAAAACCCTCTAAGATCTCGGAAGAACCCATGACTATCAATTTGTCATTTGCTTTTACTTCATAATCTTTCTTGGGTAGAACCACCAAACTGCCACCTTCTGCGCGCACAGCCAGCAGCAATAATGGCAGACCTAGACCGAAAATCTCTGCTATCTTTTTGCCAACGATCTTCGCTGTTCTGCTGACTGACAACTCTTCTATTTGGAGATCTAATCTATTACTATCAATAACCACATCCAGCAAATCGATCACCCCTGGTCTTAAGGCATAGGTAGCCATATGATAACCACCGATTTGGTGGGGTTGAACAATGCGGTCAATTCCTAGTTTAACCAGCTTATCCACGCTCTCTTGCTCGTTAGCTCTGGCTACGGTAAAAACATCATCACGCAGGGCTTTGACAGAAATAGCGGCAGCAATATTATCCGCATCGTCACCAAAAGCGATAATCACCGCCCGCGCCTCCTCTATATTAGCAATCTTGAGTAATTTATCACTTGCCGCCACATCGCCTTCCAAACAGAGATACCTCTTCTCTTTACACTTCTCGATCTTTAAAGGATCTTTATCAATCACCACGAAGGGGACCTTTTCAGCCTCCAGTTCTTTTACTATATTTGTACCCACTCGGCCATAGCCAAGAACAATAAAGTGGTTATGGAGCTTACTTATTTTTCTCAACATTAACCTCCTGTATAAATAATAGCTTATTTTAAATCTGGCTGCATCTAGATAGGCAATTAAAGCCAAAAAGGCGGTAATGGCGATGATAACTACAAAGAAATCATTTTCAAAAAAAGCCCGCAGATTCATTTAGTTAAAGTATATCATAAAGGGCTACCACTAGTGAAAACTAGAGAGTCTTGCTAAAATATAATTGTGGAAAAAAGAAAGCCGAGAATTTTTATAATTGAGGATGAAAAACCAATCGCGCGGGCGTTAGAATTAAAACTCCAAAAAGAGGGCTGTGAGACAAAAGTGACCTTTGACGGCGCCAGCGCTTTAGATATTCTTGCCAAAGAAAAATTTGATCTTATCATTCTTGATCTCATCCTTCCAGAGGTAGATGGCTTTGAGGTTTTAAGAACACTACGGGTAAAAGATGCCCAGACGCCGGTCATCATTGCCTCTAATTTAAGCCAATCAGAAGACCTAGATAAAGCCAAAAGCCTGGGAGCAAACGATTACTTTGTCAAATCTAATACCCCCATTGCCGAGATTGTTAAAAATATCTACCATTTCCTGGAAAAGAGTTAAAATAGATAAAAGGAGGGCCAAATTAATTTAGATGATCAAAAGTTAGTCGAGATCCTTCTTCGGGAAAACTACATCACCGCAGAAGACGCAAAGGCTGCCAAGGATTACGCCGAAACCCACCATTGTCGCCTTTTAGATTATCTTTTGGAGGAGAAAATCATTACCAAAGACCTCCTGGGTCAAGCAATCGCCGAAACCTTCGAGGTGGCATATGCAGAGATCAGCGCCCGTCAGCCATCGCGAGAACAAGTACTCAAAATCCCAGAAAGCCTGGCGAAAAAATACCACCTGCTCCTCTACCTAGAGAGCGAAAAAGAGGTAGTGGTGGCTACTGACAATCCAAAAGCAGAGGGTTTACTCGCAAAAGTAAAACCGATATTCCCTGGCAAAAAGGTAGAGCTGGCTTATGGTCTTCCGGAAGAGATTGAGGCGGGTTTCATTCACTATCGCAAACCGCTTGCCACTCGTTTCGTAGAGATTATCAAAAATCATCAACGAATTGCGCCAGAGATTATCGGCGAAATTATTGAAGATGCTCTGGCTTTTAATGCCTCTGATATCCATTTTGAGCCTCAGGAAAAAGAAGTAGTCATCCGCTTCCGCATTGATGGTGTTTTAAGAGAGGCAGGTCGCATTCCTAAAGAATATTACGAAAATATCTTAAATCGCATCAAGGTCGAAGCACATCTACGTATTGATGAACACTATGCAGCTCAAGATGGTGCCATTCGCTATGTAAAAGATGAGCATACTGCTGATCTAAGAGTCTCCATTGTACCTACTCTGACAGGCGAAAAAGTGGCAATCCGAATGCTGGCAGAGTATGTCAAAAGCTATAATATCTATGATTTGGGACTCTCCTATGAAGATCAGCGCATTCTTGAGGAGGCCTCAAAAAAACCCTTCGGAATGATTTTGGTAACCGGTCCTACAGGCTCAGGCAAATCTACGACTCTCTATGCAGTACTGAGAAGCTTGAATCGACCTGAGGTTAACATCACCACCATAGAGGATCCGGTAGAATACCGCGTAGAGGGGCTTAATCAAATTCAGGTCAACCCCCACACCAATCTCACCTTTGCTGAGGGTTTAAGATCAATTGTCCGCCAGGATCCAGATATTGTTCTTGTAGGAGAAATCCGCGACCTAGAAACAGCCGAAATCGCGGTCAACGCCGCTCTGACAGGTCACTTGCTCCTTTCCACATTTCACTCCAACGACGCTGCTACCGCCATTCCCCGTCTTCTAGATATGGGTATAGAGCCATTTTTACTCGCTTCCACTCTTGAAGTAATTATCGCCCAGAGATTGGTAAGAAAACTCTGTGAGAACTGCCGTTATAGCCAAGAGGTAACCATTACCGACCTTCTTAAAATTCTACCCTCAGCCAAAAAATACTTTAGTGGCAATAAAATAACCCTCTACAAAAGCAAGGGCTGTAAATCCTGTAATGAGACCGGCTATCGCGGCCGCACTGCTATTTTCGAGTTTATAAAGATTACCAAAGAGATGGAGGAGCTAATTCTTAATAACCCCTCCGGCGAGCAAATCTGGCATCTAGCCAAAAAACAGAACGCCCATTCTCTTTTTGAGGATGGCTTGGAAAAAGTCAAAAGAGGTATCACTACCGTTGAGGAGCTTTTAAGGGTTGCCCAACCCTCGGAAGATTAAAAAATGGCTACCGCCACCGCTACCACAAAAGTAAAATATAAAGCTTCAGAAAGGCCAAGAGAGCAGAGACTGAAGATTAATCTTTTTGGCATTGGCGAAGAGAGAAACTACTTTGTTGACAACCTAACAATGCTTCTTGCCTCAGGAATGGATATTGTATTTGCCCTCAACGCCATTCGGGAAGGACTACGTTCAAATCGCATGAAAAGAGTGATTGATTTTCTAAAAGCCGAACTAGACAAAGGAGCAACCATCTCTGAAGCACTAGCCAAAACCAATCTTTTGCCGCCTCATGTTATCTCCCTAATCCGCATTGGCGAAGAGTCAGGCAGATTACCAGAGAATCTTAGGGTAGTAGTCATCCAACAAGAAAAGGATAGACTCTTTAAATCCCGCATTCGTTCGGCAATGATGTATCCGGTGCTGGTACTCATCATCGCAGTGGTAGTGGGTATTGGTGTAGCCTGGTTTGTCTTACCAAAACTGACCACGGTTTTTACTACTATGAACCTTGCCCTCCCCGCACCCACCAGAATCCTTCTGGCGGTCGGCAATCTCTTAAGTAAAAAAGGGGTGGTCATCGTACCCAGCGCTCTTCTTGTCTTTGCAGCGCTTTTTTATTTCACCTTTTTACACCCCAAGACAAAAGTGGCAGGACAGTTTTTAATCTCCCATCTACCAATTATAAAGAATGTCATTGCCGAAATTGAGATTGCCCGCTTCGGTTTCATCCTTGGCACGCTTATTGAATCGGGCATGCCGATCGCTGATTGTCTCTCATCATTGGAACAAGCGATGAACTATCCAGGTTATAGGGATTTATCCAAACACCTAAGAGAGAGCATCGTAGAAGGTAAGTCTTTTGAGGAAAGCTTCAGGCTTTATCCTAAAAGCAAGAAGTACTTGCCCATCACCCTTCAACAGATGATCTCCTTTGCCGAACGCTCTGGCAAACTGGGCAAAACCCTCATCAACATTGGCGCAACCTATGAGGCTAAAAACGAAATCTCTACCAAAAACCTTTCAGTGATTTTAGAACCCCTCCTGCTGGTAGTGGTCTGGCTCGCGGTTATTGGTATCGCCCTGGCGGTAATTATGCCTATCTATAACCTCCTTGGTGGGGTAAGTAAACTCTAAAAATATGAAAAAAGCCTTTACCCTTATTGAAATCATCTTGGTCTTTGCTATCATCAGCCTTTTACTGAGTAGTGGTGGTTATCTCACATTTCATTATTTTTTAAACAACGAGCTAGAGGAAGCCTTGGAAACTCTCAAATCCGCGCTGCGGGAAGCTAGCTTTAAGGCAAGGGCAGTAGAAGGGGACTCGGAATGGGGAGTAAAATTGCAGCCAGGCAGTATCACGGTTTTTCGGGGTAACAGTTTTGTTGGTCGCAACCCAAGCTTTGATGAGGTCTATCAATTTGCAAACAGCTTAAGTCTTGTAGGGCCCTCGGAAATCATCTTCAGTAAACTGACTGCCGAACCCTCAGTGGTAGACTCAATAATTATCAAAACAGCAGGCAATGTCTCTAAAAAAATTGATATCCAAAAAGAGGGTGTTATTTACTAAAAAAGGCTTTTCGGTCCTAGAGGTCATTCTGGCAAGCTCTATTTTTCTGTTAACGGCTACTGGCACTGTCATTAGCATCCTTTATGTTCAGGAGAATACCGCGGAGACGGCCGAACGGGCACGGGCCTTCAATCTAGCAGAGGAGGGTTTGGAGGCTTTAAGAAGCATCAGAAATGAAAATTTTGCCAATCTGGCAGACGGAAGTTATGGCCTAGAAATTAATAATGGTCGCTGGCATCTAAAAACCGGGGAGGAGGTAATCGATGAATTTAAAAGAGAAATCTCTATCTCTACCTTGGAGCCTGAGGTAAAATTAATCAAAAGTAAAATCAGTTGGCAGGGTTTTAGGGCTAAAAACTTTTTTGTAGAGCTTTCAGGCTATCTGACCAACTGGTTAAAAGAGGTCACGCCGCCACCGGTAGGCAACTGGACAACACCCAGAAAGCTTGCTGGCCTTAACCTTCCGGATGATTTTGCCGGCTATAAGATCTGGGTAGAGGGCAATTATGCTTATGTGGTCAGAAATAGCGATGACTGGTGGAATAATCTTCTTCATGCTGAGACGCCGGATTTTATTGTGATAGACATCTCTACTCCCAATACCCCCCGGATTGTTGGCACCCTCAAACTCCCAGGCACACCCCGTAATCTGCATATCCAAGGCAATTATGCTTATATCGCCTCTGATAAAATCTCTGAGGGTTTACAAATTGTCGATATTAGCGATCCTACCCATCCGGTCAAAGTAGGAGGGTATAGCGCCTTTGGGTTTGCTGATTCCAATGGCATTTTTGTTAAAAATATCAACTGCTATTTGGCAAGAAACCTCCTCTTCTGGGGAGAACTCTATGTTTTTGACATTGCCAATCCTAGCAATCCTGTCTATAAGGGTTATCTTTTATTAGGCGATCAGGTAGGCGAAATTACTCTTCTGGGTACCTTCCTTTATATTGCCAACAGGGATGATAGCAAGGAATTAAAGGTTGTGGATGTTACCTATCCTTCTTCGCCACGTCTTGTGGCTTCTCTTAATCTACCTGGCAATGCTGATGCACTTGCCATTGCCGGCTTCGGCTCCACCGTGATTATAGGTCGCACCAACGGCGAAGTCTATATAGTGAATGTAGAGAACCCCTCTCAGCCCAGAATTTTGGGTTCTTACAATGCTGGTGGCGCTGTCAATGACATTGCCCTGGGTAATGATAATAAGTATCTCTTTCTTGCCACCAGCAATGCTGGTGCTGAGTTTCGGGTAGTGGACATCAGCGACCCTACCCATCCCGTCTCTCTGGGCACACTTGACTTACCCGCTGTCATCAACGGCGTAGCTTATGATCAAAACAGAGACAGAGCATTTGTGGTGGGCAATAATTTAAGTGAAGAATTTGCAGTAATTGGGCCAGCACCATGAAAAAGGGTTATTCTTTAATTGAGCTACTCCTCTACGTGGGGCTTTCAGCTACCATAATTAGCGCCATTACCGTCTTCTTCTATTTTGTCTCCTTTACCAAAACCAAAATCCAAACCATCAGTGAAGTAGAAAATGAGGGTCAAACCGTGGTAGAGATTATCTCCCAAAACATTCGCAATGCCAAAAAGGTAAATCTGCCAAATTTGGGCGAAAGTGGAGCAGTGCTCTCCCTGCAGGCAGCCAACCCTGATGAAGATCCTATCGTTTTTAGCCTGGAGGCTGGCAGAATCAAAATGCAGAAAGGCGGAAGTATAGAGTTTTTCCTAACCAGCGACAGATTGGAGGTATTAAACTTAACTTTTCGCAATCTCTCTAATGCTACCTCTAAAGCCACTATCCGCGCAGAATTTAGTCTAAGATATAAAAATCCGGCCCAGAGAGCCGAATTTGATTGGCAGAAAAACTTCTATACCACCGCTAATCTACGAATCTAATGAAGAGAAACAGAGACAAACAAAAAGGTTACTCAACACTTATCAGCGTGATTATTGTCAGCGCCATTACTTTTTCATTGACCCTCTCGCTTCTTGCCATTGGCACTGCCAGCAATAAACTGATGATTACCAGAGAACGCAGTCAACTCGCTAAGACGCTTGCCAACACCTGTGCTGAACAAGCCCTCTTTGCTATTCGCAGAGATACGAATTTCGGAGGAGATGGCGCTCTGGTTATCGGTCAGGGAAGCTGTACCTATAGTGTCATCAAGGTCATAAGTGAAGAGAGGGAGATTTTGGTTAGTGGTACCGTGGCTACGGTTACCCGAAAGCTAAAAATCTCAGTGGAAAAGATAAACCCAGTGATTCAGATCTCTTCTTGGCAGGAAGTAGCAGATTTTCCTAATTAGCTTTTTAAAAATCTTTTAAGATTGATTTTAGGCTCGCCGCCATAATTAGGCTCAAAAATTTCCAGAGGCAAAAGTACTCTTTTAGGCTCTTTAAGAAATTTTTTTTGAAATTTACCGCTAAAAATATACTTAGGCACTGAAAGAGAATAAGAGAGGACGTTAGCACAGCTAGCGGCGATTTTCAAACCAGTGTAAGACCCAGGGCCTTCATAAACAAGGATAGCTTGCAGGTTATGCCAACAAAGAGGATGCTTCTCTTTTAGAAGGAAGAGGTTTTCTATGATATCTAGCTTTCCTACCCCTCTCTTCTGAGAAAAAGCATTAATCACCCTTCCTTCTTGATCAAGCAATTTTATTCTCTTTGCTTCCCGACAATCAATTAAGAGATACCACTCTTTTGCCATTTTTTAACCTTTCTATCTTAATTTTGAATGCATCTTTGGGCCAATTAATGGAGAACCGCTCTGGCCACTCCACTGCGATAATTTTCTCTTTTGCATCTATCTCTTCTTCTAGATAAGCCTCAATCTCAGCATCTCTGCTTTTCAACCTAAAACCATCTACATGAAGAAGGCTTAGGTTTTTCCCTTCATAAAGCTGAGCAAGGGCAAAACTAGGGCTAGCAACACTCTGCCCACTGCCTAGCAACTCTTTCACAAATACTCTTATAAAAGTGGTTTTACCCGCCCCTAGTTCACCAAAGATAAGGATAAGACTACCTGCTTTTAGTTGAGGTTTTAGAAAGGAGATAACCTTTTGAAAATCCTGGGGGCTTTCTATCAGAAATTTTTGTTTCATCGAATCTTTAAAAGGATACCCCACCATAAAACCAGCGAGGTAACTACCTGGGTTAAAGGATAGCTTATTCTTCTCTTCTCTGCCAGAGGCTTTTTAGAAGAAAGGAGGGTAGAATTAGTATTGCTCTTGTCAACTTGATTTTTGTTGCTATCCGCACCCACACCAACAGTGCTGCCCGAAGAAGAGCTGTTCTTACCCCTGTTTAGGTTGGCGCTCTCCTCTTTGGGTTTGACCTCTGTCTTACTACTCTCAGCAACTCTCTGCAGATCGCTCTCGTTCTGAGGAGAGAGTCTTAAGGAGCCGGCATAGACCTCTAATTTACCTGTCACCTGCCAGAGTTCACTATTTTTGACTAAATCCTTTAGACCCCTTATGGCTTTATTAAGAAAGATACGAATTTTATTGCCCAACCCATCGGCAAGATAAAAACCTGTACTTGTCTTTCCCGAAACTCTACCTAAAGTGCTAATAAAAGTACCGGAGGCAAGTTTATTAAGCTCTCCAATCTCAACAGAGAGAGGCTGTGATTGGGAAGAGGTAGCCGTTCCCTGTGAAGAGGGTTCAGAGACAATGGTGCCGTAAGAATCGGCCTCTTCATCTTGTTGCCAGAGCCACTCGCTACCATCCTTAAACCAAACGGCACCGGCAGAAGCAGAAGGATATTTTACGCTTTCTGAGACAATTCGACCGTCAGGGGTTTTAAGAACCACTATGTCACCCTCATTATTGAGTGCAATCTTGCTCTCTTTGCTAAAAACCTTAAGTGGTTTCTCTTTACTCACAATGCTGCCGGCAGGCAGGATATATTCTTTACTTGTCCCCAGAGTATCAGAAAGCCGATAACCACTAATATCTTGGGGTGTGTTGTTGGTAGTAGCAATCTCAATCCACTCGTCTTGAGTGTCTAGCAGAGGCGAGGCAGGGTTAGGAAGCAGCGCCGAGATAAAAACATCGGCAGATGCTTCGCTCTGTTGCCCTTGGACCGGTATTCCTTCATTTTGCTTTATCTCCTCCCTGCTGCCATCCTCTTTGAGCAAAAAGAGCTTGCCCGCCCTATCGGTTTTTAAACTAAATTTACCACTGGCATCTGCAAGCGTAATAAGATAAGGCAACCGCTCTTTCTCATCAAGAAAAAGCCCTACCCAACCAGAGGGTTGAGTGCTACCCTCAAGGGTCATTGTAGGTTTTATTACCAAAACCTTTCCCAAAGAAATCTCGCCAATTTTCTTATCGCCACCTTTTTTGCGAAGGGCCAGACGCCATTCTGCCTCTCCGTTTGGCAAAACCGAACTAATCTTAATTTTAAAAATCAAATTACTCGCAACAAGAAGTTCCTCTAGGGGAATGTAGCCGGAAGTAAAACTTTCCCCCCTCTGGACAGAACCTGAGTAGTGCTCTGTGCCTTTCACATAGAGCCGCACCTCCCAGTCATTTGGGCCGGAAAATTTAAGTACCGCGAGGGTTGGCTGTTCAGCCACAATCGCTGTAGGTAACCAAAGTACCGCGGCTCTGCTTACCTCCTGGGCAAAGACAAGACTACCCAAAAAAAGAAAAAGCAAAGGAAAAAGCCGCCAAAAAAATCTCACACTATTAGTGTAGAAATTCTTTAGAGAATGATCAAGGCTTTATATAAGCCACATACATTTGAGACTCTGGCAGTCTTTTGAAGAGATAATCTAAGGGTAAAGATTACCCAGGCTTTATGGACTCTTTTGGTATTCTACCATAGTAGGGTAGTTTATCAGTCCTTTTGCAAAAGCAGGTAGACCACTAAAGAGTAAATCTCTATACTGATTTAAGAACTTCTCCTTGAGGATCCTTGGGTTTCTCTTAATCTGGCTATCAGTTTGAGGAGATCTGGGATGAAGGAATCGCGAATGTTTCGTAACTTATGCAGAAAATTTCAAAAGAGAGGGGAAAGATAAAAAGAGCAAAAATCGTGCTCAAAAGAGGACTGTTCCCTGTCTTTTTATGACAAAAGTCTCAAAACTTGCTAGACTAGAAAGCAGAATGAATATCAAACTAGAAATCACCCTTTTTGTTTTACTCTTGCTTCTTCTTGGAGGACTCTCTTTAGAGCCGCCAATTAGCTGGCCACCAAAGTTTAAAAATCCTCTTAAACTCTCATTCACAAACAAAGAAGAGACAGATTCCTCGCCAAAAATCGACCTACCACCCGGTTCGCCTATAAAATTAGCCTTGCCTAATGATCCGGACCCGCGTTTACCTAAAGACAAAAAAATCTATGCCTTTGCAGGCTCCTCTTCGGCTGTTGCCTTTGTAGAAGCCAAATTACCCGCTGAAGGCATTATCGAAACTCAAATTGATGAGCAACCCTTTGTCCTTTATGTAGATAAGGCTACTCCTTGGATAGTTGGTTTTATTCCCATACTGGAGGGTAAAAAGCTCAATCTGGTGAAAGAAGGGGCGGCTATTCGGGATTTAAACAGTAAATCGCTCTTTGATCCTAAAACTGGTATGGCTACTGACGGTCCCCTAAAAGGCAGATCACTCTCCTCTGTGGTGGGGCGTATTACTACTTGGGGACCCTGGTCCACAGTCTATCCCGAAACAAAGGTCTGGCCACTGGACGCACCTCCACCCCTAAGCGAGGCTGAGGTAAATGCTAAAATTCAACAGGTTTTAAATCAGCTCAGAGGAAACGGGGGACAAACCAACCAAGCAAACTTAAACCCTGCTACCTCTTCTCAACCGCCTGCACAACCAGAGACTCCCTCGTCGCCACCCGAACCGCCAAAACCGCCACTAGAAGAGCCATCACCAGAATCTAAACCATCCCCACCAGCGCCCTAGCCACCTCCTCCGCCTTAAACACCCTAACCTCATGTTCCTCAAAGACCATTGTCAAAAAAGGCTATTTTTGGCATATTAAAAACTGGTGGGTTCGTAGCTCAGCTGGTTAGAGCGTCGCGTTGACATCGCGGAGGCCAGAGGTTCAAGTCCTCTCGAACCCACCAGTTTTGTTTTCTGCTTAATATAAAAATGGTAGGTCCGGAGGGAATCGAACCCTCGCCACGAGCTTAAAAGGCTCTTGCTCGACCTTCGAGCTACGGACCCAAAATTTAGTTTAGCAAAAAACCTAAACTAGGGCTAGTCTTAAAGGGGCTTTAAAAAAGGTTTTCTCTGTTTTCAGGTCTTTCAAATCAAACCATCAGACCATTTTTAAAAAGAATAGAAGTTGCAAAAACCTTTTTGACAATCAAGGTTCTTAAAAACCTCCCTTGATAAAATTATCTAGTCTCCCCTCCTGATACCAAAAAGAATGATAAGAAGTGGCGGTAGAACAATCAAAAGATTATGATAGCGCAAAAGCAGACGGGCAATTTTACTTGCCTCAAGAATCCTTCCTAAGTCCTCTTGCGGCATAAAAGAGAGAATGGTGGCAATAATCAGGGCGGTAGAGCAGAGCGAGAAAACCAAAACCTCAAGGTTCGATAAAGACTCAGAGCGTGCCGATTTTAAACCACTCTTTTGGGCAATAAGAATCACAAAAATTACAAACAAAGCGGCAGTGATGCTAAAGGGAGAGACCCTACCAGCAATATAAATCTTAAAAATTGCCCGATTGCCATTAAGAAATTCATAGATAGGCTTTGCCCAAGTTTGAGCAATCACCAAAGCCACATAAGTAGCTAGCAATGTTGCCGATACCCGCTCCCTCTGCAAAACCAATCCATAACCAACACCGATAATAAAAAAGAGGGTTAAAAATAAATCCCAACTAGGAACTGGACTCGTAAGTCACCTCCTTGAAACTTTAATCTTAACTACCCTAATTATTATCGCCAATTTTTCAGTCTTCGGTCAACTAGCTTTTGAAATTGCTAACTTCTAGCCTTTCTTCAATCTTTCCCAAAGCTCCCTCTCCTCCTTAGAAAGCCGATTACCATTAGGAATCCTAATTTTTACGGTCACAATGAGGTCGCCTCTACCTCTTTTCGTGGGCTTGCCGTAACCCTTAAGCAGAAACTGTCTATCATCTTGAGTACCTGGCGGAATATTCAAAGAAATCTTTTGGCCCTGCCAATAAAAAGAGACCTGATCGCCCAAGACCGCCTGTGCCGGCGTAATCTCTAGACCTAGATGAGTAGTAGTAAAAGCAGTATCAAAAAAGTCACTAAAAATATCAGCAAAGCCATCCAGCCCTCCGAAGTCAAAGTGGAAATTAGCGCCACCAAAATCAAAACCAGAAAAACCAAAGTTGCCCCAATCAAAACCAGACTCTCCCTGACCTACGCCAGCTGCTCCTACCCTGCCAAAACGATCATACTCTGCCCTTTTCGCAGGATCAGAAAGCACCTGATAAGCCTCGTTAATCTCTTTGAACTTTTCTTCAGCTTCCTTGCCTCCACCTCTATCTGGATGGTATTTCATCGCCAATCGCCGATAGGCAGCCTTAATCTCTTCTAAAGAAGCATTACGCCCAACACCTAAAATTTGGTAATAATCTTTCATCAAAAATACCTAAGAAGGGTTATTTTTGCTCATCTTTTGGCTTATCACCCTCCGGGTTTTGGGGATCGGTCTTTTGCTCATAAAGCTTTGCTCCTACTGCCGAAAGCTTGCTGGAAAGCTCATTGGCTTTTCCAGCAATCTCCTCTTTATCATCTCTTTGGAGAACTCCCCGTAAAGCAGTAATCGCATCCTCAATGGTGCGTTTGTCTTCCGGCGAAATTTTATCGCCTGCATCTCTTAGGGTCTGTTCCGCTGTATAGATTAAGCTCTCTGCACGATTCCTCTCCTCGGCCAAGGTCTTCTTCTTTTCATCCTCAACCTGGTGAGCTTCTGCTTCCGCCCGCATCTTTTCAATCTCTTCCTTTGAAAGACCCGAAGAGGCAGTGATGGTAATTTTCTGCTCTTTGCCTGTGGCTTTATCGCGCGCTTTAACATGTAAAATACCGTTGGCATCAATATCAAAAGTAACCTCAATCTGAGGAATGCCGCGAGGAGCTGGCGGAATACCATCAAGGATGAACCTACCCAGCGAACGATTATCTGCTGCCATCGGTCTCTCACCCTGCAAAACATGAACCTCCACTGCGGTCTGGTTGTCAGCGGCGGTAGAGAAGATTTCTGTCTTTGAGGTAGGAATAGTAGTATTACGAGGAATCAGTGAAGTCATTACCCCTCCCAGTGTTTCTACACCAAGCGTCAGGGGAGTAACATCTAAAAGCAAAAGGTCTCTGACCTCGCCTGCCAGTACGCCCGCTTGAATAGCCGCGCCCATAGCTACTACCTCGTCTGGATTAACAGAATGATTCGGCTCTTTACCAAAAAACTTACGCACCGTCTCCTGAACAAGCGGCATACGCGTCTGACCACCCACAAGAATTACCTCGTCAATATCTGCTGGCTTCAGCTTAGCATCTTTGAGGGCAGCCTCAATCGGAGAGATGGTCTTTTCTACCAATTCCCGAGTCAGACTCTCTATCCTTGCGCGTGTAAGCTTCATATTCAGATGTTTAGGGCCTGAAGCATCTGCTGTAATAAATGGCAGATTAATCTCTGTCTCTGTAGCACTAGAGAGCTCTACCTTGGCTTTCTCCGCTGCCTCCTTGACCCTTTGAAGCGCCATACGGTCATTTCTTAAGTCAATACCCTCACTCTTCTTAAACTCATCTAAGATATAATCCATAATCCGCTGGTCAAAATCATCACCGCCCAAGTGAGTATCGCCATTGGTTGCTTTTACCTCAAAGACACCATCGCCAATCTCTAAAATGGTAATATCGAAAGTACCGCCGCCTAAATCATAGACTGCGATCTTCTCATTCTTCTTTTTATCCAGCCCGTAAGCAAGTGAGGCAGCGGTAGGTTCATTGATAATTCTTTTGACTTCAAGACCAGCAATTTGACCTGCGTCCTTGGTGGCCTGTCTCTGCGAATCATTGAAATAAGCCGGCACTGTAATAACCGCTGCCTCTACTTTTTCACCTAAATAAGCTTCGGCATCCGCTTTAATTTTCTGAAGAATCATCGCCGAAATCTCTTGCGGCGTGTACTCTTTATCTCCCATCTTAACCTTGATACCATTTCCTGCCTTAACGATTTTGTAAGGCAGAAGCTTAACATCGCGCTGTACCTCCGGATCTTCATAGGTTCTACCAATCAGTCTTTTGACTGAGAAAATGGTATTTTCCGGATTGGTGATTGCTTGGCGACGTGCCAGAACCCCTACTACCCTTTCACCATTCTTAGTAACAGCAACCACTGACGGCACAAGATTACCACCTTCGGCAGTAGGAATAATTTTGGGTGTGCCACCCTCCATTACTGCAGCGACTGAATTAGTTGTACCTAAATCGATACCAATAATTTTTGCCATTTAAACCTCCTAAGCTTTAAGGATTAATTTACTTATTAAAAATTTTAAAAATCTGAACCACCTTTACCAACTATGACCTTCGCGGGTCTTATAACCCTGCCCTTGTAAAGCCAGCCTGATTCTGTCTCGGTGGTCACTTGGTCTGTTGGGCCCTCAGCCATAGAGACCGCCTCCATTGTCTTTGGATCAAACTTTACACCCTTTGTCTCTATACGCTCAAGACCAAAGCTTTTTAATTTCTCAAGAAATTGCTTTTTGACAAACTCAACACCCCTAAACCAGTTCTCGAGCTCCTTACGGGCTAAAATTTCTCTTTTGGTACCTTCTTTGAGGTGACAGAAAGCCCTCTCCAGATTATCAAAGATGGTCAAAAATTCCAAAAGGATTTTTAGTTCCGCCAATCTGCTCCACTCCTGCCTCTCCTCTTCCATCCTCTTTCGGTAATTGATAAAGTCAGCCTGGGTTCTCTGCCAACCCTCCCTTAATTCCTTAATCTCCGCCTCAAGCTGGGTTATCTTTTCTTTTTTAGCCATTTTGTCTTCTTTCTTTTCCATAGTTATATTGTAAAGTTTTCTTTACATTTTTGTCAATGGTTTTTAGCAATCTCTGGGGATTTGAAAGAGAATCTGCTATAAATTCTTAAAAGTGTTTAAAAATTTCTTCTCTTATCTCTCTGTAATAGGTTTACTGAGCGGACTCTACCTGCCCACTTTCTTTGCCGATCCTCTCTCTACCTCTCTCCACTATCCCTGGCCACTCTTTGGGGGAGTAGCAGCCTCTTTTTTTCTTGCAGGCAGTCTTGCCTCTCGCTCTCCCTGCGCAGGATTAAGACCTTTTGCTCTCTTTTGTTTGGGAGGACTTTTTACCACACTCTATATTTTCAACCTACCACCCTTTCTACCAGCAGGAGAATCGCTAAAATTTACAGGCTTGGTCTATGACTCCAAAGAAGAAACCAACTCTACCCTCCTTTTTGTAAAAAACCAAGAGACGGGTAGAAAAATTTTGGTTATTTTGCCAAGCAAAATACCTCTTGTTGGTAAAAATCTAAAAATCTCCGGCAAAACCCTGGCGCCCTCAGCGCGTTTTTTAAGATTAATAAAAAGTGAAGGATTAAGAGGAATAGTGCTTGCCAATGATTGGCGAGAGAGTAGTTCAGGCTTCTTTTACCTTATTTTTAACCTGCGCGAAAAGACCCTAAACGCAATTGGCAGTCTTTTACCCGAACCAGAGGCCTCGCTGGCAGCGGGAACGCTTATAGGCAAAGAGGCAATTATCAGTAAAGAGCTAAAGGCTCAAATCAACAAGGTTGGTCTGACTCATATTGTAGCTGTCTCCGGCTATAACTTTATCCTTATCACCAATCTCATAGTGGCGCTTTTGCGGGAAATTTTTGGCTACCTACCCTCTCTGCTCCTCTCCCTGCCATTCATCCTGCTCTATGCCTTTTTGGCTGGTTTTTCCGGCGCTGTAAAAAGAGCCTTTATTTTTATTCTGTTGATTCTTTTTGGCAGACTTCAGTTTAGAAACCCACCAGCCCTCTATCTTCTTTTCATCTGCTTTATAATTGCTGGCATCTTGAATCCATTTACGCTTTTCTCTGATCTTTCTTTCCTCCTTTCGGCTTTAGCCGCCTTAGGTATACTATCCCTAGGCGGTTGGCTCAGAACTCAACTGGAAAACCAGCCGTTTCTTCCTAGATTGATTCCCCAGACTCTTGCCGAAACCTTTAGCGCTTCGCTCTTTGTCTCGCCTATCACTAGCTTTCTTTTTGGACAGAGATTTTTTCTCGGACTTTTAGTCAATCTGCTGGTAGTGCCCCTTGTCCCCTTGATAATGCTTTCTACCTCTCTGGCTCTATTTCTCAGTCTTCTTACCCCTCGTCTACAGTCCTTAGCAATACTTATAGCTTTTCCGCTACCCAGAATAGTGCTAAAAATTATAACGATTGCTAGCCAATTTTAAATGCGTAAAAACCTCTTTTTCCTCTTCATCCTGATTTTTTGGCTTATTGTCCTTGGCTTTGGTCTTAGAATCTATGCGGATGCAAATTGGCAAAATAAGGTGATTTTCTGTGATGTAGGCGAGGGCGATGCTATCCTGATTACCTCCAAGGAGCACAAATCAGTCGTTATTGATGGCGGCCCCGACAACTCCATCCTGCTCTGCCTAAGCAAAAATCTGCCATGGTCAGAACGCAGTATCAACCTTCTGATTATCAGCCATCCTGACAGCGACCATAGCCGAGGTGCGATTGAGGTTTTAAAAAGATACAGGGTCTCAAAAATTCTTTTCTCAGGCGCTCTCTCTGATACGCAAATTTTTAAAGAGCTGATTGCTGCCTTAGAAGAAGAGATGAGAGAGGGCGCCACCATAGAAGAAGCGGTGGCGGGCAAGGAGCTTGCTCTTGGCAATCTCAAAATTAATGTACTTCTGCCAACGGAGAGCTTTTGGCAGAAAAAGCCTGCCACAGATCACCAAGCAATGGTGGTTGTGCTTCTTAATCTCAATAAGAGCCTGGCGCTTTTCAGCGGCGATTTAGAAAAAGCCGAGGCAGAAAGACTGGCCTCAGAGGAAACACTGCCAAGGGTTTCTCTACTAAAAGTACCCCATCATGGCTCTAAAAATTCTTTAGCTAAAGAATTTTACAAAGCGCTTTCCCCAGAAATTGCGGTTATCTCGGTAGGCAAGAATAATCGCTATGGTCATCCTCATCAAGAAGTCTTAAACTACCTTGCAAGCCAAGGTATCACAATTTTTCGCACTGATATTCAAGGAACGATTAGTTGTCTGCCCAGCAACTTTAGCTGGCACTGTCAGACTGAGAACTCCTCGTTTTAAAAAAGCTGATTTTTTGCTATGCTTAAACTATGTCAGGACACAGTAAATGGGCCCAAATTCATCGCCAAAAAAGCCTGGCGGATGCCAAAAAAGGCCAGCTTTTTACTAAGCTAGCAAACGCAATTACAATCGCGGCCAAAAGCAGTGGCGGCGACCCGCAGGCTAACTTTGCTCTGCGGCTCGCCATAGAAAAAGCCAGAGCCGCTAATATGCCTAAGGAGAATATTGAACGCGCTATTAAGCGTGGTACTGGCGAGATTGCTGGTGCCCTTGTAGAAGAGATTTTTTATGAGGTCTATGGTCCTGCCGGTGTAGGAATGATGATCAAGGTGCAAACAGATAATCGTAATCGTGCGCTTACGAATATCAAAGCAGTCTTAAATCGCCTAGGCGGTAAACTGGCTGATGCAGGGGCAGTAATGTATAATTTTGAAAAAGTTGGCCAAATTCTCTTAAAAAAGGCTGAGTTACAGATAGAGAGACAGATGGATAACATCTTTCACTCTGGCGCTAAAGATTTTAGCGAAGATCAAGAGACTGTTTTGCTGGAGACCGAACCAGAGAATTTGGAAGCAGTCAAAAACTTTCTGGAGCAAGAGAAAGAAGAGATTCTAGCCGCCGCTCTCACCCTGAAGCCAATCAACAAAATCTCTCTTTCTCCTGAAGATGAAAGAAGACTCAAAGAACTGGTAGACGCCCTCTTAAGCCTTGACGATGTTGCTGAGGTTATTGTTAGCGCTTAGAAGAAGATGAGAGAGCCAACTCACAAAATCCTTGGCCTAGACCCAGGCACCGCCACCACAGGTTTTGGTGTCATCTGCAAAGAGAATGGTAAATTAAAGGCGCTGGGCTGGGGATCTATTCAAACCGACAAGAATGAACAGTCGGCAGATAGATTGGTAAGAATCCATTGCGAGTTAAGCAAGCTCATTCAAAAACAGACTCCTACCGAAGTAATGGTAGAGAGACTCTTTTTTGCTACCAACCTTAAAACAGCAACGACTGTCTCTGAAGCGCGCGGGGTCATTCTTTTTACACTTGCAAACCTCCATCTGCCCTACCGCGAAATCACTCCTATGGAGGTTAAACAAAAAATCACCGGCAATGGCAAGGCTGACAAAAAGATGATCCAAAAGGCAGTAGCGCAGATTTTAGGACTCTCAGAGATTCCTAAACCTGACGATGCAGCAGATGCTTTAGCCATCGCCCTCTCAGCCTTCTATCCTTTTCAAAAAAATTAACAACAAAGTAAAATAATAATTAAGAAAGGAGGGCACAGTTCCCAGAATCAGAGAGAATCCTTTAACAGGGGAGTATATCTGTTTCTCGCCTGAAAGAGCAAGCCGGCCCACAGATTTTATTCGGACGGGTAAGTTGAAATTGGTAAGACCTGATAAATGTCTTTTCTGTTTAAACGGTCCGGCTTATCCTACGCGGATTTTTGAGACCAAAAACATCTATGTCATTCCCAATAAGTTTCCGGCTTTCGTACTTAATCCCCAGGTTTATAATGACGGCAATAATTTTTATAATAATCAAAAAGCTTTCGGCGTCCACGAAGTTATTATCCGCAAAGATCACGACGAGCACCTACCCAATATTCCCCTTCCTCACTGGCTAGAGCTACTCTGGGTCTATCAGAGCCGTCTTTTGGCCTATGCCAAAGAGCCCTATTTTGCCTACGGAGCTATTTTCCATAATCATGGCATCGAAGCTGGCTCTTCTATTGCCCATCCTCACTCGCAGTTTATTGTTTCGGAGATTCTACCACCGTTTATTGCCAAAGAGGCTGAACACCAGAAAGTCTATTATGAAAGACACAATACGTGCTTAATTTGCGCAATGATAAGAGAAGAGAGACAAAGAGGGATACGGATTGTGGCTGAAAATCGGCGCTATCTTGCTTTTATGCCCTATGCCTCACGTTATCCTTATGAAATAATGGTTGCTCCCAAAAAACATGCTTCTCGTTTTGAAACCGAAGACGAAATCAGCTTGTCACATCTTGCTACTATCCTCCATAAGGTTTTTGGCCTTTTTGGCAGTAAACTAAAAGACCCGCCCCTTAACTTTATCATCCACACCAAACCTTACAGTCCGGTGGTGGAGGAGAAAAATTGGCACTGGCATATCGAGATTCTACCCAGACTAGAGCATTGGGGTGGTTATGAAACAGGCACCGGTCTGATTATTAACGCCCTCCTGCCAGAGAAAGCCGCTGCTTTCTTGAAATCTTAAAAAGATAAAAAGAATTGACAAATCAACAAATAAAATAGTATAGCTTAAGTTAAGTTTTGAACCTCAATTTGAACCTCAAAAGGAGGAAAAAGGCATGGAAGAGAACTTCGTCAGGACAGGGAAGATGGTTGCCATAGGCACCATGTGTGTCTTTCTGTTGCTTCCCCAGGCGGGTTGCGGGGAAATTTCCGTAAACGGATTTGACCTCGCCACCAACCGCCTAGGCGGTGAGTTCACCCTGCTTGCCTGGTTGGTGGTCGCTGCCTGCGCAATCGCCTTTTTCTCAAACAGTGTAAGCTCCTTCTTAGGAGCAGGCATCCTGGGCATCTTTGGCCTCCTGGGGATGATTGCTAAACTAAGAAGCGCACCCGAAGATCCTTTTAGCTCCATGGTGGAGTTAAAGATAGGCTCAATACTCACCCTGTTTGGCTTGTTGGCATTGGCAGCGCTACCTTTTCTCTACAACGCTCAGGATACACGGAAAAAGCAGCCGTAGCCCTTCCAAAGATCTTTAAAAAGCAACGCCTCCTGGCGTTGCTTTTTAATTAATCACCAACAAACTTAAGACCTGTAACCTTTGAGGCCTCAAGGGTTAATGCTAAAAGATGCTCTTTTTTCAGACCAGAAACTTCTTTCTCTCCGCAGGCAGCCGCAATAATTTTTATCTCCTCGGTAGAGTTTTTTACATAACTTGCCACATCCAAAGCAGCTTTTTCTATATCTAGTCTCTCTCGTAATCTTTCATCCTGGGTAGCAATGCCTACAGGACACTTTCCTAAATAGCAACGCTGACAGTAGATACAACCCATCGCAATCAACAAAGGAGTTACCATAAAGACCGCATCAGCACCCAGGGCCAAGGCTTTTGCAAAGTCAGCACTGGTATTAAGACCGCCGCCAATCCAGAGCTCTTGTGGTGCTTGCTGTTTGTCAAGAAACTCTCTTGCTTTGACAAGGTTAACGAGAGTAGGAATACCGATCTCATTTAACACCACTTCAGGCGCAGCGCCTGTACCACCGCCCTTGCCATCAAGAGCAATGATATCCGGTCCAGCCGCAACCGCCATCTCTAGATCTGCTTCCGAGAAAGCGCCCAGTTTTAAAATAATCGGTGCGCCGCCACTGAGCTCTCTTAAGAAGTCAATCTTCTGCTTCAGATCTTTAAGGTCCTTAATATCCGGATGAGAGGCAGGCGAGTGAATATCTTGACCCACCGGACGATTGCGAACTTTGGCAATCTCTGGCGTCACTTTGCTTCCTGGCAAAAATCCGCCCATACCTGGCTTGGCACCCTGAGCAATTTTTATCTCGATAGCATCAGCCCTCTTAAGGATCTCTTCATCAATCCCAAATCTGCCTGTAGAGTATTGGACGATCAGTTTTTGAGCAAGTCTCCTTTCTTCTTCTAAAACGCCGCCCTCGCCGCTATTAGCCAGGGTGCCTGCTTGCGTAGAGGCTTTGGCTAAGGCAAGTTTTGTCTCTTTAGAAAGCGCTCCAAAGCTTGCTGCCCCAAAGATAATAGGGGTGGCCAGTTTTAAGGGTTTTCTAGATCTTTTACCTACGACAACTGCTGCCGAAACCCTCTCTCTGTAATAATCTATGGGTCTTTTCGCCAATTGCGCCGGCACAAAAATTAAATCATCAAAAGAAAGGTTCTTAAAATTTCTACCCCTACCGCTTGCCAGAGGTACTCCGGAAATTCGTTTTTTTATCGCCTCCAAAAAATCTGCCGGCATATTATGCATTGTAGCAAAATAAACCCAAAACGCGCAAACTTCTATGAGGCTAGTTAATCCTTATAAAGAAAATTAGAACTCTCTCAATAAAAATCCCCAGGTCAATTTTTGAAAGATTGCCAACAGTTGGGCCGGAAAGTAAAAGAAGGCCGGCAAAAAGGAATTCCCGTCTCGCCCGAGCATAATTTTTTAGAAATCGGCATCCGGATTTTCCTTGAGAAAGTTCGTATTTTGTTCAGGACAGACAGCAAGGTTGTTTGTTTTAAACCCAATATTTTTCGAAGAAACTAAGTTTTTCTCATCGGATCGAAGCGCCGATGAGAAATATTAATCCTTAATTAAAGAAAATCAGTTCGAAACGGACAATGTAGCTCCATAAATGGAATCCATTCAAGCCTTCACTCTCATCTCACTGACTTAATAGCTTTAAAATCTAAGGGGTACCAAGAACCTTCATCTCTCCATGATTACTTCCAATCACTACCTTGTCTCCTTCGGGAGAAAAATTAGCTGCAGAAACAGCTCCTTCTGTCTGATACTCTGCTAAAACCTTTGGTTCCCCTCGCCCATCTTTTTCTGTTAAAGAGATAACACGCATCATTTTATCACTACTTCCAATCACTACCTTGTCTCCTTCGGGAGAAAAATTAGCTGCCAAAACAGCTCCTCCTGCCTGATACTCTGCTAAAACCCGAGGTATGATATTTCCTTTTTTATCTTTTTCTGTTAAAGAGATAACTTGCATTTCATCATCCCTACTTCCAATCACTACCCTGTCTCCTTCGGGAGAAAAATTAGCTGCCCAAACAACTCCTCCTGCCTGATGCTCTGCTAAAACCTTTGGTCTCCCTCGCTCATCTTTTTCTGTTAAAGAGATAACTCTCACCATTCCATCACCACTACTTCCAATCACTACCTTGTCTCCTTTCGGAGAAAAATTAGCTGCACGAATAACTTCTCCTGCCCGATACTCTGCTAAAACCTTTGGTTTCAGTAAAATATTTTTTTCTGTTAAAGAGATAACTTGCATTTTACCACTAGTCCCAATCACTACCTTGTCTCCTTTCGGAGAAAAATTAGCTGCACGAATAACTTCTCCTGCCCGATACTCTGCTAAAACCTTTGGTTTCAGTAAAATATTTTTTTCTGTTAAAGAGATAACACGCATTTCATCACCACTTCCAATCACTACCTTGTCTCCTTCGGGAGAAAAATTAGCTGCAGAAACCCATCCTCCCGCCTGATACTCTGCTAAAACCTTTGGTTCCCCTCGCTCATCTTTTTCTGTTAAAGAGATAACAAGCATCATTTCATTATCACCACTTCCAACCACTACCTTGTCTCCTTCCGGAGAAAAATTAGCTGCACAAACCCATCCTCCTGCCTGATACTCTAATAAAACATTTTCCTCGGTTAACCTTCCTTCTAATTGCCAGCCAATGATTTGCTTTTCTTCTTTTTCGTCAAGCTTTTTTATCTTATTAACGAGTGCAGTTATTCTTTGATAACCTTCAATCGCTTTTCCTCCTGTAAGCTCTCCTCTTTCAATTTTTTCTTTAATTCCCCTTATTTCTTCTCTTAATGCTAAAACCTTCTCTTCCTTGATTTCCTCAAGAGACTTTGGTTTTTCTTCTGGTGTTTGAGCAAAATGTTGTTCAAAAGTTTCGGACATCTTCCTCTAAAAGTTTCTTAGTTTTCTCTGAAACGTTGGGGTCTGTTAAGATAGATTCTAATGCATCTTTGGCATTACGTCTAGCTTGTTCTACTCTCTTTTCCAGGTCTTCTTCCAGTCTTCTTTTTTCTTCTTCAGTCATCGAGGCACGTTCAACCAGAATATCAAGAACTTCTTTACAAGACATTATCTTTCCCTTTGACTTGATAGCTTTTAAATCTAAGGGGCACCAAGAACCTTCATCTCTCCATCCTC
>Ga0078972_1002941_pt1 | contig 53531 bp, 49 predicted proteins | sample YelNatPaOPGAMG01_FD_67568 | JGI IMG/M metagenome (GOLD analysis project Ga0078972, IMG submission 67568) | Hot spring thermophilic microbial communities from Obsidian Pool, Yellowstone National Park, USA - OP-RAMG-01 (SPADES assembly) (version 2) | ecosystem: Environmental > Aquatic > Thermal... | reverse complement strand
TGGTGACCAGCAGGTTGCGCCGCCACTTGGGCGGGATCGCGGCGATCGCCGCATCGATGATCGCGATGTGATCGGCGGCGGTATTGGACCCGGCGTTGCCCGCACGGCAGATCACCGCTAGCAGCTCCCCGGTGTTGTCGCACCACGCCAACAGCGGATGAAACCCGAAACCGCCCTTGAAATTGCCCGCGGCGTGCTGCTTGTCGCTATGCGATTGGACCAGCGAGGCGTCGATGCGGATCACAATCACCGGACCCAGATCCCCATAACAGGTGCGCGACGGCGGGATCGCGCCATGCCGATCCTCGGTCAACGCCCAAACCCGCTCCCGAACTCTATTGCGTGCTTGCAGGATCCGCGTCAGCGCAGCCTCGTCGATTTCGTTGAGTGATCGCCACATCGTCGGGATCGACCCCACAGCCCCGAACAGGCGAGGCTGATCCCGAAGCACTGCGGTGCCGGCCAGGTTCTGCGCGCCGCCCGCGATCGACACCGCGACGTCGCCTAACACCGCGCCCCGATCGTGGGTCACCTCAGGCCGCGACAACGCAGCCGACAAGCCGCTGGTCAGACCGATCGCGTCGGCCAGCATCCGCGGGATCACGTCGCCGGCGTGCCCGACCACATCGTCGCCGCGGACCTCAACTCGAACGTCTTTCGACCAATCCGTAGTAGCCTGCATCTGATAGGTGCACTCCCGCCTTGGATACCCGAACCTTGAGAAGTCCTATTATCCTTGCGGCAGTGCACCTTTCGCGTCAACGACACCCGCAAACGCGGAATTGCATGAAAGATCGAGGTCTGCCGTGGTCAGTGTAGACGCCGGCGCAGTTGCACTCCGGTAGGCTCAGTCGGTGTTGCCGCTCAACGATTTCGCGGTGGCGGCAAACTCCGCGAACGACGAGCCCGCCCTTTCCTGCTTGTGCTGGCTCAAGGCCCGGATCGACACGTCATGACCCTCGGCAGCCTTGCGCAGCGCACCGACCGTCGCTTGCTCGCGGGAGATATGGGTGAACGGGTCGAACGAATACCAGCGCATCGCGTTTTGGTGGGTTATCTTGTTGACCTCGTCGTCGGGCACGTTGTTGGCGGTCAACACCTCCCACAACTCCTCGGGCGCGCCTGGCCACATCGAGTCGCTATGCGGGTAATCGGCCTCCCAGCAGATATTGTCGATGCCGATCATGTCGCGCAGTTTGACCCCGGTTTTGTCGCTGATGAAGCAGGTCAGGAAGTGCTCGCGAAACACCTCGGACGGCAGCTTGCCGCCGAAGTTTTGGTGTGTCCACGTCGAATGCATCTCGTAGGTGCGGTCCACCCGCTCCAGGAAGTACGGTATCCACCCGGTGCCGCCCTCCGACAGCGCGATCTTCAGGTCGGGGTATTGCTTGATTGGCTTGGACCACAGCAGATCCGCGGCCGCCTGCACGATGTTCATCGGCTGCAGCGTGATCAACACGTCCATCGGCGCGTCAGGCGCGGTAATCGCCAGCTTGCCCGACGATCCGATGTGCACATTGAGTACGGTATTGGTGTCGCACAACGCTTTCCACAGCGGATCCCAGTAGTCGTCATGGAAGCTCGGATAACCCATCGCGGCCGGATTTTCGGTGAAGGTCAGTGCGTGCACACCCTTCTTCGACACCCGACGGACCTCGGCGGCGCACTTCTCGGCGTTCCAGATCACCGGCAGCGCCATCGGAATGAACCGGGCCGGGTAGGCCCCACACCACTCATCGATGTGCCAGTCGTTGTAGGCCTGCACCAACGCCAGCGAGAAGTCTTCGTCCTCGGTGGCGAACAGTCGCCCGGCGAAACCCGGGAACGAGGGGAAGCAGATCGAGCCCAGAATGCCCCCGGCGTTCATGTCCTTGACCCGCTCGTCCACGTTGTAGCAGCCCGGCCGGATCTCGTCGAGGCCCTGCGGCTCCAACCCGTATTCCTCCTTGGGCCGACCGGCCACCGCGTTGAGCGCGACGTTTGGGATCACGGTGTCGCGGAATTGCCAGGTGTCCGAGCCGTCCGGGTTATGCACCAACCGGGGTGCATCGTCGATGTACTTCTTCGCCAAGTGGTTCTTGAACATGTCGGGCGGTTCGACGATGTGGTCGTCGACACTGATCAGGATCATGTCGTCCTTGTTCACTGGTCGTCCTCTCCCTCCGGGACCCATCAAGGCCCGCCCGGCGACGCGGGTAAGTCGCCTACTGTGGAAATTATCTTCTCAGATCGCGAGAATCAACATCTTGGAGTGCTGCCGGCCCGGCTTGCGGCCGCTCGGGTCGGCGAAAGAGAATAGTATTCTCGTGGCGAGAAAGTTACGATCTCAGAAAACAACGCCGCGAGGGGGCGCAACTCAATGATGGCACGGCGTTCTCCAGGAGAGTCCAATCATGTTCTCCCCACCCGGAAGCCGGTGCAGCAACCGTTGACCAGTCCCAGCGAGGAGCCGGCCTGGAAGCGGCGCGCGGTGGAGCGGTCGATCAAAACAGCAAGGCTGCGGGCGGCTCAGCGCGTCCAGCGCTTCCTGGACGCCGCCCAGGCCATCATCGTCGAAAAGGGCAGCACGGACTTTACCGTTCAGGAAGTGGTCGACCGGTCGCGGCAGTCTCTGCGGAGCTTCTACCTGCAGTTTGACGGCAAACACGAACTGTTGCTGGCGCTGTTCGAAGACGCGGTGAGCCGATCTGCCGACCAGATCAGCGCCGCCACCGCCCAGCACACCGATCCGCTGGAACGGCTCAAAGTGGCTGTCGAGTCGCTGTTCGAGGTGTCACGCCCGGATCCGACGGCAAAAAGACCGCTCTTCACCGACTTCGCGCCGAAGTTGCTGGTTTCACACCCAACCGAGGTCAAGGTGGCTCATGCGCCACTTCTTGCATTGCTCACCGCGCTCATGGACGAGGCCGCTGCGGCGGGGAAACTGCGGCCGGACTTCAACCCCGAACGGCTAGCCGCGATGACCATGCAAACAGTCATGTTCCTCGCGCAATCCAGCGGTGGGTCCGACGAAGCGACAGACCACCCCATCAGCGCTGCTGAGGTGTGGGACTTCTGCTCGCACGGATTCGTGGACAAGAATTAAATTACCGCCAACCGAGAACCATCTTGCCCGCGCTGCACGACGGATCTCATTGCCGCTACTCGGTGGCCGCGAATCGTCTGACGTACTCGCCGGCGAACCTGGTGATTCCCTCGAGCGCATCGCGGGTGCGTTGCCAGGGCGCCACAATGACTCGGTCGATACCGGCCTCTGCGGCGCGCCGCACATCGTCCGCCGACGAGATCGGCACCGACGTGCTGATCTGCGGTTTACCGCTGCGCCCATGGTCAGCCCAGAGCGCGGTGAGGGCAGCCACCGAGTCCGGTATCTGCGCCACGGTGTGGTTCATCGGCAACCAGCCGTCACCCAGTCGGGCCACCCGCCGCAGTGCGGCCTTGCCGTCACCGCCGATATGCAAGGGCGGGCCGCCGGGTCGCACAGGTTTGGGTTCGAAAGCGACTGAACCGAAATCGAAGAACTTGCCGTGGTGTTCGACCGTCGGCTCAGTCCACAGCGCCCGACACACCTGCAGCGCCTCGTCGACCCGGGCGCCGCGGCTGTCGAAGTCCAGCCCGACCGCGTCCCACTCCGCACGCAACCAACTCGCCCCCACCCCGAAGTCGAACCGGCCCGCCGACACGATATCGAGGGTGGCCGCGGCGCGCGCGCTGACGAATGGGTGGCGAAGGCCAATGTTGTAGACATAGGTGCCGAGCCGGATGGTAGCGGTCTGTCCGGCAAGAAACGACAGGTAGTTCAGTGCATCGAACACCGGGGTCTGCGGCGGGATCGGGGGGTGACTGGCGCCGTGATGCGGGCTGCCGCTCATCGCGACCGGCAACACCAGATGCTCGGGAAGCCACACCGACTCGAATCCCAACGCCTCGGCCCGCTTGGTCAAATCGGGCCATAGGCTGGGGTGGGCGCGGGCCAGTGGTATGCCGAATTTCATTGCTTGCCGCCCTTTCTCGCCTCGGGCCCGGCACGGTCGGGTCTGGCGGCGCTGACGGGATTGAGGTGGGTCAAGTGCCCGCTTTCCACACCGGCGGCGGGATCGAGCGTGCAGTCGATGATCGCAGGCCCCTTCGACGCCAAAGCCTCGGTCAGCGCCGCTTGCAGCTCCATCGGCGTCGTGACGTGAAATCCGCTGCCGCCGAACGCTTCTGCGAGCTTATCATGCCGGGCATCGGCGTTCAGGACGGTCGGCGCGGGGTCGGCTCCGGCGGCGGGCACCTCGTCGCCGCGATACACGCCGCCGTTGTTGAGGACGACGACCGTGACCGGCAGCCGGTAGCGGCATATCGTCTCGAATTCCATTCCGCTGAAGCCGAACGCGCTGTCGCCCTCGATGGCGACGACCGATTGCCCGGTTTCGACCGCGGCGCCGATCGCATAGCCCATGCCGATGCCCATCGCACCCCAGGTACCGCTGTCGAGCCGGTGGCGCGGCAGCGCCATGTCGATGACATTGCGCGCGGTGTCCAACGCGTTGGCGCCCTCGTTGACCACGTAGACCTCCGGATGGTGGCCCAGTACGGCGCGTATCGCGCGCAGCGCGTTATAGAACCGCATCGGGTGCGGATCGTCGGCCAGGCGCCGCTCCATCGTGGTCTGGTTGCGGACCTTGCGCTCGGCGAGCTCACCGGTCCACGACGGCGGCACGACGATCGGGCGCTGCGCTAGCCGGTCGAGGAGCGCGGCGAGCACCGACTCGATGTCGCCGGCCAGCGGTGCGGCGATGGGCCGGTTGCTGTCGAATTCCGACGCCGCGATGTCGACCTGAACGAACTGGGCGTCGGGCGCCCATTGCGGCGACTCCCCGTGACCAAGCAGCCAGTTCAGGCGGGCACCAACCAGCACGATCACATCGGCGCGACCCAGCGCGAGGGAACGCGCGGCCGCGACGCACTGCGGATGCGCGTCCGGCAGCAGCCCCTTGGCCATCGACATCGGCAGAAACGGGAGGCCGGTAGCCTCGACGAACTTCGCGATCACGGCGTCAGCCTGCGCGTAGGCCGCACCCTTGCCGAGCACCACCAGCGGGCGCCGGGCCTGCGCCAGCAGGTTCACCGCGCGCTCGACCGCCCCCGCCGCGGGCGATTGCTGCGGAGCAGGGTCGACGACCTGCCAGATCGTGCCCGCGGCGGAGTCCGCATCGATGGCCGCTCCGAGCACCTCGGCAGGGATGTCCAGGTAGACCCCACCGGGACGGCCGGAGACCGCGGTGCGAACGGCGCGGGCCACGCCGAGCCCGACGTCGTCGATGCGCCCGATCCGGAACGCCGCCTTAGCGAACGGCCGGGCCGCATTGAGCTGGTCAAGCTCCTCGTAATCGCCGCGCTGCAGGTCCACCTTTGCCCGCGCGCCCGACCCCGAGACCTGGATCATCGGAAAACAATTGGTCGTGGCGTTGGCCAGCGCCGTCAGCCCGTTGAGAAACCCGAGACCGGAGGCTGTCAGGCAGACACCGGGGCGCCGAGTCAGAAATCCGGCCGCGGCTGCAGCGTGGCCGGCGGAGGCCTCGTTCCGGAATCCGATGAAACGGATGCCCGACGTCTGCGCGACCCTGGCCAGGTCGGTGACCGGGATACCGACAAGCCCGTAAAGGGTGGCGGCACCGTTGAGCTTGAGGGCGTCCACGACGAGGTGGAAGCCGTCGGTCAGCCCTGCGGACATCTCAACGCCTCCTGCGGTTGGTCAGGGCGGATCGGCCCGTTGCCGACACCTTTGTCTACCAGGGCTGTCTGGAAGGATGTTGACGGCCAAGCCGGACCTGATATGCATCGACATACGTGTGACACGCAAGGAGGAACAACGGTCATGGTGCCCGATCGGCTGCGCTCTGGCGCGCCCCTTGCCGATCTGCTGGAGGCCTCGGCGAGCCGGGCCCCCCAGGCGCCTGCGCTGGTCGTCACCGCCGACCGCGTTGCGATCACCTACGGCGAGCTCGTCGGTCTGGTCGACGAGCTGGCCGGGCAGCTGAGAAGCGGCGGCCTGTCATCCGGTGACCGGGTCGGGCTGCGGGCGTCCGGCAGCGCCGCCTTCGTGGTCGGTTTGTTCGCGGCGTCCCGTGCACGACTGATCGTGGTGCCGTTGGATCCCGCCCTGCCGGTCAGCGCGCAGCGTGCCAGGGTCACGGCGACCGGAGCGCGGATTGTCCTGGTGGACAGCGCCGCCGGGGCAGCACCGGAGCCGGCCCCGCCGAGTTGGCCGATCTGGGTGTCGGCCACCCGGCGCGACGGCGCCGCCACGGTCGAGCTGCACACCGCTGCGGCGCCGCATCCGACGCCCGTGACCCCGGACGGCTTGCGGCCCGATGATGCCGTGATCATGTTCACCGGCGGTACGACCGGTTCCCCGAAGATGGTGCCCTGGACCCACGACAACATCGCCGGCGCGATCAGCGGCGTCGTTGCCGCATATCGGCTGGGTCCGCGGGATGCGACGGTGGCTGTTATGCCGTTGTTTCACGGCCATGGGTTGATCGCTGCGCTGCTGTCGACCCTCGCCTCCGGGGGATGTGTCGTGCTTCCCGCCGCCGGACGGTTTTCCGCGCACACCTTCTGGGACGACGTGCAGGCTGCCCGGGCCACCTGGTTCACCGCGGCACCGACGGTTCACCGGATCTTGCTGGAACGCGCCGCGACCGATTATCCGGGCCCCGCGCGGGCGCCGCTGCGTTTTATCCGCAGCTGCAGCGCCGCGCTGGACCCCGAGACCGCGCTGGGGCTGCAGACCGAGTTCACGGCACCGGTGCTGTGTGCCTACGGCATGACCGAGGCCACGCATCAGGTGTCGAGCATGGGCTTATCACCCCACGACTCCGCCGGCCAGCAGCCGACTGTACGACCCGGTCTGGTCGGCCGTTCGACTGGAGCCGACATCCGGATCGTCGGTGACGGCGGCCGGCCGTGTCCGCCCGACACCATCGGGGAGGTCTGGTTGCGCGGTCGGACGGTCGTGCGGGGATACCTCGATGCCGCCGCAACGGCCCGGAGTTTCACCGACGGATGGCTGCACACCGGGGACCTCGGGTCCCTGTCGGCGACCGGCGAGCTGACGCTGCGCGGGCGAATCAAGGAAATGATCAACCGGGGCGGGGAGAAAATCTCACCCGAGCACGTCGAGGGTGTGTTGACCAGCCACCCCGACGTTGCCGAGGCGGCCGTGTTCGCCGTCCCCGACCGCATTTACGGCGAGGCGGTGGCGGCGGTGATTGTGCCGAACCGGCCCGCGACGCCGGACTTTTCCGAACTTGCCGAGTTCTGCCGAGAGCGGTTGGCCGCGTTCGAGGTACCCACGAGCTTCACCGAGGCCGTCGAACTCCCGCACACCCCGAAAGGCTCGCTCGACCGCCGCGCCGTGACACAGCAGTTCGGCAGCCGAATCTGAATGCACTCAGCGCCGGCTGACCCGCACCGGCACCGAGGCCGGACCCTGCAACGACGGCGTCGTACCCCATCGCACCGGCCCGGCCAGTTCCAGACCGTCGATTTCGTCAAGAAGGCAGTCGACGGCCGTGACCGCCTCGAGCCGCGCGAGGTGGGCGCCCAGACAAAAGTGCAGGCCGTGACCGAAGGCCAGGTGCCCGGTCGTGTTGCGGTGGATGTCGAAAACGTCGGGCTCGGCAAACTTGGCGGGGTCGCGGTTGGCCGAGGCGTAGAGCAGCAACACCTTCGCACCCTTCGGAATCACCGTGCCACCGATCTCAGATCGGGCGGTCGCGGTTCTGGTCACCCACTGAACCGGTGAACCCCAGCGGGCGGTCTCTTCCACCGCGGCCGCCAGCAAGCTGCGGTCGGCCTTCAGTTCGGCAAACAGCTCGCGGTCTCGCGCGAGCCTGATCAGCAGCATCCCCAACAGGTTGGTGGTCGTCTCGTTGCCGGCCACCAACAGGATCAGCGCGTAGAGAAACGCCTCGTGATCGGTGAGCTCGCCGGATGCAGTTGCGGCCCACAGCCGGCTCAACAGGTCCTCGGAGGGTTCGGCGGCCCGGCGGCGCATCTCAGCGTCCAGGAAGCTGCGCATCTGCACATAGGCCTGCAGGCTGGAACCGATCAAGCGGAGGACCTCTGGTATCGATCTGGGGCCGAACGCCTGCGCGAACGTGTCGGACACGGCCCGGAATGCCGCCCACTGCTCACGCGGGATTCCCAGAATCGTAGCGATCACGTTGATCGGCATCGGGATGGTCAACGCCGGCACCATGTCGACGACGTCACCGTTGGTCAGCGGCGCAATCGCCTCGGCGGCCAATTGGCGAATGTCAGATGTCTGAGCCTGGACCGTTCTCTTGCTGAACAGCGGCGCGACGACGTGTCGCAACCGGGTGTGCTCGGGCGGGTCGCTGAGCAGCACGACGTTGGCCACGAATGATCGCAGCATGATGCCGTCTTTCGAGGAGAAGGTGACGTTGTCGCGGACCACGCTGTGCACGTCGTCGTATCGCCCGATCATCCAGACGCCTAGCTGCTCGTTGACCACGACCGGATGCTCACGGATCCGCGCCAGGTCCGGGTAGGGATTGGCGATGCTTTCCACAAGCGTGGGATCGAACGTCGTGCGCGGCACGGACGCGGCAGCGCAACGCGGTCGGGGGCGACGTAGGTCGCGATACACGCCGGTGGCGACCGGGCGCCACAGATCGGTGACCGAGCGGCGCGCTGCCGAGACGATGGCTCGCGGCGGCGGCCGATGTAGATCGATCGGCATGACGACGACGCTAGAGTCTCTCCGCACACCACGGAATGGCCGATCCGGACAGTCATTTGATATTTTCGGACACGTGCGCGGCGCCGTTACACCCGTCTTCGAAGTCGTGCGTTCCCCGGCGACCGCCCGACACATCCTCGCCACCGCCGGAGAGCACGGGCTCGACGCCGGGACCTGCCTGTCCGGAACCGGCTTGACAGTCGACGACCTGGCCGACTCCGATACGGAGGTCTACGCCGGCCAGGAACTGACGATGATCCGCAACCTGATCGCACGGCTCGGCGACCGACCAGGACTGGGCATGGAAACCGGGTCGCGCTACAACCTCGCCGACATCGGCATTCTCGCCTACGCATTGATGTCAAGTCCGACCTTCGGCGACGCAATCGACGTCGCGTGCCGCTATGTCGCTCTGACTCCGTCGTATCTGAGCGTGGCCACCCCGGAGGTGACCAGCACCGAAGCCGTCATCGCCTTCGACGACATGCACCTTCCGCACGATGTCCGAAAATTCCTGCTGGAACGTGATATTGCGATCCTGCTGCGTATCCTGCCACTGCTCCTCGGCGCTCGCCACCCCCCAATGGCCTTCCGCCTGCAGGTTGCACACCTGCAACTATCTACCGTCCCGGTGCAGATCGAGAACCTGACAATCACCGTCGAGACCAGCTCGCGCAACGCACTGATCATCCCGGCCGACCTGGTAACCCAGCCCATGCCGGCGGCCGACCCGCAAACCGCGGCGATCTGCGTCCGTCACTGTGAGACCCTGCTGCACCGGCGGAGTACGCGCCGCGGGGTCTCCGAGGCCATCCGCATGCGGATGATCCAAGACTCCAAGCGGATTCCGTCGATGGTGACCGTTGCCAAAGAACTGTTCATCACCGAACGCACCCTGCACCGACGACTTGCCGCGGAAGGCACCAGCTTCCGCGTACTGCTCGACGAGGTCCGTGCGACACTGGCCGCCGAACTGCTCAACTCCGGTCTCAGCGTCGAGGAGACCGCGCACCGGCTCGGGTATTCGGAGACCGCCGCATTCACCCGCGCCTACACCCGGTGGAACGGGTACCCGCCGAGTCGGCGCAACAACTAGGCGGGGGTCACACAGCGGCCGGACCGTTGTTGTGCTCACCCTATGCCGGCGGTGAGCGGTGGCCGGGCTGGTAGCCGCGACCCGGACCGGGGCGCGGCGCCCACTGGATCATGTCCAGACCGGTGGCGGCGATGGCAGCAAAGTAGCCCCATTCCCGACCTGTTCCCGGACTTGAGCTTTTAAGCTGCTGGGTGCGGGTCGACACCGACAGCCACGGAGGTCAGCATGGCGGTTCCCAGACCATCGGCCGCGGACATCGTCTCGGCGGCACAGCATTTCGGGATGCATTTGGATGACGCCGCATCAGCCGGGTTCACGACGCTTGTCGGACACGCGTTGATCTCCTATGACGTCGTCGACGAGCTATACGACAAAATCGCCCGCCCGCAGACACCCGAGCGCGCTTACCGATTCCCCGACGACAATCCGCTGGGTGCCTGGTATGTCACCGCCGAGATCGCGTCGGGTGCCGATGGGCCGCTGTCGGGCAAGCGGATCGCGATCAAGGACAACATCGCCGTCGCCGGGATCCCCCTGATGAACGGGTCGCGGGCGATGGAGGGTTTCATTCCCGGCCGCGACGCGACCGTGGTCGAACGGTTGCTGGATGCCGGGGCGGTCATCGCCGGCAAGAGCGTCTGCGAAGACTTGTGCTGCTCGGGTTCCAGCTTCACCTCAGCCTGCGGGCCGGTGCGCAACCCCTGGGATCCGACCCGGGAAACCGGCGGATCATCCAGCGGCAGCGCGGCACTCGTCGCCGCCGGCGAGGTCGACCTGGCCCTCGGCGGCGATCAGGGCGGATCGGTGCGGATTCCGGCGTCGTTGTGCGGCATCGTCGGACACAAGCCCAGCTATGGACTGGTGCCCTACACCGGCGCTTTCCCGATCGAACGGACCATCGATCACCTGGGTCCGATGACCCGCACCGTCGCCGACGCCGCACTATTGCTCACACTACTCGCGGGACCCGATGGTAAAGACCCGCGTCAGCCGGAGGATCTGCCCGCGGTCGACTACCTGGCCGCGCTCACCGGCGACGTCACCGGTCTACGTGTGGGCATCCTCGTCGAGGGCTTCGGCCAGCCCGGGTCGCAGCCGGTGGTCGACGACCTGGTTCGGTCAGCAGCGCAGCGCCTCACCGAGATCGGCTGCACCGTGGCCGAGACCAGCGTGCCCTGGCATCGGAACGCATTTCACCTCTTCGCCGTGATCATGACTGACGGTGCCACCTATCAGATGCTCGACGGCAACGGCTACGGCCTCGGTGTGGAAGGGCTCTACGACCCGGAGCTGATGGCATACTTCGCGCACCAGCGGCGCGCCACGGCCGATCAACTCTGTACCCCAGTCAAGGCGGCCGCGCTGGCCGGGCACTACAGTCTGACCACGCTCGGTGGCGCGTCCTACGCCAAGGCGCGCAACCTGTTACCGCACCTGCGCGGTGCCTACGACAGTGTGCTGCAGCAGTACGACGTGTTGGTGATGCCCACGGTCCCCGGTACCGCGAGCACACTGCCGTTACCGGACGCCGACGATGCCACGCTGCTTGCCCAAGCGATGGGAAAGGCGCTCAACACTGCGCCGATGAACATCACCGGCCACCCCGCGATCTCGGTGCCCGCCGGCCTCGTCGACGGCCTGCCGGTCGGGATGATGATCATGGGCAAGCGGTTCGACGACGCCACGGTGCTGCGGGTCGGCCACGCCTTCGAAGAGCTGTGCGGAGGCTTTCCTAAGCCCGACAAAGGATTTCACCGTGCGGGATCGCCAACCAGCCGTTAGCTGCGGCCGCCCACGCCCGCCAGGCCAAGGAGATTTCGGTGAGTTCGGCGGCGGTGGCCATCCCGGAGTCCACCAGCTGGCTGGCCAGCGCCGACTGCAGAATCCGGTCGGCCCACATTCCGCCCCACCACTCGCGCTCCTCTGGCGTCGCGAAGCACCAAACGCTGGCGGTGGAGGTGATGTCGTCGAACCCGGCTTCACGGGCCCACGACAGGAGCCGTCGTCCGGCGTCGGGTTCGCCGCCATTGACCCGGGCCGCCCGTTGGTAAAGATCGCGCCAACGGTCCAAGGCCGGCAGCTGCGGATACCAGATGAAGCCGGCGTAGTCGGCGTCGCGGACGGCGACGATCCCGCCCGGTGTGCACACCCGGCGCATCTCGTGCAGCGCCAGCACCGGGTCGGCGACATACTGCAGCACCTGGTGCGCGTGCACGACATCGAACGCGTCGTCGGGAAACTCGAGCGCGTGCACATCGGCCGTCGCGAACGAGACGTTCGACAGGTTGCGTGCGTGAACCTCCGTGCGCGCGAGATCGACTGCCTCAGCACTGATGTCGACGGCGCAGACCCGGCCCGGGGCGACGCGTGCGGCGAGGTCAGCGGTGATCGTTGCGGGTCCACAGCCGATGTCGAGCAGCGACAAGCCCGGGCGCAGATGCGCCAGCAGGTAGCCTGCAGAATTCTCGGCGGTGCGCCGACGATGGGAACGAAGCACCGACTCATGGTGGCCGTGGGTGTAACGGTGCACCTCGCGCGCCACGTTAGTGCACCGGGACGTCGAGGATCGGGCGTTCGACGTCGGCACCGGGGCCGTCGAAGTGCCACCATTCGCCGGAGTAGGCGCTGAGGCCGCCGGCACTCATCGCGTCGCGGAGCCGGGCCCGGCCTGCCTGCGCGTCCGGGCTGATGCCGTCGGTGGCGAACGCGTGCGCGCGGACGCTGAAATCGTCGAAATCGGTTCCCATGTCGATGAGGCAGCGCTGCCCGGACGGGCATTGCGTGCTCGCAAGAGTCACGTCCACCGAGCGGCCCGCCTCGTGGCTGCGTGCATAAGCACCGGGCCGCGCCACCCAGGCCGGGTTGGACACCACCTGGAACAACCTGACCTGAACCGGGTGCGGGCGATAACAGTCCCAGAACACCAGCGACAACGCTTGCCGGCGCAGCGTTTCGGCAGCGGTCGCCAGACCCGGCGCCAACGACTCGTGCACCAGACAGCGGGCGTCGGCAGGATACAGTGACGCGCCGGTGACATTTCGGGGTGTCGCGTAGCGCAGGTCGATGACCGCATCCGGAACGAAGCTGCGGACGTCGACGAATCCGGCCGCCCTGGCCTGAGCGCTGACCGGCACGTCGGCGCCGGCGCGGGCGACACAGCCGCCGCACGTCACGATCAGCAGGGCGGCGCAGAGTGGCCGCACGATGGCGGTTAGCACGCGACCTCCGGCGGTCGGTCGAGCGCGGCAACCATCACTTCGAGAGCTCGTGGCGGATGCGGTCCTCCCGGCCGGGAACACCGTTGCGGCCGCCCACGTCCTGAGCATACAAAGCCGTCACGTACGCGACGCCGGCACCGTTGATGCCCATCGCGGTGCGGTCGACGTGCGCGTAGGTGTCGGTGTTCTTGTGGTAGTTCGGGTCGAAGGGTTGGTCTGCGGTGCCGCCCCACAGCTTGGCCTGCTCCGCGGTCTTCTTGGCCTCAGCGCCGGAAAACAGCCCGCCGGAAGGGATGCCCGCGATCGTGAACGCGTCGTAGTCGGAGCGGCCGTCGAACGCGGTGTCCTGCGGGGTCTTACCGGCCGAGTTCAGGTAGGCGGCCAGCGACCGCTCGATACCTGCCGAGCCCTCGGGCACCACCGGGTTGCCTCGCTGGTCGAGCGGCAGCGACTGGTCCCCGTCATAGGTGAAATAGCCGGGATTAGGCGATGCCAGCATGTCGAAGTTCATATATAGCGCAATATCCTTGAGTGCATTGAGATCCAGCGATTCGAGGTACTTACGCGAGCCGATCAGCCCGGTCTCCTCCGCACCCCAGAAACCGAACCGCACCGCGTTGTGTATTCGCGGCGAGCTGCCCAGCTGCAGCGCGGTTTCTAGCACAGCGGCCACTCCGGAGCCGTTGTCGTTGATACCCGGCCCCTCCGGCACGCTGTCCAGGTGTGCTCCGATCATCACCACGTCGCTGGTGGAGCCGGTCTTGGTCTGCGCGATGACGTTGCGGGCCTTGATGGTTTTGGTCTCGGCGTTGAGTTTGACCGTGGCGGTCCCGGACATGGTGCGCAACTGCGCACCATCGGGCTTGGTGACGCTGACCACCGGAATCTTCACGTCGGTGTTCTCGCCCAGCGTTCCGCCCATCTTCTCCTCGACGACGTTGTCGGCGACGACCAAAGCGACTGCGCCACGCTGCGCGGCGAACGCCGCCTTCTGGGCAAACGGACAAGTGCCACGATCCACCAGCACCACCGCGCCCTGCGCTGGCAGCTTGGCGTAGTCGGAGGCGGTGCAGCCCGGACGGTCACCGGCGGGCACCGCCACCAGCGGCCCGCTCACCCCGCCCGGTGGGGTAGGGATGCTGAACTGCAACGCATTTGCCTGGAAGGTTTTGGAGCCAACCGTGACCGATCCGGGTTCGGAATGAAAGACGTGCGCCTCGAATTGCGGCGTTTGCACGTCGAAGTTTTTGTCGCGCAACTTACCCACCACGTAGGCGATGCTGGCGTCATACCCGGGGGTGCCTACCGCCCGGGTGTTGCCGTTCGCCGTGGCGATCTCCTGCAGCTTCGATAGGTCCGCCATCATCGCGTCGGTACTGACCCGTCCACGCAGCGCGGCGGCGAAGTCCTGCGCGAAGCGCGACGTGGCCGGGTTGCAGCTCTCCGACGAGTGGCTGCAGCCAGTCACCAGCAGGGAGAGGACCGCGACCATGCTGAGCGTGCGCTTCGATGTGTAGACCACCGCCTCCACGTTAGACGCCTGCCGCAGATCGGCTCACGTCGGCGAAGGCGATTTGCCCCGCCAGGATCCCGCCGGGATTGGCGCCGCGACGAGCACCGGTGGCGATTTCGCCAACCGCTCGACGACGAACCGCACCAGACAATAGGCATATTGCGCGCTCCGCGCGCTAATCAGCTCCGCCGACCGCGGCGACGATCAACTCGGCGACGGCGCCCATGCCGGCGGCGTTGGGGTGAAACGGTGCGGGACGCCAGGGCAGCGGCCAGCCCGCCCCGACCGTCCACGGGTCGGTCGACCAGGCGTGATGGTCCCGGCTGGCATGTCCGGCGCGCACGATCCGGCAACCGGTGGCCTGCGCGGCCGCCGCGGTCAGCTCTGCCAAGCGGCTGGCCACATAACGGCCCAAGTCGGCGTCGGCCGGCGCCAGCGGCGGTGCGGGCTTCCCGTCCGGCGGCAGCACCGTAAGGTAGTCGACAAAGAGCACCCGGGCATCGGGCGCGCGGCGGCGCACCGTCGCGCCGACCTCGCGCAGCGCGTCGCCGACCTGACCGAGCGCCTCTTCGCGGCGACCGCGGTCCAGCAGCGCACGGATCCTTGGCAGCACCCGGGCCGCACGCGGCATTGCCGCGGCCATCAGCATCGGAATGTAGCCCACGTCGTTGCCGCCAATCGTGATCGTCACCAACGTCTCCGACCCGTCTAGCGCGTCGATCTGTGGTGGTGCGCCGCGCTGACGGTCGACGAGCAGGTGCGCGGTGGTCGCGCCGGAGAACGTGACATCGGCCAGGTCGAGGTTCAAGCGTTCGGCGACCAGGTGCGCGTAGTTGCGGGCGGACCGGCCAGACCACCGCGGCGCTCCCCGGGCGCGGGGCAAGATGCCGGGACCCGCCGCCATCGAACTGCCCAGCGCGACATAGCGACCCGTCATAACGCCGGGCTGGACGCCTGAGCCCAGAAGCGTTTCGGAATGCGGCCGGCATTGCGCGCCAGGTAACCGGCGGTGACCGCGGCGGCCATCGCGGCGGCCATCGCGGGCGGATCGGCGGCCCGGGTGACCGCGCTGGCCACCAGCACCGCGTCGCAGCCCAGCTCCATCGCCAGCGCGGCATCGCTGGCGGTGCCGATACCGGCGTCGAGCACCACCGGGACACCGGCGGCCTCGACGATCATCTCGATATTGTGCGGGTTGGCGATCCCCAGCCCGGTGCCGATCGGCGACCCCAGCGGCATCACCGTCGCGCAGCCGACATCTTCCAGTCGCCGGGCGAGCACGGGGTCGTCGTTGGTGTACGGCAGCACCACGAACCCGTCGTCCACCAACTGCTCTGCGGCCCGGACCAGCTCGACAGCGTCGGGCAGCAGCGTACGTTCGTCGGCGATGACCTCCAGCTTGACCCACTCGGTGTGCAGCGCCTCGCGGGCCAATTGCGCGGTCAGCACCGCCTCGGCGGCGGTGCGGCAGCCCGCGGTGTTGGGCAGCGGCGTGATGCCGAGCCGGCCCAGCAGGTCGAGCATGCCGGTGCCGCCTTCGGCGTCGACCCGGCGCATCGCGACAGTGGTCAGCTCGGTGCCCGACGCGACCAGCGCCTCCTGCAGCACCGCGAGGTTGGCTGCTCCCCCGGTACCCATGATCAGCCGCGAGGTGAAGCTGCGTCCGGCGATCGTCAGCTTGTTGTCCGATTCGGCCTCAGCCACCTTGCACCGCCGTCACCACCTCGAGTCGCGCACCGTCGGCAAGTGTCGTCATCCACCGAGATCGTGGCAGCACGGCGTGATCCAGTGCGACCGCGATGCCACGGTCGGGATAACCGAGCGATTCCAGCAACGCGGCGACCGTGGTCGTCTCGTCGACCCGCACCTGCTCGTCGTTGACGACCACGGTCACGGTGCTCCGCTCCCCCGGCTCCCCGGCGGTCATAGCTGGGCTCCGATCGGCGCGAGTTGGGACACTATCTGCTCGGCGGTCCACGGCGCCAGCAGGAAACCATTGCGGCCATGGCCGGCAGCGACCCACGTCCGGGCGTCCAGGCGCCCCACCAACGGCAGGTTGTCCGGTGTCATCGGGCGCAGGCCGGCCGCGCATTCGGCCAACTCGTACTCGCCGAGAGCCGGCATCACCGCACAAGCGTCGTCGAGCAGGTCGCGCACCCCGGAGACCACCGGCGCGGTGTCGCGGCCGTGCTCGTACTGAGTGGCGCCGACGACCACACCGTCGGCACGCGGCACCAGATACACCTGCCGGCCGCGCACCCGGGCGCGAATCATTCGCCGCGGCACCGGCATACATCCCTTGCGCCAGCGCAGCCGCAGCACCTCGCCCTTCACCGGCCGGATCGGCAGGTCCGGCCACAGCTTGGGAGCGTCGATCCCGTTGGCGATCACCACCGCGTCGGCCTCGACGGCGGCCAGCTCGGGCACCGGGCCGTCCCAGTGCACCCCGCATCGCTGGCAGTCCGCTCTCAGCGCGTCCAGCACCGCACGGTTGTCCACCGCTAATTCGGTGGGCGCCCGGAATCCGTGCCGGATGCCCTGCGCCAGCAACGGTTCCAGCTCGCGGACAGCGGATTCCCACACCACCGGATGGCCTTGCGCCGACAGCCAATCCGCCACGGTGCGCAGGTCGGCGACGTCTGCACGGTCCACGGCGACCACCAACGACCCACGCGCGCTGATCACCCGGGCCGGCAGGCCGTCGGTGTAGCCGCCCGGAGATTTCTGCTGCCACAACCGCAACGATTCCAGGCCCAGACGCAGTAGCTTCTCCTCGCCGGGCCAGCCCTCGCTGTGCGGGGCGAGCATGCCGCCGGCCACCCAGGACGCGCCGTGCTCACCGTTGCGATGTACCCGCACCGACCAGCCGGCCCGGGCCGCCCGGCGAGCCACCGACAGCCCTATCACCCCGTCGCCGATAACGGCCAGCGAATCCGGCATCCCTTGCTCCCTTCGCCGGCATGATCCGGATCAGGTCTGACGGTAAGGGCAGGCGTGCCCACTCTCAGTCCCCGAAGTGCTCGCCCGGGACTCCCGTGTCGTCGATACACCACGCTAGCGACTAACGTCGCGGTGTGCACGGGAGCGATGACCCTGGGGCGCGCCTGCTGCGGCTCCGCGCCGCCCGGCTGTATCTTTGCACCGACGCTCGCCGAGACCGCGGCGACCTGGCCGAATTTGCCGACGCCGTGCTGGCCGGCGGAGTCGACATCATCCAGCTGCGCGACAAGGGTTCGGTGGGCGAGCACCGGTTCGGTCCGTTGGAAGCGCGCGACGAGCTGACCGCGCTGGCAATTCTGGCCGACGCCGCGAGTCGGCACGGCGCGCTGCTAGCGGTCAATGACCGTGCCGACATCGCCCGCGCATCCGGCGCCGACGTGCTGCACCTGGGCCAGCACGATCTGCCGCTGGAGGTGGCCCGCGAGATCGTCGCTCCGGGCACCCTGATCGGCCGATCCACGCACGACCGCGAGCAGGTGATCGGCGCGGTTGCCGAGGCGGTCGATTACTTTTGCGTCGGCCCCTGCTGGCCCACCCCGACCAAACCGGGCCGCGCCGCGCCGGGTCTGGCCCTGCTGCGCCACGCTGCCGACCTCGCCGGTGACAAGCCGTGGTTCGCTATCGGCGGCATCGACATGCGGCGGCTGCCGGAAGTGCTGGCCGCCGGCGCTCGCCGGATCGTGGTGGTGCGGGCGATCACTGCCGCCGACGACCCGCGAGCCGCCGCCGAGCAACTCAGTTCGGCGCTTGCAGCAGCGCGCTGATCCGAGTGCTCAGGTGCGACGGCGCCTGGTCGGGGTGACCGGCCGTGCACCACAGGAAAACGCCCGCCTCGATTTCGACCGTGCGCGGCAGGTGATGGCGACGCTCGTCGTCGTCACCCAACGGCAGGGTTGCGGGTGCGGTACGCAGCCGTTGCCAGCTGGCGGCGAACCCGGGGTGCAGCGGCAGGTGTTCGACCTCATCCTCGCCGACCCAGCGCAGCTCGGCGCTTTCCCGATTGGGCACGGTGGGCAGCAGCTCCGCGGTGTCGGCAACAACGGTGGTGTACGTCCAGCGCGTCCCGCCGACCCCGAAGACCTCGGCGGTGACCACGACCGCTCGCACCGACAGCCGGTCGGTGGGCAACCCGGTCTCCTCGAGCGCTTCCCGGACCGCGGCCTGCTCGGCGGTCTCGTGGCTGTCGCGGGCGCCGCCGGGCAGGGCCCAGGTGCCGCCCTGATGACTCCACGGGGCCCGGTGCTGTAGTAACACCGCCGGGCTGCCGTCGGGGCGTGGCGCCCGCAACAGCAGCCCCGCCGCGCCGTGCCGGCCCCAGTAATACGCGCCGGTGTCGGAGATCACCCAGCCGTCACCGTCGCCGCGCACCGGTCCAGGATAAGGCGGTCGGGCGCCGGGCCGAGGCAACGACCATGCGGACCAAAACGGATCCGCCCTGTGCCTGACGCAACGCGGCCGAGCCTGCACACCTCCCGCGACAGAACTCTTAGTATTCACTTATAGAGTTCGTGGGGCCTATCGCCGAAAGATGAGGTCGCAACCACCGTGACCGTTGAGTTGGCGCATCCGTCGACCGAGCCGCTGGGTGCGCGGTCGCCCACGGAACCTGCGCACCCGCGGTGGTGGTTCATTTCCACGACACCGGGCCGCATCCTGTCCATCGGCATCGTGCTGGCGTTCCTCGGGGGGCTCACCGCGTTCGCCACCTCAACCACCATCAACCAGCGTCAGCAGGCACTGACCACCGTGCTGAACCACACCGAGCCGCTGGCCTACGCGGCCGGACGCCTCTACACCGCGCTGTCGGTCGCCGACGCCGCGGCGGCCACCGCGTTCATCGCCCCGGCCGAGCCGGCCGGGGTTCGCCAGCGCTACGAGCAGGCCGTCACCGACGCTGCGGTGGCGGTCACCCGGGCGGCCAGCGGGCTCACCGACGAGCCGTTGGTGCAACTGTTGGGGCGGATCAACGCCGAACTGGCCGTCTACAGCGGGTTGATCGAGACCGCGCGCACCAACGACCGCTCGGGCAACCCAGTCGGGTCGTCGTATCTGTCGGAGGCGTCTTCACTGATGCAGCAGACCATCCTGCCGGACGCGCAACAGCTTTACGAGGCGACGTCGGCGCGGGTCGACAGCGAAACCACGGCGTCCACTCAGATCCCGGCGCCGGTGATCCTCGTCGTCACCACCACGGTGCTCTTCGGCGCGTTCGCGCACCGCTGGTTGGCCCGGCGTACCAAGCGTCGGATCAATCCGGGCCTTGTCGTCGGCGGGCTGGCGATTCTCGTTATGGTGGTTTGGGTGGGGACGGCGCTGGCGATTTCCACCTCCAGCAGCCGCAGCGCGAAAATCACTGCGGCAGAATCGCTCAGGAGTATCACCAACCTGTCGATCACCGCCCAGCAAGCCCGCGCCGACGAGACGCTGTCGTTGATCCGGCGGGGGGACGAGGAAATCCGGCAAAAGTCCTTTTCCCAGCGCATCGATACTATGGCACGGCAAATCGACGGATATATGTCGCGCCCCGACGCCGTCGACAAGGCCGACTTGCGCGGCGCCAAGGAGCTGCTGGCCCGGTGGAAGACGGCTAACGACCGGATCAACGCCTACATTTCGGTGGGCAACTACCTGCAGGCCACCGAGGTTGCCCTGGGCACCGGCAAGGACAACGCCGGCTCCGCGTTCGACGAGCTCGAGAGTGACCTGAACAAGACCATGGAGCAAAGCCGCAACCAGTTGCGCGACGACGTCGGCAACGCGCGGCGCGGACTGTCCGGCGCCACGGTCGGCGGCGTGGTTCTCAGCCTGGGCGCCGCCATCGCGGTGGCCCTCGGCCTGTGGCCCCGACTGAACGAGTACCGATGATGACCCCCCCGCCCCGGATCCGGCACTGGTGCGTCGCTGCCATCGCGTCGACCCTGCTGACCGCCTGCGGGCACCCGCCGCCGATGGTGACGGCGACCATGCCCACACTGCCCCCGCCTACCCCGGGCGGTATGCAGGTGCTGCCGCCGATGCCGCCACGCCCCGCCAGGGACACGGCCGAGCACTGTGACCGCACCGCCAGCCTGCGCCCGTTTCCCACCAAAGCCGAGGCTGACGCGGCGGTGGCCTACATTCGTGACCGGGGCCGGCTGATCGTCGGACTCGACATCGGCAGCAACCTGTTCAGCTTCCGCGACCCGATCACCGGTGAGATCACCGGGTTCGACGTCGACATAGCCGGGGAAGTGGCGCGGGACATCTTCGGCACCCCGACCGCGGTCGAGTACCGCATCCTGTCTTCGGCCGAGCGGATCGTCGCCCTGCAGGAGTCGCAAGTCGACATCGTAGTCAAGACCATGACGATCACCTGTCACCGCCGCAAGCTGGTCAACTTCTCCACCGTCTACCTCGACGCCTACCAGCGCATCATGGCGCCACGCAACTCGGCGATCACCGGACCGTCCGATCTGTCCGGCAAGCGCGTGTGCGTGGCCAGGGGCACCACGTCGCTGAGCCGGATCCGCGAGATCGCGCCGCCGCCGGAAATCGTGGAAGTGGTCAACTGGGCGGACTGCCTGGTGGCGCTGCAGCAGCGCGAGGTCGACGCGGTCAGCACCGACGACACCATCCTGGCCGGGCTGGTGGTTCAGGACCCGTACCTGCATATCGTCGGGCCGAACATGGAAACCCAGCCCTACGGCATCGGTATCAACCTGGACAACACCGGGCTGGTCCGGTTCGTCAACGGCACCCTGGAGCGCATCCGCCGTGACGGCACCTGGAATGCGTTGTACCGCAAGTGGTTGACGGTGCTGGGTCCAGCGCCGGCCCCACCGACCCCGAAGTACGTGGACTGATGGACGATCAGCCGGATCCAGAACGCCTCGAACACCCGGTTTCCGAGGAGTCCGGAGACGACGACGCCGGTCCGGGCACCCAACGGGCTGACGTGCTGGCAGAGTCGGCGCCGCTCGTGCGCGCGATGTCCACTCAGGCGATCTTCCGCCCGCAATTCGACGACGACTCCGACAGCCTGGCGGCGCAGTCCGCCGACAGCCAACCGCAGGACCGGATGCCGAGCTCGTCGCGGGCGCTGCCCCCGGTCCGACGGCTGGCCGGGGGGCTGGTGGAGATTCCCAGAGTTGCCGATATCAGTCCGCTCGAGGCGTTGATGCCGAATCCGGTGGTGCCGGAGTCCAAGCGGTTCTGCTGGAACTGCGGGCGGCCGGTGGGACGCTCCGGCCCGGACCACGAGGCGCCCTCGGAAGGCTGGTGTCAGCACTGCGGCAGCCCGTATTCCTTTTTGCCGCAGCTGAGTCCGGGCGATGTCGTCGCCGGCCAGTACGAGATCAAGGGCTGCATCGCGCACGGCGGGTTGGGCTGGGTGTACCTGGCCTTCGACCGCAATGTCAACGACCGCCCGGTAGTGCTCAAAGGCCTGGTGCATTCCGGCGACGCCGAGGCGCAGGCGATCGCGATGGCCGAACGGCAGTTCCTCGCCGAGGTGGTGCATCCGTCGATCGTGCAGATCTTCAACTTCGTCGAGCACACCGACCGGCACGGCAACCCGGTCGGCTACATCGTGATGGAGTACGTCGGCGGGAAGTCGCTCAAGCGGGGTCGGGGGGTTAACCTGCCGGTCGCGGAGGCCATCGCCTACGTGTTGGAGATCCTGCCGGCATTGGGGTATCTGCATTCGATCGGCCTGGTCTACAACGACCTGAAGCCGGAAAACATCATGCTCACCGAGGAGCAGCTCAAACTGATCGACCTCGGTGCGGTATCGCGGATCAACTCGTTCGGCTACCTCTACGGCACTCCCGGCTATCAGGCGCCGGAGATTGTGCGCACCGGTCCGACGGTGGCCACCGACATCTACACGGTGGGACGCACCCTGGCGGCACTCACGATGACCCTGCGCACCCGCAACGGACGCTACGTCGACGGGCTGCCCGAAGACGACCCGCTGCTGGCCAAATACGACTCGTTCGCACGATTGCTGCGCCGCGCCACCGACCCCGACCCGCGGCGGCGGTTCGCCGGCACCGAAGAGATGTCCGGGCAACTAATGGGTGTGCTGCGCGAGGTGGTGGCCGCCGACACCGGGGTACCGCGACCGGGCTTGTCGACGATCTTTTCCCGCACCCGATCGACGTTCGGGGTGGATCTGCTGGTCGCGCATACCGACGTCTACCTCGACGGCCAGGTGCATGCCGAGAAGCTGACCGCCAAGGAGATCGTCACCGCGCTTCCGGTGCCGCTGGTGGACCCGGCCGACGTCGCCGCGCCGCTGCTGCAGGCAACGGTGCTCTCCGAGCCGGTGCAGACGCTGGATTCGTTGCGGGCGGTCCGGCACGGCTCACTGGATTCCGAGGGTATCGACCTGTCGGAGTCGGTCGAGCTGCCGTTGATGGAGGTCCGCGCCCTGCTCGATCTCGGTGACGTGGGCAAGGCGACCCGAAAGCTCGATGACTTGGCCGAGCGGGTCGGCTGGCAGTGGCGGCTGGTGTGGTACCGCGCCGTCGCCGAACTGCTCGCCGGCGACTACGACTCGGCCATCAAGCATTTCACCGAGGTGCTCGACACCTTTCCCGGCGAGTTGGCGCCCAAGCTGGCGCTGGCCGCGACTGCCGAGCTGGCCGGCAGCACCGACGCGGGTAAGTTCTACGCGACCGTGTGGAACACCGACGACGGGGTGATCTCGGCGGCCTTCGGACTGGCCCGGGCGCTATCGGCTGCGGGTGAGCGGGAAAGTGCGGTGCGCACCCTGGACGAAGTGCCGGCCAGCTCGCGGCATTTCACCACCGCGCGACTGACCAGTGCGGTGACCTTACTGTCCGGCCGGTCGACGAGCGAGATCACCGAAGAAAACATTCGCGATGCCGCGCGCCGAGTCGAGGCACTTCCGGCGACTGAACCACGGGTGCTGCAGATCCGCGCGCTGGTCCTGGGCTGCGCGATGGACTGGCGACAGGACCACGAGGCCAGCACCAACCACATTCTGGGTTTCCCGTTCACCGACCACGGGCTGCGGCTCGGTGTTGAGGCGTCGCTGCGTGGGCTGGCCCGGATCGCACCCACCCAGGCGCACCGCTACACCCTGGTCGATATGGCCAACCGGGTGCGGCCGACAAGCACCTTTTAGTCCTCCTGCGTCGAGTGTGCTTCGTGGGCGAAAAAAATCGCCGGAGCCCCGCCCTACCTGCACAGTCAAAGCCGTGCGCGCACAGTGAAAGCCCCGACCCAGTCGTTGCGGCGTTTCCAGTCGCCGGATGTCCTTGACGTAGCTCCGCCACCGACTTTCGCGACGCGTACGACGAACTGCTGTGTCGGACGCTTCAGGCCGACCCCACACCGTCGGCCAGGGTCGGCCGAACCAGTCTGGGATTGCTCCAGCGAACCTAGCTTCGTCGCCGTCGCCACCCCGTACGTTCTCATTTTTGTCATCGAAAACCGAGATTGCTCAGCTACGCCTCAACTACAGTTGGTTCGCTGGACGAATCCTCGAGGAGGCTCGTCATGCAACGCATTCCTCGTTGCTGGATCTCTGCTGGTTTGACGGTCATCGGTGCCGGTGTTCTCGCTGTGACTCCGGTTGCGGAATCCCCTCCCGGTGCACAGCCCCGACCGGTCCAGCTCGCCGGCTACGACGAGTTCGACCTGTCCCAGCTGATCACCACCGCCGAAGACAACAGCGCCGGCTTGGAGTCGATCCTCGGCAGCAGCAACTGGCTGACCGACCCGGCCATCCCGCAGGGCATCGGCGTGTTTTTAGCCGACCTACCGACCAATACCGCAAACCTGGTGACAAACCCGATCGCGCTGCTGACGGAAGGTACGCTAGTGTTGCTCAGCGCCGGCTACGGAGACACTGCGGCCTCCAGCGCGCTGACGGCCGTCTCGGACAACATCCACGCGGCGCTGGGTAGCGGTGATTACTTCACCGCCCTCACCGACCTGCAAAACGCTCCGACCACGATCCTCTACGCCTTCCTCAACGGCTACCCGCAAACCGTCGGCTCTGGGCTGCCCGCCGCGGAGTTCGGTTTGCTCACCAACACCGGCGGCCGCGCAATCGACCTCCTGCAGCAGGTGAGCAACACCCTGGCCGACGAGTTCTCCACGCTCGGCGGCGGGCATCTGACGACAACCCCCGATGTGATCGGCCCGGGAACCCTGGACCTCGCTGTCAGCGTCCACACACTGCTCAACGACCTGGTGCCCAACGAAAGTCTCAGCCTGCCGCTGCGCACCCTGGAGTCGATCCTGCCCGGCACCCTGACCTTCGACCTGACCGTCCCCGCGGTGACCGGCGCTGCAGTACCCACCTTCGACATCGATCTGTCCCGGGACCTGTTGGCGGTGCTCGGCAGCATCCCTGCGGTATCTGCGCACCTGCCCACCCTGTCGACGAACGACCCCACGCTAGATCTGATACCCCTGTTGAACGGTGCGCTGACCGACCTGGGTCTGCCGATGTCGGTCGTCGGCGGCGACCTGACGGCCAACCTCACCGGTATCGGGGCCGAGTTGCTGGCTTTCCTGACCGGGCTGGTGCCCTAAGCCCCGATCGCCCGCAGGCAGTCCCGGGCGATGGCCAGCTCTTCGTTCGTCGGAACCACCAGCACGGTCGTCGCCGAATCGTCGGCCGAAATCCGCCGGGCACCGTCGACGGATCGGGTGTTTCGCTGCTCGTCGATCTCGATGCCCAAGGCCGTCAGCCCGCTCAGCGCGTCGCGGCGCACGGCCGCGACGTTCTCGCCGATGCCCGCGGTGAAGCTCACCACATCGGTGCGGCCCAGCACGGCCAGGTAAGCGCCGAGGTATTTGCGCAGTCGGTGGACGAACACGTCATAGGCCAACCGCGCTGCATGATCACCGGTTTCGATCATCTGCTGCAAACCGCGGAAGTCGAGTTCACCGGCCAGCCCCAGCAGTCCGGAGCGGTGGTTGAGTATCGAGTCGATCTCGTCGATGCTCATCTTCGCTGCGCGGCAAAGGTAACCGATGATGCCGGGGTCTATGTCACCGCTGCGGGTGCCCATCACCAGGCCCTCCAACGGGGTGAGCCCCATCGACGTGTCGACGGGCCGGCCGGCCGCGATCGCCGACGCCGACGCCCCGTTACCCAAATGCAGCACAATCTGATTCAGCTCACCGACCGGGCGGCCCAAAAACACTGCGGCCTGTTCGCTGACATAGCGGTGCGAGGTGCCATGAAATCCGTACCGGCGAATACGCCACTTCTCGGCCAGCTCGCGGTCGATGGCATAGGTCGCCGCCGCGGCAGGCAAGTCGTGGAAGAAGGCCGTGTCGAAGACCGCTACGTGCGGCACCTCTGGAAGCATCGCGCGCGCCACCTCGACACCACGTATCGCCGGCGGGTTGTGCAGCGGAGCCAGCGCCGAGAGCTCCCTCAACTTGTCGATCACCGTATCGTCGATGATGGTGGGCTGATAGAAGGTCTCGCCACCGTGAACTAGCCGGTGCCCGGTCGCCACCAGCCCACACGTCGTCAAGTCGAAACCAGCCCCGGCCAACCGGTCAAACGCCAATCGCAGCGCCGCGTTGTGATCGGCAACCGGCGACGACGCTTCACCGATCTGCTCCACATTCCCGTCTGCCAGCGTCCTACCCGAATTGGGTTCGATCAGCCGGTACTTCAACGACGACGAGCCGGAGTTGATCACCAGAACAACGGGTTCAGTCATTGTGGACCCTGCGCCTGGATCGCGGTGATGGCGATGGTGTTGACGATGTCTTCTACCAGGGCGCCCCGGGACAGGTCGTTGACCGGCTTGTTAAGGCCTTGCAGCACGGGACCGATCGCGATCGCGCCAGAGCTGCGTTGCACCGCCTTGTAGGCATTGTTGCCGGAGTTGAGATCGGGAAAGATCAGCACGGTGGCGCGGCCGGCAACCGCCGAGCCGCTCATCTTCGCCGCCGCCACCGACGGCTCCACTGCGGCGTCGTATTGGATCGGTCCCTCGACTAGAAGCTGCGGTGCCCGGCGACGCACCAACTCGGTTGCGGCCCTGACTTTGTCGACACCGGCACCTGCACCAGAATCGCCAGTGGCATACGACAGCATAGCCACCCTCGGTTCGATGCCGAACTGCGCCGCGGTTCGTGCCGAACTGATCGCGATGTCGGCGAGCTGCTCTACGGTGGGATCCGGGACGATCGCGCAGTCGCCATAGGCGAGCACCCGGTCCGGCAGGCACATCAAAAACACAGAAGACACTGTGGAGAAGCCCGGTGCCGTCCCGATGATCTCGAGCGCCGGCCGAACCGTGTGTGCGGTAGTGTGCGCCGCGCCGGACACCATCCCGTCGACATGGTCGTTGTAGACCAGCATGGTACCGAAATATGACACGTCGCCGATAAGCTCGCGCGCATGTTCGACGGTGACGCCCTTGTCCCTGCGCAGTTGCGCGTACTGCCGGGCGAACCGATCGCACAAGTCGCTGGTGCGCGGGTCAATTACTGCCGTGTCGCCCAGATCGACGCCGAGTTCCGCAGCACGCGAGCGGATCTGATTCTCATCACCGAGGAGGGTAAGCCGGGCCACACCGCGCCGCAACACCCGGCCCGCCGAAAGCAGGATCCGGTCATCAGAACCTTCCGGCAGCACGATGTGCTTGCGATCTTTTCGCGCTCGCTCTCGCAGCTGATAGGTGAACATCTGCGGTGTGATCACCTCCGGCACCCTAATCGCCAACTGCGCCAACAGGTCTGCAACGTCGACGTGGTGCTCCATCAGCGCTAGTGCGGTGTCGATCTTGCGCTGCGAGGCCGCGGTGACCCGCCCGCGCGTCGACGCGACCGCACTGGCGGTGTCGTAGGTGCCCAACGTAGTAGCGATGATCGGCAATCGCAGCCTCAAACCCGACAACAGCGCCGAGATCGACGGATGCAACTCGAAGCCGCCGTTGAGGATAATGCATGTCAACGATGGAAATCCCTCTGCCGCATGGGCGCTCGCGACGGCGAGCACCACGTCAGAGCGGTCGCCGGGCGTGACCACCGCGCTGCCCTCACGCAGCCGCTCCAGCACGTGGTCGGCGGTCATTCCGGCCACCGTCACACCCATCGCCTCACGACCCAGCAGCGCGTCGTCACCGCGCAGCAGCACCCCGCCTACCGCGGTCTGCAACTCGGCCGCCGTCGGCGCCGTCAGCAGCGGCTCGTCGGGCAGCACATAGCTGCGCGGCTCGAACCGGCGCAGCGCTTCGGCGACGGCCTCCAGCTGAGAGGGTTCGCAACGGTTGGCGACCACCGCCGCGGTGTGGGCGTGTTGAGCGGACAGCTCGGTCAGACTCAACTCCACGACCTGCGCGACGGCGTCGGGACTACGACCTTTGGCCCGCACCGCCAGCAGCACCGGCGCACCGAGGTTGACCGCGATGCGCGCGTTGACGCTCAGCTCGGCCGGGGTGGTGACGTCGGTGTAGTCGCTGCCAACGATCACCACCGCCTCGCAGGCCTGCGCCACCGCGTGGTAGCGGTCGACGATGTCGGCGATCGCTGCATCGGGGTCGGCGTGCAACTGCGGGTAGCTCACCCCGACGCAACTCTCGTAGGGCAAGCCGGCCGTGGCATGCGCGAGCAGCAGCTCCAGGATGTAGTCGCGGTCCTCACCCAGCCGGACGATCGGCCGGAACACGCCCACCCTGGCGACCGTAACGGCCAGCCGGTGCACGATCCCCAGCGCGATCGTCGACTTGCCGGTGTCGCCCTCGGGCGCCGCGATATAGAGCCCGGAAGGCTCAGCGACGTCGGGCATGTCGGGTCACCCCAACCGTCGGAGCCGGGGGGCGAGATCCTTTTCGAACAACTTCAGGAACCGGCGCTGGTCGTGACCGGGCGCATGGAATACCAGGTGGTTGAGGCCCCACGTCACGTACTGGCCGACCTTTTCCACCGCCTCGTCGGGATCCGAGGTCACAATCCAGCGCTTGGCGACCTGCTCGATCGGCAACGCGTCGGCCGCTGCTTCCATCTCGATCGGGTCGCCGATACTGTGCTTCTGCTCGGGAGTCAGCGACAGCGGAGCCCAGAACCGGGTGTTCTCCAGCGCCGAGTCCGGGTCGGGATCGTAGGAGATCTTGATCTCGATCATCTTGTCGATCTCGTCAAGCGATCGGCCTGCTCCCGCCGCCCCTTCTTTGACGGCCGGGATCAAGGTGTCCCGGTAGAGCTCCGCGCCCTTGCCGGACGTGCAGATGAAACCGTCACCGGCGCGCCCGGCGTATTTGGCCACCGTCGGGCCGCCGGCGGCGATGTAGACCGGCACTCCACTCTCGGGAACGTCGTAGATCGAAGCGCCCCTGAGCCGGTAGTACTGGCCGTCGAAGTCGACCCGGTCCCCGTTCCACAGCTCACGCATCAGCCGCACCGATTCGCGCAACCGGGCGAAACGCTCCTTGAAGTCCGGCCACTGTCCCTCGTAGCCGGTCGCGATCTCGTTGAGCGCCTCGCCGGTGCCCACACCCAAAAAGACCCGGTCGGGGTATAGGCAGGCCATAGTGGCGAACGCCTGGGCGATGACGGCGGGGTTGTAGCGAAACGTCGGGGTGAGCACCGAGGTGCCCAGCGTGACGCGGTTGGTGCGCTCGCCGACCGCGGTCATCCAGGCCAGCGAGAACGGTGCGTGACCACCCCGGTGTCGCCACGGCTGGAAATGATCGCTGACGGTCGCACTGTCCATGCCGTGCGCCTCGGCGGCGACCGCCAGCTCGACGAGTTCGCGCGGGCCGAATTGTTCCGCCGACGCCTTATATCCCAGTTTCAGTTCAGCCACGCTGTCGTTTCTACTCCGGTGGCTAAGCTCGCGGTCATGGCACCGGTGCTCACCTCCGTCACCGATACCGTGCACCTCGCCCAGGGCGAGGCGGTGAACTGGCTGCTGGTCAGCGACGACAGCGGGGTGATACTGATCGACGCCGGCTACCCCGGTGACCGCGACGACGTGCTTTCCTCGCTACACGAACTCGGATACGCCCCCGACAACGTGCGCGCGATCCTGCTCACCCATGCCCACGTCGACCATTTCGGCTCGGCGATCTGGTTCGCCAAAACCCACGGCACCCCGGTGTACTGCCACGCCGACGAAGTGGGTCACGCCAAGCGGGAGTATCTGGAGCAGGCCTCGCCGCTGGATGTCGCGCTGCGGATCTGGCGTCCCCGCTGGGCGGCGTGGGCCGCGCATGTGGTGCGCAACGGCGGCCTGAGCCGGGAAGGCATTCCGTCTGCGCAGCCGTTGACCCCCGACATCGCCGCCGAGTTGCCCGGCCGGCCGATGGCCATCCCCACTCCCGGGCATACCGGCGGGCACTGCTCGTATCTGGTCGACGGCGTGCTGGCCAGCGGAGATGCCCTAGTCACCGGGCATCCGCTGCTAGCCCACCGTGGCCCGCAGCTGCTGCCGGCGGTGTTCAGCCACAGTCAAGACGACTGCGTGCGCAGCCTGGCGGCGCTGGCGCTGCTGGACACCGAGGTTCTGGCGCCCGGCCACGGCGACCTGTGGCGCGGACCGATCCGGCAGGCCACCGAGCGGGCGACCGCAGTAGCGCGCCGCTGAGCCGGTCGAGTCGTGACCTGTGGATGCTGCCGGCGACGTGTCGTAGGGGCGACATAGTATCGAATTCGAGATCCGTGCATCGCCGTTCGCCATAACCGCCCTTATAGCCGCCCTTGCGGATATCGACGAAGGGCGCTTCCGGGGCCGGCAGCCTTGCCGAGGCGGGCTTCGGCACTGACGACTTGGCCTAGGGACCGATTCCTAATCGAACGTGAATCCACTGCGAGATCTGTTGCGATTTTTCGCATTGGCTTCACGTTCGGTGTATCCGGATCGTCATTGGGTCGATTCCCGCCTGCACCCAGGCACCGAGGCGATGGTTGGGCTGGGCTAGGCGATCAGTTCGATCTCTGCCTCATGGTCGTGGGATTGGGCAAGTCGCCCGTCGCAAGTTATCAGCGGCGCAGCGAGGCCCTCGGCGAGGGCGACGTACACACCGTCGGCGACGGTATGGGTGCTCCGCAGTTGGAAGGCGCGCTGGATGAAAGCTTTTGTCGGCCAACGGCGCAGCGACAGGAGCTGAAAGTCGGCAACCGCGACGAGCCCTTCGTGATCACTGATCAGCTTGCGCATTACCGCTCGACGGATAGCACCAATCACCTCGACGTCGAAGTGGGCGGGGGCATGCACTGTCTCACCCCGCAATCGTCGGGCCACCGCCGCCCCAGGCGGCGTCGCAAGGACCAGCTCGACAGCCGCCGAGACGTCCAACACGATCACTCGGACCTAGCTTCGTCAACCAATTGCGCTGCGGTCACGCCGAGGTCCCGGCGCGGCAGCGCCGCGAGGCGATCGAGAACGTCGTCGAGGGCTGGCTCTTCAGCGATTTCACCCAGTCGGGCAAGCAGAAAATCGCTTAGGCTCATCCGGTGCGCCGCTGCCCGAGCCTTCAACTCGCGGACAAGTTCGTCGGGTACGTTTCGAATCTGCACCATTGTTGTCATGCTGTAAGCATAGTGAACATGCTCTCAACATGCAGATGCTTAAGCGGAGGCTTCCCAGCGGGCGGACCAACGACTGGTCGCTACCTGTGAAATGGGAATTACCTGACGGTTCACGGTCGAGCCGACCTTATGCGCGCAGCCTTCGAGCGCGTCGTCGACCAGCACAAAGCTGCGCTGGACAAGTTGAAGGACAGGTAAGTGATCATCGACAGTTCGTCGGCATTCCCGACCATCCATGAGAAGACCGGAGCGCTGCTACCCGGGTTGGGGCGCTACCACCCATTCGTGACGGGCAACACGCGTACGGCGTCGGCTGCGACAACCTCCGGGTGCAAGCGAGCGACGTCAAGTTACGTCCAGGGCATTGCGGCCATTGTGAAGTCCTGGGCCCCACGATCCGGGACGCCTGAGGAATGGATTGATGCCGAGCGCGCTTACACTGCATTGTTCTCATCGGTGGCTGGTCGGATCGTCAGCTTCTCGATGGCACGGTGGAGCGGACGTCGCCGACCGGCCACATCTACAGCACCAAACCCCTTGGCGCGCTGTTCTTTCTGAAGCTTGTCACGTCAACTGGCGCACTGACATTGCCGGCGGATAGCACGCGGCTTTGCACCGACCAGAGGTTCATGATGCCGACCCGCCGGCGCACACGGCACCGGTCATTGCAACCATTTCTCGAATGCGATCGGCTGAAACGGTCCCCAGGTGGGCAGCGGCTCGTCCAGCCGGTTGTACCCGGTGGAGCGGTACAGGGCCTCGGCCTCGGGTTGGCGATTGCCGGTGACCAGATACACCCGCCGGTAGCCGCGGGCAATGGTCTCGGCCTCCAACACCGCCAGCAGTACCTTCGCGTAGCCGCTACGGCGATGGGCGCGGTCGGTCCAAATCCTTTTGAATTCGGCAGTATCGGCGTCATATCGGCGAAATGCGCCGCCGGTAACGGCTACGCCGTCCAGCATTCCGATGAGCAGGCCGCCGTCCGGCGGCGCCAACTCGGCGGGCGGAACATGCAACCAGCTCAGGTGGGCCGCCGGCGTGCCGCCGTAGCGTTGCGCGTACTCGGCGGCCAGCCCGGTCAGCAGCTGCCGCGCCAGCGGGTCATCCTGGGTGACCGACACAAAGCGCAGCCGGGTGGACAGGGGCTTGGCCATCACACCTGCGTGCGCCGGCGGTGCGCCGCCGCCCGAAGCGCCGCCCGCCAACCCAGCAACAACAGGGCGGTGACCGACGAGGCCACCACCACGAAGCTCGCAGCAACCCCGGCCGACGTCAGCTTGCGCAACACCAAGCCCACCGCGACCGTGCACACCCAGACGACCAAACCGGTCGGTGCCACCGCCGTCGGCCGCCGCCAACCCCGCGACAGCACCCAACCCGCCAAGGTGCCGATCACAAATGGCCAGGCGGTTGCCGCCACGCCGGCGACGTCGATTCCTTCGTCATGGCTGCGGCGCCCGACCGCACAGAACACCAGCACGCAGGCGATGTCGGCGCCGAGCCAGCCCAGACCCCGCTGCAGTCGCATGCCGCGACCATACCGGGGTCTTGACCCGGCCATTGCATGAATATATGTTCGGCGCGATTGAATACTCGTTCACTTATGGGAGTTGCCTGTCGAGGGACTCATCCTGGGCGGAGTGCAGATGAGCAGCACAATCGCGCTGGTGACCGGCGCCGGATCGGGGATCGGCAAAGCGATCGCGCTGGGGTTTGCCGCCCGGGGCGATCGGGTGATAGCCGCCGACATCGACGAGGCGGGCGCGGCGGCCACCGCCCAGGAGTATCCGCAGCTGATCACCGCGCTGCCGGTCGACGTCGCCGACCGCTCCCGGGTTGACGCGCTGCGTGACCGGACGCACGCCGCAGTCGGCGTTCCCAACGTGGTGGTCAATGCCGCGGGCTGGGACCGGACCGATCAATTTCTCAACGCGACCACAGAATTTGCCGAAAAGGTGGTGGCGATCAATTACCTCGGGCCGGTACACATCTGCAGCGCGTTCCTGCCCGCAATGATCGAGGCCGGCGGTGGCGGGCGGGTCATCAACGTGGCCAGCGATGCCGGCCGGGTCGGCAGCGCGGGCGAAACCATCTACGCCGGCGCCAAGGGCGGTGTCATCGCGCTGACCAAGTCGCTCGCCCGGGAGATGGCCCGCTACACGATCACCGTCAACTGCGTGTGCCCCGGACCCACCGACACCCCGCTGTTTGCGGCGCAGCCGGAAAAGCTCAAGGAGGCTCTGGTCAAAGCGATTCCGTTCCGCCGGCTGGCCCGGCCCGAGGAAGTCGCCGCACCGGTGTTGTTCTTCGCGTCCGAGGCCGCGTCCTTCATCACCGGTCAGGTGATCAGCGTCAGCGGCGGTCTGACGATGGCAGGCTGAGTAGGCTCGACCGATGAGCAATAAGCCGACTTTCGACCCCAATGACCCGCTCGGCCTGGACGCGTCGCTGACCGACGACGAGATCGCGCTGCGTGACACGGTCCGAGGGTTCTGCGCCGAACACATAACCCCATACGTCGCCCAGTGGTTCGAGGTCGGCGACTTGCCGGTCCGCGAGCTCGCCAAGCAACTCGGTGAGCTCGGACTGCTGGGGATGCACCTGCAGGGATACGGCTGCGGCGGGGCCTCGGCCGTGCACTACGGGCTGGCTTGCCTGGAACTGGAAGCCGCCGACTCCGGAATCCGGTCGCTGGTCTCGGTGCAGGGGTCGCTGGCAATGTTCGCCATCTGGAATAACGGCTCCGAAGAACAGAAGCGACAGTGGTTGCCGGGCATGGCCTCCGGCGAATTGCTCGGATGTTTCGGACTCACCGAACCCGACGTCGGGTCCAATCCGGCCGCGATGAAAACGCGGGCCCGGCGTGACGGCTCCGACTGGGTGCTCAATGGACGCAAGATGTGGATCACCAACGGCTCGGTTGCCGACGTCGCGATCGTGTGGGCAGCCACCGACGACGGGATCCGCGGATTCATCGTTCCCACCAACGTGGCGGGGTTTACCGCGAACACGATTCACCACAAACTCTCGCTACGCGCTTCGATTACCAGCGAGTTGGTGCTCGACGACGTGCGGCTACCCGAAGATGCCATGCTGCCCAACGCGATCGGTTTGCGCGGCCCGCTGTCGTGCCTGTCCGAGGCACGCTACGGCATCATCTGGGGATCGATGGGCGCTGCACGCTCGGCGTGGCAGTCCGCGCTGGACTACGCGATGACACGCACCCAATTCGACCGCCCGATAGCGGGATTCCAGCTGACCCAGGCCAAGCTCGTCGATATGTCCGTCGAGCTGCACAAGGGTCAGCTGCTCGCACTGCACCTGGGCCGGCTCAAGGATCGCCTCGGACTGCGCCCCGAGCAGGTCAGCTTCGGCAAGCTCAACAACACCCGGGAGGCGATCGAGATCTGCCGTACCGCCCGGACCATTCTGGGCGGCAACGGAATATCACTGGAGTACCCGGTCATCCGACACATGGTCAACCTGGAATCGGTGCTGACCTACGAGGGCACCGCCGAGATGCACCAGCTGGTCCTGGGGCAGGCCCTCACCGGTCTGGACGCCTTCCACTGACAGGAGTATCGGGATGAGCGTGCACCTGCACTACACATCAGAGCACCATCAGTTCCGCGAGTTGGTGCGTGATTTCGTACACTCGACCGTTGTGCCGTCCCACGAGCATTGGGAGAAGGTCGGGCTTTTGGACCGATCCCTGTTCACCGAGGCCGGCAAGCTCGGGCTGCTGGGGTTTTCGGTGCCCGAAGAATTCGGCGGTCCGGGTGTTGACGACTTTCGCTACAACGCGATCGTCGTCGAGGAACTCCAGCGGGTCGGAGCGGCGGCCGAGGCCGTCGCCTTCTCGCTGCAAAACGACATCGTGCTCCCCTATCTCACCGACCTGACGACACCCGAACAACAACGGCGCTGGCTGCCCGGTGTGGTGACCGGGGAGACGATTATTGGCATCGCGATGACCGAGCCGGGCGCCGGCAGCGACCTGGCCGGGATCCGCACCACCGCGGTGCGCGATGGTGACCATTACGTCGTCAACGGCGCGAAAACCTTCATCTCCAACGGGCAGATCGGTGACCTGTTCGTCATCGCCGTGCGCACCGCACCCGATCGGCACAAAGGGCTGTCACTACTGGTCGTCGAGTCGAGCACGCCGGGTTTTCAGCGTGGCCGCAACCTGGAGAAGATCGGCCTGCACGCGCAGGACACCAGCGAGCTGAGCTTCATTGACATGCGGGTTCCCGCCGAGTTCTTGCTCGAAGCGGAAGGCAGGGGCTTCTACCAGTTGATGGCCAACCTTCCCCAGGAGCGGCTGTCGCTGGCGGTGGGCGCGGTGGCCGCCGCGGAGGGTGTGCTGGCCGAAACCCTCGACTACGTCCGGCATCGAAACGCTTTCGGCGAGCCCATTTCCGGCCTGCAGAATACCCAGTTCGTGCTCGCCGAGCTGGCCACCGAGCTCGATGTAGCTCGCACCTACCTCGACGACTGCATAGCCGAGCACTTGACCGGCGGGCTCAGTGCCGCGCGGGCCGCCCGCCTGAAATGGTGGACCACCGAGCTGCAAGTGCGTGTGGCCGACCGCTGCCTGCAGTTGCACGGCGGCTATGGCTATATGCGCGAGTACCCGGTGTCGCGGGCGTTCGTCGACGCCCGCATCCAGACGATCTACGGCGGCGCCACCGAGATCATGAAGACGATCATCGCCAAAGACCTGGGCCTGTAATGGCCACTGATTACGGTGAGCTTCCCGTCGCGGAGGCCGTGCGCGCCGCGCGGACCAACTCGCGGCGACGCCAACTGCTCGACGCCGCGGTCAAAATCATGGGCCAAAAGGGTTTTCACCAGATGTCGATGCAGGACCTGGCCGCCGAAGCAAACGTCAGCGTCGGCCTGATCTACAAATACTTCGGCGGCAAGGAAGATCTGCTGCTGGCGACGATCGTGCGGATCCAGGACGCCTTCCACGACCAACTAGCCCCGATCATGGCGGCCGCTGGCGACGATCCCGTCGCTCAATTGGTTGCCGGAATACGGCGCTACGTCGAGATCGTCGACGAGAACCTGGATGCGGTCGTGCTGACCTACCGGGAAAGCCGCACGCTCGACGCAGCGGGACGCACGCAGATCAAAGAACTCGAGATCGCCACCGCCGCTCCGCTGCGCTCGGTCATCGAGGCCGGAATCGCCGCCGGTGTGTTCCATGCCACTGACGTCGACCTGGCCGTTTTCGACATCATGTTGCTCGCGCATGGATGGGCACTCAAGCACTGGCACTTCGGGCCCAACTACACCCTCGACGAATACATCCGGCTACAGACCGGCTATTTGCTCACATCGTTGAGGTGAGCCGACGGCGGTGCCGGACCCGGTCCGGCACCGCCGCCATTGCAGGGGCTCAGTGCGCTCAGGCCAAGGTCAGGAAAAGTTTTTCCAGCTCAGGCTCGGTCAACGGCGGTGCGCCGGCTACGCTGCTGGAGCCGACGATGCAATCCCGCAAACCAGACGCAACGATTTTGAATCCGGCCCGGTCGAGTGCCCTCGACACCGCTGCCAGCTGGGTGACGACATCCTTGCAGTCGCGGCCCTGCTCGATCATTGCGATCACGCCGGCAAGCTGACCCTGGGCGCGCCGTAACCGATTCAACACGGCCGGCATGCCGTGCGGATCATCAGCCATGTGGTCCTCCAATCCTCCCTTTTGACATGGTACCCCCAGGGGTATGAGAGATCCGCCGATCGACGTTCCGCGGTCAGCCGTTTCCCGGGGAGAACTTGCTACGTAAGCCAGCGGTGTTGTGGTTCTGGACGCCGTGGCGCCCGTCGTGTCAACGGGAAGCACCCGCGTCAGGCCCGGTCGCAACAAATCCCGCGGTGGCCTTCGTCGGTGTGGGCGCTGGTCAGTCGATGATCGACGCCACGTCCAGTGCGGGCGTGATCTCGCCGACGAGGGCTAGAGTGCGTCGGTATGGACAGGATCAAGGGTAGGACCGTCGTGATCACCGGCGCCGCCCGGGGGATCGGTCTGGCGACCGCCAAAGCACTGCTGGCGCGTGGCGCCCGGGTGGTGATCGGCGATCGGGACGTGGACGTACTCGAGAAGGCTGTCGTGGGCATGAGCAACCTTGGCCCGGTGTCGGGTCATCCGCTCGACGTCACCGACCGGGAGTCGTTCGCGACCTTCCTCGACAAGGCCCGCGCCGACGGGGGCGGGCGTATCGACGTACTGATCAATAACGCTGGCGTGATGCCGGTCGGTCCGTTTCTTCAGCAGTCGACCGATGCCATCCGCTCGTCGATCGAGGTCAACTTCTATGGGGTGCTGACCGGGTGCCAGTTGGGGCTGCCCGAGATGGTCGAACGGCGCGGCGGCCATATCGTCAACATCGCATCGATGGCCGGTCTGGTGGCGGTGCCCGGGCAGGTGGTCTACGCCGGCACCAAGTTCGCCGTGGTCGGGCTCTCCAGCGCGTTGGCCGACGAGTTCGCCTCGCAGGGCGTCTACGTCACCGCGGTGCTACCGACCTTCACCAATACCGAATTGATATCGGGCACCAAGACCGGCGCCGCGACAAAGCCGGTGCAGCCCGAGGACGTCGCCGCGGCGATCGTCAAAGTACTCGACAAGCCGAAGACCCAGGTGTCGGTGCCCGGCGTGTCTCGCTACATCGGCATCATGACGATGCTGCTGCCGACCCGCGCCCGCCGCTGGCTCGGCAAGAAGATGGGCACTGACACCGTGTTTCTCACTCTCGACACCAAGGCCCGCGCGACGTATGAGGACCGCGCCCAGCACGCCACCGGTGTCGTCGAGCACCGGGACTGATACCAGCTTGCTCCGGCGTGGGAGCACCACCGAACGCCGAAAGGTGCGGGCGAAGTACCTCCCCTACAACGCGGACAGCCCCCGAATCGTTTGAACTTCGTTGTCCTGAAACGGTTTTCCATCGGAATGGAGCAGATCGTGAAACCACACCTCCGGGACCGACGTGTACGGCTGGTCCCACGAGTCCCAGGGGTAGTAGGTCTGGGTCTTGCCTCCTACTAAACCCCAGTTGAACGCACCAACCTTGTCTCGCTTCGCAATGGGCAAAATTCCCCCCACGGTGCTGCCTTGGGTACGAGCCATGTACTCCGTACACATAAGCGGCCGCCCCAGCGGCCGCAGCTCGGCGATCCGATTCTCGAAATTCGCTGGCCGACCATAGCAGTGGAATGTGATCACGTCGGAGTTGTCGAGTTGAATGCTGCTGACGGTGCTGCGGCGCGCGGGATCTCCCCACACACCGTCCCAGACAGCACTCGTCAGCGGTTGACTCGGGTCAACCGTTCGTGCCCACCCGAACACCTGCAGGAGCAAATCTGCGACAAGCTCCTGCTTGTCTTGTCGTTCGACCCGGTGATACACCCGCGCCGGATTGTCTGGTTCATTCCACAGATCCCAGCCCAACACGCGACCGTCGTTGCGGAATTGGCTCAGCACGCCTGTGACGTAGTTCTGCAGGGTGGGCAGATAACCTCGGTCACCGAGGCGTTCGGCGCCCGGACTCTGCACCCAACCGGAGTTGTGCACCCCCGGTCTCGGCGCGCGCTGCCGCCCCGGTTTGGGCAGCGGATCCCAACACGAGTCGAACAACACAAACAGCGGCTTGATCCGGTGACGCGCGGCGATGTCGACAAACTGCGCAAGACGGGTCTGAAAGCCCCGGGAATCCTGAGCCCAGAGCTGATCGTGCAGAAATACGCGCACCGAGTTGAGCCCATGAGACCGGGCCCAGCCCAACTCGGTGTCGATTCGCCGGGGATCATAGGTGTCGGGCTGAAACATCTCCAGCTGGTTGATGGCGGTCGAGGTGATGTAGTTCGCGCCGACGGGCCAGCCTTGCGCTTCATACCAGCGCTGAGCACGGTCAGCCGACCAGCGGCTTGCCGCCGCGGTAGCGCGCGGTGTTACGGCCAGCGCAGTGCCTGCTGCCAGCAGCAGAGGTAATTTCAAAACCGTTCGACGGTACACGAAGTGAACATAATTTGCCAGTGGCAAGGAACCCGGTATTTGCCTGGCGCGTCGCGCTGAATTGTCCTGCGGCCATCCACCAAACCCGGCCTAAGCAGTCAGCGGCCCAGCGCGACCGATACCTGCCGGGCACGGTCGCGTGCGGTGTCCGGATCTGCCGCGGTGACGACGGCGACCGCCCGCAGACGCCGGCCATCGGGCCGGGCCGATCGTTTGAACACCCGCACATCACTTTCCGGCACCGCGAGTGCCTCGGTCAGCGCGCCGGCGGAGGGTCCGGCATCGGAGCCGTCGGCGTACAGCAGTTGCGCCGCACCCGGTGAAATCATGATGGTGTCGCCCGCCAAGCCCAAAATCGCGCGGGCTTGCAGCTCGAACGCCGACAACCGCTGGGTACGCAGCGTTACCAGGGCGGACTCGTAAGGTCGGACGCTGACGTCGCAGAAGTACACCTCGTCACCGCGGACCATCAGTTCGACCCCGAAGATGCCGCGCCCGCCGAGCGCCTTGACGATACGTGCGGCGATCGACTTGGCGGCGTCCAACGCGGCCGTGCTGATCTCCTGCGGCTGCCACAATTCCAGCATGTCGCCGGTCGCCGAGTTGCGCCCGATCGGCGCGCAGAAGTCGATCATCGGCCCGGCCGGCCCGTCACGGCGCACCGCGAGCAGCGTGACGTGAAAGTCGATTTCGACGACGGTTTCGACGAGGACCCGAGCGGTGTCCGGGGTTGCAGCGGCAGATACCGCGCGTTGCCAGGCCGACTCGAGATCCTGCGGCCCGCCGATCACCGAGTCCCGTTGCCCCGCCGGGGGCGTCACCGGCTGCACCCGCAGGGGATATCCGGCGTGGTCGGCGACTGCACGTAGTTCGTGGAGCGATCCGGCGAACCAGAACGGTGCGGTGGGCAGCCCGAGCTCGTCGGCGGCCAGCCGCCGCAAAGCTTCCCGGTCGGCGGTCAGCCGCACGCCGCGCGCAGTCGGGAAGAACTGCGCGAAACCGTTTCCCGCGGCGGCGGTCAAGGCGTCAGCGACGACCTCATCGGTGACCGTCACCACGAAATTCGGATGCAGCCGGCCAATCGTCGTAGTCAACGCGTCGGTATCGGTCAGCGGGACCACTACCGACTCGTCGGCGACCCCGTGTGCAGGCGCGTCGGCGTAGCATTCGACCGCGATCACCTCGGCGCCGAGACGTTGGAAGATGATCGCCAGCTCGCGGCTGAACTCCCCGGATCCCAGCAGCATCACCCTGGTCCGCAGGGCCTCGTCGGCGCCGGCCAGCTCGTGGCGTCCGCGGCCGGGCGTCGGGCTCCCGTTAGGCGCCGCGGTCAAACCCTCGGTGACCGGATCGTGCCCACCTGTCATGGGGCTGCACCTGGCCGGCGGGGTCCTCGCCGCGTCTTCTGCATGCTGACCAGGATAAAGGTTGTCGGCGCTATCCCCGGACGCCTCGTTGGGCGGCTAACGCGTCAAACAACTGCCGCAACCCAGCCAGCGAGTGCGCCGGCAGGAACAGGTCGCAGTAGGGCAGCGCCGCTGCCATCGAGCCGGCCAGCGGCCGGAATTCGGGACACGCCGCGCGCGGATTGAGCCAGATCACCAGCTCGGCGCGGCGACGGACCCTGGCCAGAGCCCGGCCGAGCACTTCGGGCGAATCGGCATCCCAGCCATCGGACGCGATGATCACCACCGCGCCGCGCAGCGCATTGCCGTGCGGCGGGGTCAGGAGCGCACCGATGCTGCGGCCAATGTGGGTGCCGCCATAACGGTCGGTGACCTGGGCGTTGGCCCGCTCCAGCGCCACCTCCGGCGAGCGGTGCCTCAGCGCCGCCGTAAGCCGGGTCAGCGCCGTCGAGAACACGAACACCTCCGGCCGGATCCCGACCCGTCGCAGCACCGCGGCGCGCATGAGATGCAGATAGATGGTCGCGTAAGGCCGCATCGACCGGCTCACGTCGCATACCAGCACGACTCGGCGATGCCTGCGGCGCCGGCGCGTGCGGGCAAGAATCAGCGTTTCCCAGCCGGTCGCGCGCGAAGCGGTCATCGTGCGACGCGGATCGATCCTCTTGCCGTGCCGGCTGAGCTCACGACGCATACTGCGCCGCCGCGGCCACCGCGCCACCGACGCCGCCAGCCAGGACCCCAGCAGCCGCAGGTCTTCGGGATCGAACTGGTCAAACGGCTCCTCGGCCCGAGCGGCCAACCGACTGGGCAGCGGGTCCGGCACTGCGAGGGACGCGGCGCCGGCGTCGGCGACCACGGCCATCCGCGACGGGCGGGTGGACCAGGGCAACGTCGCGGCGGGCCGGGAGGGGGCCGCCTCGGTCGGCCCGCCGCTGACCGGCGCCTCGCGGCGGGCGGGCGGATGCCAGCCGGCCGGTTGGGCGCGCACCGGGGCGTCACCGAACGTTGCCGCGAACACCGCGTCGAACGCCGCGAGATCCTCCGCCCGGTTGACCAACGTCAACCGGGCCGCCCAGTACAGTTCCGAGCGGGTCCGCGGCACCAGCTGCCGTAGCGCCTGCACGAAAGTGGCCGGGCCGCCGGCACCGGCTATTCCGGCAGCGCGCAGCCGTGCCACCAGGGCCGCGGCGAATGCGGCCCTGTCGACTCCGCGCAGCAGCAGCGGGCGGCTCATCGTCGGCGGCGGCGCAGCCACACCACGCCCACCATCAGCAGCGCGGCCATCACCGCCAGCAGCGCGGGCCAGTGCTTTGCGAGTGTGGGGCCACCGGCGAGCTCAAGCAGGTCGACCGGCGCCGGCTCTGCCGACACCGCCGGGTTTACCGAGGCTTGCGCGGCTTCGGTGGCCGACGACCCTTGCGGGGTAGCCAGTTTCGCCTCGAGCTGCTCGACGAACTGGGCCAGCAACTTCTCCGACACCTGCTGCAACATCCCGCTGCCGAACTGTGCGAGTTTGCCAACGATCTTCAGGTCGGTGTCGACCGTGACGCGGGTGCGCTCCCCGGCCTCGTGCAGTTGGGTGGTGACTACCGCGGCAGCGTTGCCGGTGCCGCGAGTCTCTTTGCCCCGGCCGTCGATGACCGCGCGGTGGTGCTCGGGGTCGAACTCGACAAACCGCGCCTTGCCACTGAATTCACTGATCACCGGCCCCACCTTGACCTTGACCTTACCCAGGAAGTCGTCTCCGTCGCGGCCGACCAGCTGCGCGCCTGGCATCAGCGGAACCACCTGTTCCATATCGGACAGTAGGTCCCAGGCCTGTTGGATCGGCGCGCTGACGGTGAACTCGTTGACAATCTTCATCGGGTGCATCCTCTCAGGTGCTGCTGTACTCGGCGAGCGCCTCACGAATCAGAGCGCGGTCGTCGGGGGTCTTGGCCAGCGCGCCGAGGCCAGCCACGGCATTCGCGTCGACGAGGTCTGCGACACCCAAGAAAACCAGCGCTGCGACCCAGTCGATGGTCTCTGCGATTCCAGGCGGCTTGTCGAGATCAAGATCACGTGCCGCTCCGACGAATTGGGTGGCCCGCTCGATCAGCGGTTTCGCGGCGCCGGGCACCGTCCGGCGCACGATCGCGGCCGCTCGCGACGGCTCCGGGTAGTCAATCCAATGATAGAGGCACCGTCTCCGCAGGGCGTCGTGCAGATCGCGGCTGCGGTTGGAGGTGAGCACGGCGATCGGCGGGCGCTGCGCCATGAAAGTACCCAGCTCCGGGACGGTCACCGAGGATTCGCCCAAAAACTCCAGCAACAACGCCTCAAATTCGTCGTCAGCCCTGTCGATTTCGTCGATCAACAGCACCGGCGGTATCGGTCCGCTGTGCCGCACGCATTGCAGGATAGGCCGATCCACCAGGTACCTCTCGGTGTAGAGGTCCGATTCGTCGATCCCCGCACCGCGCGCCTCGGCCAGCCTGATGGCGAGCAGTTGACGCTGGTAGTTCCAGTCGTACAGCGCCTCACCCGCGGTCAGACCCTCATAGCACTGCAGTCGGATAAGCGGAGTATTCAGTACTGCAGCAAGGGTCTTGGCCGCGGTCGTCTTGCCTACTCCGGGCTCGCCCTCCAGCAGCAGTGGCCGGCCCAGCGTCACCGCGAGATAAATCGCCGACGCGGTCCCGATGTCGAGGAGGTAGTCGTGGGTGTCGAACCGTCGGATCACCTCGTCGACGTCTGCGAAGAGCTTCACGGTGTCGCCGATTCCGTCAGCCGCCGATAGTCGTCCCAGGTGTCGACGTCAAGCGGGACCGTACCGTCCACCGCGACTTCACCCACTGGGAGGCGTTCCAGCAGCTTCCACAGTCCCTTGTCGCCGTGCAGCTGCGCCACCTCGCCGAAGACGCTGCGGCTCAACCAGAATGGATGTCCCACGCCGTCAGAGTATCGGCACACCGTGACAGGGTTCGCAGGCCCTTCGACGATCAGCCGCTGTACGGTCGCACGATCCACCTCGGGCTGGTCGCCCAGCATGAGCACGATTCCCGCGGCCCGCGGGTCCACCTGCGCCAGCGCGGCACGCAGCGATGCCGAACAACCTGAGCCGGCGTCGCCGGCGGCGACGACGTCGATGCCGTCCAGCCGCACCGCCGCCCGCACCGCGCGCTCCGTTCCGCCGAGGGTGAGGACGATCTGGTCGAAGTCGCATCCGCGCGCGACATCGAGCGCAGCACCCAGCAACGTCGTGTCCCGATAGGGCAACAGCTGTTTGGGGATGCCGAGCCGCCGGGAGTTACCGGCTGCCAACACCACGCCGGTGACCTGCCGCCGGGTCATTCGTCGGCTTCCTTGACGACGTGTGCCGCCGGCAGGCTGCCGGAGCGGATCTCTCCAATCACTTCGGCCAGAATCGAAACCGCAATCTCAGCAGGAGTTTTCGCGCCGATCGGAAGGCCAACTGGAGTGTGCACCCGGGCACGCTCGGCCTCGGTGAGCTTTAGCCCGTCCAGGATCGCCGCACCCCGAACCCGGCTGGCCACCAGGCCGACGTAGCCGATGCCGGCGTCCAGCGCGGCCCGGATGGTCTCGGCTTCCGGGCCGCCGTGGCTGGCGATCACCACCGCGGTAGCTTCCTGCGGCGCACCGTCGCGTGCCACCTCGTAGCCGAGCACCTCGCACAACGCCGCCAGCGAGTCGGCAATCGGTGTCGTTCCGCAGATCTGGATCAGCGGTGGAGGCAGGTGCGGGGCCAGATAGATCTCCAGCGCGCCGCCGGCCAGGCAGGGGTTCACGACGACGCGGGCACCGGGCGCTTCCGGAAAGTGCACGTCGCCGTCGGGCAGCACGCGCAGCAGCACACTTTCGCCGGCCTGCAGCGCACCCAGTGCCGCCTTGCGGACCGAGCTCTGCGCGCAGTGCCCACCGACGAAACCTTCGATTGTGCCGTCCGCCAATAGGATCGCCTCATCACCAGGGTGCGCCGCGGTAGGCGGTTGCGCGCGCACCACGGTAGCGTAGACGAATGGTTTTCGGGCCCGCGTCAGCTGCTCGGCGCGCTCACTGATCGTCATCGTCGCCACGCCTTAGATCGGAGGGGTGGCCCGGCCCTGCATCGCCTCCCACACCCGCGACGGCGTCAACGGCATGTCGGCGTGCCGAACCCCATACGGCGCCAACGCATCCACCACCGCATTCACCACCGCCGGCGGTGAGCCAACAGTGGCCGACTCACCGACGCCCTTGGCGCCGATCGGGTGATGCGGCGACGGCGTCACGGTATGCCCGGTCTCCAGGTGCGGCACCTCCAGCGCAGTCGGGATCAGGTAGTCCATTAAAGACCCACCCAGGCAGTTGCCCTGCTCGTCGAAGGCGATCATCTCCATCAGCGCCATCCCGATACCGTCGACAACCCCGCCGTGCACCTGGCCCTCGATGATCATCGGGTTGATCCGGGTGCCGCAGTCGTCGACGGCCTGAAATCGGCGCACTTTGACCACCGCGGTGCCGGGATCGATGTCGACCACGCAAAAGTAGGCGCCGTACGGGTAGGTGAGATTCGACGGGTTGTAGCACACCTCGGCGTCCAGGCCGCCCTCGATGCCCTCGGGCAGATCGCCGGCCCCGTGCGCGCGCATTGCGATATCGGCGATCGTCACTGAGGCCGACGGGTCGCCCTTGACGTGGAATTTGCCCTTCTCCCACTCCAAATCAGCGACCGAGACCTCCAGCATGCCCGAAGCGATGATCTTGGCCTTGTCGCGCACCTTGCGGGCAACCAGTGCCGCCGCCGCCCCCGAGACCGGCGTGGACCGGCTGCCGTACGTGCCCAGGCCGAACGGCGTCTGGTCGGTGTCGCCGTGCACGACCTCGATGTCCTCGGGCGGGATGCCCAGCTCCTCGGCGACGATCTGGGCGAAGGTCGTCTCGTGGCCCTGACCCTGGGTCTGAACCGACAGTCGCACAACGGCTTTGCCGGTCGGATGCACCCGCAGCTCACAGCCGTCGGCCATGCCCAGCCCGAGGATGTCCATGTCCTTGCGCGGACCGGCACCTACCGCCTCGGTGAAGAACGACATGCCGATGCCCATCAGCTCGCCGTGCGCGCGTCGCTCTTTCTGCTCGGCGCGCAGCGCCTGGTAGCCGATCATGTCCATGGCCTTGCGCAGGGTCGTCTCGTAGTCGCCCGAGTCATACACCCAGCCGGTTTTGGTCGTGTACGGAAACTGTTCGGGTTTGAGCAGGTTTCGCAGACGCAGCTGGGCCGGGTCCATCTTCAGCTCGTAGGCCAGGCAGTCGACCAGCCGCTCCACCAGATACACCGCTTCGGTGATCCGAAACGAGCATGCGTAGGCCACCCCGCCCGGCGCTTTGTTGGTGTACACCGCCGTGACGTGGCTGTACGCGGCTTCCAGGTCATAGCTGCCGGTGAACACCCCGTAAAACCCGGCCGGGTACTTCGTCGGGGCGGCCTGTGCGTTGAAAGCACCGTGATCGGCCAGCACATTAGACCGCACCGCCAGGATCTTGCCGTCCTTGGTGGCCGCGATCTCGCCGACCATGATGTAGTCGCGCGCGAAACTGGTCGAGGTGAGGTTCTCGCTGCGGTCTTCCATCCATTTGACCGGCTTGCCCAGCAGCAACGAAGCGACGATCGCGCAGACGTAGCCGGGGTAGATCGGCACCTTGTTGCCGAAACCGCCACCGATGTCAGGCGAAACGACCCGGATCTTATGCTCGGGCAGACCCGCGACCAACGCATACAGGGTGCGGTGCGCGTGCGGCGCCTGTGAGGTCGTCCACAGGGTCAGCTTGCCGCTGACCCGATCCAGATCGGCGACCGCGCCGCAGGTTTCCATCGGCGCCGGGTGTACCCGTGGATAGACCATCTCCTGTTTGACGACGACGTCGGCCCGGGCGAAGACGGCTTCGGTCGCCGCCGCGTCACCGGTCTCCCAGTCGAAGATGTGGTTGTCGGTTTTGCCGTCCAGATCGGTGCGGATCACCGGAGCACCGGAGTCCAGCGCCGTGCGCACGTCGATTACCGGGTCCAGCGGCTCATAGTCGACGTCGATCAACTCCAGCGCGTCGCGGGCCGAATACCGGTCTTCGGCAACGACGAACGCCACCTCCTGACCCTGGAAGCGCACCTTGTCGGTGGCCAGCACCGCCTGCACGTCGTTGGCCAGCGTCGGCATCCAGGCCAGACCTTTTTCGGCCAGGTCGGCGCCGGTCACCACGGCCTTGACCTTCGGATGGGCCAGGGCGGCGGAAGTGTCGATGCCGACGACGCGGGCATGGGCGAACGGCGAGCGCAGGATCGCCAGGTGCAGCATGCCGGGCAGCACGACGTCGTCGACGTACTTACCGCGGCCCCGGATGAACCGCGGATCCTCCTTGCGGAGCATCCGGCCGTAGCCACAAGGCTTTTGGTCGTTGTCGGCCAAGTCTTCCGGTGTCGGCGGGCGCGATTGCATGGTGGTCATGAGGTGACCTCCGCGGTGGCTTGCCGGTGCTGGGCGGCCCATTGGATGGAGCGCACGATCGTGGTGTAGCCGGTGCAGCGGCAGATCTGCCCGGAGATCGCTTCGCGAATGGTCTGTTCGTCCGGGTTCGGGTTGCGGTCCAGTAGGGCACGGGCGGTGATCAGCATGCCCGGGGTGCAGAATCCGCACTGCAGGCCGTGGCAGCGCATGAACCCTTCCTGTACCGGATCGAGCCGGCCGTCGACCTCCAGCGCCTCCACGGTGCGCACGCTGTGCCCGGATGCCATCGCGGCCAGCATCGTGCACGACTTCACCGGCAGGCCGTCGACGTCGACCACGCACGTTCCGCAGTTGCTGGTGTCGCAGCCCCAGTGCGTGCCGGTGAGGCCGAGTTGATCGCGCAGAAAATGCACCAGCAGCATCCGGGGTTCGACGTCGGCGCTGACCTGCTCGCCGTTGACCGTCATAGTGACCTGCATCATCAGTTTCCCTTCGGCTCAGGGATGTTGCGCACGCGCTCGACCGCGCTGCGCAGCGTTCGACGAGTCAGCTCAGCGGCAAGATGGCGCTTGTACTCGGCGCTGCCGCGGATGTCGGTGACCGGTTCACACGCCTCGGCGGCGGCACGTCCGGCGTGGGCGAACACTTCCTCGGTGGCCGGCCGGCCGACCAGCGATTCGGACACCGCGGCCAGGGCGGCGGCGTCGGCGTTGACCGCGGTCAGCCCCACCCGCGCGGCGGCGATCGCACCGTCGTCGACGGTGACAGCGGCGCCGGCAGCGGTGACCGCCCAGTCACCGACCCGGCGCTCCACCTTCGCATAAGCGCTGGAAGTATTGTGCCGCAGTGGGATCCTCACCTCCAGCAGCATTTCGTTGTGGGCCAGTGCGGTCTCGTAGGGACCCGCTACGAAGTCGTCCATGGCGATCTCACGGTCGCCGGACGGGCCGCGGGCCAGGCAGGTCGCGCCGAGAACGATGCATACCGTCGTCAGGTCCTCGGCGGGGTCGGCCTGGCACAGCGACCCCCCGACGGTCCCGCGGTTACGCACGACCGGGTCCGCGATCACCCGCTCGGCGTCGCGGAAGATCGGGCACACCGCGGCCAGCGGATCGGATTCCAGCACTTCGCGGTGCCGGGTCATCGCCCCGATGCGCACCAGCGTCGGGTCGGTGACGACATATCCCAGTTCCGGCGCAAGGTCGTTGATGTCGATCAGGTATTCCGGGTTGGCGATGCGCAGTTTCATCATCGGCAACAGGCTGTGCCCGCCGGCGACGATCATCGCGCCGTCGCCGAGCCGGTCCAGCAATCCGATCGCGTGGTCGACGCTGCTGGCGCGTTCGTATTCGAATGGTCCGGGGACCTGCATGTGACCCACCTCATATCCGCCGGGAAGACCCTCAGTGTCGGCCCGTACTACCCGAGCGTCAACACTGAGTTAAGTAATCGCTGAACTAGGCGTGACGGCCGCCGGGTGGGGGGCGTCGTGGTGGATGCGGCCCTCCAGGTCGACCAGCCGACCGCCGCCACCGCCCCAGCGCCGGGCGATGATGTCGGCCACGATCGAGACCGCGGTCTCCTCGGGGGTGCGGGCACCGAGATCCAGGCCGATCGGGCTGATCAGCCGGCTCAGCTCGGTGTCGGTCAGGCCTGCCTGGCGCAGCCTGGCCAGCCGGTCGTGGTGGGTACGCCGCGATCCCATCGCCCCGACATAGCCGACATCCAGCCGCAGCGCCACCTCGAGCAGCGGGACGTCGAACTTCGGGTCATGGGTGAGCACGCAGATCACGGTGTGCTTATCGAGGGCGCCCGCCTTCGCCTGGGCGGCCAGATAGCGGCTCGGCCAGTCGACGACGACCTCGTCGGCGGTGGGGAACCGCGCCGGCGTCGCGAACACCGCACGGGCGTCGCACACGGTGACCCGGTAGCCCAGAAAAGATCCCTGACGCGCCAGCGCCGCGGCGAAGTCGATCGCGCCGAACACCAACATCCGCGGCCGCGGAGCATAACCGGCCACGAACACTTCCATCCCCTCGCCGAGCCGTTCGCCGTCGGGCCCGTAACACAGCACATCGCAGCGACCGGCTGCCAGCAACCCGCGCGCGTCGTCGGCGACGGCGGCGTCGGCCCGCGCGCTGCCCAGCGAGCCGGCCACGACGTCGGGGCGGATGATCAGCCGCCGGCCCAGCCGTGCGGGGTCGGGATGGGCGATCACGGTCGCGACGGCGACCGGCCGGTGCGCGTCGAGATCGTCGGCGACCGCGCCGAGTTCGGGGAACGTGTCAGCCGAGATCGCTTCGACGAAGACGTCGATGACGCCGCCACAGGTCAATCCGACCGCGAACGCGTCATCGTCACTGACGCCGTAACGCTCCAGCCGTGGCGTGCGGGTATGAGCCACGTCCGTCGCCAGTTGATAGACGGCACCCTCCACGCACCCGCCCGATACCGAGCCGCTGACCGACCCGTCCGGCGCCACCACCAGCGCCGCGCCCGGTGGTCGCGGCGCCGAGCGCAAGGTTCGCACGACGGTCGCGACGCCGGCGGTCTGGCCGGCGCGCCAGATCGACATCACGTCGTCAAGCACGTCACGCACGCCTAACAACGTAGGCTTTTTTCATGACCCCGGCTCAGCTTCAGGCTTATTGCGCTGTGGTGCGGCTGGGTTCGGTACGTGCGGCCGCCGCGGAACTGGGCATGTCCGATGCCGGCGTCTCGATGCATGTCACCGCGCTGCGCAAAGAGCTCGACGACGCATTGTTCACCAAGACCCGCGCCGGGCTGGCATTCACCCCTGGCGGGCTGCGGTTGGCCAGCCGGGCGGTCGAGATCCTCGGCTTACAACGACAAACCGCAATCGAGGTGACCGAAGCCGCCCATGGGCGCCGGCTGCTGCGCATCGCCGCGTCGAGCTCGTTCGCCGAGCACGCGGCGCCGGGATTGATCGAGCTGTTCTCGTCACGTGCCGCCGACCTGTCGGTCGAACTGAGCGTGCACCCGACAAGCCGATTCGTCGATCTGATCACCTCGCGCGCAGTCGACATCGCCATCGGACCGGCCAGCGAAAGTGTTAGCGGCGTCAAGGATTGGATCTGTGTGCGGCCGTTCCTGAAGTACCAGATCATCGCAGTGACCACACCAGGCAACCCGCTGGCCAAAGGTGTCGCGCCAGCTGCGCAGCTGCGCGCGCAGGACTGGATGCTCGGACCATCGGCGGGCGGCGTCGACGGCGAGATCGCAGCCATCTTGCGGGATTTGGCGATTCCGGAGTCTCAGCAGCGGATTTTCCAGAGCGACGCCGCTGCCCTCGAAGAGATACGACGGGTCGGCGGCGTTACGCTGACGGTCGGCTTCGCGGTATCCAAAGACCTTGCTGCCGGGCGGTTGATCCACATCGCCGGGCCGGGACTGCAGGTGTCGGGCGAGTGGTGCGCGTCGACGCTGGGGCCCTCCGCCCGGCAGCCCGCCGTGTCAGAGCTCATCCGGTTCATCACCACGCCGCGGTGTACCCAGGCGATGATTCGGGGCACCGGGGTGGGCGTCACCCGGTTCCGCCCCAAGGTGCACGTCACGCTGTGGAGTTGAGCTAAGGCTGGCCGGGTCGCAGCCGCACCATCAGCGCGTGCGCCTCGGCCAGCAGCGTGTCGGTGTCGTCGACAAGCTCGCCGGCGATGAAGGCTTTGCGGCCCTGGGTTTCGGTCACCCGGCCGCGCACGACAAGCGGGGTGTCTATCGGTGTGACCTTGCGGTAGTCCACCTTCAGAAAGGCGGTCCGGCTGATCGGCTGTCCGGACGCGTGCACCACCATCCCGCACAACCAGTCGAAAACCAGCGGTATCACGCCGCCGTGCACCGCCATGTTGCCACCCACGTAAAAACGGCTGAAATGGCCGCGCATTTCGACACCGTCAGGGTCGAACCTCGTCATCTTCCACGGCGGCATCAGCAGGCTGCCCATGCCGGGCAGCGACGGAACCCGTCCGGCCGGCGCGACACCCTCCGGCGCCTGGAACGGGTCCAGCAGTTTGACCAACGCTTCGGCCTGCTCGGCGGCGATCTCCCAGGTTTCGTCGTCGGGGTCGGTAGACACTGCCAGGTCCTGCAGGCGCCGCATCGCGGCGACGAACCGGCCGAAACCCGGGCCCGGCCGTGCTGTCTCGTAATTCGGGAACCCGCCGTGCCTCGCGTAATCGGGATCCAGGGCATCAGGTTGGTCGCTCACCGACGGACCGCCAGGACGTCGCGACGCACAATGGTCTGCTCCCGGCCCGGACCGACCCCGATACAGGAAACATGCGCTCCGGCAAGCTCTTCCAGCCGCAACACATAGTCGCGCGCCTTAGCGGGCAGATCGTCGAACTGCCGCGCGCCCGAGATGTCCTCCCACCAACCCGGCAGTTCCTCGTAAATCGGTTCTGCTCGGCACAAATCGCTTTGCGTCATCGGCATCTCGTAGGTGCGCTTGCCGTCGACCCGGTAACCGACGCAGACCGGAACGGTTTCCAGGCTGGACAGCACGTCGAGCTTGGTCAGGAAGTAGTCGGTGATGCCGTTGACCCGGGTGGCGTAGCGGGCCACCACCGCGTCGAACCAGCCGCAGCGCCGCCGCCGGCCGGTGGTCACCCCGAATTCGCCCCCGGTCTTAGACAGGTATTCGCCGTGCTCGTCGACCAACTCGGTGGGAAACGGACCCGAACCGACCCGGGTGGTGTAGGCCTTGAGGATTCCCAGCACGGTGGTGATCCGAGTCGGACCGATCCCGGAGCCGACGGCCGCACCGCCCGCAGTCGGATTGGATGACGTCACATAAGGATAGGTGCCGTGGTCGACGTCGAGCAGGGTGCCCTGAGATCCCTCCAGCAGCACGGTTTCGCCGGCCTCCAGAGCCGTGTTGAGCAGCAGCCGGGTATCGGCGATGCGATGTTTAAAATCTTCGGCTTGAGCCAGTAACGACTCCACGACGTGTGCCGGTTCCAGTGCTTTGCGATTGTAGACCTTGACCAGCACCTGGTTTTTGAATTCCAAAGCAGCCTCAACCTTGTGGGCCAGCAGATCTGGGTCGAGCACGTCGGCGACCCGGACCCCGATGCGGGCTATCTTGTCCTGGTAGCACGGGCCGATGCCGCGGCCGGTCGTGCCGATCTTCTTGTTGCCCATGTAACGCTCGGTGACCTTGTCGATGGCCACATGGTAGGGCAGCAGCAGGTGGGCGTCGGCGGAGATCAGCAGTCGCGCCGTGTCAACACCGCGGTCCTCGAGCCCGGTGAGCTCCTCGAGCAGCACACCGGGATCCACCACCACGCCGTTACCGATGACGTTGGTGACCCCCGGCGTGAGCACCCCGGACGGGACCAAGTGCAGCGCGAAGTTCTCGCCGGTGGGCAGCACGACGGTGTGCCCGGCGTTGTTGCCACCCTGATAGCGCACTACCCACTGCACCCGACCGCCGAGTAGGTCGGTGGCCTTGCCTTTGCCCTCGTCACCCCATTGGGCACCGATCAGGACGATTGCCGGCATGGCTTTTCTCCCGCCGCTGTCTGCCTTGTGGTCCAGCCGGTGAGAGAGCCTATCCCAAGCGGTTTGTGCGCAGCCCGGCCTTGCTGCGGTGGTGTTGCCGTGCGCAGATTCAGAAGACGGCCAGCAGGTCAGGCAGCAGCCGGCTGAAGTCCAGCACTGCGCTGGGGTCCAGCGAGGCGGCGAGGTCGGGCAGTGGGAGCGTCGGATCCGAATCGGGCGAGACCAGCTTGATCAGAAAGTCATAGATCGGCGTCACAATCGCCTGGGTGACGGTCGCGCCAGTGGCTTCGATCAGTTCTGCGATGCCCGCCGGCACCCCCGCGAGACCGCCCACAGCCGTACCGATGGGGGTGAATACCCCGCCGAGGTCCGTTATGGCCGCGCCGACCGACGTCACCGCCTCGCCCAGAAGCGCGAAGGGGACGGCATCCAGGCCGGTCACCGCCACACCGGCCAAGATCGCAATCGTCGCCGCGGTGGTGATAAGGCTGCTCAGCGTGTCGCTGAGGCTCGACGACACGGCGCCGGGATCCAGCAGCACGTCAAGGGCCAGCGGTCCGCTGGGATCCAGCAGCCCGTCCGACCCCGTGCTCGCCGCTGCATCGGAGCCGGGGTCCCCGATCACTGCACCCAGGGGGTGGGACAGGTCGATTAGAGGCTCGGCGGAGGCTGAGAGCTCTATCGCCGGCACCCGGATGTCTTGCAGGGGCAGCGGTGCCTCCGCAGCGACCAGGATTATTCCGGCGCTCGCGGCCGCGACAACCGCCATAGCCGGGCGAAGGCTGAGCTCCATGGCGCTTTCCTCGATGTCTGCCAGGTCGTCGCATACCACGCGCCCTGAATGCTATCTTAGCCCGGACTGAGAACAGGCTAATTGCCGCCCGTGTCGGCTCGTGCCCGGAATACTTCGCCCGGCTCAGCTGCCGCGAGCACCGGGCTGGCCGGCCACGCCGTCGGTACCCGTCCCCAGGGCCTTACCGGCAGCGCCCCCCGGGCCCCCCGCCCC
>Ga0078972_1002936_pt1 | contig 53543 bp, 59 predicted proteins | sample YelNatPaOPGAMG01_FD_67568 | JGI IMG/M metagenome (GOLD analysis project Ga0078972, IMG submission 67568) | Hot spring thermophilic microbial communities from Obsidian Pool, Yellowstone National Park, USA - OP-RAMG-01 (SPADES assembly) (version 2) | ecosystem: Environmental > Aquatic > Thermal... | reverse complement strand
AAATTTAAGGAGTCACAAAGGGAAAAAGAATCAAAAAATTTGAAAATTAAAATGCTTGTCAGAGAAATTAATCAACTTCAATATCAAATAGATGAATTAAAGAGTCAGATGACAAAAGGGAAAACAGAAGAGGAAAGAGAAAAGAATAAGGAGATAGAAGAAAAAATAAAAGAATTAAAAATTCAGATTCTGCTTACAAAGAATAAAAGGGCAATAGCAAGAAGAGAGATTAAATAATTTCTTAATTAAAGATGGGCTCGCCCGGATTTTCACCAAATTTAGATTTGAACCGGGGTCTCAAGCTATTTTTGAAATTTTGGTTTCACCCTTTGAACGTCACCCAAAGCTCGGATCTTAGTCGCACATCCAGTGCACTAACCAAACTAGACTACGAGCCCTTAATAAGCATATTAAAATTAGAATTTAAAAGCATTTATATAATTAATTTTATGATTTTTATTTTGTAAATTCTTTCCATTTCTTTATAATTTCCCAAATTTTTCTTTGTGTTTCCTCAACCTCTGATTCACTATTTACTATATCAATAATTCCTTTTTTCTTGTAATAATCTATAACTGGTTCTGTGACCTCATGAAATAATTTCAATCTCTGTTTTACATTCTCTTCTTTATCGTCATCACGCTGATAAAGAGGGCCTCCACATTTATCACAAATTCCTGGCTTTTTTGGAGGAAGCGTTATCAGGTTATAGATTGCATTGCAATTTTTACATTGCCTCCTGTTAGATATTCTCTCAATTGCTTTTTCATCAGAAATCTCTAAATAAAGGACATGGTCAATTTTTGCTATTTTATCAAGATTTTTTGCCTGTTCAAGATTTCTCGGATATCCGTCTAAAATAAATCCTTTTTTTGCATCCGGTTGAGATAATCTTTTTTTCAAAACTTCATTAACTATTTTATCTGGCACTAACTTTCCTTCATTCATTATTTTTTCAACTTTCTTACCAAGTTCTGTTTTTTTCTTAACTTCTTCACGGAAGATATCACCGGTAGAAATATGTGGAATTCCAAGTTTTTGTGATAATATATCTGAATGTGTACCTTTACCAGAGCCTTGAGCTCCAATTATTACTATATTCATACCATCGCCTCTTGTTTTTAATAAATAAAATCTTTTTAATACTATTTTGAATAAAGTATTAAAATATAATTTTTAAAATTTTATTCCTGAATCTTAACTCTATCGCCACTATTTGTATTTTCAAATATTATTTTCATGTCTTTTCTTTTAACCCTTATGCAACCGTGAGAGCTCCTTTCGCCTATACCTTTGTCTCCATCAATATCATGTATGCCTAAACCTTTTGGTGAGATTAAAATCCAGTAATCGCCCAATGGATTCAATGGACTATCAGGCGGTATGGAACCATACTTATAAAGATAATTCCTCTGTTTTTGATTTAACCATTTGGTTTTTGGTGATGGAGAAAAGTATGGTCTCTTTATTTTATTAATAACTTCAAAATCTCCAGTCGGTGTTTCATATCCTGGTTTTCCTATGCCAACTGAAAATTCCATATTCTGTAAATAAAGTTTCCTTTCGGATTTGTCAATTATAATTTTATAATTGGTTTCATCTGCAAAAAGATTATATGCCATAAATAATGCAAATAGATAATTTCGTATTCTCATAGAATCTAACTAGCTTAAAGACTTTAATATCTTGTCAACATTTCTTTTTAATTCTGCCAATGTTCCCTCATTTATTATTGTGTAATCTGCCATTGCGATTGGTCCGCCTGTATGCAAGTCTTCAAGCTGTGAATAATCACGAGTTATGCACTCATCAACTTTTAATGGACGTATCGGCCTCTTGCCCAGACGTTTATATCTTGTCTTAGGAGATGAATAAACAGCTATAACAATCATTTCAGGAAATATTCTCTTGAGCAAAAGATATTCTTCCCAAGAATATAGACCATCAATAACAACATTTTTTTTCTTCAATGCATTTTCTATCTTAGGAATATTGAGCTTTGCCATCGCTTCCATTCCATATTTTTCGCGAAGCTCTTCGCGAATCATTCTTTCATTTTTTTCATTGATTTGAAGTTTCCTTTTCTTAACCTCCTCTTCAACAATATCTCCAAACCTTATTCTCACAAACCCCTTACTCTGCAAATACACTGTTGCTTCTGTTTTTCCGGAACCTGGCATCCCAACAAATGCAATTAATTTGTTCATAAGTTAAACCTTCTTAACAATTATTTAAAAATATCTGTATAAAATTATTAATATGAGAAAATATAAATTTCAGATAGAGCCATATGGAAAAAAAATTCCTTATAAAAATCTTAACTTTTCCTTAGGAAGGCTGTATTTAGTTAGTTCTGATGGTAAAGAAAAAAATCTTTTTTTAGAAGGAATTGCATATTTTAAGAATGGCGAGTTGCAAGGAATTAGATTTTTAGATAAAGAAATTAATAATTTAGAATTATTTATGAAAACTCGGGAGTTTGAAGAACTATACTATGACATATTGAAATATTGGAAATGATTCAATGAAAAAATCATAAATTAATAAGAGATTTTTATGGAATGCAGAAAAGAACAAAATTTGAAAAGATGCAATTGCACATACCCTTGTAGCAAGAAGGGGATATGCTGCGAATGCATCAGAAGTCACATTCAAAATAGGGAGTTGCCTGCATGCTTCTTTCCAAAAGATGTTGAAAGAACATATAATAGGAGTTTTGAAAAATTTGCAGAGCTTGTAAATCAGAAAAAAATTTAATAATTCAGAAAAAAATTGCCCTTAAAGATTTTTTACTTTTGTCAATTCCTTAAATTCTATAAGGTTTTGTCAGATTTTTCAGATAACCATATTGCATAAATATTATAAATTTTAAAATTATAGTTATAAAATGCTGTATACAAAAAAGGAATTGAGAAGAATCACCAATATGGGAAGATGGGTCTTGAATTCTTATCTTAAAGAATATGAAGAAAAAGGTCTTATAAGTGTTATAAGAGATAAAAAACATCCAAAGTATGATGTCCCTGACGAGGTTGTGGAAGAATTGAAAAGCAAAAAAACAGGTCATATCTATGATAAAAACCTTCTGACATCTAATGAAGTTAAATATGAATTAGGAATTTCTGATACTACACTTCGCAGATGGATAAAGAATAGGAAAATAACTCCAATAGATATAGCTCCTGATACAAAGATGCCACGATATAGATTTCAAAAATTCGAAATTAAGAAATTAAGAGAAGAAGAAAATCAATTATTTGATAAAATAATTGATTTATGCAAAATCTATAAATCAAAAGGATATCATTTAGAAAAGGCATCAAGGCTAATAGCTAAAAAAATAAACAAAAGCCAGAGCAGGGTAAAAGCAATTATCCACCAATATGAAAAATCTGAAGGCGAGATTTTACCTCGTGCATGGAAGCCAATATCAGAAGAAAAAAAGATGAAGATATATTTAGATTCTTTGAACAATGAAAGAGATGAAATAATAAAAAAATATGGTATTTCCACGGCAGAATTTTATAGAATAAGAAATCAGTATCAAAAAATAATTCCTGATAATGAAGAAGGATTTATTTCATATATATTAAATGTCAGCAAATCAAGGGGAGGACTAGATAAATTAACAGACTCGGAGATAAAAAGATTAAATTATTATGGATGGGAAATCAGAAAAGAGGATGAAATGTTGATATTACAAAGAATAAAAAAATAATATTCAATTTATATTTATGAAACTAAAAGAAATGTTGGCTAAGAAACTTACAAAAAAGGAGCTTGCGCTTGTTCCTTCATCCTTTGATATTGTAGGCAATAAAGAAAAAGCTGTTGCTGTAATAGAGATTCCTGAAAAACTAAAAAGAAAAAAAATCATTGCCAATGCCCTAATGAAAAAACATAAGAATGTAAAAACTGTTTTAATCAAAAAAAGTGAAAGAAAAGGTATTTTTAGACTTTATGACTTTGATGTAATAGGTGAAAAAAATACCGAGGTTATGCATGTAGAAAGTGGATGCAGGTTTTTGTTAGACCCTCAAAAGGTTTATTTTTCTCCAAGAGAAGGAAGCGAACGATTAAGGATTGCTACGCAAATAAAAGAAAATGAAAATATCATGATATTTTTTGCTGGTGTGGGGCCTTATGCAATTATTATAGCAAAGAAAAAACCGGTAAGAATTGTTGGGATTGAAATCAATCCTATTGCAGTGGAATATTTTAAAAAGAATATAAGGTTGAATAAGCTTAATAATATAGATGTAGTCCTCGGTGATGTGAAAAATCTTGATGAAAAATTTTACAATAAATTTGATAGGGTGATCATGCCATTACCTGAAAGTTCCGTCAATTATATCGCACAGGCCTTGTTATGCTTAAAGAAAAATGGAATATGCAATCTTTATTGCTTTGCTAAGGAAGATGAGATAAAAAAAATAAAAGCAAAAATAAAAAATATTGCTAAAAAGCAAAAAAGAAGGATCAAATTTATTAATATTATCAAGGTCAAGCAATGGGGACCAAGAATCTATAAATATAGAATAGACTTCGTGACGATATGAAAAAATTAAAAGACCCAAACTTATTGAAAGAACAGGTTGAATTCTTTAATTACATATTAAATCAAAAGCCGAATGAAATTGAAGAAGATAGAAGAGAAATTTTGTCATGTGCGCTAATTAATTATAATATCTCATGTGAGTTCTCCTGTCCGTTTTATTTGGCTTGTGAAAGATTTTTGCAAGAATATTTTAGCAAAAAATATGCTTAATTATTCCCACATTTTCCACATTTTCCCAAGTTCTATTTAAATAAGTTAAGTCAAAAGTTTGTCTTTATTAATAACTAAAAGGTGACAATATGAATTCAATTTGGAACAAAAGAAAACCAGGAGTTTTTTATTGCATTAACAAAGAATGTGAACTAGGACAATTAGACATAGGAGGTTCTTATAAGGGAGGAACATGTCCAGCTTGTGGTCAGGAACTTCAGCTTTACAGAGGACTAAACTGCAACGGAGAACCTCTTCTAGGAAATCCTGCTAGTTATACCACTAAACTAGTTATAAGACCAAACGGCGTAGCTGGAAAGGAAAAGGATGGACTACCAGAAGAGAGAAAAGAGATGGTACGAGAATTTTCAGATGGTCATGGAGACCGTTCTTAAATGCTTTTTTTCTCTATTTTTAAATTTAAATTTTTATTTATTTAATTATTTCAAAAGTAATTATTATTTCAAAAGGTGTAGCTATGAAGATAAAATCAATTCATGCGCGCGAAGTTCTTGATTCTAGAGGAAATCCGACTGTTGAAGTTGATTTAAAAACAGAAAACGGATTGTTCAGAGCAATGGTGCCTTCTGGTGCCTCGGCAGGAAGTCATGAAGCACTTGAATTGAGAGATGGTGGAAAAAGGTATGGCGGCAAGGGCGTTCTCAAAGCAGTCAGTAATGTTAACAATATAATTGCTAAAAAAATTGTCGGATTAGATTGCACAATGCAGGAAGATATTGATAATATAATGATAGAGTTGGATGGAACAGAAAACAAAGAAAAACTTGGAGCAAATGCAATCCTTCCGGTTTCTATGGCTGTATGCAAGGCAGGGGCAGCAGTGCTTGGCATGGATCTTTATGAATATATTGCCAAGTTGTTCGGTTCAAAGAAAATAATATTGCCTGTTCCTATGTGCAATATTATAAATGGTGGAAAGCACGCAGGTCAAGAAAATAGTATACAGGAACATATGATAATGCCTGTTAATGCAAATTCATTTAGTGAAGCAATAAGATCGGTCTCTGAAACCTATCACACATTACAAAAATTATTAAAAGCAAAATACGGCGTTGGCGCAACACTTATCGCAGATGAGGGCGGGTTTGCCCCAGTTCAGATTCATAATGTAGAAGAAAGATTTGATTTAATGCTAAAAGCTGCAGGAGAGGCAGGTTATGATGATATGAAAATTGCTATAGACCCGGCTGCATCTGAATTTTTCAAAGATGGAAGTTACATCATTGGCGACAAAAAAATGAGCGGAGGAGAGCTTGTAGATTTTTATGCTGGCCTTGTTTCTTCATACCCAATTGTAAGCATAGAAGATGGCCATGCAGAAGATGACTGGGAATCATGGCAGGAGATGACAAAAAAGCTTGGAAATAAAATACAGATTGTTGGTGATGACATCTTTGTTACAAACACAAAACGAATTAAAAAAGGAATTGAACTAAATGCTGCAAATTCTGTTTTAATTAAGGTTAACCAGATTGGAACTGTAACTGAAACATTGAATGCTATAAGAATGGCTTTTGATAATAAATGGACAGCTGTTGTCTCTCATAGAAGCGGGGAAACAGAAGACAGCTTTATAGCTGATTTGGTTGTTGGTACAGGCGCTAGGCAGATAAAGACAGGCGCTCCGGCAAGAAGCGACAGAAATGCAAAATACAATCAATTGCTTCGCATAGAAGAGGTTGTCAAAAAATATGCTGGAAAAGATTTCAGAAAGGTTTGAGTGTAATTAATTAGTAGGTGTTTGATATTAGAAAGATAATTCTAATTATTTGTGATGGCATGGGCGATTTGCCAATAGCTGAATTTGGAAACAAAACTCCGCTTGAAGCAGCAAAAAAGCCAAATATGGATTTTCTTTGTAAAGAGGGTGTAAATGGATTAATGTATGTGCTTGGAAAGGGTGTAAGGCCTAACAGTGATGAAGCCCACCTAACACTATTTGGCTATGATTTGAAAAAAGATTATCCAGGCAGAGGACCTATAGAAGCTGCTGGTATCGGAATAACTTTAAAGGAAGGAGATATTGCAATAAGGGCAAATCTTGCAACTGTTGACGATGAATTAAGAGTTATTGACAGAAGAGCTGGAAGAATTGAAAACTCAGATGTATTTGTAAAAGATTTGGATGGAATGAAAATAAAAGGGGTTGAATTTATTGTTAAGCCAGGAACAGGGCACAGGATAATTTTGGTGATGAGGGGAAAGGGTTTGAGTGATAAAATATCTAATTCTGATGTTCATTATGTGACTGAGGATAAGGTAGTAGAAGATTGGGAAGGAAAAAAAGTTAATAAAATAAAGCCTCTTGATGGTAGCAAGGAGGCAAAATTCACTGCAGAAGTTTTGCAAGAGTTTTTAGAAAAATCGCATGAAATCTTAGAAAAAAATCCTGAAAATAAAAAGCGAGAGAAGAATCATCAATTAAAAGCAAACTACCTATTGACAAGAGGACCCGGATATTATAAAAAATTGAAAACTTTCAAAGAGATGTACAATCTAAAAGCTGCATGTATTGCAGGCGCTGGTTTGTATAAAGGATTGGGTGTACTTGCTGGAATGGAATTAATTGATGTGAAAGGTGCGACAGGATTGACAAATACCGATGTAAAAGCAAAATTTGAAATGGCAAAGAAAATACTTCCTGATTATGATTTCATATTCGTTCATGTAAAGGCCACTGATATTTATGGGGAAAATGGCGATTGCAAAGGCAAAAAGGAATTCATAGAAAAAATTGATTCTGCATTAAAAGTTTTATTAAATGCTGATGCAATGATAGTATTAACTGCTGATCATTCAACTCCTTGTTCTCATAAAGACCATTCTGCAGACCCTGTTCCTGTTTTGATTTATTATAAAGGGATAATTTCAGATAATGTAAAAACCTTTGGAGAGAAAGAATGTATAAAAGGAAGTTTAGGGGTATTTCAGGGAAAAGATTTCATGAAAAAGGTCTTAGAGATTGCAAAGAAATAAAAATGCAACAGGTTGTTAATATCTTTATAAAAACTATTGGTAACTCTTACATATGCAAACTATGCCTTGCTAGACTTTTGAATTAATTAAATCTTTTTCTATGTTGCTTATCATCCCTTGTTTCAAATTCTATAAAATTCTTTTCTTTTCATACTGTTCTATTCTTGAAATTATTTTTTCATTTGCATTATCATCATGGCTATTATAAATTCCTAGCAACACCTTACCATAAAATAAAGGATATTTTTCGTCTCTCTCTATTCTATATAATTTTATACTGCCGTTTTCCCTTTCAACAAAATAATTATCTTTATACTCTCTTGGTATAATTTCTTTCATATTTTTAATCAAATTTTCAGTCATACCTATCACCTTCTTATTTTTTTCATTATTGTTTCCCATATTGTATTTTCTGAATTAGTATAATACAGATATTTCATGCGGTTTGTGAGTAGAGCCTTCTTGAAAAGAAAATTTTTATTTATTAAATTATCAAGCGAGTATCTGATTGTTCTCTCCGAAAAATGTGTTCTTTTTTTAATATCATTTATTGTCATTGGCTTTTTCATTAAAAGCTTGTAAATTTGGAATTCGCTCGGCTTCAGCTGAAAATAATTTATCAATGTCAATAAATTTTGTTTTTTCATATTATTAATAATATAGAAAAATATTTAAAGCTATGCATTTTAATTGCATACGTATGCAATTAAATTTCATACAAACATATGTTGTAAAATTATTTAATTGATAAGGTTTTAAAGAATCATTAATTTATTTGTTTTAGTAATTTTATTTTACTAATCTATTCAGATGTGTCAATTATCTTTCGTCCCTTTGAGAAAATTAAAACTATGATCAAAAATGCAAGTACACCTATGAAAATCTTAAAACTTGTTGGCGTCATAACAACATTTGCTGTAATCTTATTTTCAAGTTCTGTTTTTCTTTTAACTAATTCATCTAACTGGGATTTATAGAAATCTCTTTGCGTCTCTGTATAGTTTATAATCTCATTTATTTTTTCTTTGTTGGCAATAACATTCTCGCTCTTATTCCTCAAGTCATATGTCGCATTTTCTAAACTTTTTATCAAATCCATTATCCTGTCTATTTCTTTTTGTAATTCATCAATCTTTGTAATATTTTCAACTATTATCCTTTCCCATGTTACTGCTTCTCCATCAATATAATCTGTTGTTAAATAATTCTCTTCAAGAATCCTGTATGTAGCATTGTCCTGAACTATAAATTTTCCGGAAGTATTAATAACAACATTTTTATTATCCAAATTCAATGTTTGGGCACTTGCTGTTGATATCACTACAAGCATTACCATTGCAATAATTATTTTTTTCATATTATCACTCCTTCTTTGAAACAAACAAAAATTCATCTATCAAAATAACAATCAAAACAATAATCACAATTACTCCTAAAATAATGTGTGATGGCGAAAGGAGTATGTTTGCCGTTATTTTATTTTCAAGCTCAATATTGGTCTGATTAACATTTGGAATCTCATTCTGATATGAATCCCTTTCTGTTATTGTTAAATTCAATTTTTCTTCTAATTTTTTAAATTCATTAACTTTTGAATTTAAGTCTGCAAGCGCCATTGCATATGTCTTATTTGTCTCTATAAGATGATTAATTAATTTAACAATGAGATAGCTCATGTCTTCAATTCTTTTCCTATCTTCAATGAACACGGTTTTGCTTGGTTCAAAATCAATGAAATAGATTTTAATTTTATCATAAAATCTATTTGCTTTTAGTGTCAGAAAATTATTTTCTGGGTTATATGACCATGAATAGCTTGGTGCCACTGACAATATAGTTGGCTCTTTAGTGCTATAAATCTGAATTTCTTTTAAATTGTTTGGCTTCAAACCAATGATCAGCTGCTTACCTGACGGATAGTAAGAGGTTGTTTTTTCATCAATTATTACATCTGTTTTTGGGACTATGAGGATGCCATCGATTATCGCATATGTCCAGTTTGCCCTTGGAGAAATTGTTATATTAAACAAATAATCTTTTCCATAAAATGATATTGGAACCTCAATTGTTGTTTCATTGTCTTCATTATTTGTTATTTCTCCTATTGTTAAATTCATTCCATTTGCCGTAATATAACTTCTTATATTTATTTGCGGATATATGTTACTTTCATTCTGTATACTTTCAGAAATATTTGTTGATAAATTTGTTAAGCTACTTGATAAAATTATGTTTGAATTAACAGAGTTTATAGAATTTATTCCAGTTGCTCCAACAACAACTATTGAAATTAATATTACGATCAATAAAATTTTTTCTGCTTTAAACATCTGACCACGCCAATAATTTAATAAAATTTTCTTCATGAAATTATTTTAAGATTACTCAAAATTGTAATTTTTACGTGATTTTTTTGTGATTGATTTATGAATTTATAGAAAAACTCACCTTCTTTTTGATTTTTTATATTTGAATCTAAACTTTTTCTTTCTCATTCTCAAAATGAAATAAGCAACTATTATTATTCCAACTATAATTCCTGCTATTACTGATGGTTCTTTCAATGCTCCAACTACCAAACCTTCATTCATCATTACACCCCAAGTAAAAAATAAATCAAATTTTATAACTATTTTTAGTATATCAATCTTTATAAACCCTTACTGAAAATTTCTTCAAGCTTTTGTGTAATGCAATCGTAATGTTATTGTGCTTAAAAAAATTACTTTGTAGCTTCTTTTTAGTAGAACTATTTTGAAAATTTTATTAACTTCTTGCTGGTAAAGAAAGTATATAAACTTTACTACTGTATAGTAAATGTAAGTTTGGCGTGATGATATTATTGCACAGATACATCACGACAAACAAAAATCAAAATTATAATTGGGGTGTGTTCGATGGTAATGGATACGGTTCAGATAAGGTTGACAAAAGAGCAATTAAAGAAAATAGACAAACTTGTAATGGGCGGGCAGTATCCAAACAGGAGCGAGGCAATAAGAGACGCTGTTAGAAAACTTGTCGGCAATGACTAAATTCTCGTATTTTGTTTTTCTCTTAATCTATTCCAACAAATTTTGCACAATTTTTTCTGGTTCAAATTCTTCAATATCGTCATATCCCTGTCCTGTGCCAAGATAAAGAATAGGTTTTCCTATTGTGTGTTTTGCAGATAGGGCTGCGCCACCGCGCTCATAAACATCAGTTTTATTGAGAATTAATGCATCAACCTTAACTGCGTCATCAAATAATTTTGACTGATCATATATATCGTTACCTGCCAATGCATCCAAAACTAAAATCTTCATATCGGGTTTATTCACACGACAGATTTTTTTCAACTCATCCATGAGATTAACATTTGTATGACTTCTTCCAGCGGTGTCTGCCAAAACAAGTTTTGAACCAACTGCCTTTGCGTGCTTCACAGCATCGAATATTACTGCAGCAGAATCAGCGCCGTATTTGTGTTTAATAATTTCAACCCCTAACTTTCTTCCATGCTCTTCTAACTGTTCAATGCTTGCTGCCCTGAATGTATCACCTGCAGCAATTATTGGCTTATATTTCTTGAATTTCTTTGCAAGCTTTGCAATAGCTGTGGTTTTTCCTACACCATTGAATCCAAGAAATATTATAAGAAACGGCCCATCCTTATTTTCTATTAATTGTTCCAAATCAATTTTTTCCTGCTTCATAACATCCAAAATAGATTCACGCAATGCTTTTTTAATTGCGTCCTTCACCTTACCGCGTGTGACTCTGCTGCCAACAAGACTTTTTTTAACATCATCGCATATCTTTTCAGCAGTATTCAAGGCAACATCATTCTCAAGAAGGGCTAACCTCAATTCTGCAAGAATTTCCTCTACCTCTTTTTCTGTTAATTTTTTCTCTTTGACTTTTTTAAGTAATCCAGAAAAAAAACCTTTTTTTTCACCAATTTTTTCAGGCTCTGGTATTTTTCCTTCAATTTCCTCCTCTACTTCCTCTATTATTTCTTCTAGTTTTTCTTCTTTCAGAACTTCTTTTTCTGGTTTAATTGGCTCTGGTATTATTTTTTCTGGTTTCTCAATTTCTTCTTCAGATTCTTTTACAATTTCTTCGGGCTTCTCAACCTCTATCTCCTGAACAATCTCATCCAAAGTTTTTGGTTTTTTCGGAACTTCTTTTTCTATGATTTTTTCTTCTTCAATTAATGGCTCATCCTTTTGAATTAATGGCTTGTCTTTTGGCTCTTCTTTGATTTTTTCATCAATCTTTTTTGAAAACTTATTGACTATCCCGCTTAATTTCTTTTTCAATGAGCCGAACATAGGCAGCACCTAAGAAATATGAGATTATTTAAGTTCTTTTGCCATTTCCTGGAATTTTTTTTCCATTTCTTCTATCTGGCCTGAGTATTGATTCACTTCATCTGATATCTGATTGTTAATATCAACAAGCTCATTCAGTCTTTTTTCAAGTATTTCAAACGCTTCATCTATTGTTTTCTTTGCAACTATTCCGGCACCGATACCTATTGCAACATTCTCTGTATCTTCAATCCTTGTTTTCACATGAAGAGTTGAGCCAAGTGAGACCCAAACCTCCTCGCCTTTCTTAGTTTTTCTGATATGATTCACTGAGTTTATTGTATTCATTATCTCATTTATTTTTTGTTCCACCATCAGCTTTTTTTCCATCATATCATTGAGTTGCTTTTTCATGATTTGTAATTGAAGATATATCCTTTGCAATTCTTTCTCGTCTGCCATTTCATCACATCTATATATAATTTTATCTCTTTATAAATCCAAAAACCTCTTCTATTCTCTGTAATTCCGGACCACTTGAGAGCGGTGAGACAACATAGCCATTCTTGTTTACAATAAGTCCTGATTTAGGAAACGGAGAACCAAAATTTACCGTTCCTATATCTGCTTCAACTCCAAGATATTTTTCAACTGTTTTTATCTCTTTCTTGCGGGATTGCGGTGCCAAAAGACATCCATTGTTTGTTGCTATTCCAAGCGAGCCAACAATGTCCAACCCTGCCAAAGTAGATACTGTACAATCTAGACCAAAAAATTCCTCAATTTCTTTTTTGTTTTCCTTTAAGAGCTCTGACAATATTATGCCATTGTCATTCATCAAAATCAGATTTCCAAGTGCTGTGAATCTGCTTTCAAGAACAAGGACACTCACTCCTATTTTTGAAAGAACTGTTTTAAGATGATTGAGCTCATGCGTTTCAATTATATCAGGAACAACAACGCCAGATGAATTCCCTGCTGAGAAAATTCCTACAAACTCTGTACTCAACATTGTTGTAGTAAATATAGGTACATCTAATGATTTTATTTTATTTGTTAAATCGCAACCAACAAGGCAAAACCTATCAGTTGCAAATCCGTAAAGTCCCAGGTTTGGGTCGCCATTAAAATTCATTCGTGTCAGATGCATACTATCTCATTCAATTCTTTGTATGAAGAATTTAAAAGGGTTTATTAAATGATGACTTCAATTTCATCTCCTTCTTTTACGTTGTATTTCTTCTCTAAACATTCTTTATGTATAATTTCTAGAACATCATCTTCATATGGACCATTTTCCTGACGAAATATCCAGCAATCCTCAACTGAATCTTTTATCTTTATTTTGGCTGGTATGATGAATGCCTCCACTACTTGTTCCCCGTCCCTCATTGTGTGCATCAGCCTCTTCATTTTAACATCTGTAATATTTTTTGTTGGCAGCGGAGCATCTAATTTTATGTTAAATGTTCCACAAAATGGTTCATAATTTATCATTCCTTTCAGTCGCTCTCTATCCAACTCTATTAATTGACATCCCCTACCTAAGCCATGAAAGAATCTTCCACAGATTTTCATAATAAATTATTATCACTAAATTTTAAGAGGTTGTTTTGCATGGTTTTTTGTTAAATTAATTGAATAATTTATAAGCAACAAAAAAGAAGAGTGTTTTGTGAAGTTATCGGTTGGTGTAAAGAGTAAAAAAGAGATTACAATGATGAGAGTAAAAATATATTGCAACATTAAAGAGTTGCTGATGATAAGTTTTTGATGATTCTAATTTGGTCAAAAGGTAGTATATATAAAACTTTTCTACAGAACTAACGGTTCTATCTTGAACAGCCAAGAAATTACTTATCAGATTTTTCTTCTTTCTTTCCTTCAATCATCTCTTCTTCCTGTTGTTTCTTTAATGCCTTTCCGCCCAATCTTTCTAATAACTTTTCTCTTCTACCTTTTTTCTCAAATTTCTCTGCCTTGAATTCTTCATATTGGTAATCAACAAGCTCTGCCTTAGCAACTCCTTCATCAATAAATGCTTTAACACGAATCCTTCTTGGAAGTCTTTTCATAACCTCTTCATTAATATGCCTTCCAAGCTTGACATCTTTTGTTTTCAAGTGTCTCATAAGAAAATCTCTTATAAGAGAAATGGCATAGTTAGCCCTTCTTGGTCTTGCCTTCCTAAAGGCTTTTCTAAGTGGTATTGTAAAAACTCTTTCTCCTTCAACAATCTTCTCCTTATCTAACTTTTTATGTTCTTTCTTTTCTTCGGCGTTCTTTGTTTCAGCCATAGATTCACCATGTTCTTAAATTTTTAATCGTCCGTCTCTCCAATGCTTAACTGAAACGCGAATTCTTCTGGTTCTTGCTCTTTTCAAACCATATTTTTTTATGTCAGCCCATCTTGGTGCTGCCTGTGTTCTTGCTGCAATCAATTTTCTCTTTTCTCCAGATTTTTTAATCCTTCCCACAATTTCACCTTATGAAGTTTTCTTTATTTTTTCTTAATTTTAATGTTAAAATCCTGCTTGTTGCTGAGATTTTTCAATATTAAAATAAGTTGCTGTTCTGTTATCTGCTCCTTTATCTGTCCGCTTTGGTATAACTGAGCCAAATAAATTTCTAATTGTAAGGCAAGTTCCGGTTTTACAATCTTTAAATTATTTAATCTCTCACGTGCATTCTTTGTTAAAATTTTCAGCATGATTGATTTTAATGCCTCTTCTGTCTGCTTGAGCTGGGCCTGTTGTTGAATGGCTTGAAGATAAGCGTTCTGAAACAATAGTTTTTTCCTATCTTCTTCAATATTATCTTTCATATTAATAACCTAATTTGCATTCCTTAGCGATTTTGTCTAAGAATTTTTGACCTTCTGGTGTAATGACTCTTCCTTTCTTATTTTTTTCAGATTTAACATAACCTATTTTTTCTAAATCCTGAAGAATTGTCCTGATTATTTTTCCTGAGCCTTTTGCGAAGTGGGCTTGTTTATGTCCTCTCCTATGTCTGCAGCCATAATAACTTCGCAGCCTATTCACTCCAACAGGTCCATCTAGATAGATTCTCCTTAATATACTTGCTGCTCTTATATACCACCAATCCTTCTGTTCAGGTGGTCTCTCTCTTCCACAACCTGTTTTAATATATAAAGACCATTCAGGCTGACGAATCTTTTGTTTCAGTTCTTCTGCTAATTTTTTAATAAACACATCTGCCTTAACATCTACCACTCCTGACATATCGTATCACTATTTTTTATTTTTAACAGGATATCTCATTATACCATTACAATTCAAGCATTTAACTGTTAATATACCATGCTTCATCCTGTGCTGAGATGTTTTTCCTGGTAACAAAAATTTGTAACAATACTTGCAATATCTTCTTTTTAAATCTTTTGGTAGGCGTACATTATACCTCATTCCTATCTTTCTTGCCAGATAAATATAACGATTCGCCAATTCTATGTCTCCTTCTTTTGCTCTCTTGATTGCAAGTTCACCAAGAATCTTAATTCTTTCTCTTGCAATTTTTATCTGTGATATTGGTTTGCCTCTCATAAAAAATAGTTGAAGGTATGAATATAAAAAACTAATTAAAAATATTTCTACAAAGCCTAATCTTAAAAATTCAAGAGTTTATTTAAAAGTTTGCTCTGCTTCTTTCAGACTTCTATATATATGTGGTTTTAACTCTATCCATCTTCTTTCAAAAAACTGAATGTATTGAATAGGGTCTTCCTGCTTGTTAATGCAATGATCCCATAGATTCTCTAATGTTATTTTTTTGTATTTATCTCTGTCTTCCATTCTTATTTCAAAGGCCGTTTTTACCAATTGTTCTACATAATTTTTAATTTCTTCTTTCATAAGCATTAATTTATTTTTAAAGATTTAAATTATTTCATTATTAAAAAATGACATTCTTGAAATTTAAAAACTTTTAAATACTTAACCATCAAATAACTTTATAACAAATTCTAATTGGTGTGGAAACATGGAAAAAATGAAAACAGGAACAACAACTGTTGGTGTAGTTTGCAAAGATGGTGTAATCCTTGCAAGCGATACAAAAGCGACAATGGGTTATCTTGTAGCGAGCAAAGAAGCACAAAAAATTTATCAGGTTGATGATAGAATTTCAATAACAACTGCAGGGGGTTCAGGAGATACACAAGCACTGATAAGGTTGTTGATGGCTGAAATAAAACTATACAAGCTGAGTAGAGAATCAGAATTCTCAGTAAAGGCATGTACAACCCTGCTTGCAAATATTTTACAATCATATAGATATTATCCATTAATGGCAATGTTATTGATAGGAGGAGCTGATAAATCCGGATTTCATCTGTATTCTATAGATCCTGTTGGTGGATTTGAAGAAGAAAAGTATGCTGCTACTGGGTCTGGCTCACCTATTGCATATGGTGTCCTTGAAGATAATTATAAACCTGATATGACAGTTGAAGAGGGCTTAAAGATGGTTATACGTGCAATAAAGTCATCAAGAGAAAGGGATATATTTTCAGGTGGAAATATAGAAGTAGTGATAATTGATCAGAATGGAGTAAGGAGGATTGAACAAGAAAAGATAAAAAAGATTATAACAGGTTAAGTCTTATTTTGAAAATTACATTTCAGAATTTATATTCAAAAAAATTACTGATTTTGATTTATGAACTTCTTTAATGAAGGTTTGGTGAAAAAATGATAATAGATGAAATTAAAGAAGAACTACCAAAAAATGCTATGATTACAGAAGCTTGCTATGAAGGTAGTGAAATTATTCTTTATACAAAGAACAAAGAATTCTTTAAGGAATCAACAGACATAATAAAAAAGATAGTAAATAAAATCAAAAAAAGAATTGAGGTCAGGGCTGACCCTAAAATAGTCAAGAGCGAAGCATTCACAGAAGATTTTATTAAAAAAACTGTTCCTGAGAATGCTGAGATAAGTGATATTTATTTTGAACCTGAGTTTGCAAAGGTTGTAATTCATGCAAAAAGACCTGGCTTGGTTATTGGAAAAAATGGAGAAACACTTACAGAGATTAAAGAAAAAACATTCTGGACACCTGAGATAAGACGAGCACCTGTTATTGACTCCGAAATCATTCGCTCAGTAAGAAAAATGCTACATAAAGAAGCTGGTTACAGGAGAGAGTTTCTAAATAAACTAGGCCAAAAAATTTATACACCTGGTAAAGAAGTTGAATGGATAAGGGTAGCAGCACTTGGAGGATTCAGAGAGGTAGGTCGCTCTTGTATTCTTTTGCAAACTCCACAAAGTAACATTTTACTTGACTGCGGTCTCTCTGTAAAAGCAGAAGCAAAACCATTTCCTTATCTTGAAGCTCCTGAATTCAGAATACAAGACCTTGATGCTGTAATAGTTTCTCATGCGCACATGGACCATTGCGGCCTTGTACCCTATCTTTATGAATACGGCTTTCGCGGGCCAACATACTGCACAAAGCCAACAAGAGATTTAATGGCAATGTTGCAGTTGGATTATATTGATGTTTGTCATCGGGAAAATAAAAAACCTCTTTATACATCAAAAGGAATTGAAGAGATGTTAAAACATTGTGTTGTACTTGATTATGGAGAAGTTTCAGATATCACAAGTGACGCGAGAATAACCTTAGGAAATGCTGGTCATCTTCTTGGTTCAGCAAGCATTCATGTTCATATTGGAAATGGTCTTCACAATATTTTATACACAGGTGACTTGAAGTATGGAAAAACAAGATTATTTGAACCAGCAACAACAGATTATACACGTGTTGAAACATTGATAATAGAATCAACATATGGTTCTGATGAAAGAACGCCATACAAGGATGCAGTAAAACTACTCATTTCTTCTATTAAGAAGGTACTAGAAAGAGGAGGGCGCGTTCTAATTCCAGCTTTTGCAGTAGGAAGGGCGCAAGAGATCATAGGAATTTTAACAGACACGGATATAGACACAACTATATATTTAGATGGAATGATATGGGACTCAACTGCTATTCATACTGCCTATCCTGAGTATATGTCAAAGCAGACGCAGTCCCAGATATTGCATAAAGATAAAAATCCATTTATTGATCCAAGATTAAAGGGGGTTGGCTCTCAAAAAGAAAGAGAAGACATTTTAAATAATCCAACACCTTCTGTTGTAATTGCAACATCTGGAATGTTAGTAGGTGGTCCTGCTATAGAATACCTAAAAGAATTTGCAGGAGACCCAAGAAATGCATTAATTTTCGTAGGTTATCAAGCAGAAGGTACATTAGGAAGAAGAATACAGAAAGGATGGAAGAGAATACCCATAGAAGGAAACTCAGGAGGCTTAGATTTAAAATTAGAGGTTATAACTGTAGAAGGTCTTGGCGGCCACTCAGAACAAAAGGAGTTGCTGGAATTTACACGCGATCTAAAAACAATGCCCAGAAAGATTTTGGTTAACCATGGCGAAAGTTCAAAATGTGTTGACCTTGCAAAAGTTATGCACAAAACATTTAAAGTTGAAACTGTCGCACCAAAGAATTTAGAAACAATTAGATTAAGGTAAAAATTTCAGCAATTAAATTCAGTTCCCTTAATATCACTGCATATAATTGAATTATTTTCTACAAGGAAATATTTTATATTGGGGTTGTAGTTTTTCTTGATTATACAACAAATCCTACTTGCGCTGTCTTCTGCAAGGGAATTATAATCATATTGACTTTTGTTTATTGCATTCTGAAGGTCTGCTATTATTATCTGTGCATTTGAAAGATTGGCCTGGCATTCAGAGTTTATTTTTGTAAGATTTTTATTAATTTCATTTATATTTTCATTTTGTGTGTTAGCAATCAATAAATTTTCTGTACAGTTTTCATAATTTGATTTAAGGGTTGAATAATCAGTTTGAAGAGACTTTAACTGCTCATTAAGCTCATTGACCTTTTGAACATTATAATCACCATAAATAAAGAATCCTGTGATTCCACTGCCAACAAACATAGATAACAATATAATAAGAATTATTATTTGGATAGTCTTTGCATTGAGTTCTAGTTTCATTTTAATCATCTATTATTTTTTTCTTTATTATATATAAAGATTTTAACTTAAAACTTTTGAAACATGCCCTTCTTTATAAACTTTGATAACATTATCAACAAATGTATCAATCTTTGGTTCATGCGAAACGATAATCATCTGTCTTAGATTTAATTCTTTAAGAACATCCCTTATTTTCTCCAATTGGTCAGTAGAAAATCCATCTGTTGGTTCATCAAGAATTATCAAATCTTTTGTTTGTATTGTTTCAACCAATGTGTTAATAACTTTATTTAAAGCAAGACGATAGGATAGTGCTATGGCTGTCTTTTCTCCACCAGAAAGATTTTGATATTCTGTCACATACCCATTCTGCATTATAATTGGTGTGAAGTCATTGTTAATGTTGACATTGATGTTCTCATCATCAATTATTATACCAAACCAGTTTTGGAAATAGGCATTGAAATCTTGTCTTATCTTTATCATTGCATAACGTTCAATTGTATTCATGAGGTTGATGAAAAAACCAGACAACCAATTTTCTATGCGGACTATTTTTTCCATTTTTTCTTTTTCAATTTCTTTTTTGTTTATTTCTTCTATTAACAATTCAATTGTCTTTGTGCAGTCATTTATTTGTTGTTCAATCCTGCTTAGTTCTTTTGCCACCTCTCTTTCCTCTCTTAGTAATTCCATTAATTTTTTCTCTACATCATAAATTTTTTTATCCAGCTCTATATCAATTTTTTTGTTAATTATTTCTATTTCTATTTCAAGTTCTCCTATATTTTTTATTATCTCTTCTTTTCTTTTTTGCAATTTGTTTTCATTCTCTTCGATAATTGCCAACTGCCTTTCAATACTTTTGTTTCTCTCAAATTTTAATTCGTAATCATTAATCATCACGAGTTCTGACTTCAGGTTTTTAATTTCATTGTTAATAATTTTTAATTTCTCAAGAAATTCATTTTCACTTCTCTTTTTCCTTTCTATATTTTCTTTGAATGCCTCTGGGTTATGAACAGTTTGTCCACAGGTTTCACATATTCCTTCATCATATATTTTTGTCAACCTTTTGATATCATCAGATAATCTTGTTATTTTCTTACTTAATTCATCTCTTTCATTTTCAAATTCTTCTATTCTTTTTTCAACATATTTCTTTTCATTTTTTGGCTTCTCCAGCTCTATCAGTGATGATGATAATTTTTTCCGTTTATTTTCCAAATCTTCATATTCAATTTCCAAAGACCTCATCTCTTCTCTTAATCTCTTTATACTGGCATTAGATGCAGAAAGTTTCTGTTTCATCTCGTTTTGTTCACGGATTCTTTTATCAAGCAATTCTTTTTCATTTTTTGTTTCATTAATTTTACCATTTATTTCTTCTAATCTTATTTTTATTAGGTCATGTTCTTTTTTTAATGTGTAAATCCTTTTATCTTCTTCCTCTTTTTTTCTTTTCTTTTCATCCAAATCTGCAATTGATTTTTCAATAATCCTTTTTGCTGTTCGCAATTCTTTTGCAAATAATTCGGCATTCTCAGCTATTCTTTTGTATCTATCAATGCCAAAAAGTTTTATGAGGATTGCTTTTCTATCTTCCTCATCCATCATCATTATCTCTTTCATTTGTTCCTGAGGTGTATAAACTGTATATCTGAACAATAATGATTTGGATTTTGTAAGAAGTTCCTTCGGATAACCAAGCAAATCCAAAACTCTGCTCTTCAATTCAGATGGAGTCAATTGGTAGCGGACGCCATCAATTGTGAGAAACCCTGCTTCCTGTTTAATAGTATTGTTCTCTCTTTTTAGATTTCTTTTTATTGTGACATCCTTGCCACCAATCTCAAAATTCAATTCAACACTTCCGCTATCTGCACCGTGTCTAAGAAGTGATGATGAATCAAGAACACCACGCTCAATTCCAAAGAGGGCAAAATCTATTGAAAGCAGAATAGTGCTTTTTCCAGCACCAACATCTCCTGATAGCAATACAGACCTTTCAGGAAAATTTATCTCCTCATCAACATAACTCCTGATGTTTTTTATCTTTAAACTCTTTAGCAACATGCTCTCACTCAATCCCTAAAATTTTTTCTGCATTTGAAAAAATTCTGTTAAGAAATTGTTCATTTGTTTCGTCTTCCATTTTTTCAGCTTCTAACACTTTCATTAAATCTAAAATAAGAATCATGTCTTTTTCATTGCTATAAAGGTTTGATTGATTGATGTGTTCTTTAATTATATTTATTTCAAGATTTTCTATATTTACAAAATCCTTTTCTATCTCCTCAAACTCTTTTGTTTTTAATTTTGATAAATTCTTTTTTATTGATAGGGCGCCCTTGCAGGCACTGGAAATCTTGTCAAAATTTATGTCAGAAGAACTATCTTCTAATGTTCCCTCAATTTTAATAAGAACTATTTTATTTTCAAGGTTTCTTCTCTCCAGAGTGTCTATAAGTTCTTTTTCAACTTCTTTTGCTGTCTTTCCATTTGCATTAACCTCAAAGAGTTCCCTCTCACACTCTTTTAACTCAATATATTCTAAATTAACATTATCATTTTCAACATTTACGATATAAAAACCTCCATATGGATTTTTTTCTAGTTCTGTAAAATTACAAGGAAATAAACAACCAGGAAATACAATCCATGCTCCGTCAATATATTTGTTGTATGGAACATGAACATGACCAGATGCATAGTAATCAAATCCTTTTGGTAGGTCTGAAACAGAAACTGCATGCATAGCTTCTAGATGTGATGGCTTAAATTCCTCAATGGCAGAATGAAAGATAAATATTTTGAATTTATTTTTTGGAAGTTCTGGTATTATTATTTTTTTATAATCTTCGTGTTCTAATGAACCTTTTTTGCCTGATATGCCTGCAATAATAGCATTATCTGTTTCAATATATTTTATTTTTGTTTTTCCTTCAATTTCGGTCGCAATATTTTTTAATAAGCCTGCATTTTCAAGAACAGAAAGCATAGTTTTTCCTGATGGTGAGAAATCATGGGAGCCTGCAATCACATAAACCGGAATACCTGCATCTTTCAATCTTCTTAGTTGTGCCGTAGTATTACTTAATGCATCTATTGGAGGAATGCTCGTGTTAAACAAATCCCCTGCTATCAAAACAAAATCAACATTTTTAGAAATGCAGATGTCAACTGCTTCGGTAAATGCTTTATTTGGTAATTTCTCTAATTCAGGATGGTTATTCCACGAACCAATATGACAATCAGAGATGTGAGCAAAACGCATAACTACACCGATATTTAAGAAGTAATAAAATTATTTAAAATAAAACCGCTAACCAACATTTTATAAAGTGTTATTGAAATTTTTAAATAACAATCTCTTTACTCATCTCAATTACTTTTTCAATAAATACATTTTGATCTAAATTAATATCTTCTATATTTATTGCAGTTCCGTTTTCATATACAATCATATAATTTTTTGCAAGTTCCTTGAAAAATTCATCTGTTGGAACGACTGCCTCTGGTGAAAAACTACCTCTTTCCTTAATCACTCCCCTCTTTATCATAATGGCTATTATGCCAGCAGGTATACCTGTATCAACATTACAACCATCAGATTCCCACCCATCCAAAGTAGGAACAAGACACTCCATCTGTATTACTTTTCTTCTATTCTTTTTTTTACCAAAGACCTTCAGCCATAGATTTTCAGTTTCCCTATATTCTTTTGGCGGTTCTTTCTCTCTCAATATTCTACTTAAAAAATCTATAGGAGAAATCATCTTTCCATCATAATCAATTTGTTTTTGACTTCCCAAACCAAGGTCTATAATAGTTTTAATTGTTTTGAATGAATGCTCAGGAAAACCTGCATAGAACCTTATATTTTTTATTCCTTTGTTTCTGAAATAATGATAGAATGTATATGTCTCAGGGTGCCTTGCAATAAAACATTTCTGCCTTCCAATCGCAGTAAATTCTCTTTCTTCTATTGTTTCCATTGGAACTACCTTTTTCATTTTTCCATCTTCAACTACAGGGGCAGAATCTGTAAATTCTTCTGTTATGCTCGCCATAGAAAATGGAACAACAAATTTTTTCATATTAGAAGTCCATGCAAATCCAACCTCTACTGTGTCTATACTATCAAATTTTTTAGATGCATGTTTCATCATTATATTTCCTATTCCAGGGACAGAACCACAGCCGGTTATGTGAGTCAAACCAAGATTTCTCAATTGCTTATTCATTCTTAATTGTTTTTTCGTCATCCATATCTCAGAACCTAAATCTATAGAATGAACCTTTGATTCTATGCATGCCTCCAACACATGTAGATTCCAATCACCTTCAACACAATTCACAACAACATCAGCACCAGATTTTTGAATGACATCGGCTGTCTCTTCAACATTTCTCACATCTAAGCCGATGAATTTGGTTTTTTTCGGATAAGAAGTTAATAATCTCAAACCACCATTCACAGGTTTGAGTCTGTCACACATAAGAATAGAATAACCTTGCTCAAGAAGATATCGCGAAACAATCCTTCCCTGCATTCCTGACGAACCGAGCACAACAAAATCAAATAACATTTAATCATCACTTAAAAATTTTTTATATTAACTTATTGTTTTTATCTAGTATAAAAACATTTCGCTTTTTTTGAAAAATAATTTTTTGAGAAAAATTGTGAAAAATTATCAAATTTTTTAATTTATAAATTGATAAATTTTATAAAAAAATTCAAAAATTATTCAAAATCGCTCGTTCTCTTCCTGCTCTTTATAAAATTATTGGCTTTTTTCATAACTTCTTTATCAGTTTTGTATGTTAGTTTTTCAATTGCCTCTTTCAACTGTACCCATTTTATATCCATATGTTCAAAAGATTTTTTTACATCAACTGTGTTTGTTTCAAAAAGAAAAAACACAACATCTTTATGAATTAATTCTCCATCTTGTTTGAAAAAATATTCAATTTTTTCTTTGAAACCTTTGATAATCTTAAAATCTTTTATTCCGGTTTCTTCTCTAACCTCACGAATTGCAGTTTCTAACTCAGTTTCTCCCTTTTCCACATGTCCCTTTGGCAAACCCCAATAATTTTCATTATATTTCAGAATAAGATAGAAAATTTTATTTTTTTCTCTTCTGAAAACAACTGCACCGCATGACTTCTCTCGTATCATTTTAAACCATCTCTATTTGATTATTTTTGTTGCTGCTTTTTTAAGTCTATTCATGACCGCAAGCCCGATTCCTTTTTCTTCCATTGATTCTGAAATTATTATATCATAACCCTCTTCATCAAATTCCCTCAGCGTTTTAAATAAATCTTTGGAAGGATTTCTAAGAACCTTTGTATTTTTGTTATATTTTTTACCAAAAGAAAGGACGCCGACCTTTCCTTTATAACTCTTAATTACTTCTTTCATCTTTTTTTTATCAAGAACAAGAATTAATTTTGCATTAGGAGCATAATGACGATATTTCATTCCCGGAGAAGATGGTTTTTTAATATATGATTTTTTAATAAGAGATGGATGAATTTCAATATCAATTATTTTTTTCAACTGTTCAAATGTGACTCCGCCAGGGCGCAGCAAAACTGCTGGCTTTTTTGTTATATCGATTACTGTAGATTCAACTCCTATCTTTGTTTTGCCTCCATCAATTATTGCATCTATTCTTCCTGACAGGTCATGAATAACATGTTTTGCTGATGTTGGACTTGGTCTTCCAGAAATGTTTGCAGAAGGTGCAACAATCGGACCTGCTCTCTTAATCAATGCTAGTGCAATTTTATTCGCAGGCATCCTAATTGCTACTGTGTCAAGTCCTGCTGTCACATTATCAGGAACTATTTTTTTCTTTTTCAAAATAAATGTCAATGGCCCTGGCCAGAATTTTTTTATCAGTTTATTGACAATTTTTTTATCAGGAACAGATGCAAGTTTGTAGATATCTTTTTTATTAGCAATATGAACAATTATTGGATTGTCAGTTGGCCGACCCTTTGCAATAAAAATTTTATCAACAGCTTTTTTATTTAGTATAGCACCTAAGCCGTAAACAGTTTCAGTAGGAAATGCAACTATGCCACCTTTCTTCAGTATCTCAGCTGCTTCTTTTATCTGGTTTGCTTTCAGGATTTTCGTTTTCATAATTGTTTTTTTATTTTTCATAAATTATTTTTTACTATAACCTTTTTATACTGCTTTCAATAATTTATTATTTATGTATGTTGACAGGAGATACAGACCAAAGAGGACGGACTTGATATGTGAATTCACATTTAGGCCGAACAATGCAAAACCTGAATATGTAGCTGAACAAATTGCAGCAGAATCCTCTGTTGGAACATGGACAGACATAACAACAGAAACTGCTTATACAAAAAAAATCGCAGCAAAGGTTTTTTATATTAAAAGAAATGGTCAGTATTACAATATCAAGGTTGCATATCCTTTTGATTTATTTGAGCCGCACAATGTTCCACAAATTATGAGCAGCATTGCTGGAAACATTTTCGGAATGAAAATAATCAAGGAATTGCGTTTAGAAGATATTAATATTCCTTCTGCATTGATGAAATCATTCAAAGGGCCTAGATTTGGAATTGCCGGAGTCAGAAAAGTTTTGAATGTTAAGAAGCGTCCACTTCTCGGAACAATAGTGAAACCGAAACTCGGCTTAAATACAAAAGACCATGCAAAGGTTGCATATGAGGCGTGGGTTGGTGGCTGCGACATTGTGAAAGACGATGAAAATCTCAGCAACCAAAAATTTAATCCATTTGAAAATCGTGTTATCAAAACGCTTGATGCAGCAGATAGGGCAAGAAGCGAAACAGGTGAAAGAAAAGCATACATGCCAAATGTAACAGCAGAAACAGAAGAAATGATAAGACGCGCTGAGTTCATCAAAGAGCATGGAGGAACCTATGCAATGATTGATATCTTGACAGCAGGATGGTCTGGTTTACAAACGCTTCGTGATGCTGATATAGGTTTGATAATTCATGCACATCGTGCTGGTCATGCTGCATTCACACGAGGAAGGCATGGCATTTCAATGCTTACGATCGCAAAACTTGCACGGCTTATTGGCGTTGACCAGATTCATATTGGAACAGTTGTTGGAAAGATGGTTGGTGGAAAGGAGGTTCATGAAATTGAAGAAGAAATAGAAAAAAATATTATAAAGGAACACGCTCACATCCTTTCTGAAAAATGGATTAATATAAAACCTGTTTTTGCTGTTTGCTCTGGCGGACTTCATCCAGGACATGTTCCATCTCTTATCAAGATGTTAGGCAATGATATAATAATTCAAATGGGCGGAGGAATTCATGGTCACCCGAACGGAACAATTGATGGCGCTAGAGCAGCAAGACAGGCATTAGATGCAGTGATGAAAGGAATTTCCCTGAAAGAATATGCCAAAACACACAATGAGCTTGCAATGGCTGGGAAGAAATGGGGTATCTGATAAATCAAATAATGTCTTGAATCCATTTTGGTAAAAAATTTAATAATTTATATTCTATAAAATTATGAAAAATCATTTTTTATCCTTATTTATAGAAAAATTATTACATGGATAGTGAATCTCAAACTGCTTTTGAATCTGGGAAAATCATAATTTATGCTGATGTGAGGGAAGGAAATACAAAGGTTGTAAAAATCTTAAAAAAATACTGTGACCTAAGAGAAAAACAACTTCAGGTCGCTGATTTTCTTCTGAGCAAGCGGGTTGCTGTTGAGAGAAAAACTACATCAGATTTTTTGCAAAGCATTATTGATAAGCGGTTATTTTCTCAACTCGCTGCCATGAAAGAGTTGTTTTCACATCCAATAGTTATCATAGAAGGCGAGGGAGACATCTACAAATTGAGAAACATTCATGAGAATGCAATCAATGGCGCATTAGCCAGCATAGTCATAGATTATGAAATTCCTATATTGTGGACCAAAAACCAACTAGAAACCGCCAAGTTGCTGTTCTCAATAGCAAAAAGAGAGCAAAAAGAGCTGAAAAAGAATGCTGCAATTCGTGTGATGAAGAAAAAGCGGTCTATTAATGAATATCAGCTTTATTTGGTTTCAGGACTTCCTGGAATAAATACGACACTCGCAAAAAATCTTTTAAAGCACTTCAGAACTCCTGAGAAGGTTTTCACAGCTTCAGAAACAGAGTTGCAAAAAGTTGAAAAAATTGGACCTGAAAAGGCAAGGCGCATTAGAAAAATTTTAACAAAGGAATATGAAAAATCTATTTTGGAATGAGATGTTTTTATGGAAGCAAAGAGAGCAAGAAATATAATAATAACTTTAATCATACTAGCTATAGGAATATGAAAAATCTATTTTGGAATGAGATGTTTTTATGGAAGCAAAGAGAGCAAGAAATATAATAATAACTTTAATCATACTAGCTATAGGAATAAAGCTCATTTTTTATATTGGAAAAAATTACATGAAAGGATTTGAAGGAATAGAAATATCAAAGGGTTTTATAGATTTTATGAAAAACTTTGGAAATCTTTTCTCATATCTCTGCATTGCATTGATTTTCGTTGTAGCAATTGCTTACTGGGTCACAAAACCTGAATCCAAAGAACAAAAAACAAACAAAGAGAAAACATGATTGTTAGAAAACATGTTGTTACGGCTTTGTAGAAAAATTAGTGAAACAGAAGTTATTGATTATGAATTCCTTAGAAGATAGCAAATCAACAATAAAATTTTCCTTGAGAAAAGAGAAATATCAAATTTGTGAATCTGAGAAAAAAGTTCATTTGGTTATCAAAGCTTTCTACAAAGATAATTTTAAAATAAAAATAATAACTTTAAAACTTTGTCTTACATTTTACTTCTATGTTATTCCATACTATGAAATCATTCACAGTTGAACATCCATTAAAGGATGCTGATGTTGTGTTCCTAGGCATACCTTCAAGTGAGGGCTCCCTCTCTTCTACAAGTAATTTCGGTCCTCTCATAGTAAGGGAATCATTAAAACTTATGGAGGATTATGATGGCAAGAATAATATTTTTAGTTCACTGAAAGTTTGCGATGTTGGAGATGTTGAGGTTGTGCCTGGAAGTTATCAATTGACTGCAAAAAGAATTAGGGAGACTATTAAAGATATAAAGAATGAGAATCCATCAGCATTCATCATAGCAATAGGTGGCAATCATCTTATCTCTTTGCCGTTAGTTGAAGCCTTAAAACCGAAGACCGTTGTTCAGTTGGATGCCCATGCTGACCTTAGAAGCAGCTATCTGGGCAACAAATTCATGCAGCAGACCTGGGCCTATCATGCAAGCAAAATTGCAAAGATTATTCTTGTTGGAACAAGGACATGGAATAAGGAAGAAAAGGAATATGCAAAAAGGAATGGAATTGAGTGCTATAATATTGAAGAATTCGCAAAAAAATCAAAATTAAATGATTTTCATCTCAGCATTGATGTTGATATTTTTGATCCAGCTTATGTTGAAACAGGACTACCTGAAACAAATGGCGCAACGCCCAAAGAAATAATAGAACTCATAGAAGCCCTGCCAAAGCCAACAAGCATGGATATCACAGAAATTTCTGATAACAAACTTCCGAGCAAAACCGGGTTTTTAGCTGGAAAACTCATTCTAAAGGTTTTGGAAAAATTTGCAAGAAGAAAATGATAAAAAATAAATTAGAATAAAACAAAAAACAAAATTAGCTCACAGCAATCTACGCACTTATTTCTTTGCAGATACAAGTGTGTAGACTGCCAAAATGGATCCTATTAGCACTATGATGTAACCTATGATAGTGAACAAGTCACCAATCACTGTTAGCCCTGTTCCAATATTAACATTAGCAAGTGTTGTTCCGTATGAAACTTCTGCCAATAGCAGTGAGACAGCACCAGCACCGACCAATGTCAATGCCTTCTCTGCCTTCTTCTTAACACCTGCGTATTCTGCGAATACCAGTGCTAATAGTACTCCAAGTGCCAATCCAATACCTGCGAGTACCATAGTCTTCACTTAAACTTTATTGGTTTCGGATTATATTTAAACTTTATTTTTTTCGTTATATGACGAATTTTTTGCTGATTTTTGCTTTAAATACCCCTATTTTCTGTGCTTGAGAATATAAATTAAAGAATACAATTCATTTATGATAACCTTTATTTATAAATTTATTTTGTAATTTATTTGTATTATAAGAGTGATTGTAATGATCTATCTCATCGGTATCGGACTTTGGAATGAAGAAGACATCTCACTAAAAGGTATAAAAATGATGAAAAAGGCGGATGAGATTTTTATAGAACTCTATACAGGAAACTGGAATGGGGATTTAAAAAAATTAGAAGAGATTGCTGGAAAACCGATAATCACGCTACAAAGAGAGCAGGTTGAGAGTGATTTTTTAATCAATAAGGCAAAGGATTCTGATATTGCACTTTTGGTTCCAGGAGACCCATTAGCAGCCACAACGCATATTGAATTGGTTGCTGAAGCAAAAAAGCATAACATCCCTGTAAAAATAGTTCACTCCTCCTCAATTTACACAGCAATCGCTGAAAGTGGATTGCAACTCTATAAGTTCGGACGAACAACAACGCTTCCGAACCCAGAGAAGGGATTTGAACCAAAAAGTCCTTATAATATAGTAATTTCAAACCTTGAAAGGGGCTTACACACGCTTGTTCTCTTAGATGTTGGTATGGATCTATCAAAGGCTCTGAGGTTGCTTAAAGAGATGGACACAGAAAGAAAAATAAAAAATGTAATTGTCTGTTCTAGGCTTGGTTCTGATAATCAATATATTAAATATGGTTCTATAGAAGAGATGTTAGAACTGGATAGAATTTATAGCGCAATCTACGGCAGATCTACACCTGCAGTTATTCTTATTCCTGGTGAATTAAATTTTAAAGAGGAAGAATTTTTGCAGCATTTAAGATAATTGCTTTTCTGTCAAAATTACTTCTCTATCAATAGGGTGTATTTTCACTAAATCTTAAAAAAACTTGTAATTTTTATGTAATTTATTACTTCTCAATAATAAACATAGCTTTATATATAATGCAAGATATATATATTGCTATCCATATTAAATTCTTTATGAGATGAATAAAATGCCACGAAAAAAGAAAGCAAAATATAATAAAATAAAAATAGAGACGTGGAAGTGCGATTCCTGCAATTTTGTTTGGAACTACAGGTCACTTCGTTGTCCTCTCTGTTCCTCAGAAGCTAAAACATTAATAACCGCATAATTTTTTTCTTTTTTGTATTTTTTTATTATTCATATTTATTATAATCTGTTAATGATAAGGATATTACAACCTCTGGCTTTCTCATTCTCTATAATTCAATGCTTCTTTTTAATTATGGTCCGGATGAGATTTGAACTCACGACCTCCACGTTCCTGATTTTTATTAGGTTTTTGCTTAAGCTTTTTTCTAAAAAGCTTATTATCAGCGTGGCGCTCCACCAGGCTAAGCTACCGGACCATTTGTTGATATTTTCTTAATTAAGCTTTTTATTATTTTTTACTTATTAATTTTTGCTATTTTATTTTTTGATATTCACAGTATTTTGATTAAATTAGATTCTAAACTTATGGACTGACCGGGAAATTCGGTCTTTTTCTAAAGCCTTTCGAACCCGGAGCCTCTTGCATGCCATGCAAGCGTCATTCCACTAACCCTTTTGCCAGAGCAAGCGTTTGGTGAAACGCTTTACATTCCAGCAAAAAGTTTAGACCATCAGCCCATATTTTTTACTAAATCCTAAAATGCTTTATGGACCTGAGGGGATTTTCACTTTGTTCCGGTTTTGAACCCCTAACCTCTGCCGAACTCGTTTTTTCAAAGATTTTCTCTTTTAGAGAAAGCCCTTGCGAAGGCAGCGATCTTCCAATTGATCTACAGGCCCTTTTGTAAGTGCTGAGATTGTTTAAGTTTAAATTTCTTTATAATAAAATCAACAATTTCTTCCGTAGTTTTGTCACTTGTGTCAATCACAAGATCTGCATATTCCCTTTGTGAAAAATAATCAAATCCATACATCTTATTCCAATTCTCCCTTTCCAGTTGCTCCTTTTCCTCTAAATTTTTCAGCGCCTCCTCAAATGGAATTTTATCTCTCATCTGTATGCGTTCAGCCCTAATCATCATTGGTGCCCATAACCATATCTTGTAATCAGCAATATCTTTTAAAAAATGAATTGCAAGCTTTCCTTCTATAACAACATTTCCTTTTTTGGCGCGCTCTATCTGCATCTCATCTGTTTTTTTATGAAAACTATTCAAAAATTTTTCGTCCTGTTTCCAAAACTCAACAGCCCTCTTGGTTTCCTTTTCATTTTTAATATATTTTTTTGCTTCATCTTTGTTATATCTTCCTACAGAAAAGAAAGCTAACTTTAATTTTTTTGCCAAGAGCTCCCCTATTGTAGAGGAGCCGGCTCCAGGCATTCCTGATATAGCTATCACAACCATATAGAATAATTTTCATTACTGATTTAAAAAGGTTAATCCATGATTACATTTTATGGACATAAGCAAATTCGAGATTATAGATAAACCAGAGTGGGGAAAACTTGCAACATTTGTTCCAAACAAAAATCTACCAATTTATAATTGGTTGTATTACAAAGAGGGATTCTCAAGGGACCTTGTTTTTAAAATTCTTGATATATTTAAGACAAAAGGCATAGTTCTTGATCCATTCTGTGGAGTTGGGACAACCTTGCTGGCATGCAAGGAAAGAGGAATAGATGCAATTGGATTTGATGTTTTGCCTATTGCCTTGTTTGCAACTAAAGTTAAATTAAGTAATTACAATGTGGATGAATTAAAAGAAAATGCCAAAAAATTACTTAAGAAAAAATTTGTCCGTCCAGAAATAAAAGATGCACCGACGCTAATGAAAAAAGGATTTTCTAAATATGCGCTAGAAGATATAATATTTTTCAAAGAAAAGATAAATGAAATCGAAGATAACAATAGAAATTTTTTCTTGCTGGCATTAATAAATGCTGCACTTAAAGTCAGTTATGCAAGAAAAGACGGGGCAACATTCAAGATTGAAAAAAGAAACGTTGCACCTCTGAGGATTATGCTTAGAAGAGTAATATACAAAATGATAAGGGATTATGAAAAATTCAAAATCAATACAAAAAGCAATGTAGTTGTTGAACGATGCGATGCAAGAAGAATGAATCTTGAAGATGAAAGTATAGATGCAATAATAACTTCACCGCCATATCTTAATCAGATAGATTACACAAAGGTTTATGCAATTGAAAATTATATTATCGGGGAAAAGACAGAACCTATGCTGCGCTCATTTATTGGATTTGATGAGGAAAATTATTTCAAGGACATGGAACTTGTCTTAAAAGAGATGTACAGGGTTTGCAGATATGGAGCGAGAATTGCGATAGTTGTTGCTAATGCATATATTCCCGACAGAATTATAGAAAGCGACATAATTTTCTCGCAGATTGCTGAAAAATTAGGATTTAAAGTAGACAAAATCTATGTTTTAAACAAGCGTCATGCACTAGAAGGAAGGACAATAAAGGTTGGAACATTAAGAGAGAGTATGATAATTTTGGAGAAGATTATATAAAAGATGTTAATTTTGTTTTTAAGTTTTATTCTCTTAGATGATAATGAGTTTGTATGAAAAAATTTATCCATAAAGGACTTGAAACATGCTTACTTTTGATTATGTTAATTGTATTACTTTCAGCTAGCATTGTCTTGGCCTCTGCTCCTGAGCTTGAATTCAATGAAAACAAAGGCATAAGCAAAAGTTATGATTACATTTCTAATCAGTTTGATTCTCATTATCAAAAAGAGCTTGCAGCAATTCAACAAAAAATTCATGAGAAGGGATTGAAGTGGCAAGCAGGAGAGACAGAAGTTTCAAAGCTTCCTTTAGAGCAGAGAAAAAAATTATTAAGCGGGGTTATTAAAAGAGAAATTCCAGAAAAAAATAAAATTCAAGAAGTAAAATCTGAGTTAAAAGTTTCTTCCACAGAGCTTCCTTCATATTTTGACTGGCGCAACAAAGATGGTGCAAATTGGATGACTCCTGTTAAAAATCAACTTGGTTGTGGAAGCTGCTGGGACTTTGTCGCAGTTGGTTCTATAGAAGCTGCATTTAATATATACCAAAACAATCCAGATATTGATTTAGATTTATCTGAGCAGCATATTCTATCATGCTCAGGTTGCGGAACTTGTAATGGTGGAGGGCCAGGTTGTGTATTTTCATATGCTAAAGATAATGGAATTCCTGATGAAGCGTGCTTTCCATATGCTGCATCAGATTTGTCTTGTAATCAGACATGTCCTGACTGGCAGTCAAGAGCTGTAAAAATAAAAGATTATATGTGGGATATTCCAAATACAACAGAATCATACAAACAAGCAATAATGAAGTACGGCCCTGCTGTTGTTGTACTCTATGTTCCTGATGACTTTCTTTTTTATGTAGGCGGAATTTATGAACCAATTGAAAATGTCGGAGGTTCACCAAATCATGCAGTCGTGTTAGTAGGATGGAATGATACCGGTTTTAATGAAACTACAAACACAACAGAAGGTTATTGGATAATAAAAAATTCATGGGGAACTTGGTGGGGAGAAAACGGATATGGAAAGGTTGCCTACGGAAATTTAGAAAAATATGATTATATCATTGTTGTAACAGATATCGCTGGATTGAACATAAGAAAGATTGAGTGCCAGAAAAATAATAGCTGGGTGAATTGCTCTGACATGAAATACAATGATTACTTAACAAAGATTCGCGTGAACTGCACAAACTATGACTTTGGAGATAAAAATATAACAAATGTGACCATAAGTTTTAAAAATAATAATCTTACAATTTTTGAAGGAAGCGCAAGATATGATAATTCCGGATTTTGGGTTTATGATAATGATGACACGCGACTTTCTTCTGGAGAATTCATAATAGATGCAGCATGCAGCAATGAAACAAAAACAACCAGAAATTTTGTTAAATGGAATATTTCATTTGGTATACTTGAACCTTATTTGATTTATCCAACTAAAAACAAAAATGTCATGAAAAATAAATTCTTTAACTTTATTTCTGGTGTCAGATGCATCGGCGGAGACTGCGGAAATGTGAATGCAACACTGGATCCCTATGGTCCAGATGGATACAACTATACAGCACTGAATTCCAGCGAGCCTGGAAGCGATCCATTTGAATGGGAAGAAATTGTAACAAACGGCACAGCAATATGGAACGGAACATCTATTGATTATGGTTATTTTACAATACCAATAGGGTTTAATTTTACATTCTATAATTCTAGTTATGCTACTGCTTATGTTTCATCAAATGGCAGAATTCATTTTACAACAAATGGTGCAGCATATACTTCAATAGAACTGCCATCTGATAATTTTATTGTAATTGCACCTGTTAATAACGACATGTATGTCAGGAACAATACAAAAGTTTTCTATAAAAATTATGAAAATCCAACAAGACTTGTTATCGAATATAATAATTTAGATCATTATTCTTCTTCAGGTAATTATATCACTTTCGAAGTGATTATCTATCAAAATGGAAAAATTAAGTTTCAGTACAATTCAACAAGCGGCAATTATAATGATGTAGGAAATAACATTGGAATAAATTATGCTGCAACAGGTAACTATAGTCTATTAATCGGAACTAATGCACCAAATGCTTACAAAGGAATGGCAGTTACATTCTATCCACAGACGCTTCAAAAGTATATAAAAAGAGTTGTTCCTATGAACAATGGAACTCCATTTTATACAATTGATGGCAATCCAGCAAGTTGTGGATTTATGAGGGGTGGCGATAGTTGTGAAAAAGCCTGGCGCGTGAATGCAACTGGTGATCTGAATAGCACATATGGGTTTTTTGTGATATACACTTCAGAAAACAATTACAAACTAACAGATATAATAAATATTACTATTGTTGAAAATATAACAAACAATCCACCAGTCATAATAAATTTTACTCCAGCAAACACATCATTAAAAATAAGGGGAGAAACTCTCTTCAACCAAACTTCATATGATCCAGATGGAGATGATTTAGTATACAAATGGTATTATGACGGAATGGAAAAATCAAACTCTTCTTCATGGATTTTTTCACCAAATGAATGCAGGGAACATAATATCACATTAATTGTTTCTGATTTTGAATTTTCAGTAAATCAATCATGGAATATTACTGCCGGATTACAAGGTGATGTTGACTGGAACTATAATGTTAATATCTTTGACCTTGCATCTGTCGGCATATGTTTTGGTAAATTACCAGGAGAAAATTGTACTAATGCTGACCTGAACAATGATGGCTCAATAAACATTTTTGATTTGGCAACAGTCGGAATAAATTACGGAAGAAATTGCTAATTCATTTATTTTTTAAATTTTTTACAAAGTTCTATAAAAATTCTTTCAAGCTGAATTATGGAAAGGTTTTTAATTATATAAAATCATATTTTTGTATTATCCGTGATAGAGATGTTAAAAGAAAAGAATTGGAGCAAAGATTTAGAAAAAGAGATATATGAATATTGGAAGGAGAAAAAGGTATTCAAATTTAATAAAAAATCAAATAAAGTTTTTTCAATAGATACACCTCCTCCATATGTAAATACCCCTGTTCATATTGGTCAGGCAACAACCTATGTGTTAATGGATATGTTTGCCAGATTTCATAGAATGAAAGGGTTTGATGTATTATTTCCTCTTGGCCTTGACCGTAACGGCCTACCGATAGAGATGGCTGTTGAAAATAAATTCAAAGTTAAGTTCAATGAAATAACAAGAGAGGAATTTCTGAAGTTATGTGAAAAAGTCCTGCAGGAATCAAGTTTAGCAACAGTTGAGTCATTTTTGCGTTTAGGAATTTCATTTAGTTCATGGGAGATTGGTAAAAATATTGGTGATGTCTATCTGACAGATTCGCCTGATTACCGTGCACTCACGCAATCTACATTCATAGATCTATGGAAAAAAGGCCTTATCTATGAAGATGAAAGAGTGAACAATTTCTGTCCTGGTTGTCAGACAACAATAGCTGATGCAGAGATTGTATATCAGGATCTGCCAACAATATTTAATGATGTTGTCTTCAGGGTTAAGGAAACAAATGAAGAGATTGTAATTGGAACAACACGGCCTGAACTAATTTGTACATGCGCAATGGTGATATTCAACCCAGAAGATAAGAGGTGGAAACATCTTGAGGGAAAAACAGCTATAACACCTATCTATGAAAAACCTGTTCCAATAATCGCTCATCCTTTGGCACAGATTGAAAAAGGTACAGGATTAGAAATGATGTGCTCATTTGGTGATCAGAATGATATCAGATTCTTCAGAGAGATGAATCTGAAACCAGTAATTGCAATAAACCAAGATGGCACTATGAATGAGAATGCCGGTTTTCTTGCAGGATTGAAGGTTGAGGAAGCAAGGAATAAAATTATTCAAGAATTGAAAAATAGGGGCTTACTCCGTGGCCAAAAACATATGCTACATAGAACTCCGATATGCGAGCGTTCAAAGCATCCTATAGAATTTATTGCTATGCCTGAATTTTACCTGAAACAAGTTGACTATAAAGATAAGATGAAAGAACTTGCAAACAAATTAAATTTTTATGATGAGACAAGCAGACAAATTCTTTTAAACTGGATTGATTCTATAACAATTGACTGGCCTATCTCAAGAAGAAGATATTATGCAACAGAAGTTCCGTTATGGTATTGTAAGAAATGCAACGAACCAATTCTTCCAGAAAAAGGAAAGTATTATCAGCCATGGAGAGAAAAATGTCCAATAAAAAAATGTCCCAAGTGTGGTTCAAATCAATTTAAAGGTGAGGAAAGGGTGTTTGATACATGGTTTGATTCATCAATAACTCCGCTATACATTTTAGGTTATGAAAGAGATGATGAATTCTTCAAAAAACATATCCCTTGCACACTCCGTCCACAAGGAAAGGAAATCGTGCGGACATGGTTATATTATACTTTACTTAAGTGTTATCATCTCACAGGCAAGTTAATATTCAGAGATGTGTGGATAAATTATCATGTTGTTGATGAATTTGGAAAAAAGATGAGCAAATCCGTTGGTAATGTTATTGATCCGAAAGATGTTTTAGATAGATTTGGAGCAGAGCCGTTCAGATTGTGGTGTGCAATTGAAGGAAATTTGGAAAAAACAGATTTTCGATGTTCGTTTGTAAGGATAGAAGGAGCTTGTAAAACTTTAACAAAATTATGGAACATTTCCAAATTCATATCATTTTTTGAAAAGGTTGATAAAAAACCTGAGCTGCTTAAGTTAGATGAATGGATTATGAATGAGGTTAATTCTCTGGTTAAATTAGCAAATGAGAGATATGAAAGATATGATTTTCATAATCCTGCTGTGATGACAAAACATTTTATATGGGAAATATTTGCTTCTCATTATATAGAGTTGGTAAAAGAGAGGGCATATAATAGTAGTGGCAAATTTAGCAAAGAAGAGCAGGAAGCAGCTATTTATACATTATATTATTGTTTAGATAGAATTCTGAAAATACTTGCTCCTATTGTTCCATTCATAACGTATAAGATCTATAAAGATATTTTTGGCAGAGATATTCACTTTGAGGAGTTTCCAGAACCAGAAAAAATAAAAACAGAATTAAAAACAGAAGAGATAATAGAACTAAATAGCAAGATATGGAAAACAAAAAAAGAAAATGGATTGTCATTGAGAGATGAAATAGAAGAAGCAACTATTTCTCAATCTTTAAAAAGTATAGAAAAAGATATTGTTGCTGCACATAAGATAAAGAAGATTAGCTATGGAGACAAATTAGAAATATTTATTAAAAAGTGTAAAATTTAGATGTGATTATATGGCTGAAGAATCAAAAAAATATCATCTAAAAAAATTAATCAAGACCTTGTCTGCATTCAAAGGTAGACATACGGAGCTTGTAACTGTTTATATACCTGCTGGTTATCCAATTCAGGAATTAATAAACCAGTTGCGCAATGAGCAATCAACTGCTGAAAATATAAAATCCAAATCAGTTAGAAAGAATGTTACAACTGCCTTAGATAAAATTATCCGGCATTTACAACTATATAAGAAAACACCTGAACACGGCCTGGCTGTATTCTGTGGAAATATTTCAGAAAAAGAAGGCGAGAGTGATATTGAATTGTGGGCCATAGAACCACCAGATCCAATAAAAGTAAAGATGTATTGGTGCGACCAGAAATTTGACCTAGAACCTTTAATTGATATGATAAAGGAAAAAGAAATCTATGGTATTGTTGTCCTTGATAGGAATGAAGCAGATATTGCACTTCTTATAGGTAAAAAAATAAATCCTCTTGTCCATTTTGATTCTATCGTACCTGGAAAGACGCGTGCAGGCGGGCAATCCTCAGCACGTTTTGCCCGTATCCGTGAAGGGTTGATGAACGACTGGCTTAAAAAGATAGGGGAAGCTGTTAACAAAACATTTACAGAACACGCAGAAGTTGTTGGCATTCTTTTAGGTGGGCCTGGTCCTGTGAAAGATGAATTTTTCAAAGGAGATTTTATCAATAATGATATAAAGAAAAAAATAATAGGCATTGTTGATACATCCTATACAGGAGAGCATGGACTTCATGAAACAATAGAACGTGGTGAAGATATTATTAAAGAAGCGGGTGTGATAAAAGAGAAAAAAATTTTGCAAAGATTTCTGGAAGAGCTTCAAAAAGGTACAATGGTAGTTTATGGCCTAAATGAAACAATAAAGGCCTTAGAGATGGGAGCTGTTGATACTGTTTTGGTGAGCGAAGGATCAACATTGAAAGAATATGAATATGAATGCTCATGTGGAACACAGAAAAAAATTGTTCCTGAAGAAAAAAAGAACCAGCTATGCGCAACATGTGGTCAGCCTTTGCGAATTTTAGGTGAGAGGGATATCATAGATTTTTTTGAAGAAGCTGTAAAGAATTATGGTAGCAAACTTGAGGTTGTTTCAGCAGACACAAGAGAGGGAGAGCAGTTCCTGGCGCTGGGTGGAGTAGGCGCGTTTTTGAGATTTCAAATCCAATAATTTATTACTACTTTATCAATACCCACTCGATGGGATAATTTTAAGAAGATTAATAGTTTCAATATTATGGGTGTGGCATGAAACCAGAAGACAATGGCTTCATAAAATTAGGCGATCTTTCAGACTATATGAATGTAGAAAATATTCAGTTAAGAAAATTAGAATATTTTTTAAGAGAGATGAATGATTTTAATTTTCATAGAATAGAAAAAGAAGCTAGAACAAGATATCATATAATTTTTAATGGCAACTGCCCTGATCTGAGAATATACAGCAATGATTGTAGTTTAAACATACTGATAAAAATATATCCTGATGTTGGAAATGAAAGACCTGTCTATTTTAAAGGTGATGTAAAATATATAAATGAAGCAAAAAATCTATTGAAAACTATTGGAAAAAAATTGAAGTAATTATTTATAATTTATTCTGAAAAATCTTTTTGCATTTTCTGTTGTTACCCTGTCTACTTCTTCTACAGAAATTTTCTTAATTTCCGCAATTTTTTCAGCAACAATTTTTACTGAAGTCGGATCGTTTCTTCCACCATCAGGAGACAACCAAGGAGAATCTGTTTCCAGCATTAACTTTTCTAATGGGCAATTCCTAACAACTTTTTTATGCTTTTTACTTTTAAGAAGGATTGCATTCATTGATATATACCAGCCGTTTTCAACAACCTTTTTCGTTAATTGATTTGCACCAAACATATGCATAACAACATTCTTTGCATTTTCTTTTTCAAGAATTTTTATTGCATCTTCCACAGCATCGCGAGAATGAATAACTAATGGTAAGTCCAAGTCCTTTGCCAGATTAATGAATTTAATAAACATCTGCTTTTGTTTTTCCCTCCATTCCTCTTCTTTAATCCAGAAATAATCTAATCCAGTTTCTCCTATTGCAACTATCTCTGATCTTTCTTTTGCTAAATTATCTATTAATTTAATATAATTGTCAATGTCATCTATATCTTTTATATACTCGGGATGCGCACTGAGTGCACAGAAAACAAAACCTTTATTTTCTTTACATATATCTAATGTTATTTTCAGATGCTTAGGGTTGGCGCAGCATGTAATAATTGCATCAAGGGTATTTCTACATTTGTTTATGACATCCTGCCTGTCTTTGTCATAATCACTTTGTTCTAGATGACAATGAATATCTATCATAAAATCTACATAGACCAATAAATTTATATATCAAATAATTAATTATATTTTTATGGATTTAGAAAGAATGTTTGGAATTGTAGGGATAATAACAGGGGTATTATTTATAATAGGAAGCTTTGGTTTAATATTATTGGTTATGTTTTTAGGTGGAATAATAAATACTGTTAATTTATCTCTATCACAATTTCAGACCATGGGTTTAAGTTTATCTCCCATGACATCTATGCTATCAGATATTTCTAACTTAATATTAATGGGATGGATATACTCAATTATAGAAATGATTGCAGGTGTAGTTTGGATCATTGTAGGTGTCATGTGCCTGAGTGGAAAGGAATAAATTTTATTTGTAACCATATTCTCCGATAAGCGGAACAAAAACATAATATCCTATCATTTTCTTTTTTATCTCATAATTTTTTGATGATTTTACTTTATCAACAACAAACATCATATCTCCGACTGGTATTACCATTCTTCCATTGACTTTTAATTGTTCAATCAGGGGCTCAGGTATTTTTGGCGCAGATGCTGTCACAATTATTCTGTCATACGGCGCTTCTTCTGGATAACCCTTTGAACCATCATATTCAACAACATAAACATTTTTATAATCCTTTAGATTATTTTTTGCAAAATTAACAAGTTCCGGAATTCGTTCTGTTGTTATAATTTTTCCTCTTTCTCCAACAATTTCAGAGAGGATTGCTGCCTGATAACCAGAACCTGTTCCAACCTCTAAAATTTTATCTCCTTTTTTTGGCTCAAGTGCTTCTGTCATTGCAGCAACTGTCAAAGGCTGAGAGATTGTTTGGCCATAGCCAATAGGTAGGGGCTCATCAACATAGGCAAATCTCTTTAATTCTGATGGGACAAATTTTTCTCTTGGAACTTTTCTGAAGGCAGATATTATAATGTCTGTTTTGAGCCATCCCTCAGAAATAAGAGAATTTATTAGAACCTCTTTTTTAAAAACCATGAAAAATAATAATACAAGAAAGAATAAATTATTAATTTTTATTCATCCTTGCCCGGATAACCGCCAGACAGTTCTATATTATAATGAAGATCTTTTCTAATTGGGCATCCTTTGTAATTTTTTTCGCAGAAAGTTTCCATCCATGCATAGTTTAATGCATTTGACTTGTATGGAATGCATGTGTTTCTTAATGGGCATTTAGTTTTATCTGATGTAATTTTATTTCTCATAGAACTGTCTTAGAAAATAAATCTTAAATATCTTTTGTGAGGACTTTGTTAATTTTTTCTGCTGTCTCTAATTGTGATTCACATAATGCATTATTCTAGAATTACAATTATAGATTAATTACAATTATCGATTATGACCACGCCTTACAGAAAAATCTTTTCATTCAACTTTTACGAAGAGCCCTTTTCAATTAGTTTGGCATTGATAATTCCATCCTGGCCAGGCCGACTTGTTACAACTGCCTTTCCAAGCTCGGTTTTTATTATAGCCCCTTTTGTCATTATATTCTGTCTTACAAAGTGAGGATCAGAAGGATTTTCTATTACGCTAATAATTTTTGTTTTTGTTGCCTTTCCATTAAAAATAACATTTGCATACTCAGATGAAAATAATCTAACTTTAATTTTTCCACCACGACATCTTACTTTTTTCTTCTTTTCAGGACCTACTACTGAAGGGATATAATCGCTACCACGCTCATATTTCTTTCTTTTTCTATTTCTTTTTCTAAGTCCGCCTGTACTTTTTCTTTTTAATCCAACCCATTTTGTCATAACAATCTAAGATTTATTAAATTATAACATTTAAATTTTTATGCATAGTTCCTAACTTTGTAGAAAACTTCAATAATCAATTAAATCTACAAATATGTTGTGTATTAAACTTTTTTAAACTTCGATTATTCATTCTGATAAATCCTCATTTTTCTGCAGAGCCATTAATTTCGTAAATTTATTATTTACAATTAAAAATATTTTCTATAAGCTCATTTTCTTAACATGTTTGCAAATTTTATTTAGAGGACAGGGTTTGCATAAAGGTTCTTTTTTACAATATTTTTTTGAGAGCTCTACTATTAATGCATGAAACTCTTTATAAAAAGAAATATCTCGTGGTATATTCTTTTCAAAAATAGTTCTTATTTTTTCATAATCATTCTCAGAAATTAATCCAATCCTTGAAAAAGATCTTTTTGTATATGCATCAACAACAAAAAATGGTTTATTACATGCATAGAGCAAAATGGAATCTGCTGTTTCCTTGCCTATACCTTTTACTTTTAGCAGTTCTTCTCTTGTAATATTTTTATAAAAATTATTTTTGTTCAAGAAAAAATTACTAAAAATTTTCAATCGCTCTGCCTTTTGCTTATAGAAACCGCTGGGCCTGATTAATTTTTCCAATTTCGCTTTTGGCATTTCTGTAATTATTCTGGGATTCAATGCTTTTGCAGCAATTAAATTATTTAATGCCTTTTCAACATTCTTCCAGTTTGTATTTTGTGTCAGAATTGCACCTATACAAATCTCAAACCTGCTTCCTGTTTTTACAGGCCACCAATTCTGATGACCAAATTCCTTTTTCAATTTTTCATAAACCAGTACAAATTTATTCATAAATAGAATTTATCAAAAAAGAATTAAAAATGAGCCCGACGCGATTCGAACGCGCAACCTACCGGTATCTCCTTTAAACCGAAGCCGGTTGCTCTAATCCTTTTACAAAAATCCAGTTGAGCTACGGGCCCAATTTATCTAAATATCAATTTATCTAAATATTATAGCTCTGTTTTAAAAAAGCTTATTTTTCAAATTGAGAAATAGGGAAAAATTTTAAAAATTTAAAATATTTAGAAATCTGTTCTTGTTATTTTATAATCTGGGCAATTTGCTGCAAAGACCTCTATTTTTATTGGTTTTGTTGTATCTCCTGTTGCTATTGATACAGATGTTCTTTCTAATGGACCAAGTGGATCTGTTCCATTATAATTCTTAATAAGATATGTCTTATCTTTTGAAGGGTCAGCGTATGTGACATCAGCCCTTATGTCGTTCAAATTTATTGATCCATCATTCCTTATCCTAATAGATAATGTCCCATTATCAAATTTTAGATCATAAACATCTAAAGCTCCTATACATTTTTCCTGAGAAGAAATCTGACCTGTTCGCTCTCCTACAAAGCTTTTTGCCCATAAAGCAAGAATTCCTGCAATTGCCATTGTAAATGCTATTAACAAAACAGTCGCAATCAGTGGCGAAACTCCTTTCTTCATTAAACCATCTCTTAAAAACAAATCATCCTATAATAACTTGTATTAAGGTATTTATATAATTTTTGATTATAAAAATCTTACCTTTGGATTTCTAGAATGTCTTTACATCTATAACTAAAAAGTCTGCACCCGCATAGAGCGTGTAATAAATATCATATCTTATTGTGGAATTAACAAAAAAATGAACAGTGCATAATGGCTTTGCAAAACCCGGTCGCAATATTTCAGAGTAGCCATTTCCTGATGAGGTTGATTCGATATCATTTATTACAATAGATGAGTTGGTTGGCAAAATAACTGAATTCCCTGTTTTTTCTTTCATATAAACGATATTTCTTGCTGTGTTTATGCTTTGAGAGGGTGTTTTGCTGACTTTTTGAAAGCCAATTTTCAAGAATGAGTTTTCTAAAATTAATTCATTTGTACCATCATTATTAATGTCCTCTTCATAGCAATTAACATCAGAGCCTGCTATTCTTATAATATTTCCAGAAATCACCCTTGAAAGATATTCAACAGCATTGGTTTCTGTTTTGAATTCTATAGAATTTTCTTCTGAAATTACACTCAATTCCCCGCCTTTCATCTTGAATATTCTTGTTGAGCCATACCCTTCGGATGCGACCTCATCTATATAATTGCCCAATATTTTCATTGAACTTTCTGCATCGCTCATGTCAACTGATGCTGTTGTTTTTTCTATTGCAGGAAGACCTAGATTTAGAACAAAGCCCCATGCTAATATTACTATTAAAACTAAAAGAGCTGTTGATAATATCGGGTTCATGATTTCACCTATGCTTCAATATGTTCTGTTATAAAGATATTTTGCTCTTACGAAACTTTTGTCACCAACAGTTATGTCAAAAAATGCAAATACTTTATTAGGTTCTATTGGAATAATTTCTGTTATATTATCATTTCTATATTGATAGCTTAAAGTAATATTGGCGAATGAAAATAAGTTTGATGCCTGCTCTCCATCATTAAGAACAAAATTGACATTGTTAATAGTTAGATTTATTCTTTCTCCTAGAAAATTTCCAACTGTCACATTCATATCATCAATGAAAACATAGAGAATTTTGATTCTGTGGTGCATCTCACTTTTAAGATAATATGAAAAATTATACAAATAGTTTTGGCAACTTTCTTTTGCTATGTTAATTATATTTTCATATTCATGCATGATATTTTTTAATTGCTTATCAATGATGATGGTTTCAATATGGCGTTTCTCTTCTGTTATATCATAAATTTCTATGACATTTTTCAATAATATCATTCCAACAATTAAGACAATGGTTCCTGCAAGAAACATCTGTCCTTTTCTCATTTTCTCACCGTCCTTAGTACTTTTTCCACATCCATAATCTAACCTTTTCATTGTCATAATTAAGATATCCAGAGGAGTAATAATCAACAACAATTACTGTCTCGTTTTTTGGAACATTCATATCGCTGCAATTAGTTCTGCATATTTCTGTTTCAAACTCAAAATCTGTCAATATTGATTTTAAAGAATTTTCTAAAGCCAGTTCATCTCTTTGAGCAATAAATTTCTTTAAATCTCCTTTATCATTTAGATATTGCAATGCATCAAAACCAGCATTTTTTATAATACCTAATTCTGTCTCAGGTGTCTGAGAAGATGTTCTGAAAAGAGAAACAAGTGTAACAACGAGAACTGAAAATGAAATAAGAACTTCCAGTGTGTATAAATAACCTTTCATTCTATCACCAAACTTGAATTATCAATCTTCCGTTTCTTATGTCAGTATCGTTTTGATAAATAATATATTTCTGAAGAGCAACTATACTTCCCTTTGAAGGTGGCGTTTGACCGAAATCCATGACTGTTTGATTGTTGATATCAAAAAGCTTTATTCTAAAATCAATAGAAGCATTGTCTTTAACTGAATCATAACTACTATTTATAAAATTAATTATTTTTTTATATTGCAATAAGAAAATTTTCTCAGGGGGATATTGTTTTTCATTTTCTGCTGTCAGGTTGTTAATGCCATTCACACTAATAGAACTATCAGTAAAATTACTATCATCATCAAAATATACTATGAAAGTTTTTAGAGAACCTGCAGAGATATTTATTGCAAATGTGTATATTTCATTATTTCTTTGATATAAAATTTTATTATAAGTTATTGTATTGTTTGCGTAAACCATTTCATATATCCTAGTTGAGTTAAGGTCTTTCGCCTCAAGGCACGATAAATTAAATGAAACCAACTCATTTATTAAATCGCCTTGTGTGTTATTAACCAAAATAAAAATTCTATATGCATCAGAGCCAAGGTCATTATATATTTTATCCATAAAACTAGTAGCTTCACTTCTTAGAATTTGAATTCTTGCACTATCCTTATAAGAAGAAAGATAATTTAATAAAAAATTTAATGAGAAGGCAAGAATGAATATAAAAAACCCTATTGCTATTACATAATCTATCTGCACAGCTCCTTTCTTCATATTATACATTCCTCATTTGAATTATATCATTTTGGCCAAGCCTAATCCATGAAATTTCTGTTAATCCTCCTGATGAAGAACCTATATAAGTTGCATTCTTCCATAAATTGCATGTTTGATTAATTTTTGTTGATTTAACCTCAATTGTTGCATTCACAAATCTGATATTATATTTCATGTCAGCAATCCTAAGTGGTAGGTCTAGCAGAATCATTCCCATTTGAGAGCTGGTATTTAAGTAGCCTGCGTTTTCAGGATGATAAATTTTTTCTATTCCATTTTTCAAAAGAAGACAAACATTTTTCATTTCATTTTCTCCTTCAAACACCTGATATTCCTCTTTAAAGTAATTTAATGCAAACAGCATGACTATTATGACAAAAACAGTAATTCCTATTATTATTGTATGACTTATGAACGGAGATTGTGCTTTCATGATATCACGGATTTATCCAATAATTTCCATGCTTATCTTTGTGATATTATTTTCGTTGAGTCCTTCATTTCTTATCAAAACTTCATTGTTTCCTTTCATCTGTATGCTGTTTATGATGTCGTAATCAAAAACTAATCTTAGGAAAACAAGATAAGATGTTGGTATTTTATAATTTATCTGGCCAAATGTCTTTCCAATCATTCCTGTCTTTGCTTCTAAGATTTTTTCTTCTATATTACTTTTTGTTCCATTAGTGAATACCAAAAAAAATCTACTTTTACCAAAATCAATAATATTTTTTGCTTGTAACATTTCCAGATCTGTGATAACCCTTGTGCCAAACGAACTTTGCGGTATTAATGCAACAATTGTTGTTCCATTTTGAGAATATACATAATTATCAGTTGAATTATAATCATTGTATAAATTAAATGCAAAATTTAATCTAACAGAGTTTCCAAATCCATGAAAATTTCCTATTGCCACTGAGAACACCGGAAATGTAAATATAAAAAAAATTATTGCAATAATTTTAGTTTTCATTTCATCTACCTAGAGAAATATAACTTTGCTTTGCCTACTGCCCTGTATCTTATTTTATTTTTTGCCTCAAGAACTGCAAGGTATTTTGATGCGGTTATCCTGTGAATATTTAATATGCGAGCTACATCTCCTATTGTTAATCCATCAGAGTTATTTATCAAATCTAAGATTTTTTCTTCTATATTCTTCATTTTTTCACCTTTATCTCAGTTTCTATGAAATCCTGGCCTGCCCTCAATGTAAATAGGGCTTCATAATTATCCATTACCAAGCGTATTGTTCCTGCTGGAAGATAATTTCCAGTCTCAACAATCTCTGTATATCCGTAACCATAAGATGTATTATCTGCGTTGTCAATCAATATTTTTGTAATTGGTGTGATGTTGATATTCAAATCTTTGTTTTTCATTAGTGCAATCAATCTCGTTGTATTTATGAAAACAGGATCAGTTTTATTACCATATCTATATACTGCAAATAAAACATCATCGTTCTCCAATACTAACACTTCATTACCAGAAATATTATCTTCGTATGCCCTTGCAATATTACCGCTTACTATTGTCAAATCGCCTTCCTTTGTTACTGTTCCTGGTTCAAGAATTGGTATATCTGTTTCAACCCTATATTTGATTTTGTTTTCTTTTCCTGAAACTATGAAATTACCTATTTCGCTTTCTAATTTTATAGTCCTCATGGAGCCTGGTGCTTCAAATGAAAGCTCTTTAATAATAGAGTTAATCAATGACATGTCTTGCTTTGCTTTGTTAAAATCATTATAAGTTTTTCCTTGGTCAATCATAGTTTTAATAAATCCTATAAGCATCACTGCTGCAATAACTCCTACTAAAACAATTAATGTTCCTGAAACAAATGGACTCATACCTTTCCTTGATTGCAATTTATTTTTCATTTTTTCACCTTGGTCTTATTATAATTCCACTCTCATTCTTTTCCATAACTAATGAAATATCTTTTCCCTGAATCTCATCTGAGACAATATCAACTGGATAACTCAATATAATTTCAACATAGTTCTTTCCAGCGCTATCAGAGAATGGTCTTGTTAATATTCCAAACTGTTTTATAAGATTTGTTTTATCTTTGACAATTGAACATGAGCCAGATGTAACTGGCAAAATAAATTTATTTCCTGATGAATATTCAGAAACCTCTAACAGATGGCCATTAGTTGAATTAACTAATTTTTCATAATGCAATGACTTTCCTGCAGGTACAATCCCGAAAACTGCATTATTTCCTGATACGCAGGTGTAATAATTACTTACATCACCTGAATAATATGTTCCACTGCTGAAACCAGAAATATCTGTAACATCATTAGAAGATACGTTGAAGTCCATGATAAGTGTAACCTTCTTTTGACAATACGCTGTTGTATCAATATATATCCAATTATCACTGGAATTTGCATCAGCATAGTAATCGTCTCCCAAACTGCCTCCAATAAATCTTCTCCAGCCATCGCTGTAAGAACAATCAGGCACAAATCTTACTGAACAATTTCCTGAAGAATCTGTTGTGCAATTAAATGTATCCCAGACACCATCGCTTTTTTCAACAAAAATAGCTGCTGATACACCTGTTGCAACTGATTGCAAGCCAGGGTCGTAGAATCCAAATGACAGATTAGCGTATTGATACTGAACTCCAAGAGATGTTCCATTGCCTGCAGTGTTCCAGATGTACAACGTTCTATTGGTAAAGATTGTTGAATTTCTCTCTGTGATAACAGCTGTATAATATAATGAACTTGAATTTGAAATCTTACAGTAAATTGTTTTGTTTCCTGTTGTCTCTCCAAATGTGTTCCAGCTATAAACAGCAGAACCATAACTATTTGTGTTTGCTGTTCCTAGCAGTGTTGAATCCTTATAGAAGTAAACAGGATAGTTCTGTATCGGCAGAGATGTGTTTGCATCACTCACATTACATGTAATATTTACAAACTGCCCAACATGTGCAAAGTTTTGAATGTCAATTGAATCAAGTCTTGAATATCCATATACTAAAACATCAACTGAATTTGTTATAGTTGTATAATTCTCTTTGGATGCATTGACATAAATTATTTCTTGTCCAAGTTTATAATCAACAGGAACAATCCAGGATGTTTCATTTCCTGTTGCTAAAGTTGATGAAGAATTATACCAAGTAACATTTGCTGTAGTTGTTTGATTGTTCTCATTATATACTGTTGCCTTTAAAGTTAGATTTTCTCCACGATGAACAATCTGATTACTTGATGGAGATATAATAACTATAGATAAACCTGAAACTGTGAACCATCTGATTTCGCTAGATGAATTCGCTTCCCCATCACTTGCAACAACAGACCAGTTGTATGTTCCGGTTGTGAAATTAATTTCAGTTGAATTTTGTGTTGTGGTCCTGTTGAGTGCTCCGTTTATGTATACATAATATGTTATTGTGTCTCCATCAACATCACTCGAATTGTAAACAAATGTGATATTCATCGTAGAAATATTTGCATAATTCTCAGGAGTAATTAATGTTGGTGTTGCTGGAGGAGAATTTGAAACTTGCACAGTTGATGAATTGTATGCAGTTGATTCTGCTTCGCCATCACTTGCACGAATCTCACATGTTAGATTATCATGCTTGTTGAAACTGCTGCCATCAATTGTCTGGATTGTTGCAACAACTACTCCATTATTATACCATCTATATAGCCATGTTATTGAATCACCATCTAAATCACTAACAGTAGAATTGTAACAATAGGCAGTTGTTGTTTCATATATTGGAGATGTTATTGTCGGATTTGTGGTTGTTGGAATTGAATTGCTGATTTGAAGAACAGATGAGTTCTTTGCATCACCTTCTACTTCGCCATCGCTTGGTGTAACCTCACAAGTGATATTATCATGCTTTGCAAAAACTCCGCTTAATGTTGATGTGTTTTCGCCAACAATAACTGCACCATTCTTATACCATCTGTAGTTATTTATTACAACATCGTCATCAGCATCACTATTGCTCTGAGGAGCGCATGTCAAAACAGAATTAACATAAGCTGGGCTTGGAGTCAATGTCGGAGTTCCGGTTGTTGGAATTGAATTCAATATCTGCACTGTTGATGAATTTACACAAACAGTTGCTTCACCATCGCTTCCGCATGCTTCAAGTGTTATGTTATCATGTTTCTTGAAGTAGGCATTCAATAAAACATCTGTCACATTATCTGTACTATTGATGCCGCCTATACTGTGACTCAACAAATACGCTCCGTTTTTCCACCATCTGAAATTGAATGTTCCAATATCACTATCACCATCAGTATAAGTTGCATAGCCTGTCAGATTTGTGTGATTATAAGCAGTTGATGGTGTTATTCCAACAGCAGTAACTGTTGGTGCAAGATTGCTTATTTCTTTTGTGCTTGAGTTCTTGTAAGAAGAATACTTTCTTCCATCATAAGCAAAAACCTCGCATGTGATATTATCATAATGTATCATTGAGCCATTGTATAGATTGGTTGAAATTGATCCATTTGCCTGATTTACAACAATGTTCTCAGTAATTAATATTCCATTCTTCCACCATCTGAATGTTACATTCAAAAGCGTTGATTCACTATCAGTTGGTATTGTTGAGCAGTTCAATGTTGATGTTTTATATGCTATTTCTGGGGAGATTTGTGGAACTTGAACAGTTGGTGCAGTATCTAAGTCTGCTGTAAATGAAACATTTGCATTGCCTACATTTCCAGCGCTATCGTTTGTATAAACTTCTATTTTATTTGTTCCATCTGCTGCAAGAATTGTTGTGTTAGGTACAAAGAACACGCTTGTGCCACCATTCAACTTATACCACCATTTGTCAACTGTTTCTGAAGCTGATACCTCCAATGAAATGTTTGCGACAGCGTAGGTTGTGTTTGTTGGAGAGTAGATTGTTATTGTTGGAGCAATAGTATCTACACTAAATGAAATTGATGAATAATTGACATTTCCAGTACTATCATTAACATAAATGGTTAAGTTGTTGAGGGCATTTGCTTGAGCAAGAAATGTAGAACCATTGTTGAATAAGACATTTGAGCCACCATTCAATTTATACCAAGATTTGTCATAGCCGTTTGAGTTGAAAGTGATGGTTAGATTTGTTGTGTTGTAAGTTTGATTTAATGGTGATGTAATTGTGATTGTTGGTGGAGTTGTATCTACACTAAAGTAAATTGTAGAACTTCTTCCCCAATTCCCTGCTGTGTCGTTTGCCCATAAAGCGACTGAGTTTTGCTGGTTTGCTGCAGCGAGAAATGTTGTGTTTGCACAAGATGCAAGAGTTTGATTAGCACCATTTAATTCTAATTTGCAAGTGTCTAAATCTTCGCTTCTGTGGAACTGCAAAGTAATATTTGTGTAGTTATAGGTTTGATTTTGAGGTGAAATTACTGCTAGTTGAGGTGGAGTTGTGTCTGTAACAACATTTGTTAGAGGCAAATAATCAGTATTATTTGTTGTCAAATTATAAGCAGAATCACAAATCCCATCAAAATTTGCATCAGTGCATGTCTGACTATAACCTGTCCCGCTTGGGTTTGCCCAATAATTGCCACCTGTAAGATTTCCGCCGATGATGTTTGTGCCGGATTTGAGGGTGGTGTTTAGATTGTTTAAATAAACATCACCCTGTAATATAAGGTTGTTAGAAGTATTAAAGAAGTTGTTGTAAATTATATTGTTAGAAGCTGAATAAAGATATACTCCTATGCTTCCATTTATAGAGTAAGAATTTTTAAGTGTATTGTTTGTTCCATAATAGAAATAAAAGCCGTACTTTAAATTTGTTAAGCTAATGTTTGTCATATTTGTATTGTCTGTTCTAACAAGTTCTATCATATTATTTTTCATATTTATATGTCTAAGTGTAATATTCTCAATCATAGAATTATCAGCATTGCATAAAATTATTTCAGAAACGTTGTTATTCCAATTTTCTATTTTTACTGATTCGTTGTAGTAAACTATTGGCTTGTTGTCTGTTCCTGTTATATTGATAAATTCATTTTTACAATAAGAATCGTCGTTAGTCGTTATATAAACATCAATATTTGAATTATTTATAAATGATGAATTTGAAATTTTATTGCCGTAACTATTCCATATGTTTATACCTGCTCCATTTGGATTATGATTATTGGAGTTAATATTTGAAAATATATTATTATGGCTAGTGTATAAATAAAGGCCAGTCTGACCACCTAAACTAGTAAAATTAGTAATTGTGTTATTATTCGAATTTTGAAGATAGAGATTATATTGGCTACCATTTGCAATAACATTTAGTATTCTATTATTAGAGTTATAAAGTAATGAAATACCATAATGCCAATCTCCATTTGCTGTAATATTTTCTATTGTATTACCAGAAGCATAATAAAAGTAAATACTGTCTTCCATCCAGTCTGTAAATATGCAATTTTTTATTGTTATATTTGTAGTGCTTTGTGAATCTCTATATACCCAAATTCCATATGTGGCAGTAGTATGTACACTGTCAATCATATGTCCTTGACAATCTAAAGTAACATTATTTGCCTGAATATTCATGCAAACCGATGCTGTTGAGTTAATGATATCATTTTGCAGATAATATGTCCCAGAAACATTTATCGTGGTGCAGCCTGTCAGGTTTTCGTTGTATGCAGAGAATGAAACTGACTGCGAGCCGTAATTCCCTGCGCTATCGTTTGCCCAGACAATTAATGTATTTGAGCCTTCTGCCGCAAGAATTGTTGTGTTCGGCGTGAATGTTACATTTGCTGCGCCATTTAATGAGTATTTCCATGTATCTATTTGCTCATTTGCAGAAACACTTAATGTAATATTTCTTGTTGTGTAGGTTGTGTTTTGAGGTGAAATGATTGTTATTTCTGGTGGAGTTGTATCTCCTGCTGCTTCAACCACAAACTGCTTTTCTACTGAATCACTTGAAGCATTGTAATCATCATAAACAAATATATAATATTTATATGTTCCTGCTGACAAGGATGATGTGTTGTATGAGCATTCTAATGGTTCAGCTGACAAGTTTGTTGAGCAGTATGTTGTTGCAGAACAGCCATCTGCTGTTGATGAATTTGTAGAGCACACAAACATCCTTGCCTGGCTTGAATCTATGTCTGACCAGTATGCCTTGAAATAAACAAGATTTCCTTTTGTTATGTTTTGTTTGTTTGATATTGTTGTGTTTATGAATGTTGGTGTTACGTTTCCATTTCCTGCTAAACTAACCTTGAACTGAACATATCTTCCTGCTAAATCTAAAGATGCAGGTGAGGTTGAAAATGTTTGCCAGTCTCCTAAA
>Ga0078972_1002933_pt1 | contig 53588 bp, 46 predicted proteins | sample YelNatPaOPGAMG01_FD_67568 | JGI IMG/M metagenome (GOLD analysis project Ga0078972, IMG submission 67568) | Hot spring thermophilic microbial communities from Obsidian Pool, Yellowstone National Park, USA - OP-RAMG-01 (SPADES assembly) (version 2) | ecosystem: Environmental > Aquatic > Thermal... | reverse complement strand
ACGCAAACCTTAGAGCGTATCGCTGACCGCGGGTTCTTTACTCCTTTACCGTCAAAATTACGGTTTCGCCTGGGAGAAAGTCTGGCTGGGCGGGCAGCACTCGAACAACGCACCCTGTTTGTCCCCGATCTCGCTGCGAAGGGATCGGAATTAACCCAGTCAGAACGATTGGAAGGAGAACACTTCAAAGCCTATTGCGCCCATCCGATGATTAGTAAGGGCCAGCTAAAGGGGGTGGTGGAGGTATTCAGCCGCAAACCAATGTTCCCCGATGATGACTGGATGAATTTCCTGGAAACGATGGCTGGCCAACTGGTCATCGCCATCGATAACGCCCGCCTTTTTGAGGATCTCCAGCGTTCCAATCTGGAATTATCCCAAGCCTATGATGCCACCATAGAGGGCTGGTCACGGGCGTTGGATATGCGCGATAAAGAAACCGAAGGACATACACAACGTGTGACCGAATTGGTGATGCAATTAGCAAAAGCGTATGGCATTAAACCATCCGAACTTGTACATATTCGGCGCGGCGCGATCCTGCATGATATCGGCAAGATGGCAGTACCAGATAGCATTTTACTGAAAAACGGACCGTTGACCGAAGCAGAATGGGACATCATGCGCCGCCATCCCCAGTACGCTTACGAGATGCTCTCCCCCATTGAATATCTCAAACCAGCGTTAGACATTCCCTATTGTCATCATGAAAAGTGGGATGGCAGTGGCTACCCGCGTGGTTTGAAAGGCGAAGAAATCCCGCTTGCGGCACGTCTGTTTGCAATCGTGGATGTATATGATGCCTTGACCAGTGATCGACCATACCGCAAAGCCTGGACGGAAAGCGATGCACTGGATTTCATCCGCCAGCAAAGTGGCAAACATTTTGACCCAAGTGTGGTGGAACTGTTTTTCAAGATGATACAAGATGCCAGATAGCAGCACTATGGCGGCGGTGGGAACGACTCGGGTTGTTTTTTCAGAGTGGCGGTTGGTTGAATCAGAAGAGCTTGAGTGGGTGGGGAAAAGATAGAGTTTGGCAGGGTATCCTCTTGAGTTGAGGATGCCACAAATGAAACTCTCTTATAAAGAAAGAGAAGGGATTGACGATTAATAGTAGTTCAGCACAAAAATATTAAAAATTCAATCCCTTCTCTATGTTTCTTATCTTTGCACTCCAATCAACACCTGATGAGAGTCAATGTGATGGGTTTCTTGATAGCTATTCGTTGGGGGGGTAGCTTCAATCAATTTCGTTGTCAAGGTTTCCGCTTGGATATATTCAGCCCAATTTTCGAAAATTGCGCGTAAATCCGCATCTGCCTGATAGTAAGTCGTGATGCGGTCTTCGATATTGAATCCAGCATCTTTGCGCATGGCTTGGATGCGGCGCACCAGCTCACGGGCTAATCCTTCGGCGCGTAATTCTGGGGTGATCGTCGTATCAATCGCTACGATAGCGAGCTTATCGAAAGCCACAGTTAAACCACTGGCAGGTTTGGTCTGCACCAAAATCTCTTCGGGCTGCAGTTCGACTGAACCACCATCAAGCTGAATCGCAACAGGTAATCCAGCTTGCACCTGAGCAGCTACTTGGGCGGGATCTAACGCGAGCAAAGCTGCCCGCACTTTTGGGAACTGCGCGCCAAAGCGCGGACCTAATAATTTATTGTCCGGTAAGATTTGATAAGTGACTAACTGACTGGCTTCTTCCACGAATTCAAAGCTCTTTACATTCAATTCATCTTTGACGATTTCCACCAACTCGGGCAGCATCGTGTTCGTCTTGCCGGCGTACACCAGCACTTTCTGCAAAGGCTGCCGTACTTTCAAGCCGGCAGCATTACGGGCACTCAACCCCAGGCTGGCAACCTGACGCGCTAATGTCATTTGCTCTTCAAGAGAATTATCGACGATAGTCTCATCCGCAAGCGGCCAGGTCGTATGATGGACACTTTCATACGCATTTGATCGAACACTGCGCACCAGGTTTTGATAAATTGCCTCTGTAACAAAGGGGATAAATGGCGCCAACAGCCGGATGAGCTTAACCATGACATGGTAAAGCGTCGCATAAGCGTTATTTTTGTCCGCGTCGTGTTCGGATTTCCAGAATCGGCGGCGGGAACGGCGGACGTACCAGTTGGTTAAATCATCCAACAGCGCTTCAAATGATAAGGTCGCAGTCAGGCTATCGGAGTTTTCGAGTGCATTGGTTACCGTAGTCACCACCTGGTTCAAGCGGGAAAGGATCCAGCGGTCAAGCAAATTATCGCTTTGGGGAGTTGCCCCTTCTGGAAACTCCGCATCAAACGCAAAAGCAGGCTCCCAGTTATCCAGACGGGCATAAGTGGCGAGGAAAGTATAGACATTCCAGAGCGGGATCAGGAAACGCCGCCGCGCCTCATCCCCCCGATGATAACCAAAGAGCAGATCATTTTCTGGCTTATGGTTACAATACAACCAGCGCATCACATCTACACCCATCTTGTCAGCAGCTTCGTTGAATTCGATTGAATTGCCCCAGCTCTTGTGCATCGGGCGTCCATCTTCTGCCAGCAAGGTGCCGTAGCCAAAATTTTGCAGGAACGGAGGTTCACCAGCGATCACCGTTGCCATTGCCAGCAGGCTATAGAACCAGTTGCGGAATTGCCCTGGGAAAGATTCACTGATCCAGTGCGCCGGATACCAGGAGCGCCAATACGCCGGGTCAGAACGGTAGCGCAATGTGCTAAACGAGACAATTCCAGCATCGAGCCACGGGTTTCCAACATCCGGAATGCGGCTCATTTCTCCGCCACACTTCGGACAACGCAATTTTATGGCATCAATATACGGGCGGTGCGGGGTGTGGTTATCAAATACATCTACTCCGGAAATAGCTCTTTCCTGTAATTCGAATTCACTGCCGATGACCTCGTGATGACCACAATCAGCGCACACCCAAATTGGCAGTGCTAACCCCCAATAACGCTTCTTGCTGATCATCCAATCGTGCATGTTGCGCAGCCAATCCATCTCCCGTGAGTAACCGAATTCAGGGATCCAGCGGATCTGATCGACGATATCCATAATTTGGTAACGCAAGCTGCGCTCTTTTTCCTCTTTTGTCAGCGCTTCGCGAGGTTTATCATACACTTCTCCCATGCTGATAAACCACTCATCCACCAGACGAAAGACCAATTCTTCTTTACAACGCCAGCACGTGGGGTAACGATGGGTATAAGGTTCCACCTTATAGAGCAAGCCTTTACGTTCCAGGTCTTCAAAGATGGGATCTGCTACTTGGGAGACGTGTTTGCCGGTCAACCAGTCAAACCCCTCTACAATGTACCCTTCTTCATCGAGCGGCGCGATAAGCGGTAAACCATATTGTTTTCCGAGTTGAAAGTCTTCAGCGCCACAACCCGGTGCAATGTGTACGATGCCGGTGCCTTCTGCCTCCCCTACCTCTTCCCACAAAATCACGCGGTGGGCTTGCACGGCGCTGAATGGGATGCCCTTAATTAACTCTTTTAGATGGGTATGCCCGCCTCTTTCCTGAGCTGCGGGTAGATCATCGAATGGCCCGCTATAAGACCATCCATCCATCAAGGTTCCAGGGAGTTCGTCCAATACCTGATAATCACCGCGCAGCATATGTAGCGTGCCCTTGGAGAGATAGAGAATTTGATCACCTTGACGGACTTTGACATAGGTTAAATCGGGTCCTACCGCCGCAGCGACATTGCTGGTCAGCGTCCAAGGAGTTGTTGTCCACACCAATAAATATTCTGGCAGCCCGCTTTGCGGGTCTCGGCGCGGGGTGTAATGCAAGGGGTCGGTGGAATTAGTTGCCTCCCGCAATGGAAAACGCAGGGTTACCGCACGATGGGTGAGCTCTGCATAGCCATCCGTGACAATTTCATGTTGACTGATGCCGGTGGCGCAGCGCGGACACCAGGGCATTACATCTGCCCCGCGATAGAGCCAACCTTTCTCCCAGCATTTCTTTAAAAACGCCCAAATCATGTAATTATTCTCATTAGAGAAAGTGAAATAACTTCCACCCAATTCGGGCATCCCTAGTCGTCCCACAATTTGTTCTACGGTATCGGTAACGGGTCCATTTGGACCAGGCACCGTGATCACTTTTTGGGGATCTTCCATCAATTGTTCCGCTAACCAACGCAATTGATTGGGATCATTCCAATCCATCCAATAACCAAGGCGGATGGATTGTTCGGTTTGCACAGCAGCATAATTCAATACACGGGCTTTGCATTTACGCACAAAGAGCTCCAAACCAAAAGCCTCAATGTCCTTTTTGCTTTTGAAGCCCATCTCCTTCTCGACTTCCACCTCCACCCATAATCCTTGACAATCGAAGCCGTTTTGATAGCGCAGTTCACGCCCGCGCATGGTCCAAAAGCGTTGAAACAAGTCTTTGTAGGTGCGTCCCCAGCCATGATGAACCCCCATGGGATTGTTGGCAGTGATTGGACCGTCAATGAACGACCAGTGGGGCTGCCCCTGGTGGAGCTTGCGTTGTTTTTCGAATGCTTGGGATTCTTCCCAAAATTTCAGGATTTCTTTTTCCTGATTTGGAAAATCAACCTTTGAAGGTACTTCTTGAAAACCCATACAACCTCCGCAAAATAATCCAAGATAAAATAATAAAAAAATTCAAACGCCCTCATCCCCTCAGGGACGAGAGCGTACAAATGACCTCTCCCGCGGTACCACCCTGCTTTCTGCTAGAGCAGACAGCTTTTAATGGTCAGAAAAGTCTGAAAGACTAATCGAACCATTCGTCTATGATAACGGCAGACGTCGCCGGCGCCCTTACTTTGCCAACGGATGAATTCGGTGACAGTTCAGGTAACAGCTCCGGAATGATTTTCCATCCCGCGTCCTGCCTGGCTCACACCACCCCAGGCTCGCTGATGCTCCGCGTGGATGTACTCGTTTCCATCAACGCTTTTTTAGATAAGCGAAATTATGCCATAAATTGAATGAACGGTCAACCTGATGAGCGGCTCGGGTTTTAAGTTCTTTCAATTTTCTATATATTTGCGGACAGTGCAATCAGAAAGGATGAAGGGCTTGTTTTCTTGCATAAGATTAATTGGCACGCCAGATGCCAATGACTGCCTGTTCTATCAATAATGCCTTTATCTATCGGAAGGTTATGGATTGATGATTACATAACCCGACATAGAAAAACATCCCGAAGACAGGTTCTATCTTCGGGATGTTCTACCTATAAAAGAAAGTTTATGGATTAGTTTTTTTGCTTGATATCGGCTACTTTGCCTTCAATCATTTTCTGCCCGCTTTTGACTGCGATGCGTTTGGGTTTCGCTTCCTCTGCCTTAGGCAAGGTTAATTTGAGTACACCGGCTTCATAGGTGGCTTCGATTTTGTCCGCTTTCACGTTGCTAGGCAAAGTGATGCTGCGGGCAAAGCTGCCATAGCGTCGTTCGCGGAGATGATAAGTACCCTTCTTTTCCTCTTCCTCGGATTTAATCTCACCCTTAATGGTCAGTGTGTTGCCACTGTAGGTGATTTCGAGGTCATCCGGATTAATGCCTGGCAGAGAAGCTTTGACGATGTATTCCTCATCGTTTTCCACAACGTCTAGCGGCAATTCACCAATAAACGTATCTTCAAAGTCCCAAGTAGAGAATGCGTTGTCAAAAAGCCGATCCATCATGCTGCGAATATTCATTAAATCGCGGAAAGGATCACGACGGATAATTTGGAACATACGCCACCTCCTTTAGACTAGAATTTTTTCTTATCAAATTCTGTTTGGGATGATAACCAGTTATTGTTAGAAAACGATATGAAGGACATAAGCAATTTGTTAAAAATTTGCCCAGAAAATAAAACGAACGTCATTGTCCTCATGACGTTCGTTTTTAACCTTTCCGCTTGTGTAAATGAGTTAATGCAAAAGCTTTTTCCCTTTTTCGGTTATGAAATAGGTTTCATTTTCTTCTTTTAGAAGGCCGCTTGCTACCAGTTCCCGCAAACTCATCCTCACCTGATATAAAGGCAAACCAGCGGATTGGGCTATTTCTTCCACGGTAATGGGGCGATGAGCGGTTTTTAACACTAAAGTAGCGGTGGGGGTTAAGGTTCCATCAGGATTGATACAAGCCATGGTTACTCCAATGTCTTCTTACATAAATACCAATCCACGCATTCATAACCCGCTTTTACACGTTGTTCCGCAGTCTCGGTCGTGTTCGGCGCAGGTACAATTACCTTATCACCCGGTTTCCAGTTAGCCGGTGTTGCCACTTGATATTTATCACTGGTCTGGAGCGAATCGACCAAACGCAGAATCTCCTGCATATTGCGTCCAGCAGTCAGCGGGTAATAGATCATCGCACGGAGAATACCCTTCGGATCGATAACGAAAACCGCCCGCACCGCTTCGGTCTTACTGGCACCCGGTTGTATCATTCCATATAGGGTCGCCACATCTTTATTCAAATCGGCAATGACTGGAAAAGGAATTTTCACACCGGTCTTCTCTTCGATATTTCTTACCCATGCAATGTGGGAATAAACACTGTCTACACTAAGACCCAGTAGCTCGACCCCTCGTTTTTGCAATTCGGGGTAAATCTCTGCAAATGCAATAAATTCTGTCGTACAAACTGGCGTAAAGTCAGCTGGATGAGAAAATAAAATCAGCCATGAATCCCGGTAGTCAGACAGGCGAACTGTGCCATGTGTCGTAACAGCCTCAAACTCCGGGGCGGGTTCATTTAAACGAGGTAACGTAACTGATTTTGGGGGGATTAATTCTTCACTCATTTTCTTTCTCCTATATGTAATTTTTTATTTATACTAATTAGATGATATTTGTTTACTATAGTTACAAATTTTACCAAAACATTTTTATATAACGGAGCCTTTTTTCGATTCTCCAATGATGAAATTACGAATGGTTGTGACACACCATACATTACCGGAGAGTGTTGAAAAACAAGTTCATAATGAACCAAACCCTCAGACTTTCATATAAGGCATGTAGTCGAAGATAACGACTAAAGGCAAACCAATTTGTTGCAGAAATTTGAGATGGAAAAAATAATAAAATCTGACAGGTCTCTATAGGGGTATTGCCTATTGAATTTCATGTCTATGGAGGTAATTCGGGCTGTGCAGGGGCAAATACCAATCCATATTAAAACCTGACAGGTCTCCGCAAAAGTTTTGCCTAACTGGTTTCATTTCCATGCAAGCGAGTCGGGTTGCGTAGTCTCTGGTAAGACCTGTCAGGTTTGAAATAGGTAGCATTGGCTCTGGTGACAATCGATAAATACTAAAACCTGACAGGTCTCCGCAAAAGTTTTGCCTAACTGGTTTCATTTCCATGCAAGCGAGTCGGGTTGCGTAGGCTCTGATAAGACCTGTCAGGTTTGAACTAGGTTACATAGGCTCTGGTAAGACCTGCCAGGTTTGAACTCGGTAGTATTGGCTCTGGTGACAATCGATAAATACTAAAACCTGACAGGTCTCCGCAATATTCTTGCATTCCCGGTTTCATGTCCATGAAGGCGAGTCGTCCTGCGTAGGCTCTGATAAGACCTGTCAGGTTTGAAATAGGTAGCATTGGCTCTGGTAAGACCTCGGTCGTTGCTGACGGATGGTGAAAGTCCTGTCCATGGTTGGTTTCAAAACACAAAAAGCCTCCCAGACATAATCAAGGGAGATTTGTCGATGGGAATCGGAGGAGGCATCAATGGTGAAAATTCAGGCTACATTGGAGTCGTTACAATAGTAGATTATTTTTCAACACTCTCATTACCGCTATCTTGACTTTTTTCTTCTATTTATTCTCATCCTGGAAATGCACCCACGCCCCATCACTTTCCCCATATAGCACCGGCGCCACGATTTTCCCTCCTTCTTCAGATTGGGACGCCGCTTCTTGTTCTACAACTCGTCCACCGCTCTTCCACACCATGCGTTGGATGCTGCTTGGGCTGAACCTGGTCTTGAGAATATAGCTCAGACTGTCAGCAGCCATGCGATAGGTCCCCTGCGCTGCTTGTACACTTTCCATTTCTTGTACCTGTCTGTTTTGCGCGTTTAGAGAAGAACGTGGAAAATTTCATCGGGTGAAATTCTACTTAATAAACTATAACTACTTTATGCACTTTTGATAGTGTAACTTTTCCCCTTTCCGGATCAAACCGCTCAAAGATTAAAATTGGATGCGGCGCAGGGGAGGCGAGCAAGATACTATGGCAGGGAAGATATAGCCGCCGCATCTATCTGAGTTACCTACTCTGAGCTCGTCGAAGGGTTTCACGTTATGTTCCGGGCTGTGGTTATGCTTCCATTCCTCAGGCAGTTACAACGCTTCTTCCTTAGCCGGTCGCTCATCTTCATCGGCTGCTTACTATCTGGCAGCCAGAACTTTACCAGTATTGGACTTGCACCAGTAAGTAGATGATGATTTTTCAGGGAAAACCAATGCGATACTAATCTGCATTCCGCAATACCTTCACCATGTCTTGCTTAATGTGTGGCAATCGTTCTGTTATTGTCTTCCAAACCAAATGATAATCTACCCCAAAGTAAAAGTGAATTAACTTGTCTCTCATACCCGCCATTTCTTTCCAGGGGATTTGAGGATATTCTTGACGTATCTCGTCAGGTACTTGCTTTACCGCTTCTCCAATAATTTCAAGTTTTCGCATGACTGCGCTATTTGTTTTTTCATCAACTTTAAATGTTTCTAAATCCATTCCTGCAATAAAGTCTTCAATGCTTTCTATTGCTGCCAGAATGTCTTTTAAGTAAAGACGATAATCTCTCATATAACAACAACCTGTTGTAAGATTGTTTCTCGTAATTCTGCGCGAAGGGCTTGTTTCGGGACTATATCTACTGGACGTTGGAAGATATCTTCTAAATACAATTCCAACCCTATTAAATCAATGAGGTCAGCGTTTTCATCAAACTCCGCCAGTAAATCAATATCGCTATTTTCTTTCTGTTCTCCGCGAACAAAAGAGCCAAATAGGCTGATTTCCCTAACTTTATAACGTGCGGCAATAATGGGCTTTAATTCTTTTAATTTGAGTACAACATCTTGAGAATTCATAAGCAGACCCTCATGACTTCTTGACTGCCTTAAATAATTATACCATCTGCCTACGAGCCAACGATTGGATCACCTGCGCCGCGAAGCGCCCCTGTAGTCACATTAGCATTGTATTATCAACGGATGACGTCTGAATTTAAGTATGGCGGACCTATTTATCACCGTTTCCTCTGAGAATGCATGAATATCATTACCTTGTCTGATATTCACACTCTGCCATGTCGAACCATACAGGCAGTTCAACGCTTCGACCTTAGCCGGTCGCCCGACCACATTGTTTGTTTACCATCTGGCAGTCTGATCCTTTCCGAAATTGTACTTTAACAAGTAACCAGACGATGACTATTCAGGACAGGCCAAACATTGTTGAACAGGCACCTGCTACTACTGTCAAGCGTGTCCCTTTAATAACTGGCTTGCCAACCATAACTTTGGGGTTGAGGGTATTACGCTCAAGAAGTTGCTATTCCGCTATTCTGCCACCTACTACACGTATCCATGAAATCTTGCGCTATCAATATACCTACCCAACGACATGCGCTTAACCTGTGAAGCGAAGCATAGCTGAGCGGCAACTGGTGGAAGTGTATACTTGGCACGCTAATGCTTGCCTCACCATAGCAAGCATAGTCATTTCCTTCCCCGCAGAATACCTATGGTTCCAACCATAAATGGCAATTTTAGTGCTTTGGGTATGAACTGTGATTGGCTTGTGTTGATCAATTCCACGTTCTCGACTCCCCAACTTCTAACCCTATCCAGCAAATCATCCACGCCACTATAAACACGTTTCCAGAGGAACAAGTCCTGGAATGCGAAAACACCCCCCATCTTAAGTACTCGAAGGGCTTCTTTGATTAGTAAACCCTTGTCTTCGGTATCTGCCACTTCATGAAATGTTAGATTGCTAATGACTGCGTCAAAGGTCTCGTCATCGAAGGGCAAAGAGGAGGCGCTTGCTTTTTGAAAAGTAACCCTATCGCTGACACCTTCAATCTGGGCATTTCTCTCACAAACACCTTTGGAATATTCCCATGCTCCACCCCAATAGTCAATACCAGTCACGTGAGCGTCAGGATATTTCTTCGCTATCATAATGGTTACCGCCCCACTTCCACATCCTATATCAAGTACTTTCCCTGTGCCTGTCCATTCGAGATGATCTACAATGAGAGATTGAATCCTTGCCTGAATGTTCTTTCCATCGGGCGAAAAACACCATCGCGCATATGTAAAGTAAGCAAAGCAAAACAAGAAGATGACCGTTAAGATAGCAAGCCAGGGAAACAGTACAGATAGAGCTGCAAACAAAACGCTCAACACTCCGGGTACATAAAGCAATTTGGTAGACACCCAATTTCCGTAATTGGGCTTTTTTTCAGTAAGTTGATTCATGATCTTTTCTCTCTTCGGTTAGTTTTACACCATTCAGATTGCTCACCATAACTATGCTGGGCAGGAGCGCCCAACTATGTCTGGATAATAATCGTTCTGTTCATATCTCCAAATCGTACCAATATACAGAAATATTCTGCTGAATATCTTATATCATAATAATTATAAATTCTATAAAAGCAATAAAATGGACACCCCAAAACCCCCCTCTTCTCTCCAGAATAAGAAACTCCTCGATCTACACCGCGATGCCCTGCGCACAAAGCATTACGCGTACCGTGCCGAACAAGCTTCCATCTATTGAATGCGCCGCTACATCTATTCCACAATCCCGAACTGAGCCTCGGCGAAGTCAAAAGCCAACCCCAACGCTACGGGTGAACTCATCTGGAAATACCTCTTCCCCACATTTTCCTTATGATCCCAGACTCGAGTAAATTTGGTTTTAATACCTAATCTCGCCAACATAATGAGATGAGTGCTGGTAAATCGGGCGGTTTTGTTTATCACACCTGAAGCCAGAGCAAACCAATGCCCCCCTGATTGTACAATACTCCAGAGCGGCAATACCCCTCCATGCTCGCCTACTGCGCTAAGCAAGCCCTTCTCTCGTTATCGGAATGCAAACGACAACATCAACAAGCGCATCTCCAAAATTGTTTACGTTGCCCGGCGACCGAGATCAAGAAACAACCGCAAACCTCAGAGACTATCTTACAAGCCTATCCGCCCCTATATGCCGCAAGCCCATGACCGAACAGCGACGGTTCTCTGCTTGCTTTCGACAATCGGGATGAAACTCGCTGTGGCTTCCCGTCTTTTCGCTTTCCGGAGCATCTTCGAAGATGTCGTATTTAGGTTTGCTTTTTAAGGTTCTATGCGGACTTGCTGCAAAACTTCAACAATAAAAACTACCCGTACCGAAACATTTTAATCATGATGGTCGTCTATCGATTCTTCAATGATGAAATTAAGGAAAAAGTTTGCTTTTTAGTTCTCTAATCCGATAAACCCCTATGTAAGCAATTGTCAGGCGTTTCAGCTAGTGGTAGAATAAGGTTGAAAAAAAGAAAATATGAGTCGATTTGGCTCTGGAGGTACGATATGGAAAAAGAAGTTGCAACTTTTACGGTTAAAAAGGGTTTAGCCCAAATGCTTAAAGGTGGTGTAATCATGGATGTGGTCACACCGGAACATGCCCGCATCGCCGAGGATGCCGGAGCGGTGGCGGTGATGGCGCTGGAACGTGTACCGGCGGATATCCGCGCCAACGGTGGCGTTGCCCGCATGAGCGACCCGGAGTTAATTCTTAAGATTATGGATGCGGTGTCTATTCCTGTAATGGCGAAATGCCGCATTGGGCACTTCGTCGAGGCGCAGATCCTCGAAGCTATCGGTGTGGATTACATTGATGAATCCGAAGTATTAACCCCAGCAGATGAAGCCCATCACATTAATAAACATCCTTTTAAGGTTCCTTTTGTGTGCGGGGCACGAAACTTAGGTGAGGCATTACGCCGTATCGGTGAAGGCGCAGCGATGATCCGCACCAAAGGGGAAGCCGGAACCGGTGATGTTGTAGAAGCGGTGCGCCATGCTCGGGCAGTATTAGGAGAGATTCGCCGATTGCAGACAATGGCTGAAGAAGAAATAATGGCGTATTCGAAAGAAATCGGCGCTCCTTATGAGTTAGTGATGGAAACTCGCAAGCTTGGCCGCCTTCCGGTGGTTAACTTTGCTGCTGGCGGTATTGCAACCCCCGCTGATGCTGCCTTGATGATGCAATTGGGTGTAGACGGCGTTTTTGTTGGTTCAGGGATCTTTAAATCCGGCGATCCAGCCCGGCGCGCCGCGGCAATTGTAAAGGCAACCACCCATTACAATGACCCATATATCTTGGCTGAGGTGAGCCGTAACTTAGGTGAACCAATGGTCGGACGTCAAATTTCATCTATCCCAGAAGCGGAGTTGATCGCAGGTCGTGGCTGGTAAATTAATGCGCGTTGGCGTTTTAGCATTACAAGGTGATTTTATCGAACATATCGCCGTCCTGCGCCGACTAGGGGTAGAAGCAATCGAGGTGCGCTTACCCGAACAGCTGGAAACGCTGGATGGGATTATTATTCCTGGTGGTGAGTCAACCACTATTGGCAAGTTAGCGGTGGATTTTCAAATGCTGGAACCGTTACAACAATTTGGCAGGCAAAAAGCAATCTGGGGCACCTGCGCTGGGGCAATCTTCCTTTCTAAAGATGCCCACCGCCCGCAACCCCTGTTAGGGTTAATGGACATTGTTGTGGAACGGAACGCCTTTGGTCGTCAGGTGGAAAGTTTTGAAGCAGATTTACAAGTGCCAGCATTGAAAACGGTTAGCCCAGAAGATGCTCCTTTTCATGCAATATTTATCCGTGCACCACTCATCAGCAGCGTCGGTGCAGGCGTAACTGTGCTGGCAAAATTGGAGAACGGTAAAATCGTCGCAGCACAACAAGGGAAATTACTGGCGACGTCCTTTCACCCTGAATTAACAGCAGATGATCGTTTCCACCGCTATTTTTTGCAGTTAGCTGGTGCAAAGGAGTGAAACCTGACGTAGTTGGTTGATTAACATCACCAGACCGACTGCTGGTTAAAAACATGAGTACCCGTCCGTTCGATTGGCGAGACCTTCCGGCACTGCACCGTTATCGCAAAGATTGTGTTTATTTGAACAGCGCTTGGCTATTGACGCGCGGGCGTCTTTCGCTTCCTAGCGCATTGATTTCTTCGTTGTCTCCAGCGAGCGGGGTGTTTACATCCATTTCCATTCCTGACGATCGCAATCAATTACCATTGATAGGACAGGTGATGCAACTTCCGGTTTCCCACCTCGCCCAATTAACTTTCTTGATGCCCGAGAGAGCAATCCATAACAGCACATTAAACCCGTTGCTGGAATATCTTTCCGCTCAATTGATCGAACATGGTGTCTTGCGCATTTTGGCAGATATTGATGAGAATGCAGGTGCATATGAGAGCCTCCGCAACGCTGGTTATGCAGTGTATTGCCGTCAACGGGTTTGGGAAATGAAAGATGGTAACATACCTAATGGCAAACAAACTCCCTGGCAAATGGCGGATGACCAAGATTTCCTTAATGTGCATTCTCTGTATCACAATATTGTCCCTCCTTTAGTCCAACAAGTAGAGCCATTTCCCTCAAATCAAACCATTGGCATGGTATATAAAGCCAATGGAGAAGTCATGGGATATGTGGAACCAAATTATGGACATAGCGGTATCTGGTTGCAACCGCTCATCCATCCTGATTTAGAAAACCTGCATGAGGTACTCAGTGAATTGATACGGGCTTTACCCTATCGATTTTCTCGGCCGGTCTTTATTTGTGTTCGCTCGTATCAATCTTGGCTTGAACCTGTCTTAGAAGATTTAGGTGCAGAAGCGGGACCGCGTCAAGCCGTGATGGTCAAGCATTTGGCAATCCAAAAACGCGCTCTCCGAACGCTTGCTATCCCAGCCTTAGAGGGCGGTCAAGCAGAAATCTCAGCACCTTTTGCCCATTCGGAGAATCGACATTAAAAAAGATGACTCAATTAAAAATAACTGATGATTTACATGCTTTGTTAAATGTATTACCGCCCAGCATTGCTGATGCGGTGAAAGAAGCCAACCATAGTGATGACCTGTTGGAAGTGATTATGGATTTAGGGCGCGTGCCCACAGCGCGTTTTATTGACCGTGAGATCATTTTACGCAAACAAGAGGTTACGCATGCCGACTTGGATTATGTGGTAGAACGGATTGGCGCTTTTGATGCCGATAACCGCGCTGGTATCGAACGAACGCTGCACCGCATTTCCGCCATCCGAAATCGACGTGGGCATATCGTCGGACTCACCTGCCGGGTGGGGCGGGCTGTTTATGGCACCACCGATATCATCAAAGATTTAATCGAGAGCGGCCGCAGTTTGCTTATCCTGGGCCGCCCGGGCGTTGGAAAAACCACCATGCTGCGCGAGGCCGCCCGCATTCTCGCCGAAAGCAAACGAGTAGTCATTGTTGACACCTCGAATGAAATTGGCGGCGATGGTGATGTGCCACACCCCGCGGTTGGACGGGCGCGCCGAATGCAGGTAAGCACGCCATCCTTACAACATGAGGTGATGATCGAAGCAGTGGAAAACCATAATCCGGAAGCCATCGTGATTGATGAAATCGGAAGAGAATTAGAAGCAGCTGCTGCCCGAACGATCGCCGAAAGGGGTGTGCAACTAATCGGCACCGCCCATGGCAATTCATTAGAGAATCTCTTGCTCAATCCAACCCTATCGGATTTAGTAGGTGGAATTGAATCCGTTACCTTATCCGATGAAGAGGCACGCCGCCGTGGGACACAGAAAACGGTGCTGGAGCGGCGCTCACCACCAACCTTTGACGTATTAATTGAAATTCAAACCCGAGACCGTCTGGCAGTTCATCAAGACGTGGCTGCTTCGGTAGATGCGTTATTGCGTGGCTATCCATTGCCACCAGAAATCCGCTCGCGCGACGAATTAGGCAATATCCATATTGAAAAAGCAGCTGCGCCCGTGCGGGCTTATCCCGCCCGTAACTCTACCCAACAAGGGTATCGCCGCCAATTAAATGGATATGAAAATAAACCAACTCCCACAGAAATCGTAGCAGATACTTTTGGGAATGGTTCCGAAACCGCGCCAAGAGAAGCATTGCCAACCATCAAAGTATACCCGTATGGTGTTGCCCGCAACCGCTTATCTCAAGCAGCGCGCCGCTTGAGTGTACCGGTTGTGTTGGTCAATGATCCCTCTCAAGCAGAGGTTTTAGTGACCCTCCGCACGTATTTCCGCAAACGGCAACACATCATTGTGGACGCCGAACACCGTAACGTGCCCATTTATGTTTTACGAGCCAACACCGTCAATCAGATGCAGCAATTCCTTTCAGATTTATACAACTTGCCGATGGATAACGCTGAATATAACGATGAAAGTAATTACATGAGTGAAACACAGGCAGCCATCGAAGCGGTTTTGAACGGAGAGCGCTGGGTAGAGTTATCGCCTGCCAATGCTGCCATCCGCCGCTTGCAACACCAGATGGCGCGCCAGGCAAACCTGGTTTCCCATTCGTATGGCAAAGAACCAAATCGAAGGGTGCGCATCTTCCGCGATGGATAACTTAAGCTGGATTTTGAGCTTTCTCCAGAAGAACTGCAAACCCTCATGCTATAATAAATGCACAACCTTTAGGCTAACTATAACTTCATGATGTTTATCACCTTTGAGGGTTCAGAAGGCTGTGGGAAATCCACTCAAATACAGCTTTTAGCAGAATTTTTACAGCAAAAGCAATATAAAGTCTTGCTTACCAGAGAACCGGGCGGCACCGAGATTGGTGAACAGATTCGCGAGATCCTTGCCAAACGCGAGAACACCGCAATGCAATTACGTACCGAGATTCTCCTCTTTCAAGCATCGCGAGCGCAATTAGTAGAGGAGCTGATCAAACCCCACTTAGCGAAGGGTTATATTGTGTTATGTGATCGGTATGCTGATTCAACCATTGCCTATCAAGGATATGGTTATCGCAACATTGAGTTACCCAAGTTACGTTCGCTGGTAGATTTTGCAACGGACGGTTTGAAACCTGATTTAACCATCCTCTTGGATTTGGATGTCGAGATTGGTCTACAACGCCGCGAACGCGGTGGGCAGATCAATCGTCTCGACACCTATGATTTAGAATTCTACCGGCGCGTGCGGGCTGGTTACTTAGAAATGGCGCGCCAAGAAGCCTCCCGCTGGGTGATCGTAAATGCGGCTCAGCCTCTCTTACAAGTACAAAACGATGTGCGCCGGTGTGTATTGCAGCGTTTAACGGACGCTTAGAAATCATCCATATCTGCGCCGCCCATCCCCGCTCCTTCAGCATTGGCGAGATCGGGGAGCGCTTTTTCAATTTCTTCGGGACTCTGCCCCGCTTCTAAGCGATCCACCACCTCATCAAATTCCGGCGGCATTTCTTCACCCAACTCACTGCCCATCCGCCGCATCATTTTTCCTAAAGCTTTGGGATCATCCTCCAAGCCAGCTAATGCGCTGGGGTCAGCCAGGTCTTCCAGGCGGCTTTCTTCTGATTTTGCCACCCGAATCCGACCAATCCGCCGTTCCACGTGTTCACTCTGGCAATAAGGGCAGTGCACTGGGCGGGTACCATATTCACTGTACGTCATAAAAATCTCAAAGCGTTTATGACAATCCAAACAACGATATTGATAGGTCGGCATTCTAAAACCTCCAAACACACATCTGCAATTTGAAATTATAATCAGATTATTATGAGTTTGACAATGATTCCCACCCATGAACCTTTGGTAATTGTCCTTTCCGGCACTTCGGGGGCAGGAAAAGACAGCGTGATCAAAGCCCTGCAAGCACGCGGGTTACCATTCCATTTTGTGGTCACAGCCACCAGCCGTGCGCAACGCCCCAACGAAATAGATGGAGTAGACTATCTCTTCGTCAGTCGGGAACGATTTGAAGAAATGATCGCGAAGGATGAGTTGATCGAATACGCTCTGGTCTATGGAGAATATAAAGGCGTCCCCCGCCAACAAGTAACAAATGCGCTCGCGAGTGGTAAAGATGTCATCCTCCGCGTGGATGTTCAGGGGGCATTGACTTTACGTAAGCAATTCCCACAAGCGGTGTTGATCTTCATCAGTGCCGAAGACACTTCTGATACTGCTGAACGTTTAGCAAACCGTTCCACGGAAGCCAGAGAAGCGTTGCGCCTGCGTTTGCAAACCGCCGCACTCGAATTTCGTCAGCTCAAATCCTTTGATTATTGGGTGGTAAATCGCCGCGATCAGCTCGATCGGACGGTGGATATCGTGATCGCCATAATCGAAGCAGAACATCATCGTGTCTCCCGGCAGAAAGGAATTTCATGAGCTTTAATCCCCCACCAGAAGTGCCGCCTTATCCCCCAGAAAACCAAACGGAACCTCAACCCGTGGTCGCTCAGGTGTCTTACCCGCAGGTAAAACCGATTGTCACCTACCTGATCATGGGGTTCACCATCTTTGTTTTCCTCTTACAGTATGGTAGCCAGATGATTTATGGAGACGATCTCATCGCCAACCTGGGCATGAAAGCCAATCAAGAGATCATCCAAGGGCAACTCTGGCGCTTATTCACTCCGATGTTTTTACATGGCTCGCTATTGCATATTGGTTTTAATATGTATGCTTTATATCTATTTGGACCCTCTTTGGAAGGTCGCTTTGGTCATTTCCGCTTCTTGACCTTATATCTATTAGGTGGTTTTGCGGGGAATGTGGTGTCATTTATTTTTTCTCCCGCTTATTCTCTCGGTTCCTCCACCGCTATCTTTGGTTTATTGGGGGCGGAAATGGTATTTTCTTACCAAAACAAAAAATTGCTCGGTAACCGGGCGCGACGGGTTTTGACCAATGTCATCGTTATCGCCGGGATTAACCTGATTATTGGGCTTTCACCGGGCATTGACAACTGGGGACATATCGGCGGTTTGATCGGTGGCAGCTTGTTTGCCTGGTATGCAGGTCCTTTACTCAAACTAGAGGGAGTCTTTCCAAATTTAACCATCATGGATGAGCGTGAACCGCGGCAGGTCTTTACCGCCGCGTTAGGGGTAGGCGCCTTGTTTGCGCTGCTGGCAGGTTTATTTATCTTTATTAAATCGAGGGGTATCTAATGAGAATCTTAGTGACCGGTGGCGCCGGCTATATTGGCAGCCACACCTGTGTGGAATTACTTAATGCTGGATACGATGTGGTGGTGGTGGATAATTTACGCAATAGTAAAATCGCTGCCCTGGAGCGCGTGGAGAAAATAACCGGCAAAAAGGTTGATTTTATCCAATTAGATTTGCGCGAACGCGACAAATTGAACAAAGTATTCGAACGTTTTTCGATCGACGCAGTCTTACATTTTGCGGGGCTGAAAGCAGTGGGCGAATCGGTGCAAATTCCCCTTGAATACTACGAAAATAATGTGTATGGAACAATTGTGCTTTGTCAAGTCATGCAAGTCCACAATATACGCAAGCTGGTTTTCAGCTCATCCGCCACAGTGTATGGTTCGCCAGAGCAAATGCCCATCCGTGAAGATTTTCCCATTGCACCACTCAACCCGTATGGACACAGCAAAGCGATGATCGAGCAGATACTACGCGATCTTTATATCTCTGATCCCACCTGGCAGGTTACGCTATTGCGCTATTTCAACCCCGTAGGCGCCCATCCTTCGGGGTTGATTGGAGAAGACCCGAATGGGATCCCCAACAATTTATTCCCCTTTATCACCCAGGTGGCGGTTGGACGATTGCCATATTTACGCGTGTTCGGAAACGATTACCCCACTCCCGATGGAACCGGGATTCGCGATTATATCCATGTCGTCGATTTAGCGTTGGGGCACTTATCCGCCTTGGAAAAATTAAATCAACCCGGCGTTTATACGTATAACCTGGGGACTGGTCGAGGCTATAGTGTTTTGGAAGTGGTGAGCGCATTTGAACGCGCCTGTGGAAAACCCATTCCCTACCGAATTGTAGAACGCCGGCCAGGAGATGCGGCAATTAGCTTTGCCGATCCTAGCCTTGCACAAAAAGAATTGGGCTGGTTTGCTATGCGCAGCCTGGATGACATGTGTCAGGACGCCTGGCGCTGGCAATCACTGAATCCGAACGGATACGAAGGGTGATATATCGGACGCGGATGACACGGATGACGCGGAAAATGGAAAATTCATAAAGGGTTTTTGCAGATGGCTATGACGCGGTAACCCGAAATGAGAAATATTTTTATCGGACGCGGATTGACACGGATAACGCGGAAAATGGAAAATTCATAAATGGTTTTTGTAGAGGGCTATGACATCTATATAAAAAGTATAATATATTCATAAGTTGTACATTATTCCAATATATCTTATAAGCCTTCTTTTCCCGTGGTTTAATTTATTCTGCATTGAATAAAAATAGAATAATAATAATTCGGCTATGGTTGATTATTAATGATTAATTTTAGTTTATATCATCTCTTTATCGGAATAGGAATATTAATTATCTTCTTTCCCATAATGTGGCGTCGAAAACGGACAATTTCAGCACTGTTAATATTTTCCTTATTTTGGTTTTATTTAATAACAGTAGCAGCAGTAGTGATATTCCCAATCGTGCCAGACCCAGATTTCAATTTAGTTCATTACTTGCAGAACATTAATATCATCCCCTTTTATTTCGGCAATTGCGAGATAATCATCTTTTGTCTTAGAGGAATTATTGATAATATCTTCTTGACTATCCCCTTTGGTTTTGGTGTGAATTTTTTATGGCAAGTCAAACAAAGGAATATCCTTTGGGTAGCCGTGGCAATTGGCATTGGTCTTGAAATGATCCAATTTATTGTCGGGCTGGTCTGGAAAAGTGAGTTTCGCGTTATCGATATCAATGATGCAATTCTTAATTGTAGCGGTGTAGTAATTGGGTATGTGTTATTTAAAGTTTTTACGTTTGTTTATTTGAAATTAATAAATCATATTTCTATTAATCATAAAGGGATTTTTAAAGAAATTGATGACATTATTTCCTATAACAAATAAAAATAATATCGGACGCGGATTGACACGGATGACGCGGAAAAATTAGTAATTAATCACCAGCTTCCCGATTGTTTCTAATACCGTTTGCAATGCTGGGGTTTCTATCTGATCAGCTGTATCATAAACGCTGTGATATCGCCAATCCACCAATCCCCGCCTGCCGCTTTGCAAGCTTGTCGTTGGAAAGCCCGCCCGGCAAAAAGCAGCAAAATCACCGCTCCGCAGGGTATACCAGACCCCTTTAAGATGGGGGTTTGCCTGTAATAACATTTGATTGATGGTTTGATCGGTGTAAAGGGGCTTGAAGATGCCCTCGCGTTGAACATAATACAGATCTTCACCCCTGCCAACCATGTCCAGGCAGATAACGAAGGTATTATGACGCCAGTTTTCATGGCTGGCACAAAATGCTCTCGCACCATACAGACCACTCTCTTCAGCACTGGTAAAGAGCAAAGCCACTTGCTCTGCCACTTCTCCCTGAGCAAATGCTTCAGCCAACGCCAGCAACACCCCCACCCCAGACGCATTATCATTTGCGCCTGGGGAATAGCTGGCGGACAAGTTCCCCGTTTTGGATTTTTGATATTGCGAGATCGTTAACAATTGCGTAACCAACAACCCAAAACCAGCTAAGCTTGCCAAAATTGCAACCGCGATAACGAAAGCATTTCCTGCTGAAAAGCCAATCCATTGTAATAGAGCTAGCGCAGCCACCATCCAGGCAATTCGCTGGATAATATCCATCGCCTGGCTGTACCCTTTCAAGATCAAGGGATTGCGAAATGGGAGTACGGCAGCGCTATCGATATGAGCGGAGAGAATGATTTTCGGAATAGCGTTTACTTTGTTAGGTCGATAAGCAAACAAATTTGCACTGGCTTTGCTCGGTTTACGCTGTTGTACCCAAGTTCGGGAAGCCTGGGGAAGGATCATCATCCATAACGGTAGCCAAATCACCAGCCATGGCATTATCGGAATCAACCAGCCGCTTGCTCCCAAAACCAAAGCTGTCAGTAAAAACGGCAATGACAATGGTGAATAGGGAGCAAAGGCAATTGGCTGCAATTCAATTTCATATCCCAGCTGGTTAAGGACGCCGGCGAGGTAATCACAAGCCTGCTGTTCTTGGATGCTACCAGCAGGCCGCGCGCCGATATGCTCAGCCAGCACCTCGATATGTTGGCGGGCTTTCTTGGCAAGCATCTCATAATCGATTTCAACGGATGGCAACGATGACATAACGCTCCAAATCGTACTGAAAAAGGGGGGATTCAAACTGTAACGTCTTATGAATTGGAATCGCCGCCAGTTTCAACAGGTCTTTTTGAACCTGGTGTTCCTCTATCCCTTGGTTGACAAGGATAAGGACACCGCCTTCTTTTAAACTGAGCCACGCATTTGTTAATAACTCCAGTGGATTAAACTGCTTTTTTGGTAAACCCCATTTGAGATGATCCCGAAGAAAAATAAAGGGGAAAAGGATAAACAGGATATCAAAATGATTAATTTGAGGACTAAAGGCGATGGGCAAATATGTCACACCTTGTAAACCTTGCAAGTAGGTTCGTGCATGATCATAGCGGGAACGAAAATCAGCATAAACTCGAAAGGCGTCGCGCTCATAACCGGTCAGATTCACCAAACGCCCATCCTGTGTATCATACCATCGTAAAAGTGCATATAATGCTGGAACATAAAACCAGCTCGAAACCCCAATATCCCCGGCGCTGATTTTTTCACCCAAGTGAATATGCCCCATTTCAAAGGAGCGCTCTAATAATGCAAGATAGTAGAGATTTTCACGATAATTTTCCGCTCGACTATGGACATAAAAATGCTCTAAATGGTATTGATGCAACAAGCGCTCTGCGATCTCTTCAGCAGACCGGCGTTGTTCGGGAGGCAATCCGGCGAATATATTATCTTTGGGCTCATTGGTGATCCTCATCTCACCCCGTTGCCAGCGAAAGCGTTGCCGTAACGCATAATCCAATCGGTTATACCAGTCTAAAAAGAAGAAGGGGATGTTTCGCCACATAGGTGTATTATAGTGCAGGATTATTTGACATCCTATCTATTTCGCTGTACACTAATATCAAGAATGCTTATGCAGCATGAAATAACCCAATCTGGTCCTTTATTAACTCCCACGGGCGATTTAGCGCAGGTGGGCTGGTCACGCCAGCCTTTGTTGGATTGCAACCTCGAAGCAGCCCATTTTTATTTTCTTCGCCCTCTCCAACGGTTTCGTATCAAACGCTGGGATTATTATGCCATATTCACTCCGCAGCGTTTCTTTTCTGCGACCCTGGCGGATTTAGGTTATGCGGGGAACATTTTTGTTTATACGCTCGATTTTACGACTGGTGACTTACATGAAGAGGGATTGGTGGTCCCCTTAGGAAAAGGGCTCACTTTAGCGCGCAACAACACGGAAGGTGACAGTTGCTACGACGCAAAGGGCGTCTATTTAAACTTTCACTTGCAAGGTGAACAGCGCCACATCCGTGTTTCGTGGCAAAACTTTCATCAAGGCCGGGGGGTCGAGGCGGATATCTGGTTAGAACCGCCTCCATCTTATGAATCAATGAACATCGTCATCCCCATTGGGAAACGGCGGTTTTACTATAACCGCAAAATCAATTGCCTCCCTGCCCGTGGCTTCATCCGTTATGGAGAACAAAAGGAAGAATTAAATCCAACCTCCTCCATCGGTTCGCTCGATTGGGGACGTGGAGTATGGGAATACCGTTCTTTTTGGAATTGGGCGAGCGCTTCTGGATTTCTCCCGGATGGAAGGACGATTGGATTAAACCTGGGTTGCGGATTTGGCGATCTATCGGCAGCTACCGAAAATGCCCTGATCCTGCAAAACCAAATCCACAAGCTCGATCAGGTGACCTTTGACTATCAAAGGGATAATTATCTGAAACCCTGGCGTTTTCGCGATAACGAAGGCCGGCTCGATTTAACTTTCACACCTTTCAAAGAGCGGGTTGCTCAAACCAATCTGGGGATTATTTACAGTGATGTCCACCAAATGTTCGGGCGCTATCATGGTTGGGCAATTGCCGATAATCAGGAGAAAATCGTCATCACCGATTTGGTAGGATTTGCGGAGGAACACCATGCCCGATGGTAAAAGGCGTCCTGTATAAAACATGGTTTTTCTTGCGGGTCGCCGGTTTATCTGCTGCAACCCTGCTTTTCCAAATCACCCTTACCCGCCTTTTCTCTGTTTCCCAATTCTACCATTTTGCTTTTTTAATCATCAGCATGGCAATGCTGGGATATGCTGTCAGCGGCGTCCTGCTCGCCTTTCTCCCCCATATCAACCCTCAACAGACCCTCGATATCTTTAGCTGGTTATCCCTCGCCTGTGCTTTCTCTTTTCTAATTGCTTATCTCATCCTCAACTATCTTCCTTTTGATTCTTTCAGCATCACCTGGGATTTCAGGCAGGTTCTTCTTTTTCTTCTCAATTATGCCATGCTTTCGATACCCTTTGTGTTGGGAGGATTGGCAATCGGGATTTTATTAGCCGCACTACCCGCCCAAACCGAACCTTTATATGCCATGAATTTTATCGGTGCTGGTTTTGGTTGCCTGGCAGGGTTGGGATTACCAGCTTGGGTTGGGGGTGAGGGTGTAATTCTTTTTTGCTTTCTTTTGGCTGGTTGCTGTAGTCTGCCATTGAGTGCCATTAAGCTACAACGGAAATCCCACTCTCTCCGACTTCAATCTATTTCCACCATAACCCTGTCCATATTGTTGTTAGGAAGCATTGTGGAATTAGGATTTCGGTCACAAAATAAAACCTGGCTTCGATTTCTCGATTTACGCATCTCCCCCTATAAAGGGCTATCCTATGCCCTGCAATATCCCGATGCCCGAATCCTTTCTCAGCAATGGAACGCTTTTTCACGCATCGATGTCGTGCGCAGCAGTAATATCCGTTCTCTCCCCGGCTTAAGCATGCAATATCAAAAACCTCCACCAGCGCAAGATGGTTTATTTATCGATGGGGATGATCTTTCTCCCATCCTTCGAGAGTTGTCCGATTTCGACTTTACAGCTTACCTCCCTACTGCGATCGCTTTTCAGCTGCGGCCAAATGCCAACACATTGATACTCGAACCGAAAGGCGGACTGGATATATTCGTCGCTGTAGCCCAGGGAGCAAAACCAGTGGTGGCAGTGGAAAGCAACCCATTAATCCTTCAAGCTGCACAGGATATTTATCGACTCCCAAATGTCCAAACGTACAGCCTGGATCAAAGGAGTTATGTCCATCAAAGCAGCGAGAAATTCGATGTCATCGTGCTATCTCTTACTGCCACTTTTCACCCCGTTCGCAGTGGTGCATATAGTCTGGCTGAAGATTATCGCTATACGATAGAAAGTTTTAATGAACTCCTTCATCATCTGAAACCAAATGGCATCCTTATCTTCAACCGTTGGCTGCAAAAACCTCCCAGCGAATGTCTACGCGCCTTTGCCCTCTCCGTCACCGCATTGGAACAAATGGGGTTATCCCCTTCTCAACGCCTGGTTGCCTTGCGCAGTTATGCTATGGCAACCATCCTTGTCAAACTTGAACCATTTTCCCCGGCCGAACTCAACACTATCCATCAATTTGCGGCAGTTCGTGCGTTGGATTTTATTTATTCACCCGATTTATCAATAGCCGATATCAACCGCTACAACGTTTTAGAACAGCCACTCTATACCCAAACCTTTCAAGCTGTCCTTGATCAAAGTAATCGCCAGGCTTTCTATCTGTCTTATCCTTATGATGTACGTCCGCCCAGCGATGACCACCCCTTCTTCAATCATTATTTCAAATGGTCACAAATTCCGCAAGCTTTATCAGAACTGGGGAAAACCTGGCAACCATTTGGCGGAGCGGGACTATTAGCAGTGCTCGGATTATTGTTTTTTGTTCTGGTACTAGGCAGTGGATTAGTCATCCTGACTTATTGGAGATGTTCCGCTGGACAACTAAAACAACCCATTAGAAAATTTTCGATGAAGATGGCACTCTATTTCGCCGCGATTGGTTTGGGGTATATGTTCATTGAACTCCCGCTCATCCAGCGGTTTCAGCTATATCTCATCCACCCCGCATACTCCTTCGCCATTGTTTTATTTACGTTGCTCATTTTTTCCGGGCTTGGCAGTAATTTCAGCAAAAAGCTTCCTCTACATTGGGCATTAATCGGATTAACGGTTTGGTGGTTCCTCGTGTCCTTATTGATCAAACCACTATTCCAAACAAGTTTGGATTATCCGCTGGCATTGCGGGCGATACTCATGGCAATGATCGTCGCGCCGGGTGGTTTTTTAATGGGCTGTGCTTTTCCGGGTGGAATATCCTTCTGGTCTACCAGAGATGAGATTCAAAACCGGCTGCCTTTATTTTGGGCGATTAATGGGGCAGCATCGGTTATCGCATCCGTTACAGCAATGCTGCTGGCATTGACCTGGGGTTTCAATATGGTTCTCCGCATCGGTGCATTGAGTTATGGGCTTGCTTTCCTCATGGTATGGCGGAAGGAGGGATTGGATGAGCAGAGCCGCCACTGAGCGGGACAAAAATTACCCCTCCGAGATCATAAGCTGTAAGCTGTCCATTTTGTTTCACAAATTTCCATAACGTCTGATAACTTCCCGGAGGGCCAATCGGTATCACAATCCGTCCCCCATCTTTTAATTGTGCAACCAGTGGAGCCGGCAAATGATCCGGTGCAGCAGTGACCAGGATCGCGTCATAAGGGGCATATTCTTGCCAGCCAAAATAACCATCTCCTTGTTTGAGATGCACTTTTTTATACCCCAGTTGTTCTAAGCGCTCCCGGGCTTGCTCAGCCAGGGCGGGGATGATCTCCACACTGTACACATCCACATAACCCAATTGAGCCAGGACAGCTGCTTGATATCCTGAGCCAGTGCCGATCTCCAACACCTTGTCCCCAGGTTTTAGGGCGAGTAATTCCGTCATCCAGGCCACAATATACGGCTGGGAGATGGTCTGTCCGTATCCAATGGGCAAAGGATGATCTTCATAGGCCTGATCGAGATATTCCGGCGGGACGAATTTATGACGGGGAACGGTTTGCATGGCAGCGATCACATCCGGGTTGGATACCCCACGGGCGAGAATAGTATCTTCCACCATTTGCAGCCGCTGTTGGGTGAATTTTTGTTCATCCATGTTAGGATGAGCGCGTTGGCTTTTTTGATAAGCCCAAGATATCCCCACTAGCAGAACTAGCATCAGCAGCGACCCAATCAGCCATTTGTGTTTTAACTTACTCATTTTATGTTTCTCGGGTTCAAAACCACTGACCGCAACACATTAATTATAATATAATGTAATTACTCAGCACAGCCGTCATTGCGAGAGAGCGTTATTTGCGATCGAAGCAATCTCCAATCCGGCAGGGAGATGGCTTCGCTTTGCTCGTCATGACAGGTACCGATCGAGAGATAGCTTCACAGACTCGCCAGGACAATTGTTTCCCATAACAATCTTTAAATAATAGCTGAGTAGTTACAATAAAACTATTTAGATGGTTGATCAATGTTAATTTTTAAACGATTACGGGTTTGCCATCCTTATGTGCACTTCACCACATAAATAGAGAGATTATAAAAGAGGGATAAGATTATTTTTAGATAGTATATCAATTTTTTCTACAGACAATAAGGATACCATTTATTTTCTTGATAACTATATACCATATACCACTTTGACGCAAAATAACCATCATTTAGCAGATCACCCAATATTCACCTTAAAAATAACCCATTTTTTCTAAAATATCTTGATTTTTCCCAGATATTTCTGTATAATAATAACAGTTAACGGTAATTTTCCCCATTTTATCAGTACTATACCATATACCACTTTGGGACAATAACCCAAAATATACCCGATAAAAGAAGGAAGTGGTATAAGAGATGAGCGGATTAAACAAACCGCTGTATGTACAAATACAGGAACATATCGCCGAACTGATCCTTTCGGGTAAACTCCCCCCAGAAAGCAAACTGCAATCTGAGCGCGAGTTCAGCGAAGAACTGGGCGTTAGCCGGATGACGGTGCGAAAAGCACTAACGGAACTGGTTAGTGAAGGCCTCCTGGAGCGTCGTCATGGATCGGGCACTTATGTCGCCAGGCCTCGCGTCACCTACGAATCCAATGAATTGGTCAACAATCTCAAAGCGATGCGCGATCGCAATCTCGCCACTGCCAGCCAACTGCTGGAATTTAGCGAGGTCGTCGCCAGCCGCCGCCTGGCTGAATTGCTTGAAGTCGATATCGGCAACCCTCTCTATCGAGTAGTCATCTTGCGGTTTGCCAACCGCGTGCCCGTAATCCTGGAACGCGCATTTTTCCCTTGTTCCCGATGTCCCGATTTGGAAGAATGGGATTTAGAGAAAACACCTATTTTTGATTTATTAGTCAGTGTGTACGGGGTTAGCCTGAGTCGGATTTCCCAAACTGTTGAGGCGGTCGCTGCCAATGATGTCATAGCCCAACAATTGCGGGTGGAGGAAGGTTTCCCATTACTCATGCTTTCGCGGGTATTCTATAACAAAGTCACAGGCAAGCCCATCGAATACTCTCAAGATTTTCTACGCAGCGATTTTGCCCGCATCCACATGGAAGTTGAAATGGAAACAACCGAACCGATCTCAGTGGATTTTCTTACCCGCCAAAAAGAAGAAAACCCCGTACCCGAGCAGAAAGGAGGTGCCGCATCGAAATAAATTGCTGTGTGATTTTGTTTCCCTGCTTGGAAAGCCACTCCTGCAAAGCATTTTAAACGGTTTGCGTGGAGAACTGGCTGGCAAAAAACATCATTACTTTCGATTATGGATTTTTTTGTATAGGAGGCTAACATGGCACAAGTAGCAACAACCGCAAGCGGAGACCGCCGCTTGTATGCCCGCAAAAGCTCAGGGCTTGTCCGCACCATTGGAGTTTTTGGGGCAATGGTCTTTGGCGTTCACTGCATTAGCCTGTCCTCATCCGGTTTGATCCCCTTCTCATGGGTAGCCGGTGTCTGGCCAGGTAGCAGTATCATCGGGGTCCTCACGGTCGCAATGGTTCTTTGTCTATTCCACGCGTACACTTACGCCTGCATCGGGGCAACCATGCCCCGCTCCGCTGCCGATTACACCCTCGCCAGCCGCACCCTTTCTGCACCTCTCGCGTTTGCAGCAAGCTGGACATTGGTCATTTTCAGTGCAATGGTGGCTGGATCATTGATCGCCTGGATTCCTAAGACCGCAATACCGGTGCTTTTCCGGACCATGGGGATAATTTCCAACAACCAAAGCTTCATCAGCTTTGCAGATTGGGCAAGCACCACGAACGGGATTATCCTGATTGGCACCATCTGCGCCGTCATTACCTTTGTGACAATGATCCTCCCCACCCGCACAATATTGCGCATTTTGGAAGTAGGATTCTTCCTCGGCTTACTTGCTTGGGTGGTTATCTATTTCCAACTGGGCACCGCTTCTCCCGACGCGTTCCCAGCCGCCTGGGATAAATTTATGGGAGCCGGCAGCTATGCCTCGCGCATCCAACTCGCCAAAGAAAACGGCATGGTCATAGACCCCAATGTGGCGAAAATGACACTGGCCGGTTTGATCATGGGCTTCTGGATCTTCTATGGTTACTACATCCCAACCTTTTTCGCCGGCGAAGTTAAGCAAGCTGAAACCACCTTGTTAGCTGGTAGCTGGTCTTCTTTGCTGGTCACTTGGGCAATTTTTGTCGTGGCTGCCCTTTTGCTGCAACGCCTGGTACCACTGGAATGGATCGCGGCAGAAAGCTACCTTAGTAACGCGGGTATCACAGAGGCGAACCCCATGCCGTGGATCACTTTTTATGCAGCGATTTTGAAACCCTATTTCCCGCTGTTGTGGATTGTAGCCATAGCTTGGATCTACACATTGATCAACCTTGCCCAAACATACTTCTTCTATTGCAGCCGCATTATCTTTGCCTGGTCATTTGATCGGTTGATCCCCGAGAAAGTTTGCTACATTCACCCGAAATTACACAGCCCAATCATCGCTATCACCATCATCACCATCATAGCGGAGATCGGTATCATTGACGCTGCCACCGGTGGGGTGATGGGCGCCCAATTGAACTTCGTCTTCTTCGCTGTATGTACCCAGCTCGTTCCGGTAACTGCGATGACACTGTTCCCATATCTCAAACCCGATCTATTTGAGAATGCATCCGCTTTTGTCCGGCGGCGAATAGGGAAAGTGCCGGTCATCACCATCGTCGGTTCGATCACCCTGATTTACTTGCTGTGGATGATCATTGCTTCCTTCCTCTTCCCCGCCGTAGGCGGCCGAATTGGGATAGGTACCCTCGGCACACTCTTCGGCTTTATCATCAGCGGCTTGATTGTGTTCTACGCTGCGCGTGCTTACCGACTGCGCAAAGAAGGTATCGATATCAACTGGACTTTCCAATCTGTCCCGCCGGTCTAAAACCCGAGCGCACCCCATTCCCTCCCTCAAACGGTTTTTTCCAATTGGGGGAGGGAAAACCCCTGCAACGGGATCATCCCGATTAAATCTATTGGAGAAAATATCATGTTTGGAAAATTATTTAGTGGTTCGAAGATTACCCGAATTTTATATGGTTCTGATTTTCATGGTTCGGAACTGGTCTTTCGTAAATTCTTATCAGCTGCATCCCAATACAAAGCTAATGTCCTTATCGTTGGCGGGGATGTCACTGGCAAAGCCATGATCCCGGTTGTCCACCAGGGCAATGGCGTATATGTGGGTTATCTTTTTGGACGGAAAGAAGAAGCTTCCACTCCAGAAGAGCTCGAAAAAGTAAAGCGCGCGATCAGCAATGTTGGATTTTATCCAATCGTGCTTGAAAAAGAGGAAGCCGAAGCACTCGAAAATGACCGGCCGAAACTCGATGCCCGCTTCGAAGAGGAAATGCGCAAACGCGTGCATGAATGGATGGTACTGGCTGAGGAAAAACTTGCCTCCCAAAACATGCACCTATATTTCATGCCCGGCAATGATGACCTCGCTTCGATTGATGCGGAAATCGAAGGATTTGAGCATGTCCATAACCCAGATATGCGTCGTTTTGTTATCGAGGGTGATTACGAACTCTACGGTAACTCCAACGCCAATATGACGCCATGGGCTTGCGCTAGAGACCTGGAAGAACCAGAATTAGAAGCCCGTTTGAAACAGCTCGAGGAAATGATTCAAAACCCGGAAAAAGCCATTTGCGTCTTGCATGTGCCGCCTTACAATTCCGGTTTGGATCAATGTCCAGAATTGGATAAAGACTTACGCATCGTCACACAAGGTGGACAGGTGGTGATGAAATCCGCTGGTTCCACGGCGGTGCGCGCTTTTATCGAGCGCGTCCAACCCTTACTCACCCTGCATGGTCATATCCACGAATCCCCTGGTCACACCCGCATCGGAAAAACCCTCTGTATCAATGCGGGAAGTGAATACGCAGAGGGTATAATGAAAGCAGCCATTATCAATCTCGAAAATGGCAAAGTAAAAGGTCACCTTTTGATCTCAGGCTAGAGGATTACAATGGGAAAATACGGCGAAATTCAAGAGGATTTTTATACGGAGCGCACGCGGATTTTAGACGCATTGGCGCAACCTGAAAACCAACATATGATCATGCGCTTAATCGGTGCGCTGGCTTTCCGCACCCACTGCCCCAATTACGGATATATTCAGGATGAATTAGGGCGAAAATTTACTGATATTGACTTTGCATCTTACCCGCGCTTTTTCAAGGACATTTCCCGGCTAATGGCAGAATTAGGTTATGAGGAAGATAAAACAGTGACCCAGCTTTTTAGTGAATCGCGCCTGCTCTTTCATGACCCCCTTTATGGCCGCCATATTGATGTCTTTTTCAATAAACTCGATTTTTGTCATCCCATCAATTTCGTCGGCCGTCTGGAAAAAGAAACGCTCACCTTGCCATTGGCAGAACTACTTTTAGAGAAGATGCAAATTGTCAAAATCAATGAGAAGGATTTAATTGACACGATCATGCTGTTGCGCGAACATCCCATTGGCGATAAAGATGAAGAGACAATCAATGGAGAGTTAATCGCGAAAACTTTGGCAAACGATTGGGGATTTTGGCGTACCGTCACTGCAAACCTGAAATTGGTCAGCGAAGAACTAGATCATTACAGCCGCTTGACGGAGGAAGACCGTCTAGTGGTGCGAGAACGAATCGAGCAACTGTTACAAATGATTGACGCAACGCCAAAAACCACCAAATGGAAAATGCGCGCCGCAATCGGAGAGCGCGTGAAATGGTATAAAGACGTCGAAGAATTAATCAATAGGTGAAGGCAAAATGGCTCAAAAAAAATACATCCTCGCACACGATACCGGCACCGGCGGCGATAAAGCCGTTATCACCGACTTAAAAGGAGTGGTCATCCATTCTGCTTATCAAGATTACGGTCTCTATTATCCCAAACCGGAATGGGTGGAACAAGATCCCGAGGAACTCTGGCAAACCGTCGCAGCCACCACCCGCACTGTGATCCAACAATCGGGGATTGACCCGGCTGAGATCCTTGGCGTTGGCATTTCCGCCCAAATGTTCAACACTTTGCCAGTGGATGAAAAATGTCAACCGGTCACGCCTATGTTGAGCTGGTTAGATTTACGCAGCGTTCCGCAAGCGGATCGATTGATGCAGGGTGACATCCCTGCCAAGCTCTTTCAGTACACCGGCAATATCCCCACCGCTAAAGATGTCCCACCGAAAATCTTATGGCTGAAAGAAGAACGACCTGATTTATGGGAGCGTACAGCCTATCTTTTCGATTGTAAAGAATATATCCTCTTCAAGCTCACCGGCAAAGTAGTCACCGATTGGGTAGGCGCTTCCGCCTACTTCCTTTTCGACCCTTATAAAAAAACCTGGTCAAAAGAAGCGTGTGAACTATTGGGTATCCCGCTCGAGAAACTTCCCCCGGCATATCCTTGCACTGCCATCATCGGTGAAGTGACCGAAGAAGCAGCAAGATTAACCGGCTTATTGCCCGGCACGCCGGTGGTGAATGCGGGGGGGGATGTCTCGGCAGCGCAATCCGGAGCCGGAGCAAACCGAGTTGGCAAAGCTCATCTTTGCATCGGCACCGCCACCTGGGTGGGCATCTCCGCATCCGAATTTCGCAACGACCCCGAAAAACCGTTCTGGGGATTGAGCCATTACCACCCCGATAAATGGGTGATCGCTGGCGAGATGGAAACCGGCGGTGGAGCCTTGATGTGGTTTCGGGATACCCTCTGCCAAGACGAAGCGCGCATCGCCCACGAGCAAGGCGTATCTACCTATACGCAGTTGAGCGCCATGGCGGCACAAGTGCCGGCTGGTTCCGATAAATTAATTTTCCTCCCCTGGCTCTCTGGTGAACGAGCGCCTGTGCTGGACCATTACGCACGCGGCGGCTTCATCGGCTTGCAAATGGGACACACCAAAGCCCACTTCACCCGGGCAGTGATGGAAGGCGTAGCATATCATATCCGTTGGATTTGTGAAGCGCTCAACCGCTTGGGCTATGAATTCGACGCCATGAACGCGATCGGTGGCGGTTGCCAAAGTGAAATCTGGCCGCAAATTATCAGCGATGTCACCGGTCATCCCCTGCACATTGTTGAACATCCCCTGGAAGCCGGCGCCATGGCAGCCGCCCTGGCAGTTGCAGTGGGCATGGGAATCTACGCCAGCGTGGATGATATGGACGATTTGATCGGCATCGGTAAGATTGTCACCCCGAATCGAGAGAATCAGAAGCGCTACGATGACCTGTACAACGAATACCGTCAGCTATATAATGCACTCACCCCTATATACCGACGGATGTACCATATTTCATGAAAAGCATTATTGATAATAAATCGGTTCTCTTGCGTGCCCGCCTTGCAAATGCCATGAGCGTTGGTGGCTTATTGTTACTTTTAGCATCCCTGCTCCTTCCGTACCTGCGCCGTGGATTTGAACTAACCGCTTCGTTTTTGCTGCTCATTGGGCTATTCTTAGCCATGGTAGGGATTTATCTAGCAAACCGCTGGGTACGCAAACCCAGGCCCGAGGCGGTATTGGACAGCGAATTAAAAAGTTTGAGCGATGCCTATTGCCTGTATCACTATCGCCATAAAGCAGCCGACCATATATTGCTCACTCCCTATAGCGTGATCGTCTTAGAGACCGTCAACCTGGAAGGCCGCTTCATCTATAAAAAAGGGCGCTGGCAAGAATACATGAAATTCGGCCGCGCCCTGCGCTATATTGTCGAAGAGCATTTGGGTAACCCAGTAAAGGCAGCGCTTTCTGCACAAGCCTATCTGCAGCGTCAAATCAGCAATAAAGTGGAGAACGGTGATGCCGTGCCGGTTAAAGCGGTGGTAGTCTTCACCCATCCACGCTGCATCTTAGAACTCGAAGAGACGGAGATACCCGTGGTTAAAGCCGCCCAACTGAAACGAACCATCAGTGAGAAGGGCGCGAAAATGCCAACGGAATTATATGAAAAAGTAAAAGCATTCTTGGATAGACCCTAAAGGTCAGGGAGGACTTTGGGGGCTCGGGGGTTTTAGAACGGCGAAACATCAACGTTATCGCCGATGAAGCCACCCAAACCGTTTTGGAGCAAGCTGCCTTGCTGACAGCAGAACTTGTATGAAATTCAAATAACCTCTGGACACTGTCATCTTCCCCTCCAAAACCGACAACCATTAACTGACCACTGATCACTGAAAGCTGAAAGCTGACCACCGAACACGCTTACTAGAGCTTTTCCCATTCTTCGCGGCTGATCTTCGCCTGGCGTAATATGCGAATCAGTAGCTCTTTACTTATCTCACCTGCATGGGGATTTGGCATGACCAGACGCAGGTGTCCTTTGACCATAAACTCGTGCTTACCGCCAGTAAAGGGGCCTTCGAAACCAGCGTGGTGGAGCGCCTTAATTAGATCACGGCGTTTAATGGATGTAAATGGGGGCATTTTAGGATTCTGTTGGGATAAGCCTGATATTGGCTACTTCAGGAATCGGATGCCCTAAGCGCAGGCCAAGGATGAGCCAGTCTTCTAGAGCGCTTTGCAGTTCTTCTCGGCAGTCTTCCAGAGTTGCGGCTTGCGCCCAGACACCATCGAAGCCCGGGATTTCACCATAAAATGTGCCGTCATCAAGCAGTTCATATTTTGCTAGCCGCATAGCATTATGAATATATTCAAGCAACATAGGGATTCTCTCCACAATGATTATACTATACCTTTTATAACTTTCACCCTTCGCGAAACCGTGCGCGCTCAATTGCGTGTCATCATCAAGCGCATCCTGCGCAAACACGGTTATCCTCCCGACAAACAGGAAAAAGCCACTCAAACCGTTTTGGAGCAAGCTGCCTTGCTGACAGCAGAACTTGTATGAAATTCAAATAACCTCTGGACTCTGTCATCTCCCCCTCCAAAACCGATAACCATTAACTAACCACTGATCACTGAAAGCTGAAAGCTGACCGCTGAAAGCTAACTACTAACTACTCCTCCCTCTGTGGGCCCGGCAGGATTCGAACCTGCGACCAAACGGTTATGAGCCGTCCGCTCTGCCGCTGAGCTACGGGCCCTCTCATTTTAGAGAAGCTGACCGCTGATAGCTGATAGCTCACAGCTTCTTTATCCTGAGCGGGCGATGGGACTCGAACCCACGAATATCAGCTTGGAAGGCTGACGCCTTACCACTTGGCGACGCCCGCATATCTTTATTTTACTCAGATTGAAGCACCCTTGCAAGGTTAAATCCCCTTTTAATCCTTTTTTCAAGGGATTACCTGGCTGGCAGCACGTTTGAGCCGGTCTCTGATTGCCAGACCGATTCCTTTTTCACCCACGTCACGTACCAATATTAAATCCACACCCGCCTGATCCAATGTGCGCATGCCCTCATATAATCGCGCTGCTACCACTGCCAAGTCATTCCCTTCCCCTAAACTAAACAGCACCACTGCCAAGTCGGAAAAACGGGGGCGGTCTTCTTCTAACATCATGATGCCCACTCGCAGACGCTGTTCAGACGCCTGACGTGCCATGGCAACCATGCTCTCCAGCGCTTTCGCTGTATCAGGGTTTTTGAAGAAAATCAATTTTGCACGAGGCGCATAGTGCTTATCCAACATCCCTGGTGAAGGCAATGCCGCAGATGGTTTCGGGGAAGTCGCTGCGGAAGTCACTTCGATTTTTTCCAGTACCGCGCTGAGTTGCTCTAAGGTTATGCCCCCTGGGCGCAATATGCGCGCTGGTTGCTGGTTAATATCCAGCACAGTAGACTCTACCCCAATGGTCGTCGCCCCGCCATCCAAGATAATATCTACCTCTCCGGCCAGGTCATCATAAACATGCTGAGCAGTGGTGGGGCTGGTGTGACCAAAGCGGTTTGCAGATGGAGCAGCAATCGGCACGCGGCTTTGTTTTAACAAGGCTAATGCAACCGGATGGGCAGGAACGCGCACCGCCACGGTGTTCAATCCAGCGGTAATATCAGCGGAGATTTTTTCAGATTTGGGCAATACAAGGGTTAAAGGGCCTGGCCAAAATCTCTCAGCTAACCTCCAGGCTATTTCAGGAATCGCGGTTGCCACCAAGTCCAAATCGGCTTTGTCTGCAATATGGACAATCAACGGGTCTGCACTGGGACGTCCTTTCGCCGCGAATATGCGCTGCACAGCCCGAGAATCAAATGCGTTCGCCCCAAGCCCATAGACCGTCTCGGTTGGGAATGCCACCAGCTTGCCGCTTAGAATTGCATTAGCGGCAAGTGCGATAGTCTCCTCTGCAGGGTACAGCGGATCAACTTGAAGAATGCGGGTAGATACGCCCAAACGTTAAAACTCCATCACTGCGCCGAGTTCTTGTGGGGGGTAGATCTGCCCCGGCACCGGCGGCATGGAATTATACACCCAATCCACCTCCAATACCCCTGCTTTCACGCCGCCCACCCGCTTCAAACCCGCATACCGCCCGCGCAGCAGCACATCCTCCATCGTCAAAGACATGCCAAAGACTGCCAGCTCCGCCCCGTCTGGTATGCCCGCCAGCTCCTCTCCGTAAGCTCCGCTCGAAAAGACCAGATGGCCGCCATCCAAACACTGCAGTTGAATGACCGGAATCAAGGTCGGGAATCCATCTTCATCGACATAGGCGATGAACTTCAGGTTATCCAGCTTATTGAGCAAGTCCCGCGTCCACTCGTTGATGGCTTGTGACTCCCCCGACTTCCGTCCCAACCCGCGGGCGAACATCGTCAGCACGGCGGCAAAAATGATGCGGTTCATCGGCAGCGGCTGTTTGCCGCTCTGCCCCACCAAATCCAGATAATGCACCGTATGCACCCCGAAATAGGCATTATAGCGAAACATCGGCACGTTATTGTAATAATCGTACTCAGCGCCGTCGCGAGCTGAGTGCGTATAAACCGCTTTTCCCCGCCACAGGTTTTTATCCAGTCCCATGATCAAGAAACCACAGCGCGGGTTCATGCGCACATACTTCTTGGAAAGCCCTTCTGTAAACTGCCCAAAACACAATTGCCGCTCGCCGCAGGCCATCAGCGAGGAAAGCAGGCTGATATGCGGTTTGCCCTCCTCTGTGAGTGTGGCGAGCAGGCCGATTTTCAGCGCCGGCTGTGTCTGGGCAATGTCTTCGCTCGAAAATTGAGAAAACGGATAGTTCGTAGCCATAATCACCTCTCCAACAAAACTTCACTCACCCGTGTCGCCCCGCTGGCAACCACCAGCTCGGGGGAAATCCCGCTGGCGCGGGCAATCTCCTCGCACCGCTCCAATTCTTCTTTTGTCATTAGCGGTGTTTGGGCGTACGCCCAGTCCAGCCCCAAACGGGTATATTGATCGCGGCATAGATTATTGAACGCGCACAGCTCCCAACGCTGAATCAAACCATCCAATTCCTGCGCCAGGAAACGCCCAATAGCGGTCAGGTTTTCTGCTCTATCGGTAGTCCCCGGGATGAGTGGTGTGCGCACCCACAAAGCCCGCGGCGTGCCCTTCCTTCTCATGCGTTCAGCAATAAAAAGCAGATTCTCTTGAATGCGCCGGTTGGAAACGCCGGTAAAGCGAATATGCTCCTCTTCCTCCCACAATTTAAGGTCATACAACACCAGGTCGGTATAAGCCAACAGCCGTACCAGTGTTGCCGGGTTGGTCAACCCGCACGTATCCAGCGCAGTTGAGATGCCCTCTTCTTTCAAGCGGCGCAGCAATGCTTCTGCAAAATCCGCTTGCAGGGTTGGCTCGCCGCCCGAAAGCGTCACCCCACCCCCCGAAGACTGATAATACGCCCGGTCTTTCAGCAATTCCGCCACCAGCTCTTCCACCGACACCAACCGTCCCAACAGTTCCAGCGCTCCTGCCGGGCAGGCTTCGGCGCATTTCCCGCACCCCTCACAACGCTGGCGGTCAATGTGCAGCCCCGCCTCATCTTTCGTCAGACAACCGTTAGGACAAACGCTCAGACAGGTCTCACAGCCAATACAGCGCACCGCATACCATTGCGTCTGCGGTAGGGGTGAAATGCTCTCCGGGTTATGACACCAGGCGCAATGCAAAGGACAACCCTTGAAAAACACCGTGGTGCGGATGCCTGGCCCATCCTCGGTGGAGAGGCGTTGAAGGTGCAGGATGCGCCCTTTGGGGTTTTGGAGGGGGTTAAGATCGTTCAATATCAAGCCTACCTCGTCATGTAACAATCAATAATCTGAACGGGTTTCCCTCAGCGCAGTTGATGACTCTCGCGCGCGATGATCTCATTTTGCAGTTCCCTTCCGATGCTGGTGAAATAGGCGTTATAGCCGGTCACCCGCACCAGCAAATGGCGGTAGTTTTCAGGATGTTTTTGCGCATCGCGCAGCATATCAGCGTCAATCAAATTGATCTGCAGCGCCGTCCCTCCGTTTTCGATATAGCCGCGTAAAAAGGCTTTGAACTTCTGGCGGTGTTCCGGATCGCGCAGCAGGGAGGGGTTAAAGGTCATCGTGTGGCTTCCGCCGTTGGGCAGTAAATTCAAATATTCCTCCCAATCCCCTTTCCCATCCGGAGATTTACCGCCCAGCACCTTCCCCACCGAATTGACGTTAGCGGTTGGCCCGTTGGTGTCAGCCCCATTGGAGGGACACAAGGCGTTCGAGAGGAACTTCCCCTGCGGGCGTCCATCCGGGCTGGCCGGCAGGATAAACGAATCCGAGACCCAATAATTCCAGCTCAGCATCCCCGGTCGGAATTGGCGGTTCGTGGAACGGGTGCGGTATTTCCAGGTCTCTTCTGTCCACAGTTCCATCACTCGCCGCCCCATCTCATCGGCTTCATCGTCGTCCCGTCCATACTTCGGAGCTTTATGCAGCGCCCGCGCCTGCAAGACTTCATGCCCCACCCAGTTATCCTTCAATGCCTGGATAAGCTCTGCCATCGTGCAAATTTTCTGGTCGTAAACCAGATATTTAATCGCCAGCAAAGAATCCACCGTAGTGGCAAAAGTAACCGCCTCAATGGTCACATACCCGAGCTCTGCCCCGCCTTGCGTGATGTCCAGCCCCTTCTCGGCGCAGCCCTTAACCAGGCAGGAAAGATAGGGCGTGGGGTGAAAGCGGGCGCGCAGCGCCTCCGACTGTTCATACAAATCAACGATCCGCCGCACGATATGGCGTGTCTGAGCAGCATACGCCTCCCAAAATTGTTCCCAGCTCTCAAAGCGAGTAGGGTCGCCGCTGTCTTCTCCCCAGCGTTGTGGCTTCTCGGTCTTGCCGGTCATTGGGTCGGTGAAAGGAATCAAATCAGTGCCGCCGGTGAGCGCCAGTTCGACTGCTTTGAGCAGGTTTAAGTTCGCATCCACCGTGCCAGAGCGGTCGTTTCCCGCCATCGTATTCTCCAGACAACCCACCGGTGCATAATCGTAGACGTTATTTTCGTTGAGCCAGTTCGACTGCTTTGAGCAGGTTTAAGTTCGCATCCACCGTGCCAGAGCGGTCGTTTCCCGCCATCGTATTCTCCAGACAACCCACCGGTGCATAATCGTAGACGTTATTTTCGTTGATCAGGTAGGTGACACCCGATTTCTTCGCCTGCCTTAGCAGTCCTGCCATGGAGCGCTCGTCGAAGTTTAGTAAGAATGGCGAACCCTGGCTGGATGCAATCATCTCCACCACCCGTTCCAGCAAACGGTCGGGGGTGCCGCGGTGCAGGCGTACATTGGGTTTGGGTTCCAGGATGGGCGACATCTCATCTATTACATCTAAAAGCACATAAGTCAGGTCATTGGTCATATCCTGTCCGCCGGCGCCCATCCCTCCAATGGTAAAAAGCTGTCCATAGCCGGCGGTAATGCCCTGGTTGCCGCCGGTGCGGATCATCCCGTCATAGGCCGTGTTACAGTGGATCCAGAAACATTTCAAAATCTCCTTGCCGAATTCGACTTCCATGCCCTCTTCGACCGATTTCTTCCATAAGGGATAGAGGTATTGGTCAAGCCGCCCGAATGAAACCCCCGGCCCGGGGTAATTTTCATCTGCCATCACCAGCATGTGCGTCAGCCACAGGGATTGCACCGCCTCCCAAAAGGTCTGTGCTGGCTGCCAGGGCACCCGTGACAGGTTATCTGCCATTTGCAACAGCTCTGCCCGCCGGACAGGGTCATTCTCCGTCTGTGCCAGGCGCTGGCACTCTTTGCTATACTCAGCCGCCAGGTCGCGCGGCATAGTGGCGGCAGTCATCATCGCCCGCAGTTGGGCGCCTTTGGCTCCATTTCGTTCTGCCGGCGATAACTCCTGGTAAGCCCGCTCCAACTCCTCATAAATCCGCTTCCAGCCATAGCGGATCACCCGCCCATAATCGGGGATCAAATGCCCGGCTGTCGCTCCAGCGTTTCCATAACCATGATTGTGGAACCACAACATCGCCGCCCGTGCCCCCTTGGCGCCATAAACCAGCTTATCACGCTCTTTGGTTTCTTTTTCGGTCAAACAACACGAGGTCTGAATGTTGAAACGCGCCCCCGCCAGTAAATCACCTGGTAAAATTTCTTTCGGCAGGTAACGTACCATCACTTCTTTATTGAACCAGGCCCGCCGTTCGGGCAGACTCCATTTCCAAAAATCCGGGTGCAGCGGGACTCGGCGCGCCGTCTGCTTGAACGCTGCCCGAAACGTCTGTAGGAAGGAATACGTCTCCGGCACAATATAAAAATAGAATTCATTGTACTGAAAATCCCAGGGCGTGCCGGTTGTCCAGGAGGTGTATTCGTTGTTCCAGGCGCGCTCCACCCCGCGAAAATAATAATCGCGCAGCCATTGGATGCGCGATGAGAGATTTTGTGGGGTTTTGATGTCGTAACGCGGCTTTTCAATCGTACAGTTGGTCATACAGATTCTCCTTTCAAGTAGCGTTCTCCATGCTCCAGCATTTCAACCATAATCTGGCGCGCTGCTTCTGCACTGTGAGCTTCGATTGCCCGCACCAGCTGCACATGAAAGCGGTGCACCTCACCAACCACGGCGCTCCCGCAGTGTTGACGGAAAAATTGCCCGCTCAGGCTGGTATATACCCCCTTAAACGAATTGATGATCAACGGATAAACCAGATTACCCGAAGCAATGGCGACATTCAAATGAAACGAAAAATCCAGTTCGGTCAACAGGGGCGCGTCGTCACATGCCGCCTCCTGTTCCGCTTCCAGCAGTTTTTCGAATTCTTGGAGTTGCTCTGCCGTCCGATGCAGCGCCGCCAGACGGGCAGTTTCGCTTTCTAAGAGAAGGCGCAGCTCCAACATGCTCTGGGTGAATTCTTCCCCGAACCGTCCGTTATGAAAGGAAAGCAGGGAAGATAAAATCGCCACCGACCCCGAGCGGCGGTAATCGCACACATACACTCCTCTCCGCGGGCTAATCTCTACCAAGCCCTTTGCCGCCAAATCCACCAGCGCTTCATGCAGCACCGGACGGCTGACCCCCAGGCGGGCGGCAAATTCCCGTTCCGAAGGCAGACGTTCACCGATCTGCAGTTCCCCCGAAAGGATCAATTGCTCCAGGCGCGCAATACAGGCTTCTTTCAACGAGGGGACTTTCAGCGGTTCGAGAGGGGTATTCATCCGTTTTCACCAATCTGGTAAAACCACCAGCCATATTGAGTATATCGAAAAAATCATTTCGAGTCAAGTATTTCACCCAAAAAACTTGATTTTATCTCCCCTTTTATGTCATAATATGATTGACACAGTAAGGAGGCAGAAATGAAAAGTAATCGAAAGTTAATTGTTTTGATGCTCCTCGCCACCCTTCTCCTCTCATCCGTTGCTCCTTATTCTTTCGGTAAAGTGCGTTTGACGGTACGGAATAATACCGACGCAAAAGTATGGATCAAACTGGAAGCAAAGAATGCTTTTTATTATTTGCGGGTTGAACCAGGAACCGAAACCTATACGATTAAACCAACCCTCTATAAAGCCACTTTTTGGGGTTGTGGTGAGAAAAAAATCATCCGCAAACTGGATATTCACACCCAATTCCGCATTGTGTTCCCAGTCTGCAATGCTGTCGAAAAACCAACCGAAAAGAACGTGCTGCGGATAATATTTAGTAAATAAATTTGTACGGGTACAAGGTCACCTTAAAGGGTGATTTCAATTGTGTGAACACCCAAAATTTCATCATCTTTGGTTCGCCGGGGTTACGCGGCATCCGATTACACTCCGTGAACACGATTCGCTGTACCCCCGAAGCGATCAATTTTGATTTCATCACCATCCCTTTGCATTTCGGAAATCCGTAAACTGGATCCCACGTCTCCATATAGTGAACGAACATGCCATAGGTTGTGGCGTTGATTTCGAATGTTTTTTCGGTTGGCTCAGCGCGGCTTCCCTTTTCGACGGTGAGAAAATAAACGTTATCGCTGTCGAAGGGATCGATCAATTGAATCCCTAGTTTGACCCCCGATTTATTGATGATGGTCAATTCCGACATATTATTCGGACGCTTCGGATAAAATGCGGTTAGCATGGTGATGCTAATCAGGCTGATCAAGGTGAAGAAAGTGAACTTTTTTGTCATCGTTAATCTCCGTGTTTATAAATGAGATGAATTTTCTGTGCTTGGTTATCCATTTTCAATGAGTGGTTAAATATTTTCTCCGTAGAGCAGGTTAATCGTCCATTCCAAGTGCGGTTCAAGAAACCGGCACTATTTCTATCTTTGGAAATGGCTGCAGTTGGAAGCGAGCAACTCGGCTAATCCCGAGCCATTCCAACCATGCCTGATGATAGGCTGCGATGAAATCAAGGTGCTTCTCTGCATAGAGGTAACTGGCCCGAAAGAGGATATCCATATCGCGGACAACTAACCCGGGCGTGTTGAGGATGGCTAAAATCTTCCGCTGAATATCCGCACGGCTGAGATGATAGGCATACTCCAGTGTCCAGACTAGCTCCACAATCACGAGGCTGTTGGTGATCAATTGAATTTCGCCGTTGCGCGCTTGCACCATCAGACTATCCATCTGATCACCCAAGTCAGGAATATCATTGGTGAGGTAATGCAGAAAAAAGGTGCTATCGATGAAGCAGTTTTCACTCGACATTTTCCACAACCTTTTGAGAACGAACGAGCAACACTTCGCGGCGTAGTGCATCGTAATCTTGAGCTGTAGTAATCGCGATACTTCCCTTCAAGTCTGACAGGGTTTCAGGCAAGCGGCGCAAGATCACTTGTTCCGCTTCGGGTATCAGCAAAATGCGGTCGCCTTCTCGCAATCCCAATTGCCGGCGGATGTAGCGTGGTAAAACGAACTGACCTCGCCTTCCTATTTTTGCCGTAATCATCTTTCATTCCTCCTTTCCAATATCTGACTGTCATTTTATATTATATCATACTTTTTAATTTATGTCAGCTATTTTATAATTTTTCTGACATATCCTATTTCTCCATTAATTGGTCAACATTTTGTACATATTTTATCACTTTATCTTGACAATTAATAACCAAATCTTCTCGCGAAGCAAGCCTATTTATCCTCCCCCTGATTTATAATGTAGCTATGCCGACATTAAATGCATTGCAGAACGAGCTTGTTCAACTCCCCCTCCACACAACCGTATTTCTCGAAGGGTTGCCTGGCAGCGGAAAGACCACCGCTGCGGTTGAACGGCTGCGGACACTCATTGCGCAAGGCATCCCTGCCCAACAAATTTTGGTCCTCGTCCCACAGCGGACATTGGCTGAACCGTATCGCGCGGCAACCCTTGACCCGGATTTACCCGCCGGCGGAGCGGTGAACATCCTCACCATCGGCGGTGTTGCCCGCCGATTAGTCGAGCTTTTCTGGCCCGAGATCGCCGAACCCGCTGGGTTTGTCCACCCTGAGCTCTCACCCACCTTTCTTACTCTGGAAACCGCTCAGTATTTTATGGCAAAACTTGTTCGGCCGCTTTTAGAAAAAGGATATTTTGCCTCACTCAGCCTCGATCCCAATCGCCTTTACAGCCAGATTCTGGATAACTTAAATAAGGCAGCCATCATTGGCATCCCCCATACCGAAATCGGCGAACGGCTGAAATCGGCCTGGAATGGCAGCCCGGGTCAATTGCGTGTCTACGATGATGTGCAAGAGAGCGCCAATCTCTTCCGTCAATTCTGTTACGAGCATAACCTGCTTGATTTTTCTTTACAAATTGACCTTTTCCGGACCTATTTAATGACCAATCCCATTGTGCGCGCTATCCTGAAGGATCAATATCGCCATCTCATTGTGGATAATATCGAAGAAGACGTGCCCATCACCCACGATTTCATTCGTCTTTGGCTGCCCGATTTAGACTCGGCGCTTTTAATTTACGATCTTGACGGGGGATATCGAACCTTCCTGGGCGCCGATCCAGTTTCTGCACTTACGCTCAAGGAGCAATGTTCCCATCAATTTCAATTTCTGGAATCATTCGTCCAAGACGAATCGATGCACAGTTTAATCGAGGTTGTGCACGCTTCCCTGAATGAAATTCCTATCCCAACACCCGTCCCACAATTACACACCCGACTGCAAGCCATCACTGAGCGTTTCTACCCGCAAATGCTCGACCTTGTCACCCAATGTATTCACACTTTGATCCACCAAGAGGGTATCCCACCGCAGGAGATTGTCGTCCTGACGCCGTATCTCAGCGATTCCCTCCGCTTTTCGCTCACCAATCGTTTAGAAGACGCCGCCATCCCAGTCCGTTCCCACCGCCCTTCGCGTGCATTGCGGGAGGAACCGATCATCCGGGCAATGCTATCCCTAGCCTGTATCGCACATCCCCACTGGCTTGACAAAGCCCCCATCACCAAACCAGATCTCGCATCCACTTTTTTCCTCATTTTTGATGAGCTTGATTTGGTTCGGGCTCAACTGCTTGCCAACAGCGTCTTTTTGCAACAAAATAAAACCCTCAAACTGATGCCGTTTGAGAAAGTCTCTCCGCAGCTTCAAGAGCGGATTACCTATCGTATCGGAGAGAAATACGAACAATTACGGGGCTGGATAACCGACTACACCAATCAAGCCCCTATGGAATTAGAACTCTTTTTTATCCGTTTATTCGACGAAATCCTCACCTTGCCTGGTTTTCGGTTTTATCAAAACGAAAGGGCGGGTGAATTAGTTGCCAATCTGATCGAATCGGTGCAAAAATTCCGCTGGTCAATGCCCCCTAGCCTTCACCTCAGCGCCGATGAACGCGGTTTGGAATACATCCAGATGGTACGGGAGGGCGTTATTGCTGCCCAGTATTTACGCAGCTGGCAATGGGAAGAACAGGAAGCGGTTTTATTAGCCCCCGCTTACACGTTCCTGATGGCAAACCGAGCAGTGGATGTCCAAATCTGGCTAGATATCGGCAGCAGCGGCTGGTACGAACGGCTCTTTCAACCGCTTACCCATCCTTACGTGCTGAGTCGAAACTGGCAGAGCGGAAAGGTTTGGACGGCCGAGAATGAGCAAGAGGTATCGCAACAAAATTTATCCCGCATTGCATTAGGTTTGTTACGGCGCTGTCGCCGAATGGTGTGGATTGGTTTTAGTGAATTGGGCGAAAGTGGTTTTGAACAGCGTGGGCTCTTATTACGGGCGTTACAAAGAACCCTTGAAACCATCAATCAGGAGCAGACCAATGGCTGAGTTCCAACTACGCCCAGCCCAACAGCAAATTATCCGCTTTCGCCAAGGAAAGATGGGCATCCTTGCCGTGCCAGGCAGCGGCAAAACCTGGACGCTTTCTTACCTGGCGGCTGAGCTGCTCGCCCAAAAAGTCCTCCAACGCAACCAGGAAATTCTCATCGTCACTTTGGTCAACTCGGCAGTGGATGTATTCACCCAACGTATCCGTGCTTTTTTGGCAGCTCGCGGTTTGATGCCGTTAGACTTTCGCGTGCGCACTTTACATGGTTTGGCAAACGACATCGTTCACGAACGTCCAGAATTGGTTGGGCTGGATGAGAAATTCCAAATTATTGACGAGCGCGAAAGTGATCGCATCTGCCGTGCGGTGGTTGATTCCTGGTTAAAACAAAACTATGCAGAAATCGAAGCCTTCCTGGATGAGGAGAAATCGCCCGAACAAAATCATCGATTTCAAGAGCAATTTCCCGAGTTTATTCAGGAGATCGCCGCCAGTTTTATCAGCTTGGCAAAAGACCGTCGCATCACTCCAGAAGATTTGCGCCATAAGCTGGACCAATTGCCCTTTCGACTTCCATTATTAGAAATGGGTTGGGCAATGTATCATGATTACCAACGCGCTCTGCATTATCGTGGTGCAGTGGACTTTTCCGATCTAATCCGCCTCGCGTATGATGCGCTGGAGTGGGATGCGGCTTTGCTGGAACGCCTGCAATATCGCTGGCCCTACATTTTAGAAGACGAAGCCCAGGATAGCAACTGGATGCAAGAGCAAATTCTGCGCAAGTTAGTCGGTGATCATGGCAATTGGGTGCGCGTGGGTGATCCAAACCAGGCAATCTATGAGACATTTACCACCGCTGATCCGCGCTATTTGCATCAATTTGTCAAGGAAAAGGATGTCATCCGCCGCGAACTACCCAATTCAGGACGGTCAACAAAGAGCATTATGGATTTAGCCAACGAATTAATTCGTTGGACAATGCAGGAACATCCCATTCAGGAAGTGCGGGATGCTTTACAAGCGCCGCCTTTCATCACACCCTTACCTCCAACTGATCCACAAAGCAATCCGCCCGATGACCCCACAAAGGTGTTTCTCTATAAACCAAAACTAACCCCCGATCAGGAAACGCAAAAAGTGGTTCAGTCCATAAAAAATTGGCTGAAAGACCATCCCGATTGGACTGTTGCGGTTTTAGTGCCGCGTGCAGAGCGCGGCAAGGAGGTGGTCGAACTATTGAAAAAAGAAGGGATTCCCTTCGAAGATTCTCTGCTCAAAACAACCGCAAGCACTCGCCAAACTGCACGCATGTTAGGTGATATCCTCGCTTTTTTAGGAGATCCAACTTCTTCGAAAAAATTAGCCAAAGTATATCAAACCTGGCGCTTTGCTGAAAGCACGGATCAAGACCTAGATCAACAAGCCGAAGAGGAGCAAAAACAACAAATCGAAGCCGATAGCGCACTGATCCTGCAATGCCGCAATTTGGAAGAATATTTATACCCCTCTTCCGATAAAGATTGGCTTGCTTCGATTTTCTCTCCCCCTCATCCGCTCACTGAGGAACGAGATAAACCAACGCTCCAGCTTTCGCCTTATCAGCGGCTCCATCGTTTTCGGCAACTGGTGCGACGTTGGCAAGAAACCATCCTGATTCCCATCGATCAGCTCATCTTGACCCTGGCGCAAGACTTATTCCACCAGCCATCCGACCTCGCCCTTGCACATAAATTAGCCTTGATTTTACGACAAGCTCAAGACGCACATCCAGCCTGGCATTTAACCGAGCTTGCGCAGGAATTGTCGGTCATCTCCAATAACCAGCGCCGCTTCATCGGGTTCAGCAAAAACGATAGCGGGTTCAATCCCGAAGACTATAAAGGAATCGTGGTGGTTTCGACCATGCATAAAGCGAAGGGATTGGAATGGGATCGGGTATACTTGTTATCGGTCAACAACTATGACTTTCCTTCTGGCGCTCCGTATGATCAATATCAGCCAGAAAAATGGTTTATCCGCCAACAATTGAACTTACAAGCGGAGACTATTGCACAATTGGAATGGTTGCTTGAACCAAATTTACAAAGCTTTCCTCGCGAGGGTGAACCAACCCAAAACGCACGTCTTGATTATGTGCGCGAAAGGATCCGTTTGCTATATGTAGGCATCACCCGTGCAAAAAAAGAATTAGTGATCACCTGGAACAGCGGGCGAAAAAACCAACAACCCGCCTTAGCATTAATGGCACTCTGGAATTATTGGGATAAACAACATGGTCAACCTGGCTCCTGATTTCACCTTTAGCCAATCCAACCTCCAAGATTACCTTGAATGCCCCCGCCGCTTTTACCTGCGCCATGTCCGTCGTCTGCTTTGGCCCAACCGAGAGATGAGCAGTGAATCGGAAAACGAGAAGCGCATTCAACTGGGGCAAACCTTCCACCGATTGGCACAACAAAAAGCGCTTGGTATTGCGGACGAAAAATTACAGCGCTTCGTCGCTACCCAACCGCTTGAAATCCAAACCTGGTGGGAAAATTTCCAAGCCTGGTGGGAAAATTCCCTCCCCGAAGGATTGAATGGGGTACGTTTAGCCGAGACCATCCTAACCAGCGGACTGGCTGGATCAAGGCTGGTTGCCAAATACGACCTCCTGGTCATCCATCCCAGCGGTGATGTCACAATTTATGATTGGAAGACCGTTGCCCATCCAATCAAAGCAGAATACCTGACCAAGCACGTCCAATCACGGGTGTATCCTTTCGTCCTCATGCAAGCATACGCGACCGTGTTGCAAGGGAGAAAAATAACCCCCGAGAACATCACTATGGTGTATTGGTTCACTGCCGACCCAGACCAACCGCAACGGTTGCCCTATCACACCCGTCAATACCAAGCCGACGAAGATTACCTTACCCATTTGATAAAGGAAATTTTGGGCAATGAGAAAGCGGATTTCACCCTGACGTCAAACGAAAAATATTGTACCCATTGTGTTTATCGCACCTATTGTGATCGAAGAGTATCCGATGAAGGGGAAGAAACCGTCATTTCGGATAGCGACAACCCGCCGTTGCTTTTTCCAGAAGATTGGGAACAAGTGAGCGAAATCGCTTATTAGGTAAGTGGAATAAATTCTCAATGGCAAAATGGCTCCCTCCTCCTTCCTTGATCATTCCTCCTGAACTAAAAGGAATCCCAACCCATCCTTTTGTGTTGCAAGCGCTGGTTCAACGCGGCATCATCACCGCTCAACGCGCACAAGCGTATCTTGATCCCGCCTATTATCCCGCTACCGCTCCGACTGAATTAGCTGGTATGGAACAAGCAGTGGAACGCATCGAGGATGCCATACAAAAAGGCGAAACGATTGGGGTATGGGGTGATTTCGATGTGGACGGACAGACTTCTACCACGGTTCTGGTAGAAGGATTGCAATTACTTGGCGCAAAAGTGCTCTATCACATCCCCGTCCGCGAGACCGAATCCCATGGCGTTAACATACCCGAATTGGAAAAATTGGTCCAGCGCGGGGCACAATTGATCATCACCTGCGATACCGGGATCAGCGCACATGCTGCAGCAGATTGGGCGCGTGAGCATCAGGTGGATTTCCTGGTGACCGATCATCATGACCCTCCATCCGAGTTACCGCCAGCAACCGTGCTGATAAATCCAAAATTCCTACCGAATGGCCATCCCCTTTCCACCTTGCCCGGTGTGGGAGTGGCATACAAACTCGTCGAAGCCCTTTATCAACGAGCTGGATTAACCGATCAATTATCCGCACTGCATGACCTGGTCGCATTGGGCATTATTGCCGACATCGCTGAATTATCCGGTGATGCACGGTTTCTCGCCCAGCGCGGCATCGAGATGCTGCGCCGAACTGAACGTTTGGGTTTACAGACATTGCTCCATAACGCCGAAATCAACCCCCACATGTTGACCGAAGAACATATTTCTTTTGGTATTGCCCCGCGCCTCAATGCAGTTGGACGGTTGGGTGACGCCAACCCCATGGTCGAGTTTCTCACCACCCAAGATGAAGAACGCACCCGCGAACTTGCCTTCCAAATCGAAGGCTATAACGAACAGCGTAAGCGCCTAACCGAAGACATTTTCCAAGGCGCGCTCTTTCAATTGAAAAATAATCGCAGCTTACTGGATGACGCGGCGCTTGTTTTGTACCATCCGAATTGGCACCCTGGGGTGCTCGGGATCGTTGCCAGCCGATTGGTGGAGCGCTTTGGAAAACCGACCATATTGCTGAGCGGTACGAAAGAACAAGGTGCGCGTGGCTCTGCGCGTTCCATAGAGGGTATCCACATCACCCGCGCCATTGCCGCACAGGCAGAGATGTTAACCAGCTTTGGGGGACATCCCATGGCAGCCGGCTTAGCCATTGCCCCAGCCCCAGACCTCGAAGAGAGAATCGCCCGTTTTCGAAAAGCGCTCAGCTACACAATCCAGAGCCAGGATAATGCACTGCCTTTGGAAACCACTTACCAGATTAGCGCTTATTTACCATTAGGCCAGGTAGATTGGGAGCTTGCTATCGCTTTGGAAAGTCTGGCTCCCTTTGGCAACGGCAACCCCTCTCCTATATTTGCCGCCCAAAACTTACGTTTGCTCCAGGCCGCGCCGGTTGGCAGCTTAGGCGAACACCTCATCATGACTGTCGAAGATGAACACGGTCAGTCTTTCCGCCTTATCTGGTGGCAGGGTGCGGGTTGGGAACTTCCGCAGGGAGTATTCGATCTGGCATACCGTGCCCGCGCTTCCAGCTATAATGGCAACGCAAACATTCAACTGGAATGGGTCGACTATCACCAGCAGCCTGAGTCAACCTTACCACTCACCCAAAGAAAGACATTGCGCGTGGTGGATTACCGTGCCAGCGCTGATCCCCAAAGCAAGCTGGAGGAAATCCGCAACTCAGAAAGAGACCTCTTGATTTGGGCAGAGGCAAACGACCATCAGACCGTCCATGGCCACGACCGCAATGAGCTCAAACCAGCCGAAGCTCTTGCCATCTGGAGCATTCCGCCTGGAGTGCATGAATTAGCAGCAGCCATCGAATTGGTCTCACCGCGCACGCTGTACCTGTTTGCCAATGACCCCCAAACCGATGATGCGCAACGTTTTATCCAGCGTCTGCAAGGTTTAGTCAAACATGTGATTCAGAATAGGGGAGGGCAAACCGAATGGGGCTGGTTGACCGCAGCCACTGCCCAGAGGTACATTTGCGTCAAATTGGGTTTGGAATGGCTAGCTGCCAATGGCTGGATCAGCTACCATGAACAGGATGAACAAAACCTGGTCATTGCCAAAGGGAACGGAGTGAAACAACCCCAAAGCGATGTGATCTATCAGCAGCTTTGCCGCCAATTATCCGAAAGCGCTGCCTATCGCACCTTTTATCGGGAAAGCGCCTTGGAAGCGCTGAGAGCACAGATGGAGTTAAAATAATGTTTCAAATTTCTATCTCTTTAATCAGTGTCGCGTCTTCTATAACCAGATCATCATCTACTACCTCAAGATAAAGCTCTATAGCTTCTCGAATATTCTGAAGGGCTTTTCCCGCTCAGTTTACCTCAACCTCTCCCGACTGCCCGTAACTTCTCCACTGCTTGGGCAATGGCATCTGCTCCCCCTACATTGCCAGGGAACACCACGTATGTAATCCCTGGCCAGCGGCTGTCTTCTCCTGTCCGCCACACCGGAACCCCGGGTAAAATCTGCCCCAACACTCGCGCCCGTGAAACGTTCATCCCCAATGTCGCCACGTCCGAAGAAGTAATCCCGCCTTTTGCAATTACCCATGCCGGACGTACTTCCAGCCGCCGTGGGATTTCTACGAGTGCGCTGGATATCTTCCGCCCGATCCCCAACGATTCTGCTTCGTCCTTGCCGGTGATCAGCTCGCGGCTGGTATACACCAACGCCTCTTTTCCCTGCCGCAGAGATTCCGACACTTTCCGTACCGCTTCCTCGATCTCACCTTGGCGCATGGATGGCTTTAATAACTTTGGCGCTGAGATTTCAACACTAACCACATTCTCCAGCGCTGCCACCTGTGCAATCTGCTCGCTGCTACGGCGGATATACGAGCCGGCAATGATTAAACCGCCCGTCTCGTTCTTTTTCACTCCTAACTCCTGCGATGTAAGCACAGGATAACTGCGCATTCCGCCCCGCACACGCACAAACGAGGCTGCCGTGCGGTAGATAAATCGTTTGCCGTTTGCTTCAGCCTGCAACAGCCCGGCAACAAACACTTCCATATCACGGTAAGAAGCTGCGTTTACCACACAAATACGCTCATGCGCTAGTTTCATCAACAGTTCCGTCACCATAGCTGGTCCACCCTTGCGGAGCATTTCTAAGCCAATAGAAACCACTTCCTCGGCGCTAACCCGCCCCTGATACTTCTCGCTCACCCACTTCCGCAAATCAGAATGATGATACCCAAAAGAAGCATCCTTTGCATACTCCGTTTCGCTGGCTGGCGTCAGCCAATCGCCATCTGCCACATAGTGAACGTCCCCAATCGTAAAGCGCCCTCCTTCGGCAAAGAACGGTATGATCAAAATTCCATCTACTTCCACCTCTAACGCCCCGATTAGCGCCTCTACTTCGCCGGGAAAATGCCCCCGCAAGGTCGAATCACTACGGCTGACAACGGTAAAAGCCCGACCCGTTTGAAGAGACGCTTGCTTCAAGTTTAGGGCAATTTCGCGGTTGATATCCTGCGCCTTCGGCAAGGGATACGATCGCGAATTGGTCAGGATATAGACAATCGCATCCGGCTCTTTTAGAACGCTTGTCAGGTTTTGAACATCCCAGCGCGTCAAAACGGTCACATCGCGCACTGTCTGTGTGCCGGTGGGGTCATCATCCAGCACGACGATTTTTACCCCTTGCTCGCTAACCTTTTGTTGAATGAAAGGCATTAAATCCTGCGGCCATTCCGGCGGCAGGCTGTCAAAAAATTTTTGTTTTTCAATCATATAAAACTACGTTCCTCCAAAGTCAACCATTTTAACGAATCTTCACTGGACATGGAAGGTTTATACTCTAATCCGATAAAACCAATATAACCCAATTGCTCCAAAACCGTAAACACAGCAGGGAAATTGATTTCACCGGTGCCCGGTTCATGACGACCAGGAACATCGGCAAGCTGGATATGGCGGATGAGAGGAAAATGATGGGTTATCGTCTCAATCAGATTCCCCTCTGTCCTTTGGGCATGGTAAAGATCATATTGTAGACCAACATTAGGATGGCTTACTCGATGGATAATTTCAACAGCTTGCTCCGTGTGAGTTAAAGCATAATTGGGAAAGTCATAGGGGTTAAGTGGCTCAATTAATAACTGAACTCCCACTTGGGCTGCTATCGGTGCTGCCCAAGCAAGATTCTCAATCGCACAATTATATTGCTTCTCCAAAGTTACGCCGTCGACTTGTCTGCCAAACATCATGTTGAGACGAGTACAGCCTAACTGCTGTGCCGCTTCGAGCGCATCTAAAAAGCTTTTGCAAAAATAATCTCGACGATATGGATTACTTAATGTCCCCCACTCTTTTTGCTGAATATCTCCAGGTGGCAAGTTAAACAATGCCACGTATAATTTATGCTCTAACAGTTGCTGGTGTATTTTATCAACACCAACTTCATAAGGAAATAAAAATTCTACTGCTCTAAATCCATATTCCGCAGCTTTCGCAAATCGCTCCAGAAATTCAACTTCGGTGAATAACATATTTAAATTGACCGAAAAGCGTAGTTTTGTTACTCCACCTCCAATTGCTTGCATTATTTGAACCACATCGCCATCCTTGAGCAAACGGTTGTGATCGCGTTCAAGCTGACCATTCACCGAACTGATTACATGAGTTTCGATCTGAAGCTGCGCGAGTAAGTCTCCCAACGTTGCCGCATCTGGCAGGGTCAATGTCAACCTGCCATTGCTCTTTGCTAGCTTCTCTCGAAACATGCCAAAAAGGACGACCGTTACCTGCATTCTGCCTTGCTCACATTTTTGCAATGAACTGAGCCAGATGCTCCACTGCCAGGCGCGGGCTGGAGAGGATCGGTATGCTGCGCATCTCTTGCGGTAACG
>Ga0078972_1002932_pt1 | contig 53618 bp, 24 predicted proteins | sample YelNatPaOPGAMG01_FD_67568 | JGI IMG/M metagenome (GOLD analysis project Ga0078972, IMG submission 67568) | Hot spring thermophilic microbial communities from Obsidian Pool, Yellowstone National Park, USA - OP-RAMG-01 (SPADES assembly) (version 2) | ecosystem: Environmental > Aquatic > Thermal... | reverse complement strand
AGGTAGGCATAGGTTTCAAAAAGGGCATGCACAGGGATATGAGGTCGCTTTCGATTTTCGATGTAAGCATCTTTCCATTTCCTCCATGTACTCGATAAATCTTACACAAACTCCGCCGACGTTCCTCTGCCGAGCTGCTCGAATGCTTCGTAGTTGATCGCAGAGACCAACCGGCGCTCTCTGTGGAAGCCATGCACGACATACTTCTCTTTCATGATGAAATGGGCTTTGCTGTTACGCATGGGGATCACGTCGAATAGAAGCTTGCAGAGGCGAGCACGATTGGATTCGGAGAATGGGTCTTTTGCAGACTGCCCTGTTCAGTACATTCTTGTGGCGCAAGATTTAAGTCTTGGTTGCATCACGTCTCAACCATCATACAGGCATGACGTCGATCGGTCCGAGTCAGAGAGCAGCACGATGAGCCTGGACGATCTAAGGTTGCATTCGCGCTCTTGCTGCTGCATCTCTTCCGAACTGGCTGGCAACTCGAGCTCGGTCGCTGCCAGCTCGTCGGTTGTCTTCATGGATATCAATTAGGAACCCGTTGGATCTGTTCCCAGTTTTCTGGACCAGTGAGGTTAGGGCACCAGGTTCCAGTTCGCGATTCATGAAGCAGTCGAGACTGATCTGCACGAGATGTTTAAGACTTATTTGGTACTTATCGGGTGCCGCGCTCCCGCGTTCATTCGAATCAGCGAAACGGAGCACCGATGCACCAAGATACCACCGGGAACCTGCACCCATATGTCTGTTCCTAGAACCAGGCCGTGCTGCATCTTCTGTCCCGAATATCCGTTTTCTCTGGGTGCGAATATTTGATCGAAACATTCCCGAGGGATGTGAATAGCTGGCAGCCCTGCGTCCCGAATGCTTACGACCATTTTTGCCCGACGAGAAGCGTGCAGCCGGCAGCAGCTCAACGAGACATCCACAAGTACGATTCCATGCGATCGTTCATGGCGCTCGACATCCTCGGTTATCATCGAAGCGAGCGGCTCGTCAATTGATCAGTACGCATCAAAATAGCGTTTGACACCAAAGGAGACGCCGCCGGCAATTATGACCTAGGAAGCATATGGTGGTACGGGTCGCAGCTCAACACCAATATCCGTTGTGTCATCTTGGAACGTTTTAGAGGAGTCCGAAAAGACGTTGTGCAAGAGCCGGAGAAAAGAATCTGGTGATTTCACGTATCGAAGTGTCCTTCGACATAGGATACGACGTTGAATGATCCTGTCGATCCAGCAGTTGCAGGTGAATGCTTCATGGTGTCGCCGCCAGCGCAAATGTTGTCGACATGCCCGCTGCCCTCTTGTCTACGAACTGCAGTCTGGCCCTTCTTTGATGATCCATGTACAAGTCTAGCATTTGTCCCAAATGAAATCACATCGAATGAGACGGTGATTCATCCGTCCCGTTCAAAGCGCTCGCGTATCAGTCCTCGGTCGATGGTGCACTGTTCATGATGCAGCGGTTTCGAGTAGTGGCGTGCCCTCTTCTTCTTTGCCTCGTATCTCTTCATCACCTTTCGTATCAACAGTACGTGAACTTGATATTCTGTGCCTTTATTGGCAGTGTTTCGTCGCGATCATGTAGAAACCGGATACTCCATGATTGTGACAATCGTCTAGCTATATTCTCAAGAGTTCTCTCGGGGATACACGACATTCGGAATACGGACAACGGTATATACGGTTCGTCCAGGTGCTCGGCGTCGAGCAATGGACTTGTACATCCAAGACGATTTCTAGCAAGCTAATTGTGATAGTAGAAGACTGCTCGCGACTTTTCACCAATTTACAGGGTATATTCCCCTTTATTGGATACCTACGAGAGGAACAAATAGTTACACGTTTCGCGTACTGGTACAGAAATTCCAGAACTCAATGCTCCGCGTACCATACGATCCCGAGCAGAGCCCGACAGGTATCAAGAAGCTCAGACTCGACGTGCTTCAAAGCGTGCGCCTTTCAAGAGGCTGCTGAGCATGACATCGAGGCGTCTGAGCACCACAATGCGCGCTGGTCGCCAAGCAAAAGCGCTGCGCTTCAGCGACGCAGCACCTATGTTGCGTCGTTGCAAGCCAGCTACCCGCTGAGGCATTGCTTCGACATGCAAAGATTTCGATCGATCTGTACAACTGAGAAAACACGCAATCCATCGACGCGTGTCTTTTGGATGTGCTCGAAAACGTGCTCGTTCTTTTGCGAGTCGCAAATGAGTGCATCGATGCTCCAGCGCAGATTAGCACCCATAACCGATAGTCATCCACTTGATCTAGTCGGATCGCGTGCACCTAACGGATACGCCATTTGAAGCATGCGCTGTGCGCGCTCTTCCATGCCGGCAGTTGCTGCGCGCTTTTATAGTAGGGCGGCTCGCGTGCACGGACACGGGGGCACTTGCGCGACACTCGGTACGCCTGGAAGCAACCCCTCTAGTGTCAACGTATATCCCTGTGCGGAGTGTGCTTTCGCCGTGGCGCTTCTGGCGGGGCAAGCGCAGCGAATTCACGAGCTCGGGTCGTGTACAGGCGCCGCCTCGCGCACTTCAAACGAAGCTTCGTGTTTGAACTTGTATGCATGTGCTGTCTCCGCGACGGAGACGATACTGCAACGCAGCAATCTGGCTTCACGAGGAGTTTCTTCGTGGCATCCATCGGAGTACTGAGTGGGCTTTGCGCTTCACTCGATGCACAGGGCATCAGTTCGCGTGCACACGCCCCTCAGCCTTCACATTCGAGCGTGCGTTTCATCAACGACACGCGTTCAAGAAGTACCAATGCCCGTGTGCTGTGTAGATTTTCGCAAGGTTCAAACACGGAAATTCCGTGACGATTTCGACACTATTGTCCACATGGCAAGCATACTGGCACTCTGCATGCTTCTAAAGAATTGAATCTTGATCATTTTGCAGCTGTAGCTGCCGTTGCTGCTTCAGGCGACGAGCTTCCTGTCGAGCCTGGCGACGTAGTTGTTCAGATCGCATTCCCGGGCGCCGGCTCTTTCTCGAAACGCTGGTTCCCGAGGAAAGCGCCAGCTCATTGCTGTTTGCCACCAGCGGGCTAGCATCCCTGCTAGTCGACTGCGCGCTCCCCATAAACGCTAACCCAAACAAATCCCGGAGGAACGGGTTGCCCTCAAGCTGGACAGTCAGTGCTCGCCCACATGCTCGACGCAGAGCATCTAACTGCCGTCGTTGCGCCCAAGTCCTGGCTTGCAGACGTTCCTGCGCTCGTCCGCGGCGAAGCGAAAGCGTCTCTATTCCAGAACGTTGCGTTGCAGCGCGTTCAACCAGACGCAGCAGTGAGCGGTTGCGCTTCCCAAGCCGATAGCGCTGGGCACCAACCGTGAATGCGACGCGTTCCAGAGCCCTGTCAAGCTTGTCGATACCCGCGGAAGTTATCGTCGACGACGACGACGACGAAGAAGAAGAAGAAGATGATGATGATGATGACGAAGAACAAGGTGGTGAATCCCGGCATTCCGAAGATGCTGACGATTCGCCCGCCTGGAAAGAGCCCTCGGCTGCATCGACATGGAGACGCGCTTCTCGATCTGCCTCAGCGAATGCAGCCACAGCATCAACATCATCGTCTGTGTGATCGTTGTCCATATGATGAGCAGGTATATTGGATCCAAATACCCCGGAATCGGTTCCTTGAGAGTGCTCCAACAACAACGCTATGGCTTCTGTTGCCGCTAAACAGGTCTCCTTCGGTGTGGATGTGCTTTTCCAGTCACCTTGGACGGCGTGCAACTCGAGCCACTGGCGTAACGGACGCGCTTTTAACTGGGTCCGTATCACCTCCGATGGACAGGCACTCGCTAACAGTGACCATCCCCGAATAGCGGCCGCTACAACCTGGTCGAACGCGCTCGACTCGCCAAGACGCTGTTTCGTTTCACCAGTTGACAGGTCGCTCGGCGACGTATCCTGCCCGAACCAGCTTTCTAAACGCTGCATCAGCGCTACCAATGCAACTGAATCAGATGAAGCCAAAAAACGCAACAGACTCACCGTCTCTATGACACAGACTTGCCACTGAACCCACTCGGGGTCCGGTCGAGGCGCACTGCGTTCACTCGCTTCGAGCAAGACCTGCTCGAAACGTGTTCGCTGCAGGAGCGCCTCAACTGTTTCAGTGTCAGTGGTGCTTGCCACAAGCGTCAATACGCTTGTACCAATGAGTCGACAGACTTCGCGTTTCTCCCAGAGCGACCCTCGTCGCAGCGGGCCTCGCAAGGCCTGCTCCACGAGCTGCTCACAGCGTGTCTCCGACCAGAGGTCGGTACGGAGTCCCAGGTCCGTCAGCTGCCGTGCCCTATGGAGCGCTGCTTCTCGTAGCCAGCGCCGTTTGTCCGTTAGACTGTCAATGCACTCGTCTAGGGCTTCAGACTCGCTCGTCAGCACGCAGCCTCGGTCGAGGATGCTTACCAGCATGTTTTCAGAGGTGCCAGTGCCCCTGAGAGACGACGCCGAGGCGTTGCTCGAATAGGAGGCGTTCCAGGAGTCACTTGAGCAGTCCAGTGGTGTTTCCTCGCCATTCGTGTCGTTTGGAGGCGTCATGGTCTCTGTTTTGTCCGAATGCCGTCGACGTCGTTGGTCGGTCTCCTTTCGGTTCCGGGCTTGCCGCCGTGGAGCCATCGCTCTCCTCTCACTGCAGTACCCTAGAGTCGCTCGCGCACTGTACAGAATACTTAACTCTTTGGTGGCTACTTCTCCAGGTCAGAACAAGAATAAAACACCTAGGAAACAGTTGAAAGCGAAGTTCGGTTACGGAGTGCGGCACAAGTCTGGACGAAGAACCTTCGTCCGAATGGTGGCGTTCCAAGCAGGAGCTTCGTTCATCGATGTATTGTTGTCAAGTGAACGTCTTGGTTTACGTACGAGAAGTATCTTATAGTGTAGTTTTGAGAAATTGAGGTGCTTGTCTGTAATTCGAGGGGCACTGAACGATCACAAGTTCACATACGCGACGGACGAGTGCGGTCAGGTACTGGAAACGAGTGCTTTTAGCGGGTAACGACGAGGGAGCAAGTTCCCGAACCTGCTGCGACGCGTGCTGGTGTCCTTAATGCGCTCCCTAGACAAGGAACTATAGGAGGTCATGGGAAGACTTGCGATCCAAGTGGTACGAGCGTCAAGCGCTTACTTACAGCCTCGTCACTTTTCTGCTACGCGACTCAAGGGGTAGTGGGGCTTTCTTCAAAGTCTCATCGTTCTCTGCACGCTGCATCACAGGAAGCTGTACCGGATCGTGCGGTTATGGATCATACCTAGGAAAGGTAACAGCTGAAAGCTAGAACAAACAGTAGCTCGTGAGGCAGTTATACACGAGCCGTGTTCCAAGTAGCCTGCACGCGTGCGTCAGTGGACAAGGGATAAAACGGCTTGCGCAGCAACTCCAGCGAACTCGCTTGCTTCTCGCGATGTTCAAGAATCATTCAATGTCGAGCGTTCTGAAACATTCGAACACGTCTCCATTCATTGCGGTAGCAGAGGCGCTGCACCAGTCCACGTCGCTGGACACCGGTATCTTCCACCGTATCTCATGCGCTTCCCTTTACCCATCGATGTGAGAAAAGCGCTCCACAATGCGTTATGATTTCACGAAAAGCACCTAGCGCCACAGCATGTCGACTAATTTACCTCCTCTTGTCGAGAATGTAGCTCATTTCGCAGATGTCCTAGTCGTAGGCGACGAGCCTCTTCAATATGCTGCGCAGCGTTCGACAACGTACTGGCCAGTGAGGATCCGCAGTGGTGCTGGTGCTGGTGCTGGTGCTGGTGTCTCTTCCAGGGCCCATCAGGGACGCAAAATAAGCCGACAACACCTTCTCCGTCTGCTGCCGAAAGCTCCGCAACAAGACAGCCGTTCGTGCAGCACAACGAAAGCGGATCCAACCATCAACGATAACCCGCTGAGCTTCGTGTTCAATACGGATATCGCGGCCGCTGAAAAGCAACACGGCAAAGACAGGTACAGCGCTTACCTGCTGTACAAAAGCACGACTCGTAGTGACCCGCTGGGCGTAGGTAAACCACCGGACTGCGTGAGATGACAGCTGCTGCCGCTGCTCCTCGCTACGTTCCAGACGTACCAACGATGACGGGTGCAGCCACACCGGGGTATTGGTTTCGTCAAAGAGTTGCCATGTGGTTGAATTCGGTGTCGCTCCATTCCCGTGCTTCGCAGAAGATGTATCCTTCTGCTGCTTTCCACTCACTGGGGTCGCTCGCAACAGTTGCGGCACCAGTGCTGCGTACAGGACTGCTCGGTGGATCCGTTGATGCTGTTCGTTTTCGTGCCAGTCGATGGGCCCTGGCTCGAGTCCAATGTCGTCGAGCGTTCGCTCCAGAGAAAGTCGTGTCTGTTGAATTTGTTCCATGACGCGTTCGGAGAGTGCATTCTGTGCGAGGAACGCAGCCAACGCCCCTTTCCCAGCAGAGGCCGCCTGTGCGCGCAGCGTCTGCCACTGCTGCCAAACGTAAACCGCACTTGCTATATCGCTATCGAATGAGCTGTAGGCCTCTAAGCGATGCCTCTGGATGAGACTTGAGCCACCGCCAGTGATGCGCGCAAAAGGTGAACCTTCGATCAGAACCGCTGCAGCAGTGAGACTCCAGGACAAACAGCCAAATATGGCTCCGTAGAGGAGCAACTTGCCCACAGTCGGATCCAACGGCAGTGCGGAGAGGATGCACCCCAGGGGCGTGCATTCCAGATCCTTCAGCGACGACGACAACGACGACAACGACCAGAGTTCCGAGCTAGGACCCGTTTCCCCGTTCAGCGTTCGAGGCAAGTGCTGCGTTGCACTCGATGCTCCCGCGGGGACGTCTCCCGAGGCCTCATCGTGGACGACGACTGCGTCGCGCCTCGTCTTTTGCGCAGCAACCTTGATGCCGTTCGCCGTCCATGCAAGCCCAGATGCGGCAAGCATATCACCTGACGATAACTGCAGAGCGCCCATTTGCCACAGTCGCACGATTGCTGCCTCTGTGTGTGCCTGCGGTGGTGCCGTCATCATCTCGCGTTGCAGCAGCTGCACAACCTGCTCGAGGCTGTGACGCGCTCCACGCTCTGCAGTCGACCAGCCGAGCAGCCAGAGGATCCAGCGCTCCAGCGGCGTGCGTACCAGTTCAGGTTCAGTGTCCTCTGGGAGATGCTTCAACCAGAAGGGATCACGTGGTATCAGTCGCCAGCAGATACCGGCGGTTACACGGCCAGCTCGTCCAGCCCGCTGTGCCGCAGACGCTTTGGAGCACCAGGACTCGCGCAACTGGAGCGCACCCCGGGTAGCGGGTTGCATCTGCAGACTCCGCACTCGACACGTGTCGATGACTGCAACAACATCCGGAACGGTAATGCTCGACTCGGCAACATTGGTTGCACATATGACTTTGCGTTGCTGTAGCGGATCCGGTGCTTCCGCGAAGACACGTTCCTGTTCGACGGCGGTTTGATTGGCGTGCAGCGGCAACGCCCAAAACGATGCTACTCCTCGGGCTTGAAAAGTGCTCGACAGCTCAGCGTCTGGGCGATGCGCGCTGCTACGACCTCCCAGTCGATGCAGTCGCCGACACAGCTGTTCGGTTTCCACGACGCCCGGCAAGAACACCAGAATAGCTCCGCGTTTCCCGGATCCACAGCGTGCTTCCTGAGCGCTCAGCTCCTCGTCTAAGCGTCGTACTACGAACTCGACTAGGGCCAGGGATGCTCCTTTGACGCTGCTGAACCCCAGCGGTGTCCATTGTTGGGCGTCGGACGCAGCGCAGGACTCCTCGTCTGCGGGGTCGACGTTTTCGCCCCAGGTACCAGCAGCAGTGCTTCCCGACGCTTGGCGTTCCGCACTACGCTCTGGATGCCGTCCAAACACGTCCGCAGCGTTGTTACTGGCAGCGTTCGCAGTTTCTTCGAGCTGAAGCGCATCGAGCATGGGCGAGAGCTTCGTTTCCGTATTAGCGCCGGCATCAAGTGCAAGATCCATCTCTGGCGTTCTCTGGGCGCTCGCTGCTGTCGCTTCCAAACATCGTATCTGCTCCAGCGAGCGGGCATCGGTCGCTGCTAGCTGCTTCATGGACAATGGCTTGGTATGAGCGGCACCAGCACGACCTGCCCGATGATCAGCATCATCCGTAGGGTGCTGGTGAGCGCACCGCTTTGCCAGCTGGAACGCTTGCCAGGAGGCGGCATCCTTCGCTCCCGTGTCGAGCTCATGGTGCTCGTCCTGTTCACAGAGCGACACGACTTGCGCATCATCACAGACGTGAAGTATTGGATGAGCAATGGTGGTAGCGGAGCGTTCTACGGAAGCGGTACCATGCGCGCTACCGTTCCGCCAACTGGGTAGATCCTCAAGCCAACGAATCATCACCGGAAACGTGCGACCAGGTATCTGAAGGACTCGAAGAGTGCGTGGTGTTGACGCATCACCAGCAGCAGCAGCAGCAGCAGCAGCAGCCCCCAGATAGCGCTCCAAAGACGCAGCGTTTGCAGTTGCACTCATGAATACGACTTGGAGATCGGATCGTGAAGCCAGCAACCTCCGAACACAGCACAGCAGCATGTCCATCTCCGCACTACGTTCGTGAACCTCATCCAAAATTAAATGCGAAATATTCGTTAAACTGGGGTCCTGCTGCAGCATCCGCAGCACGATACCGGTCGTGCAGAACGCCAGACGCGTGTGCGGTGAGATTCGGCCCTGCAGACGGACTTGATAGCCGACAAGTCCAGCTTCGTGTGCGTTGTCGTCAGTTCCTGTGCGCTGTCTTTGCGGTGTTTCCGAGTCGGCGGTTAGGCGTTCACCGCGCTCATCAGCGACTCGTTTGGCAACGGTGATCGCCGCAATCCTCCTCGGTTGGGTCACTAGAATGCGTGTTTGCGAGGCTCGGCCCTGCAACAGTGCATTCTCAAGGATCATTGCGGGGCATTGGGTTGTTTTTCCCGATCCCGTCTCCGCTTGAATGAGAACGGGATTTGTTCCCGCAGCCAGCAAAGACAAGAATGCCTGCTGGTATTGACGAGCGGGTAAGCGGGTCAGTGCTGGTGGCGAATGCCGGCGCTCTATACGCTCTAAGCGTTCACGTTCTCGCTGCTGCAACTCGCGGTCTAGAGCGGGATCCGGTTCAATGCCTGCGCTGGAGAAGCTGCTCGAAGGCCCAGCCTTTCGAGAGCTGCTCTTTCGAGCAGTCAAGCTCCTGGAAGCGCCAGCAGGGCCAGGGCGAAGATGCGTCGGCCTCGAGTCTGGGTCAAATGCACGGCATGATGGGAGCGTAGGTGTCGCTCCTTGCTTGCTTTGCCATTCTGTTAGCCAATCGTAAATGGTTGGTGCAAGTACGGCTCCTCTGGCCGGTACACACTCAGGTGCTTGGCGACTACGATCCATCGCCAACAGCACCGCTCCATGGAGAGAACGAAGCCAGGCCCGCCGCACGCGTCGAGGCGGACGCCGCGTCGCTCGAACCGTCTCCAAAGTTGTCGTCGTTGTCGTCGAGTCTTCAAACCAGAGAATCGGAAGCGTCTCTGGATAACCATAGAGATGGCCACAGAGACGGGATAGTCCCCAACGTGTCGCCGTTGGTGTCGTTGGTGCTCCCGCTCCGGTTCGTGCTGAGGGCGTATCCAGCTTGGGCGCTGTTCTGCTGAGATCCATCTGCAAGTCGATTTCGAAGCCTTCGGCATCCACGTGATCATCGATCGACGATAGCGGTTGCGGTAGACTGGACGAGGGGAGAACCTCACGAGTCCAGCGGAAAGCACGGCCGAAGCGTGCCTCCAGTTCCTGGCGTTCGAGTGCCCAGCAGCTACGGCGGAAATCGACGGTATCCAGCCGTTGCTCTTTCTCTACTGAAGACTGCGTATCTGCAAGAGACCTGGAGCGAGGATCAAGTACATGCTCCGTTTCCTCGAAAAGCTCTGTCTCTTCAGAAAGAGGATCTCCCAACATATCCTCAGTAGCTGTCGCGTTCGCCGATGAAGCATACCTGAACATACAATCACCGCTGTCTCTGTTCCCGTTATAGAGGGTACCCTCCGAATGACGAAGAGAATTCTTATCCCCACTCAATTCTCGATGCTGGAGACGGCCAGTGCGTATCTTCGACGGCATCCGGACCCGCTCCAGCAGAAAAGCGATGGACTCGGTCGGTGTGAAGATCAAGAGCTCTCTTATCCAGTCGTGTGCAGCGTCAAGCACTCGATCCCTGTTCGCAAGAAGAAGCCTCTCTCCTTGAGCACGATTCATCAGCGCCATGGTGTTCACGAGCCATTCGAGCGCCCTTAGACGCTCGCTCTCGCTGTACACACCCGAGTTGCTCTTCGCAATACCAGCGCCTTTTTGAGTTGCGCCAGGCGTGCGCACCGTTGAGCAGGCCGGAGACGTGTCCAGGGACGCTTTCGGATCTACAGCCTTTGCACGGTTGTTTGCAGCTTCCAGTGCTTGTTTTGCATGCTCAGCACGAAAGGCGACAACCTCCGTGGCCTGCTCTGGTCTAAACGAGGGCGGCAATTCATCCTCATCGAGATGAAGACATAACCAGTCGAGCGCCTGGGATCGCTGCTGCTCAGCAGAGCGCATCCCAGAGCCTGCAGGTTCCACGACACATCGTGCGGCTGCTTCCGCCGCTGCCTCAGCATCAAACCCGAGCTCCCGGAGCTGTTGCCAGAGCCAGTGCTGCTCCGCGCCTAGTGCCCGTGATGCCTGCATCCACATGCTCTCGAGAGACGCCGACGCATCGAGTTCAAGGAGACAAACAAGCGCTTCCTCGACAGCAGCCCGCGTTCTATCTTCCAGTCGCAGTGGGACTAGGAGCTGCTGCTCTCGATACGCTTTTTTGGCTTCCGCTCGTGCTCTTGCTCGAGCGTTCGCGGCTTCTGCTGCTTGTGCGGCAATCTGCTTTTCTTTAGCCTCGTGAGCAGCCACGAAGCGAGCCCAGAATGGCCGCAGGGACGGTTCTAAGCGCAAGGCATGGTTGCGCTGACGATCGACTGAAGCCAGCACCCACAAGGCAGCCAGCTTCGCTGCTTTTTCGTCTGTATCCACCATGTGGGCGTCTGCAGGTGATAAAGCCTCCCCATTCCAACTATAGACAGATGCTACTTGGTGATATGAACCCCGCCGCTGCTGCTGCTGCTGGGAATGATGGCCCTTTCCGAGTCGTATGAGCCACCCGCTGGAAGGTTGCTTGGCGAGTCGCGGTTGACCTCGCAGTCCCGCCCGCTGCATCCACTCCTGCAGCAGCAGTTGAGGCGTCGCACCAACCCAGGTCCGCTTCGTGATCGTTTGCTCTTCATTTGTTGAAGCAGGCGAGCCCTGCGCCCTTCCTTGACCCAGAGACGCTGCCGAGAACGCTGCACTAGACTGTGTCCGGCAGACACTCGCACCCATTTCAGTGCTGGTCGAGTCCGCGTCCAGGCGGTGAGCACGTAAACGCCGTGCGGCAGCTTTTCGCTCCTTGTACGCCTGAACGGGGTCCAAGTTGGTTTCCGTGGTTGTGAGGCCAGCTCCTAAGCCCGCTGCAGGGCCCGCACTAGACGCCACATCGCCCGTGCTTCGAACAACGCCACCAGCTCGTGTGGAGAGTGACGAGACCACTGCACCGCCGGGTCCGACTCGAGTACGTCGTCGATGACGCCCTGAGCCACCCATTGTTCAGTCAGTGTGCCCGAGTTGCACCTCCTCGATCGACTGTGCGCTGCTGGAGCGCTGTGCTCGCAACACTGCCTCCCGGACCTGCGTTTCTTGAACAGAATGGACAGTGCGTTCAGTGGAACAGGATGAAAAGCGAGACAATCTGTTCGCTAATTCGTATCCGGTACCTGCAAAAGTTCTGATCGTGCTTATTGCCCCGCATCCGGCAACGAAAACGCTCGACTCATGAGACTCTCACACTGACCCTGGAGACGCTGGTGTTGGCGTCGACGTCGCGGTTGGCTTCAGAGGACTGGCGAGCCGCTGGCACTTTCGCGCCTGCTACGTCTCTGGTCTGGTGCTAATCCTCATAAGACCTGGGTGTGTAGGTACTTGGGTGACGCTCTTCGTGAAGACGACGAAACTGGTTCATGTTCAGTGCTCAGGGTGCTGTGGAGCTAGGTCGACTGGATCGTGAATCCAGGCGCGACTTGTCGGCACACCGCTGCCCGCCACGCGTACCTGGAACGCTTCTGAAAGCTTCGAAACGGCGAAGAGCCGCGCAGTTGACGCTTGAGCGGCTTCCCTGCATAGTTCTCCGTACGTCTGAGGAAGAAAATGGACAAGGTGCAGGACCAGTGCGCCTGGAACAAGGCGCAACAGGCGAGAATGCACGTCCTGGTCATCTGCCAGCGATGCCGGCTCAGAAACGTGCCGTTTCGCCTCAGTCGCGCCGCTCCAACGGTGAGCAACCTGCCCCGCGAACTGACAAACATCCCAGGGCTTCTATGTTGGACTATCGGACGCGTTTGGACTTGCGTCAGTTTCAGCTGCGGTTCCAGATCTTTGTGGAAGACATCGTCGCCTTCCCGTTGACCTGGTACAACATGCTTCGTAATCGCAAGTCCGAGTTTGCGAAGCTACCTCGAAATCCGACGACGGCGCCACCCGAGTTAGACTGCCGTGGCTGTCACGGGCTCGGATTCGAGACTTGTCGTTACTGCGAAGGCGTTGGGCATCGGTATTTTTGGGGTAGTTCTCGTCGCCAAGAGTACGATCGTATGCGTCGGGCGGGAGAAGCGCGTCACTGGCGGACGATTGTATACGGACTCTTTCATATCGAGCGACGTGAAGTGCGATGTCGGCATTGTCGAGGCTTTGGTTGGGTTTCGTGTCGAGTTTGTCATGGGCATCAGCTTCCCAAGGAATGGGAGACGATGTATAGGTGAGGGGTCGGCACGAGCTCTCCAGGTTCTGCGACTCGGGTGCGGGAGGTCGTCACAGGTGCAGCCGCTTTGCGCCCACGTAGCGCTCTGCTGCAAAGTTTCTATGCATCTGGGCGAAGCCACGCATTTATAAAGCCGTTCATGCAAGCCGAAGCAAATAACAAGTTCGTCAGCAGAACAAGTGAGATCAACGCCTCGTCGATTCCTCTACCGCTACTGCTGTTACTGCAACATGCATGGCAATTGCTATGATAGGTGCTATGATGACAGCGATGTCAGAACAGAATAGAACTACTTCTCCAAGTTGGATGTATAATCTAAAGTGTGGGTGCCTTCCCAATGCCATCAATGGAAGCGTTTTGTGTGATTTTTATGCGACTACTTCTTTTTTTGCTCAGTGTTCTCTGGCTTTGAATACGCCGGTCTCTCCTTTCCATCCAGTTCTGTTGTCAGTGGTCCAGGAATATTGACGATAGCGTCTTAGTTCCGATTTCCGAGTTTTCCGTCGCTGCCGACGCTTTTCTTGCACAGACGGAAGTTGCGATCGATGCTTCCCTTGCGATGTTCGCATTCAATGTAGACAGCTTCGGAGGGCATTTCGCAGCAGCGAAACTAGATTATGACCAGGTGTGCTCGTGTGTCCAACACACATTCTCTAGCGAGCGCCTTCTCGTCATGCTTGAAGGCTCGCCTCATCGCTCAGTACACGCTTTTGACCAGTACAGAAGACGCCTCTCAATACCGTCGTAAACTTGCGCTTCCGATGCCCGTACCTTTCGAGTATGTGCCTCCTATTGGCCATCCCTTCGTCGAGTGCTCTGTCCGCTGGACCTGCAAGCGCACGCAGTACCGGTCGATGTAGGATTTGTGGCACGTGATGTTGTCCAGGATGGAAAAAAGTATAGGTAGTGTAATCCACGTCAGAGACGCCGTTGGGAGATTTCCACCCGTTTTTCGTTTGAACTGGTGACGTATTCTCCACTTGAAGTGATCACAGCGACGACGCAAGTCGATCTCGGAATCCAAGGCCTCTTTCCGTACCAGCAAAACAAAAACGGGGAGTCCCTGACAGCATACCCTGGGAAAGCGATCATGCTGCTATCGAATATTGTTGAATTGATTGGACCGAGTAGACCAGAATTCGTGTTTCGAACGGAATCGATTTTTGAGCATGACAAGTTTAGTGAAATTCCGGGATAAGCTTGTAAACAAGTCGTCCGGGGTGAAGTCGAGTCTTCTTCCTGATCAGTGCGGCTGTGCGTGTTGCTGCGCGACTAGCTCCATTGAAACAGAAACATAGAAGACTTCAAGAGCATGTGATTTAAGCACGCTACACGTAAAGCGGATAGAAGCGTAGAGGCTCGTACGTATGAATTGGTGAATGATATCGGTTACTCGAGGAATTCTTGTTTGACGGCGTCGGGAATCATCTTTATCCCGATGGCGTGACGGATTGTAGCAGCAAAGCATCATCGCAACCACGCCGAAAGCTCAACCAAGCATCACGAGACTAGCTATGAATTCGTTGCCCACGACTATTGAAATTTGAGTGCTGGGCTTCCACATCTGCAAAACTTCCAACAAAAATCCCAAGGCATGTCCAGTGCAAACAGCGCACAGTTCAATTTTCATCTGCCAAGAGCACAGTGCTTCGTTTACTGCAACTGCTATTGCTACTGTTACGATCAGATTAACTAGACCGCATGCGTCATATTAGTGTCGCGGCATTACACCTGATGCATATTCAACGGATATCGCATGCGGCATTGGGGAGGCTTGCTCTCCTCTAGGCAGTCTCACTTGGATTCTGAGCGCGAGAACACATCCCAGGCAGCCATGATAAGCGGCCCTGAACCACGCAGGCGATACCGCCTCGACAGCTCCAACATCAGCTGAAGCGTTTTTCGCATCAAGCGATAAGGGGAAAGGTTTCGGCCGGTTCCAGAGCTGGGCAGCTGCGCAGGTGGATTCTGGAAGTTTCCAATACATACGACCATGCTTTCGTCAATCTACGGGCTATGGGGATCGCACGTGCACGGCTCATCGCCAGCTGGAAAACGACGCTTCATGAGGTAGTCCACAGCAATCATGAATACGCTGGCGTTTGGATGGATTCATTGCGAGTTCAAGCAGCGACACAAGGAAAGCACTCTCGACGACGACGACGACGACGACGACAACAACAACAACGAGCGATCGCCACAACAGGAACCGTGCGAGGTCGAGTGCAATGCTCACAGCCAGTACCGTTCTGCACTCGTTGCCGGGCGGGTAGAGCGATTCTGTGCAGCTGAGAAGGATTGCCTCTCTTCGCGAGTTCGAGTGCTTTTTGCAGTGCAGCACAAGAGCATCAGGTTGAGTTGGGCGTCACCACTTTTCGACGAAAACGCGGCACGTAGCGAGTGTCCGTATACTCTTCCAGGAATTCGCCATGAAGCATCTCCTCTGTATAGTTGCATTTGAGGTACACGAAAACTTCCAGAATAAAATTCGGGTCCGCGAGGGCACGAACCAAAGTGCGTTCCCGATGATAGTTTTCGCCGACATTTTCCAAGACGTCGAGCATGGCGAGCTCCTCATCATCGACTCGATAGACTTCGCCTCGGACGTGCTTGCCAACTCCGGTTCGGCTCAAAAGAAACGGTGTGAAATGCGGACCTCCGATAATCAGTGGATATCGCTCTATGGTTACGTAGCATCCCTCAAAAATGGCGTGATGGAGCAGCGGATGATTCGGATATCCCCGCTTCAGCGTGCCGTAGACAAAGACCCAGTGAGGGCGATGCTTGATCGGTTCGTGCGATCCCATGGATCGAGCTGCAAGCCACCGCTGAAGATTACTCATGTTCACTGAAGCCGGTGAAGCGGTCGTTGAGGACATCGCAGCAGCAGAATCAGCAGCTGTTGTTGCCGATGCAACCTGCTCTACACTGTCTAGCTCGTGCCACAATGGAGACGTCTGATGAGGGTCCGAGTGCTCCCGTCGAAAGAGGCTCGGCTCGCTGCGGATCGGATACAGACTTGCACGAAAGGACCCCGCCACTGAACCTTGCGTCGGAGATATGCAGATACCCTCACGCTCCTCGTTCTCCTCAGCCAAGCTACATCTTGAGCTCGGCGCATGCGAGTGTTCGGAGTATGCAGGAGAGCTAGTACCGACAGCGCCTGCAGCCTGTGCTCTACCGCCGTAACCAGCATGACCTCCTCTGACGGAGTTCTCCTCAGAGTCGGCACTGCTCCCCTGGTACAGCTGCTTGCGACGTTGACGGCTCGCTTGGTAATAGGTGCCGCGGAGCGAGCCACCGATGCCAAGGTCAGAGTCGAGGTCAGCCAGCAGGTGTCGTGTATGTGGGTTGCTGCGAGCCATATCCGGATGGGTGCGCCCCGGAGCCCGCACCGGACCTGTGGGCGGTGCTGGATACTTGAGCTCGTAGGGGCCCTCGAACAGAACGTCATACCACTGACGCAGCTCTTTGCGATGCTCAGTCCGTTCCTCGTCGAGTACGTCTTCGACAGTTAGAGGAGTACCTGGTCCCTGGGACGTAGCATTTTCCCTTGCGGCTCCGGGTTGCGGGCACCGAGCAGCCTTATCTGACTGAACTACTGCTGTACAGGGAACAGCAAGGGCGCTCGCTACGCTTTCGGCCTCAGGTTCTGGTGCAGTCTCTTCTGCAGTCGCAGCAGCAGTGGCAGCAACTGCCGATACTGGTGTGCGCTCCTCGCTGTGTTCCAGCGAATTGGGCTTCAGAACGTCTTGCTCCTCGTTGAGGCCAAGTTGTTTGAACCTCCGGTACCAGTCGGCACCGTGAACTTTCTCGCCGTCTGATTGACGACTGGCACGAAAAGCACCCGGTGACATGAGCTGTTGACCCGTCCCCTACCCGAGAAAAGCCTCTGGGCGCTAATGCACTAGTCCGAGCAGCTCCAGCGTTGCGTCGCCCGTGTCGTTGCCCAGTTCGTTGAAGCCAACAGACCTGTTGCGGGCGTTCCAGCGATGATTGCATGGTGTCCATCGGTGGCGTTCGTAGCACTCACGGTTGACGTTCGCACAGAGCGGGAAGGTAAAGCCGCTCTGGGTCGATACGGCATCCGAAGTGGTGCTGTAGGCGGTATTGTGGAAGCTGGCGGTAGGATGGACACGTGACCGGTCGTACGACCGAGCCATGATCTTCGACGGCAAGTAGGTGCAGTGGCTGGTAGAACTGAGGAGGTATGTTGCGTCACGACGTTCGCTTTATCTGATGCTGGCAGGAATCACGCCGTTCGGGATCCCTGGTCTGTATACTCGTTGCGTCGATAAGAAAAACGGTGTTTCTAGAGTGCAACGCCGACACGTCCGGGAGCTTGCTTGCGCGACAGCGCACGATACAGGGCAACTCGTAGGCCAAACGAGTCTTCTCGATAGATAGGCAGTAGACTGCTCTGGGCGGTACCATGCAGACACCCACGTATTTCGCGAACTGGCGAGAGCTCGAATACAGCACACGTCGAAGCTCTTCTACGAAAGCGACGTTCCCCGTAATTCCGAGTATCGCTCTTTACTGAACAAAGCACCTCTTTGACATTCTTGCTGGCGTCCTACGTAGAAAATGACAATTTCGTTGCGTCCATGGTGGTGTCAGCACATGCTTTGACGCTCTATTCGGAAGACAGAGCTCTAATCGACCTCACACGCTGTCGTTTCAAGCACGGAGCATGAGCGTCTCGACGCAAGGCGCTCCTAGTGCCGTGTGTGCAGCACAATGCACCACGAGAAGCGCACGGTGCTATGTATGGACGGCGCACGTGCGGAGCATCCAGAGCGCTGTGGCTACCCGGCGATGCACCAGAGTCTCGCTACCTCTCCATATATTGCGAGCAAACGCATCTGAGGCATTCCTTCGTACTATCGTTCATGTGCATACTGTAGAAAATGTTTAAACTATCTATGAACATCCATGGGATACCCTCCGAATGCCATTCTGAATGGATATGAGGCATTCCTTCGTACTATCGTTCATGTACATACTGTAGAAAATGTTTAAAATATCTATGAACATCTATGGGATACCCTCCGAGTGCCATGCTGCCAACCTGCTGGTCAAGCGCAAGACGATCGCATCCACGCTCTAGTCGCAGTGCCGATCCGACGCTAGACAAGCAGCACGGTTTTTGTTGCTCGCAAGGAGCGAGCAGAAGCATTGATTCAGTTGGGGGATAGCTCTGGCGTCTGGAATTGAACCAGGCTATACCTCACTGCCGACAAGGGCATGCAGATCTTCTCAGCAAGATTGCCGAAGGAATGGAACAGCGGCGGTCTGACCATAGGCGCTGGGACCCACGGGAGCACTTGCGGCGCCTAGACTGGCAGTTTGCAGCGTTGCTGAACAGGCACGCTCGCTGGGTCCATTTGCTCGAAGAAGCATTACACCTTGTCGCGGTGCTCGGTGCACCTGGAGGCAATGTGGAGCTGCGCGCAGAGGCAGTCTCCGTTCTCGCTGGAGCTCTGGAATGGTACCGTCGGAGACGTCGCACGCCTCTGAGAGAAGCAGCTGCGCTTCCTGCCACGTTAAATTCCCTGCGCTGGGCCGAGATGCTCGTATCGATGCTCCGCGTGATCGAGCATACGGAGCTGCTCGTGGAAATGTTGAGCCAGAGCGACGTACCCGAAAGTCTGGACGAAAAGGACCGCTGGCGACACGACGCAGACCCGAGCGGCGCCACAAACGACTCTGCTATGGACTGGATGCGCATCCGCCAAAACCATTGGTTTTATTCCTGGATTGGTACTCGAGTGCGAGCTGCAAACCTAGGAAACGCGCTTGAGTCGGCGCATGCGCGCACCCACTATTCCAGAGGCTTCCGACGCTCCTACAACATGGTACTGGTCCTTGAAACGCTCAAGGCGGTCCTGCGAACCGCCGTTCCCGAGCAGACGAACAACCTCTCCTCAACACGAGGTGCATATGACTGTGCGCAGAATGAACGTGCACAGATCAAGAAGATGCTGCTCGACTGGGAGCGACAGGGAGCACTGCAACTCCGGATTGTTCCTCGGCGCGGCGAGCGCAGTGGACGTTCATTTTTCACCTCAATACGTCCAACAACAACAACAACAACAACGGTTCTTGGTGACATAACGCCAACTGAACCCCCTCCATTGAGGCGGCCCAGTCAAGCAACCGTCGCTGATGAGCAGGCATGTGCGGAGCAAACCTGTTCCAAATACGCGAACATGGATCAGAGGCATCCGACTGCAGCCGCCTCAGTACCGATTGAGGACATCTTCATGTTTGTTGCTGATCGGCGCGGGCTCGTTATGGCTGAACGACTCTGGGCGGCGACTGAACGCTACCTACAGAGCATTCACGAGCAAAATGCGCAGAGGAACCGGCGAAGCGCTGCAGGTGCTGCACCCTTCGTATGGGTTCCCGGTGACGATCTCCGTTCCAAGATCGCCACTTGGATCAGCGTTTGGCGACCAGTTATCTATCTTGCCTTTGTGCCACGTGTCGCACCGTGGAGTAGTTGGCTCATTTCGTTCATGCTGGATGTGATATCGAGGCGCTGGTTGTTGCAGGGTGGCGGTGACGGCTCGCCTGCTGGCGGCATTTCACACCGAGAAGGGGTCCGGATACCACCACCTTCGCCGCTGCTCTTGTACCTGTTACGAGAACCCGTATACTCCAACGTTATCGTTCGCTGTGTGCTTTTGCCGTGGATGCGTCGCGGCCGAATGCATCGATTTGTGGGATCATTGGCACTGGGCCTCACTCAGGCCGCTACAAAGTATTACTTCCTCACCGCTGCATCGTAGGAGATTCTGAAGACATCGCTATCCGTATGCGGCTTGTAATCGCCGTCTCACTCGGCATGCTTTCGGGCAGGCACCATCATTGTTTGAGCGAGGTGCACAGCTTCAGCGATTGGTTGTGACCAGTACGGGCACAGCTTCCTGAAGCATTCCCTTCAACTTATGCCATGTGTTTTCTGGTGCCGCGGTACCGAAGCAAGTATGCGTCCGCAGTGGCATTTTACGCATCCATCGAAAGCAGGATCCGGGCTCGTACGAAAGCGCTACACCGCCCTGTCGTCCTGCAGTGAGGGGACCGCCCGTGTTCGCTTGTGAACATGCTCTTTCGGTAACAGCATACGTTTCTGAAAGGAGCGATGGACACACTATCGCGTGGACGCTCTCTCCTGTCCACCACAGACACGATTGAAGCAGCGCGGATGCATCTGCGCCAGCGTTAGCCCCACTGCGAGCGCAGCTTCCACGCAGCCAACTGTGCATCGTTCAAAACACCTTCATATGACTTAAGCTCTGCATCCCAGCTAAGGTGGCGATCAAGGCGACAACCAAGCGAGTCCGGATGCGTGCTCCCGCAGCACGACCAGCGATACTGGAGGACCCACCGACTCGCTGAGCCCGTATCTCTTCCGTACTCGGGCCAGGTGAGTGAGGCTTCGGCTTCTTCGCGAGGCACCATGAACAATCGATAGTAGCCGCGGTCGCCAAGCGGGTGTCCGTGGAAACGACAAGCTCGCTTGTGGTTGAGACGCTCTTCGAACAGCTCGCCACAACGTCGACAACGCCCAAGGCGCAACACAATTGGCTCTGTATCCACGTCTTTCGGAGCATTTTCCTCGGGTCCCGGTGATGAAGGCGTTTTCCCGGAGTTGTCTCCCGCACAGCTTGAGTGCCAGCCACGACGCGAGGTTCGCACGTGTCCGAGGCTGCGGACTCCCCGAGCACCCCGCCGACCAGCTTGCCTGGGTCGACCAGGTAACGAGCGAGACCACTCGTCACCACGGCGCAGGTCGTTGCGCAGCCTGAGCGCTCCTGTCCAGGATCTGGGAACACAAAGATTAACCTGTACGGTAAACATAGTGAATTCGTCGTTTCCCGGGCACGATACGCTCGAGGAGAAGTACGCGCTTCGAAACGGTATCGCGTCATCGGGATTCCTGCTCGGCTACGCACGTGTCCTTATATTCAAAGATTGTCTCATGTTTCTATAGACGCCCTCAGCGCTACCGCTTCTTCTCTCCTCATATGCACCCGCGCTAGACTTGAAAGGACCAGGTACACGAACACGGGTGCATGCACGAGAGGTTTGGATGCCTTCCTCATGTCATGGACACCATTTTTAGGGGTTTTCCCTGCAGCTGCTTCGTTTGCCAGTCCACTCACGCCGTCCTTCAAAGAGGCCGGTCTGTCGTATCCCTGCAGCTCCGGTGCCAATAGTCGAAGGGTGATGCTGAAGCTCACGATGATCACGGCAGCGTCCAGGTTCCATAGCCGCTGATTCCGGCGGTTGTCAACGCATTTCATGCCCAGACGAAATGAGCGATCAAGATATCGCTTGACGCATTCGTCCTCTTTGTGACCGGCCTTGGTGCGCTTTGCGCAGCGGCGACGCCATGTGCTGATCCGCTCTACTCACAGCTGTACCATAAAACCTTATATTCGGAGAACTGCTGTGTTGCACTTGAACATTTGCTTCATCGCTTGGTACACGCTCTTGTCGGGGACGAGAGAATCACCTTGTTGTCGGCCTCGGTTTCCGCGTTCGGTACCTACCCTACGATCACGTTCGTCTTCTGGGCGATTCCGTCGACGATGACGCTGGCGTATTCGATAGAGAGTTCTTGGAGCACGATATTGTCCGAGATGAAACAGGTACAACAGCGGGGATATCCAGACTGGAGGACATGTCGAGAGGTCTCCTCCCGTGTACGCTTACCTCATGCGAAGCGTTTCCATACGCTCCACTGGAAGCGACCCCTCTGATGACTGCATTCTGTGTCGAGTAGTCTTCTCCGTGCAAATAGAACAGACGGGAGCCTCTGTTGGCACATCCCATGATAAGTACCACGATGCTATGGAAAGCTGATTCGTCGACAGTCGCGCTAGAAGAAAAGCGAACCGTTTGTCGTTCGAAACGAATCTCATACGGATCGCGAGATGTTCAGTGTGCTATCGGCATAAGCTGTGAACAAGTCGTCAACCTCGACATCAAGGTACTTTCCTCGTCGATCCAGCGGCATGCCTTGCTGCACATACGAGTTCCGTGGCAACAGAGCAAGCGTCCTGTTGTCTTCTGCGTTGCTCATGCGAGCTCCAATGATGGAAAGAAGAAGTTTGGAGTCCTCTACCAATAAACTTGATTATGATATAGGCTACGATACGAACGCTTGTTCGACGGCTTCGCGAACCATCTTGATCCAGTTGAGTTGACGAATTTCAGCAGCAAAGCATCGAAGGCAACATTCCTATACGACGACCGCGAATCCTGACACGACTTGTGAACCCGTAGGAACTGATGGTGCACGGTGAATGCCCAGGCTGTATACCCGAAAAGAATACGGAAAGAATCATAGCGCTAGAACAGTGCAAGCAGTTAAAAATGTTCTATTCGTGTCGGCAACGGACGAGGTGCATCAGAGCCCCTGTCCAGTTTCGTCGCATCGCGGCACATAAACGTGCCTACAGTATAAACAGCACTTGTGCACAAACGGATCGATGGATGGATTTTACGTAGTAGATGAGAGCATACCCGGGCGCCTGGCGGATCGTTCAGAGTCTTGCGTCCACAACGTTTCGGACGTACCGTCCCCGACGTTGCGTTCATAGAGACTACAAGCAACACCATCGGAAACCCGACACCGTCGAAAGCGCACCTATTGCGTTTCCGGACCTGGTGCCTTTGAGGCGCTACAGAGTTGTGAAAGTTTCCGCACATATCGCCGCGACGCTAAATTGGGGTATTCGCTCTGCAAAGCAGGTACCTTGACGGGCAGCAAGCGATCGAATGCTTGCCTGCGACACATCAAGATGCTGTAGCCCGAATATCCTCCACACTTCTGTTACGCACTGTCCAGAGCGTACCTCGGTACCGTGCTCGGCAATAAAAATTCATACAAGCTGCAGGTAAGTCGGCACATGAATGCTACAAATGGAAACCTTTACACGCGATGATAAACGATACGCATATCCCATGCAGGATGCACGTTCTCATGCAAGTCAACGTCGATATCAGGAGCCAGCGTGGACGCACTCGGTGCGACCCTACGCTACCTCAGAGACCCGTGTGCTGTACAATGCTGCGTGCTGAAATCCGCTTACAATATGGAAGGTCGAATTCGCAAACTCGGCTCCATCCGCAGGGCTTGCACGAAAGACATGTACAGGTTCCCAGAAATCGATCGTTCCCGCTCCAGCATCCGGTACCATACGATCGCCTAGTCCGAGTGCTCCACAGAGGCCGCTGCCCCAACTGTAGAGATCCACGTGACTGTTCTGTATGCCTACGCGAATCGCGTAACTCGTCCGGTAGCCAGCAGCAATGTCGATGATGCTCGCGTCAGACTGGGCATCCATGAAAGCTTCTATAGGCTGCGGTGACTGCACTGCATGGGAGGCTTGAGTCCCGTAACCCAGACCCAAGCAACCGTTTTCGTTACTGCCCCAGCTGTAGACCATCCGACGACGGAGCCCGTCTGGCGCCAACTCGACGAGCACCAGCACGTGGTTGAATCCGAACGCAACCTTTTGGACTCGCCCTCGAATCGACGGCAGCGGAGTCGGTTCCCAGAAGATCCTGTCGGAGAACTTGCCCCAGACAACGAGCTCACCGCTCTTCTTCAGGATTGCACCGGCTGCGTTGAAGCCAGCAAAGAGCTTTGCCACCGGTTCGCCGTGCAGTGCACGCAGCCGTCGAAAAGTCCCCACGAAGCGCTGTCCGCCTGGACCAGAGAGCGTCTGGTCCACAGTCGCAGGATGTCCTAAACCCAGTTGTCCGTACTCGATGGAGCCGCTGCCGTAGACACTGCCATCAGCAGCGCGTATGAGTGTGAACTGATCCCCACAGACTGCCTGCACGGCATGAACGTTTGATCGGGCCAATGCTTCGACAAGCAGCGGGCGTTCGATCGTTTTCGGAACGGATGCAATGCCCCGAGCGCTCCGTCCAGTAGACACATGCCCCAGTTGCCCGTGGGTGCCACGTCCACACGTATACACGTGTCCATCCGAGGACACCCAAACCGAATGGGCAGCACCAGCCGCTACATCCGAAAGGTGCGGCTGCTGCTGAGGTGCCCAGCGAACAGCGAGCGGTGTCCAACGCGACCAGCGCATCCAGCGCCATGGCCAACGACTGAAGCCAACTTGCTGCTGCTGGTGCTGCTGCTGGTGCAACCATGCAGTGAGCAGCGACTGGAGTGGTGCACGCGGCACCAGCGCTTCCGGCGGCAGTCCGAGCTGACCCTCGGACCCGAGACCGAAGCTATACGCGTCCCCGTTCTCCAGCAGCACGATGGAGTGCGCAGCTCCAAGCGCAACCCGTTTGATGGAACTCGGCAAATTGTCGAGGGCCTCGGGCCTCGTACAGAGTCGCCCAGCACCAAAGTCGCGATCCAGCTCCGTTCGTGAGAGCGGTACCCCGAGACGGCCGTCGTCTGCGTTACCCCAAAACCAAACAACGCCTTTCGGTTTGCTGTGCGACTCCTCAGTGGCACCGAGGTCTTGCGCCTTTACCGAGAAGCGCCGAGCGCCGAGCTTGGGAGCGATGAACCCTAGCGCAGTACTGAGTGCCCGCTGCCGGTCACTCGGGCAGCGCTCTATTACCTGGAATCCTGCGAAGGGATGCAGGCCGGTAAAACCACGCCCAAGCTTGAACGCGTACCGCATCTGCATTCGGTCTCCAGTCGACGATAGCAGTGCAGTAGTAGAACCAGTCACGAAGCCAAAGTGCTTTGCATATGTTCAGTGCATCTCCTGGAAGCTCCGTGTTTTGTACGATACCAGTATACACACAAACACGAACACGAACAAACAAAGCCCTGCTAACGTTCACGTTTCCACCCCGAATACCCCTGAATGCCTCGAGGCGATAACGATCCGCCTGTACCGCTGGGCAGTTGCCGGCGTCTATCAAGTAGTCGTACGGGAAAACAGCGGAGTAGAAAGCGTGTCTACGACTGCACCTGTTTCACTGGGGTTAAGATCGAGCACTCGTGTCCAGGACTGCTCTTGCGTTGCTGCTTTCTTGATCGGTCGCAAGATACCAGTCTCTTCGGTGCGGGCTTGGACGGCTTCTACAGAGGCTGCGGAGCAGCCTACAGGGATCAGCGCGCTCACGCGGTTTCGAGTCCGAGCACTGGGACACTTGAGGCGGCTTAGGACTTGAGCACTCGCGTGCTCACTGCACGAGGTGCCGCATGCAGCGATGCTGGAGTTCGTGAACCGCGACAGCGGGCGAGGCATCAACTTGTTGGTCGACACCCTGGCTGGCGGTCTTGCCGGGGCACTCGCTGACCTACTGATGCACCCCGTGGACACCATAAAAGCTCGCCTCCAAGTCCAGCAGTCTAGTCGAGTCAAGCGATCCGGGGAGTCGCGCTGGTCGAGTCGCGATGAGCTGGCTCACGGGCGACCCTATCGCGGTATGTTGGACTGTGCGGTTCGCATCGTTAGGGAGCAGGGCGTGCGCGGCGGCCTGTATGCAGGACTTTCAGCTGTACTACTCGGAAGCGTACCATCCCATGCGATTACCTTCGCTTCGTACAAATACCTTAAATCCTGGACACCTGGCGGCGGCTACGGAGCAGACGGCATCCCCAACTGGTGGAGCGACGTGGTGTCCGCGTCTGCAGCCGACTTGTTAGCGCTGTCAACGTACGTTCCTGCAGAGGTTGTGGCGAAACGTCTGCAAGTTGCTGGTATGGGGCCTGCTCGGGACTACAGCTCGCCATTTCACGCTCTGCGAGTGATCGCTCGAACCGAAGGCATTCGCAAGGGTCTGTATGCTGGGGCAACTGCCACCATGTTTCGTGATGTGCCGTTTACGGCGCTCCAGTTTGCCATTTTCGAGCAGATGAAGTCGCTGTTGGGAGATTTTGCCCAGACTTCGGGCGGCATGTTGTTGTGCGGTTTGACGGCCGGCGCTGGTGCCGGGGCGGCAACAACCCCTCTGGATGTCGTCAAGACTCGCTTACAAACGCAACACATTGGTGCGGATCGCGCTTACCGAGGCGTGCTCCATTGTCTTCGCACGATTCTCGCTGAGGAAGGGCCTGCAGCGCTCTTCAAAGGCGTATTCCCGCGAATTGTTTGGGTAGCGCCTGCGTCTGCAGTTACGCTAGCAGCCTATGAGCAGTTGATTCGCTGGATCCAACCGAACCGTCAGACGCTCACGCCCGCGTCTGAATAGTGCAGCGTTGGTAAGATGATTGGCGTTATTTGGAGCTCCACTGTTCTTGTGCCCAAGGCACACCGGCATGCGGTGCAAGGCCGTAGACCTGGGTACTCTGTACGATTCTGGGCACGCCAGTAGAAGCTGATCTATCAGCGATGTGACCCTTTGGAAGCCGACAGTTTCTCTGACAGATCCGTTCGCAACGAAGATACGGAATGCATTTTGCATCAGAGCGGCCGTCGTTATTCGCTCTGCGCATCTACGCTGCCTGGATCGCTAACTTTTTTGTGCCCCAGAGCATATATGAACACAGACATTCCAAGTCCTTCGGGATGCTTGATGCTCCCGATGCAGTTCGTGTCGCGTACGCAGCAGAGGAGGTGTGTGGAGCGCTAGTGGCGTCCTGCGAGCGTCGCCAGGCACAACTTTAGCCTCTGTTCTTGAGATACAGACACCTGTCACGCAATATTCCTGCCATGCTAGCACCAGTAAATGAGCTCGTAGACAAGTGCAGCGCCGAGACGCCACTCATGCTCTCTGCTGGCTCGCTCCAGCTTCCCGTATCCAGCACCACTTCGGATCTCGATTCATCGGGTCTGGATAGGATGCCAACGCATGAGTTCTGGCACAGTCGTGCTTTCGCCTCCCATTGAGACGAGATGTACGGCGACCAGACATGATTCATGCGATGAACGAAGTGCATTCGTTCGGCAGCCGCCAGGCAGCGTAGCCGAGGCCCACGCCAAAAGCAAAATCAGTCGCTGGGGTGGTATCTTTTAGGCTGATGGCGACACCTTACGTCCCGTGGACACGGCCTTGGGCATCGACACGTTCCAGGAACCTGTCGTGGACGCACATGTGGTGTCTAGTGCCCGGAAACGCCTCACCAGAGCGTCAGGGCATCGTCCAATGTCTTCCGCTCGGAATCCCTCGACATCGTGGATGCTGCGTATTGCCGCAGGGCGCTTGTCCGCGACACATGGAACCTCGATGTGCTTCGATTCCGATTATCATTGAATTTTGCGGTCTCCGAGTTGAACCGAATGCAAGCTTTCTCAGCAATCAGAGCAATGAACGTCATGGATGCTTGTTGAAACATGCGTTCAGCTTGCCCTGGACCCGCATGTTGCGCAACGTGCCTCTCATGGACACGCTGGTCGACTCATTTGGTGGTGTCGTTCCGCTGCATCCAACAAGGCATCCTCGAGACGCCCGTCGACGTGAGCACACAGCACTCCTGGGACGCACTGTTTGCACCTTCGACCCTGCTGCAGGGCATGCGGTGCACTCATGTCCGCTGGTCCGACAGCGTGCATGTATCCACGCTCATGCGACCACGAAGAGCGCTGACTTCCACCTCACTTCGATGCAAGGGATACCTGCACTACTCCCGAACGCGTATCAGCGATGCTCTTCGGGTCATCGATACCATAAGAGGAAACGTGAACGGCGGCAATGGCGCTGTTGCTTCTCTCAGTGGTGCTCGTATACGCCATGGATCAACCAAGCCTCCAATGCATTGTAGACGGGTACACTGCAGATGCTAGACAGCGCCAGCATCGTCTGGATCGGATTTCGATTGCGCTTACCTCCCGTACACGTACTTGGAATCTCGCGAACGCAATCTTCTTACACAAATGATCACGACTGCTTGTATACAAGGATAGCTTTCATTCTTGAAAAGAAAAGCCTAGCGGTACGCAGTCAGTGAGCGCAATACGCATATCATGAAGACTGCTTGTAGAAAAGGTCATGTTCCATTATGGAAAAGAAAAGCATAGCGTTACACGGCCAGCGAGCGCAATACACATATCATCACGACTGCTTGTATACAAGGTCTGCTTCCATTCTTGAAAAGAAAAGCATAGCGTTATATGGCCTGCGAGCGCAATACACTTTTGAACGGCACGTTGCGCCCTCGCCGAAAGACTGTTGGCGCCGCCAACGCTTCTGACGGATGCGTTTTTTCTCCTCCAATCGCTCTCTAAAGGACATTTGCTGTTGTGTGCCATACCTTTCAATCAAGTTGCCCGCTGCTTCCTGTTTACTTCTACTAGTGAGGTACTGGCGTCGCTTGTACCTTGGGGAAGGTATATCCGCGTCTAATCTCACTAGATTCGCGTTCTAGGACGTGAACCTTATGGAAGACGACGGGACACGACAATCCTTGCTTAAGCTCGGGGCAAGCCAGCAAAAGCCGAGTTCTAGGACAGCATGCGTCGCTTCCGGCAACGCTTCTGAGGAGTTTGCGGGTTCACGGCGGCGGGCCAAGGTGCGTGCCAAGCACTTGATTGCGCTGACTTTTTGTCTGCTGTTTGTGGGCGTCACTGCGTGGTGCGAGCTTCGTTTCGCGCTTCTTCAATACGTGATCAACGGGGGCTACCCCGAGGACACCGCGCCGGTAACCGATAAGAACCCACGATATCACATACAGATGAGCCTTCAACGACAACTGGGAAACTTCTGTGCCTTTTTAGATCTTTACTACGAGCGCTGCGACGGTGACTACGACTGCTACGCGAAGCTGCTACCGCGGCGTCGAAGAGTGTGGTATCGAGGGCGCCTTCGCCCAGTGTTTGAGCGGCCTGTAACCGTATCGCCGCTTCCGCGAGGCAGCCGTCTTGACCCGGCGTACTGCCTAACCTCGAACAGTCTGATGCCGCTGTCCGCAGAGCAGATAGAGCGGGTGCGGCTCGCGCGGAACTGCCCAGTGCGGCCGCGGTACCTCTGGTTTGTGTACATCGTTCGCGACGAGGCGAGACTGCTTGTCCAAAACATCCTGCATCATCTTGGGCAGGGTGTCGAGCATTTCCTCGTGTACGACAACGAATCGAGCGATAACCTCTCCAACGCGTTGGAACCATTTCAAAAGCTCGGTCTGGTGAGCCTCTACAATATTTCAGGCCAGGGAGTGCAGCTGCGCGCCTACGACGATGCGCTCAGCAGGGCGCGACGTGCAGGCGTGTCCTGGCTCGGAGCTATCGATGCCGATGAGTTTTTCATTTCGACGCGTGCGCCCTGCATACCGAGCGTACTCGAGAAGCTGCAGCGTGAGAACAATGCGACAATGGCTGCGCTTGCGGTCAACTGGCGATTCCCAGGGCGGTATCCAAAGCTCTTGAATGCAACAACATTTCCTGCGGAGAGCGCGGTTTTTTCCATCGGGAGCCCAAACAAGCACGTCAAGTCCATCGTCTACGCGCCCCGCACGAGGTTCTTTAGGTCGCCTCACCATGCGAGTTATGACCCTGGAATGAAAGCGCTCAGCGTGTCCGGCGAGGTAGTAGAGGGCCCGTTCCAGGAGCCTCCCAGCGCCGAGAACACGGCACTCTTTCACTTCCAATCCAAAAATGTGAATGAGTGGATACAAAAACGGATCCGAGGTCGCGCCGATGTTTCCTGGGCTTTCATGAAGACGCAGCCCGAAATATTTTTCAATGATGATCTCGTCTCGTTTTTCACAGAATGGCTGGGATACATGAAGGCCACCGGGCCGAAAGGCCATCCGCTGGCATTGGCCCTGCGGAACCACACCATAGCGCTAAAACGGGCCATTTGGGGCTGGTGAGCTAATCGATCCCAGCGCGTGTACGGTGCAGAGATCGTCGCGTCTTGAGCGGGCGTTTTGGCTCGCGGCGAACACGGTGCCTGAATCTGTTCGTCTCTAGTTGCAAAACCTGACTGAGCGCGTTGGCAGCCACAGTCGCGCAGGATGGCAACGACGTTTGATTAGTATGGGTACATGCGAGCCGAGCATCCCTGGATGCAACGGCACATAAAGCGCGCTCACGAAATTCCGTTCGCGATGGGCATCGTGTAACGCCGAGGCTCGATGCCGGTGCGATGAATGGGCTGCTTTGTCAAGTTTATTCCTTTTTGTGTAGTAATGATAGTATATGACGCATATGGTCCGCATCCGCGCACGCAACGTGTCCTTTCGTATGGCGTTCCGTGCGCGCGCCGACACGACGGCAAGGCCTGTCGTGCGCCGTCCGCTATATGCGCCAGTCTGAAGACGCTCACCTGCCCGGCGACCGTGTCATAGAGCAGCACACGAGGACACTGGCTCGGGGAAGCGCAACGACCCGTTGAGCACCCAACTATGGTCGAGGCATCATATATCAGATATCCTTTGCTGGCGTTGAGCGCAGGGCACGCACCAAACACGAAGCATGGGATTCGCGTGCCCCTGCGCCAGCATCCAGTTCGATCGAATACATGGTCACCAAAAGACACCGTGGTATATTATAGTTAAAACCTATATATAACGGCATTTTTTGTCCATTTTATTGACATACTCAAGCTGCGCGTTCATGTCGCACATCGCCGCCGCCGCTGCCGCTGCCGCTGCCGTCGTCAATGTCCGGCTGTCGATCAAGAGCGCCAGCACTGCGCTGCGGTGCGCTGCCCAGCGAAGCGCGAACGTGTCTGTAGCCGCTTGCTGTGTTTTGGGGTCTTAGCGACCTCGATCGGTCTAGGAACAGTTCAGGGGTGCAATGCGTTTGGCAAGGATCTCTCGTGCGGTGGCGTTTTGCCTGCTTCCTCTGTTATTCGCAGCTGCAGTTTTGGCTGCGAAGAGTGGAGCGTCGGCTTCAGTGTCGCTGAACGAGAAAACGTTCGATAAGCAGATCAACGCGCACCGCATAGCGTTGGTCAAGTTTATTGCCCCATGGTGTGGTCACTGCAAGCGAATGAAGGAAGACTGGGACGCAGCTGCGGTGGATTTGAGCGGACAGAAGGATCTTTTGGTTGCAGAGGTCGACGCAACCGTGGAAACCAAGTTACGTGATCGTTTCGAGATTCGAGGGTTTCCGACCATTAAACTATTCGTGAACGGCAAGCCGGTTGCCGACTATAACGGTGAACGCACCAAAGACGCGCTGGTCAACTTTGTTCGTCGGCAAATGACACCTCCCGTCGTGGTTGTGAACAGTTCCGCACAAGTCTCCGCGTTGAATGTGGATAAAGAGCGGGCTCGGGTGGTTGCCTATCTGCCAGAGACGCTCTCGGCAACAGAACGAGCAGCGCGGCTGACACAGCTCGAACAGGCAGCCCGAACTTTGCGCGAGCTCTTCCCAGACCTGATGTTTTACCAAACGAGTGACGTGGAGGCTGCCCACGCGCTCGGTGCAGACGCGCATCCAGCGCTCGCGAAGGATACGGCTGCTATCGTTGTGGCGCGGCCGCATACCGAGTCCGAGTCCGTTCAGGAGCGCGTGCATATTAAGGCATGGGATGCACCAGGTGCGGCAGGCACTCGACAGGACAAAACAGAGGACACGACGGAGCCACTGCAGCAGTTCATTCGGCTGCATGCGGTGCCACTCGTTGGCGAGATCTCCCAGGCAACTGCAGAGTTGTACCAGGATATCGGGAACCCGTTGTTTATTATGTTCGACGATGCACCACACAAACCAGAGCAAAAGGGCGTGTCCATCATGAAGCAGATGGCGAAGAAGTATCGTTCGCGAATCAGTTTCGTGCTGGCGGACGCGGAGAAACTTGCACGATTTCGCGAATACATCGGGTGTACGGACGGCAGGCGTTTTGCGATCCATGTGCTTGGCGAGGATAGCAATTTCATTTACGACGGTGCAACTGACGAGGCGTCCATCGAAAAATTCATCTCGGATTATCTCGATGGTAAGCTGCAGCCGACGCTACGCTCCGAGGAGCCTCCAACAGAGAACACGGGTCCCGTACAGGTTGTTGTAGGCAAAACCTGGAATCAAATCGTCATGGACCCGGAGAAAGACGTCTTTGTGGAACAGTATGCTCCCTGGTGTGGACACTGTCGCAATCTGGAACCAGCATATGAAGAACTTGCACGCAAACTAGCACCAGTGAAAACCGTGGTCATCGCCAAGATGGATGCGACGAAAAACGATGCGCCTGGCGAGTACAAAGCTCGCGGTTTCCCGACGCTGCTCTTCTTCCCAGCAGGTTCGACAAAAAAATCCATTCGATATGAGGGTGATCGTTCCGTTGCGGACATGCTTTCGTTCATTCAGAAACATGCGACGCACAAGTTCACGCTCCCGAGCAGCGCGGACTCGATAGAAACAGAAAAGGACGAATTATAAACGGGTATCATTCGTGTTGCGTGCTCATTCCGGGTATGGTGCCGCGTCCGTCATGTGCTGGGCATATGGCACGTTTCCGTTCCAAGGAGCGTCTCTGGTACCGCGCAACGCTTCCCCTGAGCTGGAGGCATGCCGATGCACCTCGCAGAGAACCGCGAACGCCTCCTCGTGATGCTGTTGCAACAGCATCACAAGAATCACTGCACGGGACCTCACTCGAAACGTTGAGATGAGCGCATCGCGCCCCTACCCCGACGGTACGCTTTGGCGGTGCGACTTGTCGACTCCGACGCATCAGCGATGTGCGGCTCGGACAAGCACAACGGCGATGATAACGATGGTGCTGGTGATTCTGCAGCGCTACACGCGATGCGAGAAAGGCATCCGTTTGCAGACGCTGTCGATCGAGGATACGCAAAGCTGTCTCGAGTCGTGGAACCCCATGATCGTCGATTTGTTACCTCTGGGCATTGCCCGCGGTATGCATGTGGTGCTCTAAACTCTCCGGAATACCCAGGTGTATGAACGGAGAGCCCTGCTCAAGGCGAGCGTCGAATGCGCCCTCACCGGATCACGGATTCTAGACGTGCAAGTCCTCAGCGATGCGGTACAATGCCGAAAAGCGCACGTGACCCGATCACTTTGAACATTCGCTCGACAAATAGCCCGTAGACGCTGCAGTTGCACAAGACCTTTCCATATGTTGATCGAAGCATTCGAGTCTCGATACGATGAGCACTTGCATGCAATGGTGGTGGTGATGGGGGTTGTGCAACCACACCCTTGCAAGCCTCCCAACAACAATGCTCGTACCGTACAGCAATTGGTACGTTTACCATCCACCATCTTATGTGCAAAATGGTCTGTTTCACGCGCTTCTTCTCGATCTGTATCCACATGCGTCCTTGCTCATGTCGCGGCTACTTCGTCATCAAATCGTCCACGGGAATTGTGTAGAAACGATTCCGGGACTCGTCGTACGTCGCCTTCGAAGGAGCAGGCGTGCAGTCAGTTCGAACAGCAGCATGTAGAGCGCATTAGCCTTGCACCGGCAAACGCCTCAATGATCGGTCGTTGCCTTTGGCATTTCATGGAACAAGTCGGCGAGTACATGCTTGTAACCGGTTCGTTCAACCGTATCCGTTGGCGACGCCAGCGCGTTCTCATGAACGTCTGCGGGAGAGCGTTCGCATGCGCCAGTTGGACGCTTGTGGACTCTCTGAACAAGGCAGTCAACGCATCTCACGCTGCTCAGTACGATGCATGGAGCCTCGAAAGGGGTCCTGACGCTGCCGCTGCGCCACCGTTCTGTATGTCGTATGGCGCGCATCATGTCCGACTCTCAAAGAAACCTACCCGCTAGATAGCTGAGCATCCTCATCTGCTATCCGCACATGTCCTGCGCTCCAGTCTCTTGAGCTGGAGGTACGTTTATGCCCACGAGGGACATCGCCTGGGATCCACGGTCACGATGAACGCACTCGCGTTATCGCCCATGAGACATTGAGAAAGAGTCTCGAAGTTAATCTAGACCTAGGTTTTGCATAGTGCATGCAAGTAGATAGCATGGCGGTGTTTATCGTTCGTGAGGATATCGTTACGTTTCCTCATTGGAAACGGCTGTCCTCGAACGAACTCTGCAGATGCCCTTGGCAACAGCGCTCGAGTACTTGATACCTGCGTCCAGCCATGACTTGTAGCTCAAAAAAGCGGCAATGCAGCACATTATAGAAAAGTCTGCAAGGATAACATCGGCCTCGATCTGACATATTGGAGCCATATCGAGTAGGCGCTGCTAGAATCGAGGGCGCTCAGATCCTTTCTGGATGTCTGTTTCAGCGTGGAGGACGCTGTTCAGGAAATTATATGAGCGCAAGGTGCACGACCGGCAGGTATTACGTCTTCGCAATCCCCTGTATGCAACGTCCATCAGTCCGAGGACGAGTTCGGCACACCAAGTTCGGACGATCCCACGCGACCGCTGCTCCCGTCACACAGGTTGCACCGAACGTGCACCGATCTCTTCCGCAACCACCAGGTCCTCGTTTGCAGCCATCAAGACCGAACGGGTCCCTTTTTCCATGTGCCTACTTTCGAGGCCAATAAGGTGAGGTTACACCTGCTCCAGGATGCAGTTTGTGAATCGGTCGATACGGACCGGCATCGAGTTTTGGCTTGCAAGGTTGCCTCGAAACTTGTCAACTTGAGCGCTGTTGATGTTCAGGTCATCCATGTGGCACGACTACTCGTCAAAATATTCTGGGAGGCGTGTGTGCGCTCGTCTTTGATGTTACGATCAGTACTCCATGCATTTTCGGTGCCGTACCTCAGTTTTGTTGCCGCACAGGTGTTCGATCGAACAATGCCAATGCCATGCGGACAGCGGGGCGTTCTGCGTCTAGAAATGCCAACGGAAGATAGCTTGACGAGGTGCCTGATGGAACGAGACGCTAGACGAGGCTTCTTTGAGCCAAGAGCTACGCGAACTGTCATGATGCCCGGGAGCTCGCTTTTGCGGAGATCCACGCGTTTGACATGTTTCGCTAGGGATGCGTCGACAATGGTTTCAGACTGAAACCCACATTCCGATCGTTGCTCTTTTCTGTACCTTCTTGTCCTCTTTGTCTGATGTATTCTTCTCCTTCCCTATCTATGATCTTGCGGGCTAGCATCCATGCGGTCAATGTAATCTGTATCCGTTTACTCCCGAAGGATGCACGCGGCCTGTATGGATACTGAAGCTGCTACGCACCTTCTCTACGCACTTGCACAGCATTCCACGAGGGCCTCCTCGTTACGGTCTCCATCGCGAGCTGGTCCACAGTCCGAAGCGAGCCTCTCAGCTCCCTCTCGTGCAAGAGCAGAGAACCAACAGACAGGTTCAGGCCAGGTGAATGTCGTAGAAAACGATTCTTTGCGGATGCGAAGGGCTCCTCTATTGATCCGAACTGGTAAGCATCGCGTTCGACAACCGAGAAGACGCCCCTCGACCGTATTGTAGCGGGTACAAGACGCTCGCCTGAAGAGCAGCTCCATACCAGTCTCAGTCGCGTACTTGCTGGCCTTTTCTGAGCGATGCACAGCGATTTTGACCTTGTGCAGGACAGAGCAATACGACTGGGAGAATTTCCAAAATACCTCGACAAGTCATGAGGTATTGAACGACCCCGTCCTTTCGGCAATTTCTAGGCGACCGCACTTGACAGCATCAGCGCTGGGCCTGATGTCGTCGGAGAGCTCGCCTGCAACTTGGTAACGCATACAAAAGTGCGCTTATTTGAGTACCCGTATTCGGGACTACCATTCCTCCCAAATCAAGTTTCTTCGAGTGAGATGCATACACGTCCATCCTGGAGCAAGCCTTCACCCTGTCGTATAAAATCGATGGTGGGTGGTTCAATGCGCGAGTCGCTCTCCCAGAGAAGCCCTCGTTTGTCTGCATCTATGCGGACCTTTTCATGGCCTGTTGTATTGAGGGCATTCAATTCAACAGCTTGTATCCTCTATGGCTGTATTTCTAGAAGACCGTGTAGAGTAGCACGGCTTCTCGCGGAGGCAGTCGTATCCATGTAGATTGACGTGTTCTGTTTCGGGTGCATGTTGCTCATGGTAACGATTACAAGAATTATGTCTGATGCACCTGCTTGTCATGGATCACCTGACTTGGACAATGGTAACCGTTTGTTACACAGACCAGCAGACACCTGCATCAATGCTCTCACCGCGGCTTGTCACCAGTCCATAGGATACACGGCGTTCGCTGAAGATCTGCAACAAGAATACACGAATTAGACTACACTGGACCAATATTCCAGAATGCATCGCGCTGAGCATACCCGTCCATAGAGTGCAACAGCGCTGATGCGCACGAGGAGCCTCGATATCACCCACGAACGCTCGAAAGTTTTACCTAGTCAGTAAACATACGTCATTCCCGAAGACGCATATCGGTTGTGCGCTCATGTCGTTCCAGCGCCAGTGTCCTCGTCCCCGATTCAGCATTTGGTGGTGTTTTGTGCGATCACTGTGACGCCGAATTGGACTCTTGATGCTGCTTTCTCCTTTGAGCAAACCGAGCTTCTAAGTACGCCCGCACTGTCTCCCGATCACCACCTCGTAGCACGATTTCGCGGGCAGTCAGAGGTTCGGACGCCAGCGTCGTCGAAGCGCTTTGGCCATCGCTTGCAGGTGCAGCAGCAGCAGCAGCAGCAGCAGAAGTATTGGCGGCATTCATGGTGCTGCTGGTTTTCGATGCTCCACTTGCTGCTGCACGCGTTCCAGTCGTCCGGTTGCGCATGCGCAAGGTAGACTTGGCAATTCTTTGCGTGGCGAGCCTCTGCAGCAGCAGCTTCCGCTGGGCTGGTGTGAGGCTCGAGGAAGCCTCCGTGCTCCGCTCTTTTGGTGCGCACGCCTCCGGCTCAGTACGCGTCGATCCGGGAGCACCGAGCGCAGCGAACGACGACTGCAACTCGTTTTCTTCAGCGTCAGTGGACGACAACTGCGAATCCTCCGCATCCGTGTCAGTCTTGTGCAATTCATCGAGCGGATACGGAAGCCCCAGGTACTCCGTAGAGCGACGTGACGGCACGAAAAGAATGACAGAGAATTCGTCGGATCCCTCGTTGGCAGCCTGCGCCATCCGATGCAAGACATCCTCGAGCGTACCTACATCGACTTCGCATTCTTCGGGCACTTCATCCGGTGGCACCGGCACGCCAACGTTGAACTCGACGTCCGGGTGCTCGATTTGTCGACCGCTTTGCATTGCCTCTTCGGCAGTTAGACGGAGCTCACGCCATGCAAAGTCCAGATCATTCTTATCGAAGAAGAGCGGCACGCGCTGGCGATAATTCTGGAGTACCGTTAAACCCTTGGCTTGGAAAATCGGAATCCCGTTGAAATTCTCGACTGTAATTTCATCCAGTTCATTGTTTCCGGTATGGTCATCGGATTCGGGATTCTCCCGTAAGGCTTTCTCTTGTGCCCGCCACAGATGTACCGCCGTCTTGACGGCCTCGAGTGATGGACGAAACTGGAACGTATGCGTCGAGCGATAGCATGCCGATATGCCTGCGGCGGCACCGTCCTTGAGCCCGCGACGCAACGTCCGCTCGAAGCGCTCTCGCTGAGTATCCGCCACTAGGCGCAGGGCACGTGGAAGGTCAACGGATACGATTTGGGCTCGCATGCCGAGCTGCTCATCCTCCGACCGTATCCACTCAAGGGTTTCCTTAACGTCGTCCACATCGAAATAGAAGGAGCATACCTGCTCACCGTCCTCATCGGTGAGGAAAAACGGCTGCCCGAGCTCGTCGGTGATGGTGAATACCGGGCAGTTACGAAGAAGGCTCAGCGCTGGCTCCGGCGGAAGCACGAACATCGCCGCCTGCAGGTCACAGAGTAACGCAGCGAACACCGCCACCGTCTCGATCTCTTGCAGTGCCGGAGGCTTGGGCGGTAACGACTCGGGCACTGGTGGCTTCGAGTTCGCAAGTGCGGACGCATTGTTCTCCAGCTTCTCATACGCGGCAATAATAGCATCCGCATCACAGCCGTCACGGAGGAGTTCCTTTTTCCACTGCTCTTGCGCAAGCTGTTGTGCAGTCTGTAGGGCATCAGCGGCGGCCTCGAGGTTGCCCAGATGAAGCAGCGACTGTCCGCGGCGACGATGCGCTTTTGCCCACTGCGGCCGCAGCGCAACGCATCGATTGGCGTCGTCCAGCGCTTCCTGGAAACGCAGCAAGTTGTACAGTGCTGCCGCCCGGTTCGATAGAAGCAGCGCCTCTGTCTCTTCCAGTTCCGAAGTATCCGCTCCGTGCACTGTAGAACGCAAACGCTCGATGCTGTCCAACGCGCGACTATAGCACCGCACGGCCTTGCCGCTAGCGCCCCGCTTCAGGAACGTGTTACCCTGCTGACGTAGACTCTCTATGCTTCGAAGAGAACTTTCAAGAGAAACAGCACGTCCCGGACTGCAACTCTGCTCAACGGAGTGCACACTACCATCGCTTGCGTCCGACTCAACCATGGACGCAGACGCAAACACACACACACACACAAGTGGACGGCCACAGTGAACGAAACCTCGTCTAGGTATTAAAAACCGTAGTTCCCCGCTTTGACACCGGGTCCCACGCGCTCTTGCCTCACAATTCGAAAAGAACTGGCCCAGCCTGCCCGGATAATCGCTTACCAAACGTCCGTGGACCGAAAAAGCGCACCAGGCACACGACACCCCTGGGCACAAGAAGCGTACACCTCTACGCTGTTGCACGTGGTACCCCGGTACAGGATCGACACCGTCGCCGATGCGCAGAGCGCAGATTGCGGCGGCGTCTCGTGGCGACGTCGACTTCGACGGCGCCGTCGACGTGATGATGAGGATCACCATGAGGGTAAATAGGGTAAAGAGGGTTGTGATGATCATGATCAACATGATGCTTGTGGTGATCATGGCAGCGATCGATGCTCTGGGGCTGCTCCCTGGTGTCCGAGGAGTGCGATGGGATCCGAAACGCGCGCGGATGCCGTATGGATAGAAGCACAGTGCATATTGTGGATCGGTAAGTAGGAAGCGGCTGAGGAGCATGGTGCACGACCTCTGAACGGTATTGTAGTTGGCGACTGGGGCGCTGGCTACGCAGACGAGTATCTCGAGGGAACTCCTGATGGGGTAAACCGGGGCGACACTGATCATTAGGGAGAAATGGGTCTTTGGTAGGTACCGGTCTATACGATTGTGGGGCGATGCTGATCATTAAGGAGAAATGGGTCTTTGGTAGGTAACGGTCTATACGATTGTGGGGCGATGCTGATCATTAGGGAGAAATGGGTCTGTGGTGGGTACCGGTCTATACGATTGTGGGGCGATGCTGATCATTAGGCAGAAATGACAAAGTGGTGGCAAGCAGGCTAGCTAGAAAGCTACCTTCAACAAAGCACATTCGTCGACTGAGCGCAATCTACCCGAGTCGCTGCTTACCGATACCTTATCCGACATCCTTAATCTACGTACGACTTCTTAACGGTCTGGTACAACGGCGCTGGAGCTATTCGTTGATCATGGTGGTGCATCCACAGGAACCGTCGCAAGCACCCGCGGCCAGTGCAGTGTACGCGCGGTCACTAGATGGACCAAGCTTCTGTTCCTGGGAAAACACCGTGCTACACTCGTGGAATATGAATGCTACTGCGAAGCAACGCAAGTGCCTTCAACGAAGATGCGCAGCGTATGCGCATCCGCGCTGGTCGCTTATACCCATCCGACACCGGGAAATCCAGAATGTTCAGTGCTTTATCGTAGTGAGAACATGCAATAGACGCACATCTACGAGTATCCAGCTGACGAGTTGCGCCTGTGTCCTGCACGGGCACCTGACACTGCAGAGGACTCGCGGGTATATTCGCATGCCTTCATGAATGCGAGTCAGTAAACCGCAGTGCACTGCTTGTCTGGTACGCAGAGCGAGAAACGCTCTAGAAACCGGTGCAACCATGGACTCCGCTCCAGCTACCAGCAGGCTACCTTCAAAGTAAACAGTTTCTTCCACGTCCGAGTTTTGGCTTTGCTGGACCCCACCGAGCGCTTCCGTAAACCGCTTATGTGCTGTATGAGCAGTGAATGGCTAGTCCCAGCTACCGGGGAAAGCGTCGACGCTTTTCACTTGTCTACGTGCAAGCTCATTCAGTACCCTGGAACGATAGGCGTCTAGCATGTTGCACACTGCACCAAAGATAGCACTTCCAGTCCCTTTTAGAGCGTTTTTCACGTGCCACGAGGCAGCAGACTCTTGTACCGAATACGCGTTCTGCAGGGCCATGTCGATAGGGCGCGTGTCGCCCGAAAAACGTCACTCGTTCCATAGAACGCGTCGCATGCCGATTTTTTACCTGTACTTGTTGTTGAACGTATAAACACAGCGGTGCACACGCGTTTCCCGAGCACACACACCGAAGCGTTCCGCACCGCTGGCTGGGCCCGGAGGTAGCCCTACTGCCACAGCGACTGCGATCGGGAGGTTTCGTCGACGCTCCATTCGGGGTGTGAATCATATCGCCCCCGAGGCACTCTTCTGGGTGTACTGGTGCACTCGCAGCCAGCACCAGAGCTCAAGACTGACGACGAGCCATCATATCCGGTTGCCGGTAATGACCCAAGTTCGACACATGAGGGCCAGGCACCTTCGACGATGCACGCTAGGTGGCGTCCCGGGCTACAGCGGCGCAAAAGAGCACCGCATCCGCAGACCTGCAAGCCAACGAGTACCCGGAATACCTATCGTGTGTGCAGGTTGCGGGGCATGAGTCGGCACCTACGAAACGGAAGCATCCACACTGACTCTACACGACGCAGCCGGATGACGCTCGCACACAGGCCCGGGGCACATTCACCTGCCTCCGGCTGACAGAGACTATTGGAGGCGGACCCTTCAGATGCCTCTGTATTGCAGGCAGCGAGTCACATACGCCACGGAGGTCTCATGACCCGGCATACCTGCGTTGCGTGCTGCCGCAGGCAACGTTCACGAGTCCGGATACAGCAGCAGCTTTCGTAGATCCGCATCTACGCATGATGGTGGTGATAATGCTTCGACGGCATTGTGGGCGAACGACTGCAAGGCCAACGTCGCTGCTTCTTCTGTTCCAGATTCGTCGTCATCCCACTGAATAAGCGAATCCGAGTCTGCCGCTGGCACAGTGGCATCGATCGTGGCGCTAATGGTCGCAGCTACCGGCTCATCGTCCAGCAGCGTCGTTTCGGTGCTCGCTTTCGACGGCTCTGTGGCGATACCGCCGGGATGCGTCTGCGTCCGCACCAAATGCCGCGCTCGTGGTGATGCCGTCTTACCTGAGCCGAGTCTCCTGAGGCCACGCGCCAGAAGGCGTAGTCCAAGCGCTCCCGCGGTGCGAGCCATGGCGCCTGCTGCTGGCTGCGCAACAACGCGCTTCCCTGTCTCCACACTGACCCGTTCCGCCGCCGATACCGCGCTGTAGGCTCCGTAGGAGAACCGGCGAGCGGTGCTGCGTCCCGCCATCAGGTTGCTGTACATCTCCTTGAGGTGCGTAACCGGCGATCTTGTAGCCGTCAATGGTGCACCAATGACGTCGAGGGAGCCCAACAGCTTGTACCATTGGTTGAGGATACTGCGCGTCCAGCGCGTCCACACCATTGCCGATAACTCATCGGGACTTGCGAGCGCGTGCCGACGCAGCTCCAAACCTGCCAGCTGGAGACTCGCCTGATCGATGGACGGGATGCTCGCAAAGCGTTCCAACGTAGAGAGGTATGCGGCTCGTGCCAACAGCGATGCAGCCTCGAGCTGCGCTTCAGAGATCTGTGTTTGCCGTCCGCGTTGGAACGATAAGAGCACCTCCACGGGTGTCAGCTGCAGGTACGCAAGTACCAACCAACTGATGCCTCGACTTCCGTCACGTGGTGGCGAGCCAGCACCGGCCTTGGGCATCCAGACAAGGTCGTCGATCGGTGAGCGGCCTGAGCGGTCGCTTGCAGCATCTGCGGTATCACCAGATGTCGATTCCGACGCTGCGTCATGGTGCACAGCCCAGTCGTGTGCACAGGCCGTAGCCAAAGCAGCCAGCTGCGCCATCAGTACCGCATCCAGTTGGAGCTGAACCCCAGCGACCAGAACTCGCAGCGGCGCGCACTCGCGCTCTCCAAAACGCTGACGAAGGACGAGTTCCGCCTCCAAAGCCATGAGTTCTGCTGACGCTGCGCTCTTGTCTTCACCAGTGGCGGCAGTGGCCCCGCTGTGCAACACCACCGGAAATGGCGTTGTGGGCTCCTCATTGCGCAACTCGATTCGTTGCAACGACACCTGCACATGGGTGCGTGTGTGCATCCCAACATCCACGTCAGCCGCTAGCTGCAAGTTGTTCAGGAGAATTTGGCATCGGGCACCACCGGCAGCCGCGGTAGCGTGCACCTGGATGGCTAGTTCCGGCACCAGCACAAACAGATGAAGGCGCTGGATGCCCACCGGGGCCAGCACCGGCGCCTCCTCACCACCGAATGCCTCGGAAATGGGTACCTCAGCAGCGTCCGCTGTCGAGTCGGCCCGGAACACCAACACGCGCTGTGTCGGTGTTGCGCGCATCTGCACCCAAAGCACCGCGGGAGGTGCCCCAGTGCCCGTTGTATCCGCAACCAGACGACGCTGCCAGGCCTGTTGCTGCGACTCCGGCTGCAGCATGGATCGTTGCGAGCCTATCCAGGCATCCTCGTTGTCGCTGGCGTTATCGTGAGCGTCAGCAGCAGGATCCGGCACCGGCACCGGCACCGGCACCGCCATCGTATCCGGATCCTCCTCGGAAGCATCCAAGAAGGCCGCCTCCAGACTCGGTAGGAAGAAACATTGCACAGGATCCGCGTCTATGCGCATCACACAGAGCGTATGCTCCGCAAGCGGCTCACAGAAAGCGAATCCGACGGATGTTCGTGGTGGTGCCCAGGTCAACCGCTGCCGCTGGTCTGCTAACAGCTGCAGCGCCTGAACACGATCCTTCGCCTGTGTAAAGCAGAGCAGGCCTGGAGTCTCATTCACCAGCCGGAAGGGTACAGCGTTTGCCGGCGTCTTCTGAAACCGTATCACTTGACAACCATTCCGCTCTAGAAAAGCTTGTACGGTTAGGTATCCGGGTAGGCCGTCAGCGACATCCACCACAAAGCTTCCCGTAATCGCCAACGGCAAGACACCAGACCAAACGAGTGGTGTTTCAACGCGCGGTGACGACTCGAGCGACTTGCTGCCTGCAGGCGAGACGCCCGCATCAGTGCAACGTTGTTGCTGTTGTCGCTCGAGCGGCTTTCGAGCTAGACGAATCTGCAATGCAGCACTATCTGCGGGTGCCTTCTCCCGTGTGATCGCGTTACCCTCGATATCGCGACCTGCGTACACCGGGAACAGGAATGGTTGCAGGCCGCCAGGTGCTATCTCCAGCGTGGATGCCGCGTCGTCGGTATCGACTGGCGAGTGCGCCCGACGTACCAGGAGCTTGGTGTCCGTCAACTCATTCACCAGCACCAGCTCGGGACGAAGTGCAAACACACGGGCTCTACCGATGCCACTGGTGTTATCAAAAGTGCTGCGGCGGTTGCGCGGGGCTTTCACGGGCACACCCTCCACATCTTCATACCACCGGGCGCGTTCCAGTTGTTCCGCTTCGTAACTGGACGCAAACGAGAGCACCAGAGGTATACCTTGGAGCCGCAGAAAGTAACCCTGTGCCGTCACCAGCTCCAGACGAACAGGTTCGCGCCACCCAAACAGGCGGCAACAGGGCGTCCGCAGAAATCCCGCCTGTTGGGGTTCCAGCATCACCGGATGCGGCTGGTATCGCTCGAACTCCGGCATCTGGCCACTTTCCTGGATCTGAACGGTCAATCCAGGTACCATATTGAACACAGTATAGACCGCTGTGATCAGTAATGTTGCATTCCGCGTCAAACGCCCAAGATAACAGGACGCTTCGACGTAGCCATAACGGGTATCGAGCAGTTGCGAAAAGAGTGCCACTGTGGATGCTGTGGGTGTCTGGCGGAGCGGCTCGACGTGTTCGCGATCACTCAACTGAAAGCGCGCTACAGGTTGACGTTGTTCGAGCAGCAGCGCCTCCCCGATGCTTGCTGCAAGTTCACAACGACCATCCGCGGGGAAGCGAAAGAGCTCTTGGCGCGAGCGAGGCTCCAGGCACACGATCTGTTCGTTGATTGTGATCAAAGCCGGAACCGGAAGCAGGTTTCGAAATTCCAGAACCGGTGCTAACCACACCTCCAGGCTGCCGTCTTCGTGGATGTGTCGGGATACCCGGAGTACGCGGTTATCGCACCAGTGCACCATGTGAGCGACCGTTACCGCCTCGCCGTACAGTGCTCGCATCGCTGCTGCCTGCACTGAGAAGCTCTCACACCACACCGTAGCATCTGCGCTGGCAGGGTTCGCACCGGAGTCAGTCAGCGTCTCCTCAAAAGCGACTGCCAGTGCTCTAATATCGGCAAGGGCGCCAATGCGGATACTCTTCTGTGGCGGTAGCCGATGGAAAGTCTCCAGCACCAGCGACAAATCCCGTCCACTGCTACCTCTACCACCAACACTACTACCACTACTACTACTACGAGTAGTGGTAGTGGTACGAGGCATACGACTGCTCGTCTGCCCTAGACAGCGCAGACGCAGCGTCGTATGCGCACAGGCATTGTGTACGGTTATAGGCGCCTGAAGGCAGAAGTGCCAGCCCGTTCGGCATCGCGTCACTCGCCAGTGGAGTCGCTCCCACAGCAGCTGTGCTGAGCAAGGAGGTACGGTTGTGCACTGTTGCGCATCAAGTGGGTGCGCAGATGTCGCTGACAGCTGTGCGGCTGTTCTAGCGTCGCCGCTTTTGCTACTGCTGCTACTGCTGCTTGCAGTTGACGTCACTGCTGCTGCTGACCGTGTCCCTGGCAAAGCTGCAGCGACGCTGGGTCGATTCCCAATGAGCGACCTTGCAGAAGTTTCTGTTGCTGAAGCCTCACTCGCGACGAGCGCGTCGCCAGCTCGAGTCCAAGAGAACCACGTAGGCGTATCGCCTTCGATGGAGAGCGCTCGAACGCCCAGTTGCAGCGTCTTCATAGAGGCACTCGAACTCGTGACCTGGGTCGAGCCCTGAGCTCTTGACTGGATCCGCCGGAGCGCGTTTGGTGCCCAGCTGGATTGCACCGGAAGCACCGCATGCACCGTTCCCGCAGCGACACAGAATCCTGAAGCTCCAAGGCGTGCTGGATGCTCCTCGGGCGTTGTGCTCGTTGCTGGGCGCTCCGGAGCGCTCTTCTTGCCAGCTGCAGGCGCTGAAGGCATCTGGTGCACCGCATCTGGCCCGTGTGCTTTGTCACCGCTCTTCTGGTTGCCGGATGCCGGCATAAGCGCACCATTGTTGCTAGCGATGATGATCTCAAGGTCCGCATCCGTCTCATTGGAGAATCGATACGCTCGCTGGTACACTGTCGGCAGATGCGCTCGTCGACCGGTGAGATACTCCCAGAGCAGCGCGAGCTCGAGTGCATCCTGCTCGGAGCCTTGAATCCGAACAGGCTCCCGATGCAGCGGACTCAACCATATCCGAAGCAAGCCAGAGGGTCGATGCTCATGCAGACGCAACTGCAGTCGAAACGGGTGCAACCGTGGCTCATACCGATCCTGTCCACCATCGTAGGCGTCGACGGCGAACGTGCACTGCGTCTGCAGCTCCTGGTATGTGTCAGTGACCTGATAAACCAAGGCGAGTTGGCTCATGGTCAGCGCCACCAGGGGGAGCACCCCACCGCTACTGCTACCGTTGCCGTTGCCGTTGCCGGTTAACGGGCTATCCGTCAGACGCACTAGCACGCCAGCACTCGTCACGCGCACCTGCAAGGAAACTGCCGTCTCCATGCCGGTCTGGGAAAACGCAGCAGGTGCTGTTTCTGGTGTCATCTCCGCTTTCCGCGCACTTGCATTCGCTTGCCACGGTGCGCCTAGCCGCAAGACGGTCTCTGGTAGACTGGTTTCGATCGCTTGACCTTGGAGGTTCCAACTCAGAAACTTACCGGTATGTGCATTCATGAGGCAAAATCCATCCGGTGAGACAAAGCACGCTCGCCAGATAATCGGTTCACCAACGGAAACACCGGCGTCTGACACGCTCGTAGGTGGAGCGGTGTTATCAGGGTGCCCTGAAAAGCGCCCCAGGCAACCGATGCGCGGCGTAGAGTCACCAGCACTAGCGCGTGCTGACTCCACCGAGGTCCCTGCGCGTCTCAGAGAGGAGGTGCTTCGACGCCGCCCAGGAGGTTCAGCTGAAGACCCGGGCACGCCTGCGGGGATCGGGTTTGCCTGGCGTTGAAGAGCACTCGCCTCTGTGGCTGGATACGGGAGCACAGAGACGGGTCGCAGCACTCCTGAGGGACCTTCGCTATCGTCGGGGCACCAGGCCAGGAGACTAAAGAGCGTCTCGTCATCGGGATCAGTGCGCTTGACCAGGAACGTGCTGTACGCCGTGCTAGCTGCCGAATAAGGCGGGGCATCGGTGCTCGCCAGCGCCAAAACGTATATGGGTATGGAGGCATCCGCCTGGAGGACACACGGCAACTGCGTAGCGCTATCCCAGAGCGTGATCAGCGTACCCGGCTGCGGACTCATGCCAGGAGCTGGGCATTTTCTGGGCGAGAACACAGGCCGCTGGTTACCAAAGCTGGATCGCTGCTGCTGCTGCTGCTGCTGCTGCTGTTGCTGGCCAGGTACTGCCCTGGACAAGTGACGCTGGGTGCCACTGCGGCGCCGATGACTCAGTGCGGAGGGTGCTGGAGCGCCCAGCGCACCCCCCAGCACTGCAGCAAGAGCGTCCCAGAGCAAAGGCACGCTGCTGACCCCGGCTTGCGCACTGGACCGCAGGCGAAAGGCGCCCGAACCTGCCGGCATTGCACTGAACGAGCCGGTCCCAGTACCTTCAGCAGCATTCGTATCTGGGACCAGCGTATGCGATGCAGGTGTATGCCCCGGTGCTGCTGCTGTACTTGTTACCGCTGTTGCCTCACGATGACCTTTGGGAGCGGACGCGCTGCCGGTACCCGCACCTGCCTCGTCGCATAGAACATCACCTAACTCTGGATACGCTGGTGCATTGAGCCTCGTCGACCAGCGGTGCAGCCAGCTCCGCCACAGGTCCATGTCTTGGCGGCAGAATATGGCGTCAAATGCGGAAGTCTGCAGCTCAACCTGCACCGAGAGCAGAGGCGCTCCTCGCGATGCTGCTACTGCCGTATAGTGGCCATGGATGCGCACGCCAACAGAGCACGGGGATAGGAGCACAAGCGGCTTCTGATCCGCAATGCGTTGACGGACGAATGCCTCGGGAGCATCCGCAGCAAACGAAAGTCTCCACTGAATCGGTGCAGTGCCTGCGTACGCCAACCCCAGTGCAGCATCGAGACCAGCTGACGCCAATACAAGCTGAGCTGGCGGATCCGTTGGCGAGCACAGCACCACCTTGGTATGGGCACCTCTCCAGTGCATCTCCAGCAGCAGCGAGGTCTCTGTCTTGGTCCACGACACAGAGCGAGGGGCGTCTGCGGGCGACGTTTGTTGCCACGTCCGCGTGCTCGTAGCAGCAGCAGCAGCTGCTGTGGCAGCAGTAGCATCAGTGGTACCGGCAGCGGGTGACTTGTTTCCGGGGCATATCGGTTTGCGCGATGAACGCCCGGGAACTTTTTCATCTCGTTGACTCGCCCGGGAACGTGTTGGCATCTCAGCTCCCGTCGATAACGTGGATACTTTGGGCGATACCGCGACTGCGCCGCGCCCTACACGACGTGCTGCCTGATGGAGGCTCCACCAGCGCTGCCAGCAAGCTGCGTACTGCCATAAAGCCGCAGTCAAATGAAGCTCGATATCGGATATCTCGATGAGGCAGCCCAGTCGCACGGATGCCGTCGTCGACGAACTGAAGTGCGTCGAGTAGGAGGAGGAGGCCTCGGCTGTTGCCGCTGCGCTGCCCCAAACACTTCCAGCTGGTGCCGCATACGCCAGCGCAAGATGCGCAGAGCCACCACAAGGAAGCAGAATAGGAACGCTGGCACACCCGAACAGTGCCGCTGCATCCGCGTCCAGTTCAAGGCTCATGCTCAGCTGCTGAACAGCAACGTCGTACAGGAGAGGCGGCTGATGCGAAGCAGCCAGGTTCTCGGGCATCGCCCGGCTGCTCGTGCCCGTGCTGGACGCTGCAGCACATCCACCTGAGCGATGCTTTAATGCCAACCGCTGTTGAACTCGATCGAGGTCGCTGAAGAGGCGCAACGGGTCGCGCAGCTGGCAGCAAGTGCCGCTCCGAAGTGAAAGCCTCCCCAGCTGAACCTGCACAGCGAATGCATCCAAGCGGGTGCCACGACGCAGTCGCTCAATGACATGTATCCAACGATGCCGCGGTGATGTCACCGGTGCCGTTGCCTCGCTACTGGTGGGCGAAGCGCGTTCACGTATAAGCCCCAAGCCCTTGGCCAAGTTAGCAACTACGTAGATGCGCGGCGCCGACACCATGATATCCAGGTCCAGGGTGCTCGCCGCCTCCAACAGCGTTTCACTATCCGGCAACGCTGCAGCGATCGACGTGCGATACGCAGCGAACTGTGCCTTAGCTTCCTGCATCCAAACGCGCCAGGGTATGTTCTGTCGTCTGCCAAAGGCAAGTACATGTCGAACGAGTGCCGGCGATAGCAGCAGAACCAGCGGCCTGCTGCGTACGCTCATCCGATGTCGCGTTTCAACATGTGAACGCGCTGGTGCCGTCAACGCTATCGCATCGCCAGACCAACTGGTGTTGCGTATTGGATGCTGGTGCTCATAGGCGAGGCGCAACAGTGCTCCTGACGATGCGTCGGTGCTTGCGTCGACAAAGACTACTGGATAAAGGTCGTCGTGTAGGTGCTCACGCGCCTGCACAACAACATCACCCGTTTGTAGCGAGATGCACGTGCGATTGGGTGTCCTCTCCAAAAGCAGATGCAGATGTCGGAGTTGGATGTCGGCGAAAGGCCTTCGATCTGAAAGCTGCAGGCTCATCTGGGTATCGTCGATCCGCAATTCGATGCGGAGACCTGCAGCATCTGGTTTCCACTGAATCTGCTGGAGCGTAGACTCCAAATCGGTGACTTGCTCATCCACGTGCTCCTGTACAAAGCCTTGAAAACGTTCACCGAGCTCCTGCGCCAAGCTAGCCGGCTCAACGACGATTTTGGATTCCTCGCGCTGCTCCGAGTCTAGCCGAGCAGAGCGCGCATCAGCCTGAGGCTGGTGCTCGGATGGTTGACACAAAGTGTCAGTAGTTGCGGGCCAAATCCGCTCCACTGCGGTGTGACGCTCTTCGCGAGCAGCAGGAGCAGCAGTCGACCTAGCAGTTGGCGTCGGTATTCCCGATGTGACGTCCACACCAGACGCTGAATCCTTTGTCGCAGGTGGCGCTGAGCTCCAGCCGAGTGTGGTGGAGATCCAGCCCAGCCAGCCGGTCGACGCTGTGGCCCCAGTTCGAGCTGTTTCTGCTGTCCCGCTGGCGTCTTCAGCGGAGCCAACGACTGCGGAAACAGCTCGACCTTGATCAACGATGCTGCGTTTGGTGTTCGCTCCTGGTGTATACTGAGGCCTTTCGGCGTTAGGCTGCAGTGGTGCTCGTCTGCTGGGGTCACGTTCAAGCGCCCTGTGGTATCGTTGTATTGCCAGACTCCGAAAGTAGCGGATTTCATCGATGCTTAACTGTTGCTCCAGAGCTGCGACTGCCTCTTCCAAGTCCGCTGGATCGTTGGCAAGAGAGAGTGCCAGAGCTTCCCGTGTACCAGTGGATGCTTGGGTGCGGTCATCAGTTTCCAGCTTCACTCGCGTGTAGAGCGATATGTAGCGTTCTTTGCGTCGATGCCAAGCAACAAGATCCTCGAGCACGAATGGACGATACAAACTGGATACAAATGCTCGAACACAAAGAAGCGCAAATTTCCAACGGTTTCGCGCCCTACTCGGGTGCTGCTGCTCTGTCGCCTCTAGGGCCTGGATATCGCGCGGAAGCTCTGCGGATTTCCGCTCCTCCGGAGGAGGCATCCAGTTCAGATATCGTGAGCGATAGCGATTCCCAAACATCCACAGAAAAGGTTCGGGGGCGTTCATGAGCACCAACAAGTCTGAGCGTCGTCGCCATCCCAACCAGGTTGCGTAGCTCTTCAGTGCCGTCACCGTCTCTACCTGAGACTGTTGCAGTTGCAAACACCAGCGTTCAACACCGAGACAGAGTGAGACTCTGGTGGTGCTGTCGCTCGTCGACTGGCCAGACGAATCGTGGGGCGCTTCTGTATCCGTCGCCAAGGTGCTTGGGTACGGTCGCTCTATTCGTAGTCCGACATACCCATAGCTGGGCCTGCACAAAAGAAAGGGTTCCATGATCTTCGCGAAACGCTCATAGTGCTCCGACAAAGATTCTCCCGCTAAGGCTGTGAATGCGGCATCCGCTGGCGTCGACTGCGAGCGATGCTGGCTCCTCATTGGTGTCAGGTAGCAGGCCAGACCATGCACCCGTAACTGTCGATCGAGGATCAAGCGCATCCTGGGTGAGGTCGCGGCCTCATTCTGGGTGGGATGATCCAGATGAGGTCGCCATTCATGACGATAATCGGGGTCTGTCGACTTATCAGAAGCAGCGGCATTGCTATCGATCAGGCTGAGTTGCCGGAGCATCAATCCGCAACTGCTCTTTCGTGTGCCTTGAGACCGCCTCCCTTCGAGCAGGTTTGTTTCCGGTTCGACAGCGATGAAGTCGACATGAATATGCACCCGTTCTATCTGCAACTGTAGACGACGAAGCAGAAATGCAGTGGCTCTTCCAGCAAATGTCTGCAGCCAGCCGCCGTCTCGAGCGCCTCCTGTCGAGGCACCGTTGTGCTTGCTGGACGCAGGGAGCGTCTCTTGCGAGAGCTGCTGCTCTCGTGTCGCAAGTGTCCGAGCCCAAGACTCGAGACTCTGACGCTGCTCCTCGTCGTCTAGGCGGAGAAGTTCCGCTCGAGTGGTCTGAAACGAGTCAGCGTTGTTACTGGGGGCTTCACCCGGATACCAGCACAGCTCCAGGTACACGTCTGCAATGCTGATGCTGATGACTCCATTCCACCGCGCTTGGATGGATAGCGTGCCTAGGCCAGCCCGTTGGAGTTGAAGTTCTTTGATTCCGAGATCTTGACGCCAATAGCGCTCGACCGCACCGGTTTCGAGTTCGAGATCGTGAACCTCAAAGTAGCCCCGCTGCCCTAAAGCGATTAGGACTTGCTCCCGATCTAGTCCACCTCGAATAAACGTACCGACCTTGCTCGCAAGAAATCGATACAGCGCTTCTTCGAGCATCGAATTGAGTTGGTGTCAAGCAAGTGATACGTTGCTCGACGAGTAACAGAACCGGACGACGGCCACGCACCAAACGCCGTTCTGAAGCAAAACGTTGTCGCCGTCAGCGGTGGACAGTTGTGGCGAGAAACTCGCTATGGACAAGACGTCCCCAACTGACGTGCAGACGCCTCCCCGCCGGTTTGGACCGGCCACCCACAACTGGTTCCAACTTTTTTTTAATATAGTTCCACTTTGAGCGGTTGTCCCTTAAAATTCTCTCTTGTCCACTCTGGAGGTCTTCTCTCCAGCACCGCACATCTCCTCATATTGATTGCTGCATTCAGGTCTCGGTTCACGAACTCCATACGTCCACTGCCTCTTGCTAAACTCATCATTGCGAGCAGTCCTGGCACTCGCGCCTTCTGTTCCACGACAGTCTTGTCACCTTCGTCTTCTGCTTGGTTCATTGCCGGTCTTCTCTCGATGGTCGACGAGAAGAGAAATTTTTCTATTTTCACCGGTACCTGGCAATGGCGGCCCTCCAGAATCCCAGACTTCCGTCTTCACACCTCTCCCTCGGTGTTTTTCCTCAAATAAACGCAATTCGACCACGTCTGCTATCAACTCGCGAGAGAGAATTTGACTACACGCACCTGGGGGTATCACGCAATTGAGCTGAGAGATTCTACCGGGCGAAAACACTCCGACACGATCGATGCGCTATGACGTCAGATCATCCGCTGTAAACGACGACTACATATGAGCGCGCGCTGTACGACGAGTCTACCATCATCAACAGCGGTAATATTCAGATCACTTTGGCGGTGAATCTGTGCATTGTGGCAGCTTTACAGTCCAAGGCCGCGCGTGAAAGCGTCTCTTGTGATCCTCGATCTGAGGCAACGTATGCGTCATGTGCATGAATCGAGCGGCGATTTCCATTCAAGGCTACTCCAAACCCTAATTCCAGCTTGCGATCATGAAAAGCCTCCGCAAAGTGTTCGCAAGCTCAAAGACTGTCGTTTCCGCTAAGATTCGGCTCGTGCACGGCTGAGTCGTCATCATTCTGAATCGTATTTTCGGCGGCTACCGCTCACGCTCAACTGATTCCAGCATTTCCGACACATATCGCCACACCGTGTTCGGATCCTGGTCGTGCGGGCAATGACCGACAGCTTTCAGAGCAACAAATCGATCCACATGTGGATTGCGTGCAAACAGCTCTCGTCCGAGGGCGAAAGGTTCCCACGGATCACGCTCTCCCCAGAGGACCCAGATTGCGGGCGGATCTTTTCGAGCAGTTGCAGCCATCTGTGCAATGCTTTCGACGAGCTCCTCTGCCAGCGGGCCGCGATCATACGACGTGAACGCTAGAAATACATCCAGAGCACCGGGGCGCCTGCTTGGGGCCCGAATCCGCTCTACGAGCTCGGTACTGATGATCTGGTCCGCCTCAGGGCCATCAACAGCGTAGGCTGAGCAGAGTAACCTGCGGAGCGTCGCTGGCCGAGATACCAGAGAGAAGAAAAACTTCGCCACGGGACGAAATCCCAATACGCGCAACGCTAATGGAGTCGTCCAGACGCGCAGACCCCGTCGTTTCTTATAGTGCAGCTGGCGAAGAGACGGATTCAGACACATAACTGCCCGAATACGCGTGCCCTGCATACCAGGATGCTCTACTGACTGGCGCAGCATGTCGCAAGCAGCTTGAAGTGCGGCAACACAACCGATTGAATTTGCAACGAGAACAACATCACGCTGTTGCGAAATCCCGGTATCTGACGCGGTCACCACAACAGTATTGATGAAATGAAGGATCTGCTGTGCCCAGCTTTCAAACGTGTACGAAAATGTCGGAGAGCCAACTTTGCCGTCGCCTTGCGTCGTGAACAGCGGTGGTGGCATATCAGCATCACCAAAGCCCAGCAAATCCAGCGCATACGCGTCGTAGCCCGCCTCCGAAATGATGTTGAGCATCTTCTGCCAGTGAAATGCCCCAGCACCGAAACCGTGAATGCATATCACAGCAGGCCTTGCCGGTGACGCCGGCGGAGCTGCAGGTTTCGCCCAGTACGTACAACGGAATCTTTCAAACAAGTAATCTTCTTGCCGAAAACCTGGCGGCAACGGTAGGAGCGGTTGAACACTCCTTAAACATTCCTCGAAAACACCACCTACATTCGTAGTGGGGTCAGCGCTCAAAGTAGAGTCGAAGTCACGACGGCCCGTTGCTCTCAGAGCGCTGTTCACCGAGTGCCCGTTTCCTTCATTTACGTCAGCCTTAACACCCATAACGGCTCCAGTGCCTCCAGGCCGAGGGAGCTGACGCCTTCTAGCACTCAAGAGCGAGCGTCGCGGCCGTTCGTTACTTTTCGAGTGAAGCAGCACCGGTGCCAGGCGACAATGACCGAAGCGCTCACCCGTACAAACCTCTGAAACGTACCCTGGGTGGACACTCGCACCAACACCAAACATCTTTCCAAAGACAAACGTTGCCCCCGGCCGTGTACAGTAGTGGCGAACGCGCCCTAGGCAAGGGGTCTCCAACTGACGTGCAGACGCCTCCCCGTTTTTTTGGACCGGCCACCAACGTCTGCTTCCA
>Ga0078972_1002931_pt1 | contig 53624 bp, 52 predicted proteins | sample YelNatPaOPGAMG01_FD_67568 | JGI IMG/M metagenome (GOLD analysis project Ga0078972, IMG submission 67568) | Hot spring thermophilic microbial communities from Obsidian Pool, Yellowstone National Park, USA - OP-RAMG-01 (SPADES assembly) (version 2) | ecosystem: Environmental > Aquatic > Thermal... | reverse complement strand
CGGACGCAAAACCGGGGCATGTCATGATTACCGAAAGGAGAGCGAAAAGCAGGTGGCCTAGAGGGGCGATCGCCCGGTCCAGGCAAACCCTCCCCAGCGGGCGTGCGGAGCCCGCCCCTCCAGGGGTGGGCCATCCAAGCTGGGATGGCCTAGCGGGGAAAAGCCTGGCATAACGCGGAGGGTGGTTTTCTCGGAGGGATGCGCTCTGCGCGTCCGCGTTGCGAGGCCGTGCCCATGCCGAGGCATAACATGATCATCGGGGGCCAAACGAACGCCTGGGGGCCTAATGAGGCGATTCCCCGGTGGAAGCAATGTCTCCCCAGCGGGCGTGCAGAGCCCGCCCCTCCACAGCGCGGCTCGGTCCATGGCAGAGGACGTTACGGGGAAGGCCGAAAACCACCGCGAAGGCTCGTTTTCCTGGAGGGGCGCACTCTGTGCGGCCGCCTGCCGAAGGCCAACGTGTGGCGAGGCATCTCATGACCACCGAAGCGTCTCCGACCGCCGATGGCCACAATGGTCTGATGTTTTGGTGAGCGCCGTTCCATCTCCGATGGCCTTCGGAGGGCGACCTCGCGAAACCATGGCGAGCCAATGGGAACAGAAGGCAACACGAGCAGCGGAGCCCGACATTTTCGTCGAATTCCGACAAAAGATGCCTTTTGCTCTTTCTATTTGAAATTTCCTGTCTTTTGCGCAGGCACGGAATCGAGCACTCGACAAATCTTGTCTGAAGGCCGGGATGCGGCACTTCTCAGGAGGCTTCGGGAACTTGAGCCTCCAGGATCCCAGGCTTTCAAGAGGGATGCGAGTAGGGGTCCCTTTTCATCGAGGAGCCCGGGGCTTACCTAGGGAGGAACTGGCTCTCGAGCCGTTCCATGCTGTAGCCCTGCCAGGCTCGAGGGATCGAGTTTTGGTTTCGGGTCTCGGCAAGCTGAGCACTCATCAGTCCCTTGGGTGAGAAGGTGTCCCTCCAACCAAAAGCGATATAACGTCTTTCAGCCTGATGCCATGGGCAAGCCCCCGCAAGGCCGAGGAGCGAAGAGAAGATACGAGAGGATGAAAAAATGGGTTCCCAGCTATGGGTGGGACAAACCCTTGAGCTGCAAAACCCAAGGACGCATCGCCTCCCGACATTCTTGTCGAGACTCCTTTTATCCCTTGTCGGCCTGGAGCTCCTTGTATTTCCGGCTATTTTGAGAAATCCTCGGTTTCGGCCTCGACGTTTATTGCCTCACCCCTCTTATGCGCCCCTTATGCACCAGGCGAGGCCTTTGCATTCTAACTCCTTGTAATCACTACCATTTCCTTCCTTGGAAGGAGTTTGGCACAACCCGTGCAATATGACCTGGCCAAGAGGACCGATTCGGTCACAAGAGGGTTCCAGGATGGGACCACGAAATTCTCATAAAGGGAGGGAAAGACGATGAAGAGGAAATGGGTAGGTTTGGTGGCAGGAGTGGCCATGGTCGGCTGGGCCGCGGCGGCCACGGCAGGGCCGGGATGGGGCAAGGGCATGGGGCCTGGTGGGGGAGGCGTGGCTAACCCCTACGCGGCATCCTATCTGGGGCTCACCCCGGAGCAGACTTCCCAGCTCCAGGCAATGAGGGAGAGGCACTTCAAGGAGATCGCACCGTTGCAGGAGAAGCTCTTTGCCAAGAAGCAAGAGTTGAGGCTCCTTTGGGCCAACCCCAACCCGGACGCTTCCCAGATCACGGCCAAGCAGAAGGAGATCACCGCTCTCCAAGCCCAGATCCAGGAGCTGTCCACAAAGCATCAACTGGAGGCGAGAAGCATTCTCACCCCTGAACAGCAACAAAAGCTATCCGTTATGAGAGGCCCAGGCCTGGGCGCAGGTCCCGGCTGGGGCAAGGGCAGAATGGCCAGAGGCTGGTAGTCCACGCACAAAGGGCGGGGGATTAACCCCGCCCAAAACAAACCACACGAGGAGGTATGGAACAATGAAGAGAGTGCTCACATTGACGACGGTTCTGGTGGCCATGGTAGTTCTTGCATCCACAACCCTTGCCGGGCCCTGGGGTGGCAGGTTCTACGGGATAGGGCCTGCTTTGAGCAATCTGACCCCCGAGCAGTCTGCCAAGATCCTGGCCCTGCAACAGGCCCACCTGGAGAAGGTGACACCCATTCAGGAGGAGCTCTTCAAGAAGAAGATGGAGCTTCGATCTCTATGGGCAAGCCAGAACCCGGATCAGGCCAGGATCAACGCCCTGCAGAAGGAGATCTTCGATCTCGTAGACCAGCTTCACCAGGAGTCAATGGCTCTCAGGTCTGAGATCCTGAAGGTCATCCAGTCACCGTAAACCAGATAAATTGGGGGGCGGAAATTCCGCCCCCTTCTCTATCGCGGCCTTTGGGGCCGTACAGCACGAGAGGCCGGAGATGCCATCGAACCCCAACAAGGCAGAGGAGATCTGGGAGGGAAGGTCCCACTCAGCACTCGACAGAGGAGACATCCTCAGGATGCTCTTGGCCGTTTTGATCATAGGGACATTCGCGTGTCTGGAGGTGGGAATATTCCTCTTCACCCTGGAGGAGAAGCCAGGTGGGATCAGCTCCCGGCCCGGGCAAGACAATAGGCCAGCCAGAATCCAGGTCACAGATTTCATGGGGGAGGGGCCGCAAGTCCATCGGGCCGAAAAACGAGAAAAAGGCTATGTTCAGGCCTGGATGAGATTACAGGGCCAGCAAGTGCCTTCACAGCCGATTTCGACACTCTTGCAAATGGAGGAGGAAGAGCCGTTGGGTTGTCAGGATAGCCCTGGGCCTCAGCAGCCTCTGCCTCCAGGAGCAAATGGGCCGTCATGCCAATGAGCTGGCCCTAAGTCCTGAGGGCATCCCCGGTTTGTCCCCCAGAGGCCAGGAGGTGTTCATGGGCCAAGCAACAAAGAACCCTGGTGGCTCAAGGCCGAAGAGAGCCGCCGGTCCGTGCCCCTCCTGGCGTGTGGCCTTGCTCATGGATCTTTTCCGAGAGATCTCCACGCATGAGGGGGCCGCGCTCCTGGAGCACCTGCAGGATTGCGAGCGGTGCAGGAAGGAAAGGAGACGGCTCCGGCTCCTGATGCGGCTGATCCAGCCGGCCATGGAGCTCCCCCCGCGCGTACCCTTTCTCTGAGGCCTTTCAGGCCATCTCTCCCTCCTCCTTGGCAACACCCACCAAAACGAAAGAACCCTGACCACTGAACAGAAGCAGGTGATACAATAGGAGCCGGGGATTGTGAGTCATGGAAGATCGAACGGATATCAAGAGAAAGCTTGCCGCCATCCTAAATGCGGATGTGGTGGGCTACAGCCGCCTTATCAGGCAGGATGACGAGTCCACTGTTGCCCTCTTGAGACGTTATCGGGAGTTGATGGCGGAGTCCATAGTCCGACACGGAGGGCGTGTGGTGGACGCCCCTGGAGACAACCTCTTGGCGGAGTTTCCCAGCGTGGTCCAAGCTGTGCGCTGCGCGGTCGAAGTTCAGGAGACCATAGCCCAAGCGAATGCACTCTTGCCTCCTGATCGTCGGATGCTCTTCCGAATCGGAATCAACTCGGGAGAGGTGATCCAGGAAGGGGATAGGATTTACGGAAACGGGGTCAACGTGGCAGCAAGGCTGCAGGAGCTGGCCCCAGCCGGGGGGATCGCCATCTCGGAGTCGGTGTACGAGGAGGTGGGGGGCAGGCTCTCGCTCACTTATGAGTTTTTGGGAAAGCACGTAGTCAAGAACATCGATAGGCCCCTCAAGGTGTATGCGGTGGGCCCTTACAAGGCAGCGGATGAGCGCAGGGAGCCCCCTGAGAAAGGATCCATGAAGAAGGGGAAGGCCACATGGGCTCTGGTCATCTTGGGGGTCCTCCTGCTTGGGGCTTCGGGCCTCATTTTCCTCTATCGCTCCGCCCTCTGGCCCCCCGAACCAGCACCCGCCGAGGTCAAGCCATCCCCGAGATCTCCAGGTCTCAGCATCGCGGTGCTTCCCTTTCTGGACCTGAGCGAGGCTGCCCAGCAGGAGCGTCTGGGAGACGGGATGGCGGAGGACATCATCACTGCCCTGGCTGCCATGCCTCGCCTCTCGGTCGTCTCCCGCACCAGCACCTTCAGGTACAAGGGCAAGGTGCCCGATCCCAGAGAACTGGGTCAGGAACTCAAGGTGCGCTATCTCCTCGAGGGAAGCGTGCAGAAGGAGGGACCCAGGGTGAGGGTCACGGCGCAGCTCATAGAGGCCGAGACAGGTTTTCACCTTTGGGCGGAGCGCTACGACCTGGAGACCGAGGATCTCTTTGCCCTAAGAGACGACGTGACCTTGCGAGTGGTGAAGGCCCTCCAGGCACAACTTGCGGAAAGGGAAAGGTTTTCCATGAAGCCGAGGCAGACAGATAGCCTCGAGGCGTACCTTCGCTTTCTAAGGGGTCGATCCTATGCCTCCCAGTTCTCCAGGGAGAAAAACGCCCTGGCCAGACTTTCTTTCCAGGAGGCCGTCTCTCTGGACCCCGGCTTCCTGGATGCGTACCTGGCCCTGGCCCACACATACATAACGGATTGGTGGCTTGGCTGGGAGAGCTCTGGGGAAAAGGCCTTGGAGCAGGCCCTGGAGATGACCGAGAAGGCTTCCCAGCTCAAAGAGACAAACCTCAATGCCCAGGGGCTTCGATCCTATCTCCTCATTCTGAGAGGTGAGCGGCAAAAGGCCCTGGACACGGCCAAGGGGTTAGTGGCCACCAACCCGGATGAGCCCGAATCATGGGGGTGGTTGGGGATCGCCCTCTTTTACAGCGGTCAGATCCAGGAGGCCATCCCTCCCCTGGAGAAGGCCGTGCGCGCCACCCAGAGCCCTGCGGGATGGTATCTCCAGCACCTAGGGTTCGCCTACCTCCTGAGCGGTCGCCATGACCAAGCCATTTCAGCCTTCGAGAAAGCCCTTTCCCGAAACGAGAGAAACCCCTGGGCCCTTTTGGGGCTGGCGGCGGCTTACAACATGGCAGGCCAAGAGGAGCAAGCCCGAGGGGCCGCAGCCAGGCTGCGGGCTTCGCACCCTGGGCTCTCCCCCGAGCTCTTTGCGAGCAGACTCTCTTTCGAGGATGACTCCCATCGGGCTTCGTTCGTCAGTGCCTTGCGCCGGGCAGCGGGGGGAGGAGCGGCGTTGCCTCCGGTTCCGTGATAACGCGGGCTGGCTCTCCTCAGTCTCATCGTTGATCGGGGAGCCTCATCTCGTAGCCTCTGCCCAGGAGCTTTTCCATTAGGATCCCCACAGCTATGAAGACTGGAAGGGTGAAGGCCAGGCGAAGCAGGGAGAACTTGAGCCCCATGAAGCCGATCTCGAAAGAGATCATGGGTACCTTCATGGCCGCGAAGGCCCCGAGGAACACGAAGATGTTTCTAAGGCTGCAGCCTTTCCTGCGGAGCATAACGGCGATGGGAAAGGCCGCGTAGAGCGGCCCGACGTTGAAAAACGCAAGGAGAATCACGAGGAGCATCCCCTTCAGGCCCGATTCATCCCCCAGCATCTCCTCAACGCGCTTCCTCGGGACCCACACATCCACAAGGCCGATGAGGATGAAGACGAGGGGGAGCACCAGGATCATCTCCCCCGCGAACCTGCCGAACTCTCGCAGGATCTCCTTCCCCGGCTCCCAATGCAAAAGCCAAGAAGCGAAACCTCCCGCCAGGAAAAGGCAAAAGGGAATGTAGCTCCTGAGTCCTACCCTCGCAGGCTTTCCCTCAGATCCTGGCATAGCTCAACCCCATGAGGATGGCCACTACCACCGCCCCTGCGAGGCTCAACCCATTGCGAAGGAGGGCTGCCTTGAGGCCGAAAAATTTGGACTCCATGGGCAGGGTCAGGACCCCCACCATCATCAGGGTGGTGACGAATACCGCTATGACGGGAACGCTTGCCCCCTGCTTCATCAAGGTGGAGCAGAGGGGATAGGCTATGAAGCCCGGAAGTAGCACTATGGAGCCTATGGAGGCTGCCAAGAGAAAGCCCAGTGCTCCCCCCTGTTCGCCCAGCACCCTGGCTATGAGTGGGGCTGGGATGAGATAGAGGGCCACCGCCATGAGGATCATCACCGTGAGGAGTGTGGGCATCACGTTGAGAAACATCCTCCCTCCTCTTTGGAGACCCGAGAGGGTGCGCTTGCGATCCGCCATGAAGGAGACCGCGAGACATAGAATAATGAAGATGGAAAAACCCCTCATGAGCTCACCACTCCGTGGGCATAGACCCTCCAAAGGCTCTCAGCCGGCTCCATCGGAGGCCCCGTCACTCGATGCCCCAACGGATGGGACTTGCTCGAGGCTCCCAAAGGTTTGGGGGAGCTTCCTCCCCCAAAATCCTTTGGGAGGTCATCTCTTTTCCCTCAGCTCCTCACGCCTCAAAAGACGCGTGTGGCGAGGGACCCTGTTCAGTCCTTCTTCTCGGACTCGCAGGGATGCTCCTTGACCTCTCCGTGGCACTCCTTGATCTGCTCCGGGGTGCACTCCTCTGGCTTTCCCTTGAGCTTCTCAGGATGTTGGCAGCAGTCCGTGCAGCACATCTGTGGAATCCTCCTTTCTTCCGAGATTTCCTCCTGCTGGAGGATGGTTCGAAAACATGCCGAGGCCTCTGCGGGCCTTCGATCGGCCAAGGACTCGATTCGTTGGGCGAGGCCCCTCAGGGCTTCCCTATCCACGATATAGTGGGTCCAGTAGCCCCGTTTTTCCCCCCTCACGAGCCCGGCCCTGCGGAGCACCTGCAGGTGCTGGGACACAGCGGCCTCGGAAAGACCGACCCTCTTTGCCAGGGCCCCGACACAGAGATCGTGGGTGAGAAGAAGCTCCAGTATGCGAAATCGAGTTTCGTCCCCGAGGGCCTTGAGAAGGGCTATCATTTGGGACCGGGTCCGATCAATTCAGTTATCGCTTGTTTATTTTAGTACTGGCCGATACAGTTGTCAACTCCACGATCCCTTTCCGGGCAGGAAACTCATCCCGCCGCGGCATGGTCTCGCCAATGGGGGGAAAGCAAGCCCTTCTCGTCGCCATGGACATTTGGACGAAGGGGAGTTAACGGCCTCAGTAAGATGATCGGGCGGTCTTTTTGGAGGGAGTTTTCTCGAGGCAAAACCCGCGGTCATTCCTTGTCTTGACACGCCCGGGCTTCGTGGAGTAAAAAGTAAAGGCTTTTTGGAGCGCCGTGCTCGGGTACCGTGAGGTTTAAAAGGGAAGACGGTGAGAGACCGTCACGGGCCCGCCGCTGTGAGTGGGGACGAAAGCCGCACGAGCCACTGTCCATCTCAGGATGGGAAGGCGCGGCGAGTAGGATGATCCACGAGTCAGAAGACCTGCCCGAGCATGCTTCACGGACGTCTTCGCGGTTGAGACGGTGAAGGAAGACTTCCTGCCCGGTCTTGGCCGAGAAGACCGGGCCTTTTTGTTCCCGGCTCTTCCTGGCAGGGTCTCCTGAGCCACCGCGATGACTTCCGACTTCCTCGCGGAGCAGGAGGCCGGAGATGAACCCCCACCCTCAAGACAGGATCCACACCATTTACTTGTGCAGATCGCCACAGGTGACGATGCTCGTATTTCTCTTCCTCCAGGAAGGGATCAAGCCAAGGGCCATAGCACGCCTCGAGTGGTCAACAGGTGCGGTCATGTTCGTGGAATTTCCTGAACTTCCTTGGGATGAACTCCAAGACCAAGTGAGAAGGGACATGCTCGCCTTCTCCACCCAGTACGATGCAGCCGTATCGACGATCCACATTCCGAGCGGGTGCTCCCCGGAAACACTCTTGGGATGGATAGAGGCGGAAAAGAGCAGACACACGGCCTATTCGAGGGCCAAGGTGGATGCCTGAAGAAGGGTGTAAGGAAAAAGCCCCCTTACGGAAAGAGAGGCGGGGAAAGAAAGAGCCCGGTGAGGGAAAGGAGGGAGAGGTCATGGAACAAAGGGCGAGGAAGGGTATTTTGGCTTTGGGCGCATTGGTGGGTGTTTTCCTATTGGAGCTCGGGCTTGCCCAAGAGGAGGTGCGGCTCAAGGAAGTGGTCGTCACCGCCACTCGAACCGAGGTGCCAGTGGAGGAGCTCGGGGTCTCGGCGACAATAATAACCTCGGAGGAGATCCGCGACAGGCAAGTGACAGATGTGCTGGAGCTCCTTAGGGATGTTGCCGGGCTCACCATGGTTCAAAGTGGATCAAGAGGGGCATTGGCCGAGCTTTACTTCAGGGGCACTGAGAGCAACCATACCCTCGTCCTCATAGATGGGGTGAAAGTGAACGAGGCAGGGGGCGGATTCGACTGGTCCACCATCACCACGGACAACATAGAGAGGATAGAGATCATCAGGGGACCTCAGAGCGCCCTCTACGGCTCAGAGGCAATGGGAGGGGTCATTCACATAATAACCAAGAAGGGGCAAGGCCCTCCCAAGATCACCTTCTCCACAGCCCATGGGGGACATTCGGAAAACGGCAAATACATGGGTGAGCAGAAGCTGAGCCTCTCAGGGGGAAGTCAATGGGCGGGTTACTCCTTAGCCTTCAGCAGGATAGACGACCTGGGGATCCTCTCCAAGAACAATGACTACTGGAACAACACCTTGAGCGGCAGATTGGACCTCTACCCCACGGAAAAGCTGGATGTGACCATGACTGGGAGGTTCACCAACAATCGCTTCGGCATAGCCACTGAAAATGGCGGTGATATTCCCGACAGGATCTTCCCCGGGCTGGACCCGGACCAGTATCAGGAGAAGATAGATATGGTGGGCAGCATTGGGGCCAAGCTCCAGCTTTTCCCCTGGTGGGAGCACGTGATCCAGGCGGGTCTTCATAGACTGGACCAAAAGTTCAGGGACAGGCCTGATGCTGAAACTGCCTTCGACTTCCCTCCTGGAAGCCGCACCGATTCGCTGGAGACAAGGGCTACCTTGGACTACCACACTAACTTCAAGTTTCCGGCTCAGGGGCCTGTCCGTTCCACACTGACATTGGGTTATCAGTTCGATCACGAGGCCCTGGATCTCGACGCCTTTTCCACCTTCCGCTTCGGCCTTCCACCTTTCGGCATATTCACCAGCTCAGAGAGGAGGGAGGCCTCAAGATCCAACCACGGTTACTACCTCCAGGAGCAGGTCACCATTCTGGATAGACTTCACCTCACAGGGGGCTTCAGGGTAGAGGACAACTCCTCCTATGGAATGGAAGTGAATCCGAGGGGGTCCGTGGCATACGAGCTCAAGGAGACGGGGACCAAGTTCAGGGGAGCTGCTGGCACAGGAATAAAGGAGCCGACTTTTCTGGAAAACTTTGGCGGGTTTGGCACCATAGGGAATCCAGACCTCAAGCCCGAGAGGATCTTCTCGTGGGAGATCGGTGTGGATCAATACTTCCTCGACCGAAAACTGGAATTGGGGGTCACTTATTTCAGGAACTATCTCAAGGACCTCATAACATACGTTCCCACCTCCTGGCCGCCACCTCCAGTGCTTCCGCCCAATTATTTCAATATCCAGGAAGCGGAGGATTGGGGGGTGGAGCTAGGGGTCAAGATCAGGCCTTTCTCTGGACTCACGGTGGGAGGAACTTACACCTTCCTGGACACTGAGGTCACCAATGATGGAGGGCTCGGGAACCTTTACTTTGCCAAGGGGAAGAAACTCCTCAGGAGACCCAACCACACGGGATCCTTCTTCGTCAACTGGGCGTGGAAGGGGCTCAATGTGAATCTCAGGGGCTCTTATGTGGGGCCCAGGGACGATACCTTCTTCACCGTCTCCCCAGGGCCTTTTGGGTTCTATGACTTTGTGAACAGAAGAGTGACCAACCAGGACTACTTCGTCGTGGACCTTGCCCTCTCATACACATTGGACCTGAGCTCTGGACCCATACGATCCGTGAGATTCTTCGCTAAGGGGAGAAACATCCTCAACGAGAAGTACGAGGAAGTCTACGGATATTCGTCCCCCAGGGCCAGTGCGATTGGTGGGGTGGAGTTTTCTTTCTAAGGGGGGCTCATGGGACTTCTCAGGGAGACAATCGCCGCGATCCAGCCTCAGGATCCCAAGTGGCGAGAAAGGGCGAGACAGAGGCTTCGAGAGCTCACGATGCCCCATTGGGCCCTCGGAAGGTTGATGGACCTGGCCGTTGACCTTGCTGGGATCACCCGCTCCATGAAGCCAAAGACCTCGAGAAGGGTAGTGGTGGTAATGGCTGCTGATCATGGGGTGGTGGAGGAAGGGGTGAGCAAGTATCCCCAAGAGGTCACGGCACAAATGGTGATGAATTTTCTGAGGGGTGGGGCGGGCATCAATGCCTTGGCAAAGGTCGCGAGAGCGAAAGTAGTGGTCGTGGACATGGGAGTTCTCAATGAAATTGGGGATGTGCCCCCTGGGGCGAGCTTTCTCAGGAAAAAGGTCGCCCCAGGCACCAAGAACATGGTCCAGGGGCCAGCAATGTCCAGGGAGGAGGCCATAAAGGCTTTGGAGACAGGGATCTCCATCGCGATGGAGCTGGCCTCGAGATTCCATATCCTGGCAGCCGGGGACATGGGGATTGGGAATACCACCCCCAGTTCAGCGATCCTTTCGGTCATGGCTGGAGCGAGCCCCCATGAGGTCACAGGAAGGGGAACAGGACTCGAGGACCATGAGCTCCAGAGGAAGATCACGGTGGTCGAGAGGGCGATCTCGGCTAACAGGCCCGATCCCTCAGATCCCATAGACGTTCTCGCCAAGGTGGGAGGTTTGGAGATAGGAGGGATTGCGGGCTTCTTCTTGGGGTGCGCGAGGGCGAGGAAGCCAGCCTTAGTGGATGGCTTTATCTCCACAGCTGGAGCTCTAATAGCCAAGGCCCTCTGCCCCGCATCCATCGAGTACATGATAGCTTCCCACAGAAGCGCCGAGAGGGGCCACAGGCTGGCCCTCGAATATCTGGGACTCAAGCCCCTTTTGGACCTGGATTTGAGGCTGGGAGAGGGGACAGGGGCTGCTCTGGCAATGCCCCTGGTTGAAGCGGCAGCGAGGATATTGACGGATGTGGCGACTTTCGATGAGGTCAGAGTATCAAGGGCCTCCCATTGAGGGAAAAGAGGGGCCAAGGAAAACTCGAGTTTCATCTGGGCCCTATCAAAAGCCCTTTCCAGCGAAGGGGCGCACTCTTCTCGCCCGCACAGAAAGGTTAGAGAAGTGGCAAGGCAACTCGTGACCTGATGAGGGGTAGGCGGGTGGTCGAGGCCCGAGAGGGAGATGCCTCGGATAAGCCCGTGCCTCTCCTGCGGGCGTGCGGAGCCCGCCCCTCCGCGGGGGGACCTTCCAGGCTAGGATGGCCTTGCGGTGGAAGGCCAGGGGATGAGGCGGAAGGCGGTTTTCTCGGAGGGGCGCGGTCTCCGCGCCCGCACGGTACGGCCGGACAAATGGCAAGGCATTGCGTTGCCACCGGTGCCTTTACGAGAAGCCGGTGGCCAAGAGGGGACAATCTTGGGTTTCGCGCAATGCCTTCCTAGCGGGCGTGCGGAGCCCGCCCCTCCGTGGAATGGCCAAGCGACGGGGAGAAGGCCTTACGGGGGTAAACCCGCAGATGACGCGGAAGGCGGTTTTCTCGGAGGGATGCGCTCTGCGCGTCCGCAAAGAGTGGCCCAACTCAAGCCAAGGGATATCATGATTACGCACGGGCGCGCGAAAGGCCGGTGGCCTAACGGGGCGATCTTTTGGTGGAGGCAAAGCCTCGCTAGCGGGCGTGCGGAGCCCGCCCCTCCAGGGGGACAATCCAAGGCAGGATGGCCTTATGGGGCAAAACCCGGAGATGGCGCGAAAGGCAGCTTTCTCGGAGGGATGCGCTCTGCGCGTCCGCAAGGCAACGCCGTACTGATGCCAAGGCTTCTCATTATTCCAGATAGGTAAACGGATGGCCCGTGGCCCAATGGGGAAATGCCGCGGTCAACCCCGAGCCATCCTTCCGGGCGTGCTCAGCCCGGCCCGACGGGGAACCGGGTTTTCCCTGCGAGGGCGAGTGGCCTCGCCCCCTTTACTTTTTCCCTTCTCTCTCTGCTCCCAGGGACCAACAAGGCCTCAGGCCATGACCTGGCCCCTTTCCCTGGCCATGGCCTCGAGCCTCGCTATCCTCTCCTCTATGGGTGGATGCGTGCTGAAAAGTTTGGCAATCCCTCCTCCCGAGAGGGGATTCACTATGAACATGTGGGAGGTAGCCGGATTCGCGTCCATGGGGATTTGCTGAGAGGCCATGTGGAGCTTCCTCAGGGCATTGGCCAGGGCCAAAGGCCTGCCGCAAATCCTGGCTCCCGTCTCGTCAGCCCCGTACTCCCTTGACCTGGATATGGCCATCTGGACAAGGAGAGCTGCTATGGGGGCCACTATCATCATCACGATTGCTGCTACGGGGTGGGAGCCACCTTCCTCATCGTCGCTCGCTCTACCGCCGAATATCATCGCCCACTGAGCCATCTGGGCCAAATAGCTTATGGCGCCAGCTATGGTCGCTGCTATGGAGCCTATCAGGATGTCCCTGTTTCTTATGTGTGCCAATTCGTGGGCCAGGACCCCCTTCAGCTCCGTGGGAGATAGGATTCTCAAGATCCCCGTTGTCACAGCCACGGCCGAATGCTCTGGGTTTCTTCCCGTGGCGAACGCATTGGGTTGATCCTCATCTATTATGTATACCCTCGGCATGGGGAGGCCCGCTTCCAGAGCCAATTCTCTCACCGTGGCATGGAGCTCTGGTGCCTCAGCCTCGGAAACCTCTTGTGCCCCATACATCCGAAGGACAATCTTGTCACTGAACCAATAGCTGAAAAAGTTCATGGCAATGGCCATAGCGAGGGCTATGGTCATCCCCGATCTTCCGCCAAGTATTGCTCCAAAGCCAACGAGCATCAAAGTGAGGGTGACCATAAGGACCATTGTCTTGAGCCCGTTCATGGAATCCTCCTCCTCGTCTAGATTCCACAAAAAAACCTTCGCCGCCTCCTGTGCAGCGAAGGTCTCGCCAGCGGCCCATTCGCCGCCGGGCGGTGCCGGCCCGCCCCTTAGCGGGACGAACGTGCTGACGGCCTCCGCCCTCTAGCTACTCCCCTTCACTCATCACTTCGAAAATATAAGACAAGGGCCCTTCCCTGTCAATCACTTCATGAAGGGCAAGACCCAAATGAGAACTGCCAGCACATAGCAAATCCCCAGGGAGACTAGCACGTAAGGGACGCTGTAACTCAGGAACTCTCTGAGGCTCCATTTGCGACCATCTTCCTTCTCCCCCAAGCTCAAGGCGAGATAGAGGGCCGGAGCCCCGGCAATGGTCAGATTGCTCCCCAGAGTCCCTGCCCAAAGGAGGGCCCAATAAAGGGGCCACGGATTGATTCCGTGGGTCTGCCCCAAATCCCTTATGACATAGAGCAAGGTGAGGATGTAGGCGTCATGCTCCACCAAGCCCACTATGGGAGCTGTGACCCAATAGAGGATGGTCGTCCCCAGAAGGAGACTGGACTGTATGAATGGCACCAACCAGTTGGCTACCATTTGGAGAATCTTGGAATGCTCCAAGCCCCCAACCAGTGCGAAGAGGGCCACATAGAATCCTATGGCCTTCCACTCGAGTTCTGCGAGCATCTCTTCCAGCTGGGGGACCTCCATGTTCATCTTCTTGGCAAATAGCTCGAAGAAGAGGACGAGGGCCAATGCCCCACAGAAGGCTATGAACCCGAGTTTGACCCCTATGAATTCCCGCAGAGACATTCCTATGATGGTCGCAAGAAAGCCCAAGCAAACGATGAGGGCAAATCTCTTGTCCTTTATGTGGTCCACCCTTTCTCCAGCCATGGCATGGGCTAGCTCGGGGGCTATGGTGCATTCAGCGAGGGGGGACCTCCTGAACTTGAGGTAGAAAACTCCAACAGTAACCAGATACGTGGCCGTGAGGATGGGGAAGGAGGAGGGCCTTCCAAGTTGCCAAATGAACCCTGCGAATTCGATCCCGGATACGCTGTGGAGCATCTGGGGAGGGAGATCTCCCAAAAGAAGTGCTGTGCCCATGAAGTTCGCGCAAAGGCCTATGAAGAGGATCGGGCCAGTCGCCTCTATCCTGTAAATCTTCCGGATGTGGAAGACGATGGGAGCCATCATGAGGACAACGACCACGTTGTCCACGAACATGGAAAGGAAGCCCGAGATGGTCCCGACCAGGGTCACGAAAAGTGGTATGTTCCGCCTGGAGACCTTGAGGGCCCAGTCACCCAAAAATTGAGGAATACCTGTCTTCCCGAAGTAGCCGGCTATGAGCCACACGCTCACCAATATGGCTATGACATTCCAGTCCACAAACTCGAAGGCCTGCACCTCCGTCATGGCGCCGACTGCCACCATGGCCACTACCCCAATAAGAGCTGCCACGACGCTGTCTATCCATCTCACTATCACCAAGAAGATCGCTGCCAGGAAAACTATCGCTGTGATCAACTGATGGGGCTCCATCCGTCACCTCCTCCTTCCGCTGAGCGGCCTTTTGGTCTGGTAATTCTACCCCATGGGGCCTCCACCTGTCACCTCCGAGAAGTGGAACCCTCTGATCTTCCCCCCAAAGCAGAACCCAAAAAAGGGTTGACAGGCAGGAAGCGGCGTGTTACAAGATTAACATGATCTTTTATGTCCCATATCTAGCCCAGGAGGGAAAGGATGAGGCTTTCGAGGGCTGGTGAGTACGGGGTCAGGTGTGTTTATTATCTGGCTGGCAAGCCTCAAGGGGCAGTAATCCCCAAAAATCAAGTGGCACAGGCCATGGGCATACCGGAGGCGTTTTTGGCAAAGATCGGCCACTCTCTGGCCAAAGCCGGCATCCTGGACATACTTCAAGGGGCCAAGGGTGGCTACAGGCTCAGAAAACCCCCCAAGGAGATAACCCTTCTGGAAGTGGTCGAGGCCGTAGTGGGAGAGCTTTTCCTCAACGACTGCATCCTCAACCCCCAAAGCTGCTCCAGGAGCCCCCACTGCGCCATCCACCAGGTGTGGCAGAAGGCCAGAGGGGCCCTCAGGGCTACTCTCACCGAAGCGAATTTCGAGGAATTGCTGGCAAAGGAGACCTGTCTCGGGGCCGATGGAAGCTCCCCCAAGAAGAAGGGGAGTTGAAGAGTCCCTTCTCAGGTAGGAGAGAGACCCCACGGTCCTGAGGAGCACTGATACCGCCTAGGAGGTGACTCGAGAAATGGATACCGTTTTGTTATCCAGACTTCAGTTCGCTGTGGCAACCTACTTTCACTTCCTCTTCGTCCCCCTGACCCTTGGCCTCTCCATCCTCATTGCAATAATGGAAACACTCTACCTCAGGAGGAACGACCCCCAATACCTCCAGATGGCCAAGTTTTGGGGCCGTGTATTTCTCATAAACTTTGTAGTTGGGGTAGTCACGGGCATCACCCTCGAGTTTCAGTTCGGCACCAACTGGGCAGGATACTCCAAATACGTTGGGGACATATTCGGATCCCTATTGGCCATAGAGGCCACGGCCGCTTTCTTCCTCGAGTCTACGTTTATCGCTGTTTGGGCCTTGGGCTGGAATAGGCTTTCGGCTAAGGCCCACGCTCTGAGCATCTGGCTTGTGGCATTTGCCTCCAATCTCTCGGCCCTCTGGATCCTCGTTGCCAACTCCTGGATGCAGAGTCCAGTGGGATACGTCCTCAGAGGAGGAAGGGCAGAGCTCTCGGACTTTTTGGAAGTGGTGACACAGAAATACGCATGGCTCACAATTCTCCACACCTTGGCTGCAGCTTACATCCTAACGGGATTTTTCGTCATGGCGGCTAGCGCATATCACCTCCTCAGGAGGCAAAACTCGGGGTTCTTCACCAAGTCCTTTCGAATGGGTCTCACGATGGCCCTGATCTTCTCCTTCTTCGAGATCGTGGAGGGCCACCTCCATGGGGCTGATCTTGCGGAAAAACAGCCCACCAAGCTCGCTGCCCTCGAAGCCCTCTGGGAGACCCAGCCTAGGGCTCCCATTTACATCGTCGCCTTGCCGTCGCCTTCCAACGACGGAAACATCGTCGAGTGGGGAAGGATCCCTTCCGCCATGAGCCTTCTCGCGCACCATGACCCTGAAAAGCCAGTGAAAGGCCTCCTAGACTTCCCCAAGGAGGACAGGCCCCCTGTGCTGATCACTTTCCTCTCTTTCAGGCTCATGGTCACCCTGGGTATCATCTTCTGCATTCTCACCCTCTGGGGTTGGGCAAGGAGAAACAGGCTCACAGAGAGTCGCCTCTACTTGCGGGGGATCATCTGGGCCATTCCGTTGCCTTATTTGGCTTGTGCCCTGGGATGGACAGTGGCCGAGATGGGAAGACAGCCATGGATAGTGTATGGTCTCATGCGCACCAAGGACGCCGTATCCCCTGTGGCCACATCCCAAGTGGGAGGGACCCTGGTGGCCTTCATTCTTCTTTACACCATCTTGGGAATTCTAGCCTTCTGGCTCATGGCAAGGCATATCGCCCGAGGGCCCGAGCCTGCTCAAGCTGAGGTTTGAGGAAGGAGGCGGAACATGCTGGAGACCGTATGGTTCATTCTCTGGGGAGTACTTTGGGCAGTGTATTTTGTCTTGGATGGATTCGACCTCGGACTCGGATCTCTCATCCCCTTCTTGGGCAAGACAGACGACGACCGAAGGACCCTTTACTCAGCCATGGCTCCTTTCTGGGATGGAAACGAGGTCTGGCTCATAACAGCCGGCGGGGTGACATTCGCTGCTTTCCCCGGGACATATGCTGTGATGTTCAGCGCCCTGTACACTCCCTTGATGATCCTTCTCTTCGCATTGATCCTGAGGGCAGTGGCCTTCGAGTTCCGGGAACAGCTCGCCTCGCCCTTCTGGAAGAGGCTTTGGGATTGCTGCCTCTTCCTGGGAAGCCTAATCCCGGCTCTTCTTCTGGGGGTAGCATTCGCGAATCTCTTCAAGGGAATCCCCATAGACTCTGAAGGGGTTTACAAGGGAACCCTTTTCACTCTTCTCAACCCATACGGACTGCTGGGAGGGATCCTCTTCGTCCTTCTTTTCGCCCACCACGGCTCCCTGTGGTTATGTACAAGAACGGAAGGGGCCATCAAAGAGACAGGGGCGCTTTGGGCCAAGAGGCTTTGGGCTCTTGTGGTTGTGGCCGCAATTCTTTTTCTCTCGGCAAGTGCCTGGGCCACTGATCTTTACGCCAATTACACCAAATTTCCCTTGCTCTTCATCCTCCCAGCCCTGGCAGTGGTTGGACTCTTGGGAAGCCGCCTCGAGGCAGCGAGGGGGAATTGGTGGAGGGCTTGGGGGGCTTCCGCAATCACCATCTTTGCGGCAACCCTCTTCGGCGTTGCGGGAATGTACCCCCGGATGATACCCTCGAGCCTGGATCCCTCTTTCAGTTTGACCATTTACAATGCGTCATCGAGCGCTCTCACCTTGGGGATAATGTTGGGAGTGGCTTTGGTCTTCGTGCCAATTGTCATCCTCTATCAGGCATGGGTTTACAGAGTCTTCTCCACAAGGGTGCGGCCTACTGAGGGGGGCGCAAAGGAAGGCCTTTATTGAGATGGGCACAAATTTCAGTGCCCGAAAATAACCATCAGGAGGTGAAACCATGGGTAAGACGGAGCAGTATCTGAAGGAGGCATTTGCCGGGGAATCTCAAGCCAACAGGAAGTACTTGGCCTACGCTGCCCAGGCGGAAAAGGAAGGATACCCGCAGGTGGCCAGACTTTTCAGGGCAGCTGCTGAGGCCGAGACAGTCCACGCCCACAACCATCTGAGGGCCATGAAGGGGATAAGGTCGACCAAGGAGAACTTGGAGGACGCGATAGCCGGAGAGACCCACGAGTTCAAGAAGATGTATCCCGAGATGATAGAGGCAGCGAAGGCAGAGGGCAATAAGGAGGCCGAGAGGACCTTCACTTATGCCAATGAGGTTGAGAAGACTCACGCAGCTCTTTACCAGAAGCTTCTCGATTCTCTGGGCAAGGCTCAAGAGGAATACCCATATTGGGTCTGCACCGTATGCGGTCACACAGCGGAAAAAGAGCCGCCCGAGACATGCCCTGTCTGCGGGGCCAAGGCCAAGGCTTTCAAGAAAATAGAGTAGGCGGTAAGGATTCAGCTTCGCCTGCCCCGGGGTTCAGGGCTCCCTGGGGCAGGATTTTCCTCTCCCAAGTTAGCCTCCCCTCCTGTAACCCAACTCCACCCCTTTCGGAAACCGGACGAAGAGGGTTATCATCCTGTGAGAAACTTCTCCCTGTAAGCCCAGGAGAGAGAGGGTAGCCATGGTTTTTCCCTGGAGAACAGGGTCCAGGAAGCTCGGCCTTGCCCTAGGTGGAGGAGGTGCCAGGGGAGGGATCCATATAGGGGTGCTCAAGGTCCTCGAGGAGGAAGGGATCCCTGTCCACTCTGTGGCGGGAACCAGCATTGGAGCTCTGATCGGAGGATTCTATTCCCTTTGTCTCAGCGGTCGGAAGATAGAGGAGAGACTCCTCTCGTATCTTTCGAGCGACACCTTCAAGAGGGCGAAGTTCAATGTCCTGGCACAGGCCAAAGGAGGGAAGGAGGCCCCCATCTTCACGAGGATTGCCTCATTCATCAAGAAGGAGTTTCTCCTGGCCATGGCCCTCACCCGACCATATCTCATCTCCAAGGAGAACTTCATCGAGAACCTGGCCTACTTCATTCCCGATATTCCCATGGAGGGCACCAGGATCCCCTTCGCTGCGGTGGCAACGGACTTGGAGACAGGAGAACCCGTGATCCTGAGGAGAGGATCACTGAGGTCCGCCGTTTATGCCAGCTGTTCCTACCCTGGGGTGATAGAGGCCATCAGGCTAGATGGAAGGCTCCTAGTGGATGGAGGGGTCGTCGCCATGGTTCCAGTGGAAGCAGCCAGAATTCTGGGGGCCGATATTGTGGTTGCGGTGAATGCCGAGAGGTCCATAGGCCAGAAGGTGGAAGGCCTGAGTGGGATCGAGATCCTCTTCAGGGCCGATGACATAATGGCAGCCGAGCTCACCCGAAGACAGACCAGGCTTGCGGACCTGATAATTCAACCCGAGGTGGGGGACACAAAGTGGTACGAGTTCCAGAAAATGCCGGATTACATTTCCATAGGGGAGAAGGCAGCCAGAGAGAAGATCCCCGAGATCAGAAAGGCCTTGGGCCTGCCAAAAGCTGCGAGGAGTGGGCTCGCGTGGCCATCGGGGAGGGGCTCCAGGTGAAGCCCTGTTGATGGCCCTCATGGGGTCGAGGGTTTATTCCCCTCTTTTCACCCCATAAGGGCGAGGGGGCTCTCAGAACTTTATCGTTGGGAATATCGATCCTTCATCCTTTTTGGGAGGCGGAGCGGGCATCCTTATTGCCTTGTCCGCCTGCCCCTTGGCCTTTTCCACGTTGAGCTCGAAGGCTATCAGGGCAGCGGTGGTCTTCAGATAGTCCATTGTCCCGCGCTTATATACCAAGCCCACGAGAAGCTCGGGCTTGCCATCTCCATCCACATCTTTCACCTGATAATCAGCCACGTAGCCTTTCATCTCCCGAGTGCGCCAGTTCTCCATGAAGTCCACTCCATCCCAGGAGAGGCTGAAGATGGCGCTCTTGGTGAAGAATCTGCTCTGGGCGAGGATCTTGAGGGGCTCGTAGTTGTGGCATATGACCACCTCCTCAATGCCGTCACCGTCGAGATCCACCGTCACTATTCTGGGCGGGAGCCAAACCCTGGGATCCGGAGGATCCACAGTCGAGGGGAACTCCTGCTTGAAATCCTTGAGGAAGAAGTTGGCAGTCCGGCCATAGGGATCCGAGCTGACCCAGACCACCCCTCCTCTGTTATTGAAGAGCTTGAGGTAGTCCCTCTGATCGAAGGCCAGGTACTCGTCTGTCCCATCCTTGTCAACATCCACTGCAGTGAGGCCTAGGACGCAGACCGAATCCTTGAGCTTGAGCTCCTCCTTTCTAACAAGTGTCCCCCCTTCCCACTGGAGCTTCACAGGGTCCATGAAGGGATTGAACATCATGTCCCTGGCTCTGTCCGCCATGTAACGGGGTCTTATCTCTTGCCCGAAGAGGACCTGGCCCTCCTGGACACTCCTCACAACCCTAAAGAGGTAAGGCAAGTCCTTGCCTATGAGCTCAAATTTGCCATCTTTGTATTCCACCACGGCTGAGGCAATCTTCTCGCCCTTTTCCACGATTGCCGTGACGTATATCTCCGCAACGCCGTTGCGATTTATGTCCGCCGCATCCAGTGAGAGGATCTTGGCGTGCTTGGGAACCGGCTGGAAAGTCACTTTCTTTGTGGGATCGCCGAATATATCCTTGTAGATGTAAATCCTGTCCTCGTCAGCTATTATGACCTCGTTCTTCCCGTCCCCATCCACATCAGCCACGTCAATGGCCTGAATGTCCGAGAGGTTCAAATCCGGGGTCTTCACGTATCCCCTTCTCATCTTGTCGGCCTGGTACGCCATGATGAAAGCTGGGTTTATGCTCTTCCCCTGGGAGATAGCCTCTTCATCGTCCGATCGACTGAAAAGCTCTTCCGCCTTCCCCCCGGTGAACCCGCCAGGAGGCACTGGATATCCACCCGGAGGGACTGGATAGGTCACCCCCGGTGCTGGAGCCACAAGTTGCTGTTGCGGAAGGCCGGCAGATGGCATGGGCTGAGGCTGCTGGGGAAGCGCACCCCTCGCCACAGGAGCGCTCTGCCCCAAAGCCGCGGCCCTTATCTCCTGGGCAAGACGTCCCACTTGAGGGATCACCCCATCGAGATTCGGCGCCTCGGCTGCCAAGGAAGCCCTGGAGGACCCATTTTTCACATCCACTACCTGCCCATCCAGGCTCACATGGCTCCCCAGTTTGGATATGCTCCCGAAGACCACGAAGTCTACCCCCAGCTTGGCCCCTATGGAGGCTGCCTTGGCGATGTCCATTCCCGAGGAGTACTCCTTCTCCAGGGAGGCGATCTTGCCCCTGTCCAGGACTTCCACCCCTCCTTGCTGGGCTATGCGGGTGGAGAGCATGTCCTGTATACCCCTTTGAAGGTAGGTCAAATCTTCGCTGCTGTGGATCTGAAAGGGAAGGATGGCCAAGCGAACATTTGCCGCCAGTGCCGTCCACGGCAGAATAGACAGTGCCAGAAACCATCCTAGCCACAAACCGGTCATGGTCTTCTTATTCATGGGATCTCTCCTCCTCGAAGGGCATGGTCAATTGTGAGTCCTACAGTCTTTTTCGGCCTCGAGGCTTTTGACCAAGCCCAGGCCTCCAGGGTTTACGACCTTTTTGGGAAATTAGCTGTTTCCCCTCTGGTCGATGGTAAGCCCTAAAAGAGCTCCCAGTCAACATGGAGGGAGAAAACGTCCACTGGAGATATGGGAGCAGGCTTGGAAAGCCCCTTCAGGCCCCAATGGGCCAATGCCAGTCGGGACCATTTGTGGTAGGATAGAGAGGGATCTTCTTCGCCAGGGCCGAGGAAACTCGAGCACCACGATCCGAGGGGAGGTAAGGGAAGCTCCATGGAGGAACTAAAACATCTGAAGCCTGGGGTGACCAAGTACCCCACGGTCTACGATCCAAGTGTCCTGGATACCTTTTCCAACCCGAGACCCCAAAGGCTCTTCGAGGTATGTTTCAAGACCAAGGAAGTGACGAGCCTTTGCCCCATCACAGGTCAGCCGGATTTTTACGAAGTGGAGATAAGATACATACCAGGGGCCCGCTGCATCGAATCCAAGTCCCTCAAGCTCTATCTCTTCAGTTTGAGAAACACAGGCCTTTTCGCCGAAGATATGGCCAACAGGATATTGGAGGATCTGGTTGCGGCATGCGCCCCGAGGTGGATGAGGGTCACATGTCGAATGAACCCAAGGGGAGGGATCTCCTTGGAGGTGGTTGTGGAACACGGCCAGAAGCCCCAAGAGGTATCGCCATGAGCCGCATTCCAGGGCAAGGGAGCCTCTCTCCTTATTTCCTCGTGATCTCCGCCCTTTTCATAACCTGTCTCATCTCCGCGAACATAGTTGCTGTGAAGCTCATTGCTGTAGGAGGCCTCATCCTCCCTGCAGCCATAATAATATTCCCCGTGAGCTACATAGTGGGAGATGTGCTCACTGAGGTCTACGGGTACAGTCAAGCGCGAAGGGTCATCTGGCTCGGTTTCCTGTGCAATCTACTGGTGGTCATCGCCATTTGGTTGGCCGGGATCCTCCCCCCTGCGGCCTTCTGGGATGGCCAGCAGGCCTACGAGCGAATCCTGGGGACCACTCCGAGGATTCTTGTGGCCTCTTTCTTGGCCTATCTCGCAGGAGAGTTCGCCAACGCATTTGTTCTCGCGAAAATGAAGATCGCCACAAGGGGCAGATGGCTGTGGAGCCGAACAGTGGGATCCACTTTGGTGGGTCAAGCCCTCGACTCCACAGTGTTCATGACCCTCGCTTTCGCAGGGACCATTCCCTGGGAGCATCTGGGACAGGCCATTCTCACCCAATGGCTGGCCAAATCGGCCTATGAGGCCATTGCCACGCCCGTAACTTACCTGGTCGTGAACTTCCTCAAGGCAAGAGAAGGTCTCGATTTCTTCGATGAGAAGACCAATTTTAGCCCCTTCAGGCTCTCTTGATGGGGCCTTCTTCCAGGGCTGGGGCCAAAAAACGCAGTATCCTCTCGAGGAGGAATCGATGAATTGCCGGAGGACCAGCGATGATGTGACCGTTGAACAGATAGTCACCTCTTCCCCAGAAGTCCGTCACAACGCCTCCGGCCTCCAAAACCAGCAAGCTCCCTGCTGCCACATCCCAGGTCTTGAGGCCTGGCTCCCAGAACCCGTCGAGCCTTCCACATGCAACGTAAGCCAGGTCAAGGGCCGCCGAGCCAGCTCTCCTCAAGTCGTTTGCCTCCTCCAGGATCCTCTTCATCGCAACGACATAGGCATCGAGATAGTGTTTGGCCCTATGGGGGAAGCCCGTTGCCATCAGGGCATCGGATACCCTCGCCTCTTTCCTGACCCTTATGGGCCGGCCATTGAGTTCCGCTCCCTTGCCCTTTCGGGCCAAGAAGAGCTCTTCCCTCAAAGGATCCCAGACGAGTCCTAGAACCGGGCTCGCATCCACAGCCACGGCCACAGAGACAGACACCATGGGGAAGCCGTGGATGAAATTGGTCGTGCCATCCAGGGGATCTATTATCCAAGTTATCCCGGGCTTCCACCCCTCAAACGGGGTTTCCTCGGAGAGTATCATGTGGTCTGGAAAAGAGGCCTTTATGAATCCCATGAGGAGTTCCTCGCACTCGGAATCCACCTCCGTGACATAGTCCGCTGGGGCCTTGGCTGCCACAGTGGATGGGTGCCCCATCTTCTCCCTGATCAGGGAGCCAGCCTCCTTGGCAGCCTCCACAGCCACCCTCTCGATCTTCTCCCAATCCCGATCTCCCTTCTCGAGTCCCAACTTATCCTCCCCTATTGAACCTCTCGATACCCTATGATAAATGATCGTATTGGGCCTTCCAACTGGAGGTGGCGGGGATCATGGGGCCAATATTCGTTGTCCACGAGCATCACGCCAAGAACCTTCACTTCGACTTCAGACTCGAGATGGAAGGGGTCCTCCGCTCATGGGCCATTCCCAAGGGGCCGAGCATGGATCCGGCGGAGAAGAGGCTCGCTGTGGAGGTGGAGGACCACCCCCTGGAATATGCTGACTTCGAAGGGATAATTCCCCAGGGCCAATACGGTGCGGGTCCCGTGGTCATATGGGACAAGGGCCACTACGAGCTAGTGGAGGGGGAGGAGGATAGGATCTCGGTCAAGCTTCACGGAAGGAAACTCAAGGGAGCATTCGTCCTCGTAAGACTGAAGAGCAAAGGCCCACGGGCCCAGTGGCTCTTGATGAAGCGCAAGGACGGTGAGGCACAACCCGGCTGGAAGCTCTCATTGGAGCTGACCCCTGAGAGACTGGAAGCCTTGGAGGAGACGATCCCCCCTTGTGCCATGGAGTAGAGATCTCTTCTGGGGAGAAAGGAAGCCAAAGGAGGTGAACCCATGGAATTCTCGAGCGTCAGACTGGATGTGCCGGAAGGTTGCAACGTGATACTGGGGCAGTCCCACTTTATAAAGACCGTGGAGGACCTTTACGAGGTCCTGGCTTGCGGGGTTCCCCAAGCTCGATTCGGAATAGCATTCTGCGAGGCATCCGGGGCTTGCCTCATCAGGTCAGAGGGAAACGACGAGGCCATGAAGGAGGCAGCCATAGCCAATGCACAGAAGATCTCAGCGGGTCACACCTTCGTCATAGTGATGAGGGATGCCTATCCCATAAACGTCCTCAATGCGGTCAAGCTGTGCCAGGAGGTCTGCACCATATTCTGCGCCACTGCCAATCCCGTGGAGGTGGTGATTGCCCAAAGCCCCCAGGGGAGGGGGATAATGGGGGTCATAGACGGATCGCCACCCAAAGGGGTGGAAGGGGAAAAGGATGTGGAATGGCGAAAGGAACTGCTGAGAAAGATCGGGTACAAGCGCTGAAGGGGTCTCAAAGTTCCACTTCGAGCCTGATCTCCTCGTGGCCCCTCATCCCTCTCAGATGGCTCGTTGCCCCCAATATGGTGTCTCGGGAGATCACCTCAGCGAACCCCCGATCCATGTGGAGGTCCAAGGGGCGACCATCTATCTGGATCTCCATTTTTTTCCCCTTTATTGTGAACACAGCCTTGGTCGCCCCTTCCGTGCCTTTGAGGGATTGGATAACCGCTTTGGCGACATTGGCCAAGAATTTCTCCACGAAGGGTTTTAGCTCAATGGGTTCACTATCGGCTTGAAGGGAAGCCCTCATGACAGTCCTCCAATCGGTTTTTAAGGTATGATATTCCATGGTCCCAGCTGGCCTCAAGGGCCTTGGGGAAGACTTTGGGGGGTCTCAGAGATGAAAGGGTCGGCCGCGCTTTGGAGAGGGGTTCTTTTCTTGGGGCTGTTCGCCACAATTGCGACCAACTCCTTGGGCGCCTCTGGTTTCCAGAGAGTGAAGGTCCGCGCTGTTATCCGAGATCCGAGGACCTCGCAGCCCGTTGCGCTCCTGGCGGATCCTGGGGGAAAGAGGGCCATGCCCATCTGGATAGGGGAAGCAGAGGCCATGGCCCTCCAGTCAGCCATGGAGGGGACCGTGTCCAAGAGACCCATGACCCATGATCTCTTGGCCTCGGTGATAAAGCACTTGAAGGGCTCGGTGGAGGAGGTCCGGGTGACGGAGCTCAAGGATGACATCTACTATGCCTTGATCCTGATAAAGGGACCCCAAGGCCTGATCCAAGTGGACTCGAGGCCCAGCGACGCCATGGTCCTGGCTGTGAAATTGGGAAGGCCCATCTCCGTGGAAAGTTCCCTCTTTGAGGCCAGGTCCGTGCCCTTGTCGGGAACCACCATGGAGACCTATGGACTGGAGGTGCAGGCATTGGATCCAGCCCTCAAGGAGGCCATGGGGTACAAGGGTAAAGGGCTTTTGGTCTCACATGTGGAGGAAGGGAGTTTGGCGGAAAAAGCGGGGCTCAGGAGGGGAGACATAGTCGCCAAGGCACAGGGAAAGGCCCTGGACTCACCAGAGGACCTGGAATCCATGTTCCCGGTGCCGCCCCAAGGCCTGAAGTTGGAAGTGAGAAGAAAAGGTGAGCGATTGGAGATCCTCTTGCCCCCAGAGCCTTGAGGAGAGAGATTCCCCGAGGTTATGAGGGTGAGGGGCACTCTTCCCGAGGATCCCTGTTCCCCATGAGTATCGATGTGGTGAGCAGCGAGGATACATGGAAGGTCATTAGAGTCCGGGTGGGGCCTTACGACAATAACGTCTATGTCGTGAAGGAGGAGAGATCTGGGAAAGCCATCCTGGTGGATGCTGCCTTCGACCCCCAAGAGATCCTTTCGGCCCTGGGAGGCTTCCAACTCCAGGCCATCTTCCTCACCCACGCACATCCCGATCACATCCAGGCACTCGAGTTTTTGAGGCGAAGGACAGGATGCGCTCTCGGGATACACCCTGAGGAGCCTGGGGCCCAGGAACTTGCCCCAACCATATTCATTGCTGAGGGATACCAATTCTCTCTGGGAAGCCTGACCCTAAGATTCCTCCATACCCCCGGCCACACCCCCGGCAGCGTATCCATTGTGCTGGGAAGCCAAATTTGCTTTTGTGGAGACACCCTCTTTCCCGGAGGCCCTGGCCGAACTTGGACTCCAGAAGGCTTCAGGGACATAATCAAGAGCATCCGGGAAAAGCTCCTCACCCTTCCCGACGATCTCCTTTTGCTTCCAGGCCATGGGCCTGGAATAAAGGTGAGAGACTCCAGGGCCGAATACGAGGCCTTTGCGGCGAAGGGAATACCCGAAGGCATCTGGGGCGAGATCCGCTGGGACAGGCCCCTGGATAGATCCCCGAGTTTCAGGGACGGTTGTACATGAGGGGGTTTGGGGTCAATCTGCATTCCGGACCTATTCTCATATTGGCTATCTTCCCTTCGTCCCTCAGCTGGAAGAGTCTCGGGACCAGCTGATCCCTGAGCTGGATGTAGCTTATGGGGTTTATGTAGATCTGGGTACCGCCCTCGAAGCCAGCTGGATTGTTCACCCTCCACTTTATCATTATGTGCCATGGGATCCTGTCCAGACAGTCCTCGGGAGCAAAGTACCACTCCTCGTTGCACGATACCGCGCTCCCACTTGCGGCATGGCAGGCATGAACCAGATCGCTCATCCCCCTCACTTCCTCGGGCTCGTGTTCGTGAGGCCTGAGATTGCGGCTTTTGGAATATATGGCCACGGTGGGGAACCTGTGGCCTATGTCCACAAAGGCTATGGCATAGTCGTTTTCAGCTATGACCCTGTTGGTGTAGCTTGCAAAGTTGACCACGAGCTCGTTGTACGCATTGGGATTTTCCCTCGCCACCTCAACCTCGTTCTCTATGTCTGTTCCCCATTCGTCCAGTCCCACAAGCTGCTTGTGAAGGTGCTCGAAGGAGGCCCCCGCTGGGGCCAGCCAGTTCTGGAAGACGACCACATACCTGATATAGCGGTTGATCCTGTAAAGATCCTTCACCGCCTCTATGGTGAATCGCATGTACTGGTAATGTTCTTCCTCGCTCATCTCCCCGGATGAATAGAGTTCGTGGTCGAATTTGGCACCCTCCTTGTAATGCCGCCCAGCTATGATGAGCTCATGGCCCCCTCCAAAGAATGCATCGCACATCTTCTCCCTTTCCGGAAAGTCCGTTATAGCCGCTATTTGCTCGGGACTTTTCCCCATCATCTTGAGCTTGGTATTCACGATCCCGAAGGCGTGTTTCTGCCCGGCCAAGGAGCTCAGGTAAGCCTCTTTCCATGCCTTGAGGTCATCGCTCAAGGTATAATCGTAGTTCTTCTCCCAGTATTCGGTTGTCACTATCTCGAAGAGGTTGGCCACCCTTCGAAAAAGGGGCTTGGTATCCCTCAACTCGTTGGGCATCAATCGATGAAGGATCTTGTAACCGTCCTCGGTCTTGACCAGTCGGGACTTCTCAGGAGGGGTTTCGAGGTAGCGAGCCTCGCAAAAACTGCAATAATCCTCAACTTCCTTGGGCTCTATGGGCTTTTGCTGATCTGGCTTATGGTGGGGAAGAGGCCTGCTTCCTCTGCCCGGAACGTACCATGATTCTCTACCCGTGAGGGGATTGATCTGCTTGATGGTGCCATCTGCCATCCTCACTATCATCTCAGCATAGTGGCGGGTCCTTGCCATGGAGTGCCCTCCTCCTTCGATTCACTTTTCAGATGGGGCTATGTTATCAAGGTGAGAATCTATGGTCAAAAGCCCAGAGGGTGTCTTGGAAGAGATTGGAAGTGATCCTTAACGAAAATGGGCTGAATGGAGGCAGAAGTCCCCTTCTGCCCCCTTCGACTTGGCAGCCTATCAGACGGAGACCACTTGTTTGACCTCTGGAACCCTCTCCTTGAGCCTCCTCTCTATGCCCATCTTCAGGGTCATCTGGGACATGGGACATCCCCCACAAGCTCCGGTCAGCTTGACCTTCACCACTCCGTCCTCGTCCACATCCACAAGCAGAACGTCTCCTCCATCGGCTTGGAGGGACGGACGAAGCTCATCTATCACTTTCTGGACTTTCTCTCTCATGGCTCCTCCTCTCTAGATGGAATCCGAGACATCCTCGTCTCTTCAATGTCCTTCACTTTAGTATGAATTCAACGCTCCCCGAGGGCAAGCCCTCACCATTTCCTCGGGGCAAGAGCTTCCCTTCCCCAGAATTCTGCGGTATCCCCCAGTTCCTCCTCTATGCGAAGGAGCTGATTGTATTTGGCTGTCCTCTCTGAGCGGCTCAGGGAGCCAGTCTTTATCATTCCCGTCCTGGCCGCCACGGAGAGGTCCGCTATCACAGTGTCCTCGGTCTCCCCTGAGCGATGGGATATGACCGTAGTGTATCCAGCCCTGTGGGCCATCTCCACTGCCTGCAAGGTCTCGGTGAGGGTGCCTATCTGATTGAGTTTGATGAGGACCGAGTTGGCCACCCTTTTTCTTATCCCTTCCTTGATCCTCGCGGTGTTGGTCACGAAGACGTCGTCCCCCACAAGCTGGATCTTGCTTCCCAGCCTCTCGGTAATCAGTATCCATCCACCCCAATCCTCCTCTGCCATTCCATCCTCGATGGAGACAATGGGGTAATTGGTCACCATTTTCTCGTACATCTCCACCATTTCCCAGGGCTCCAGAGTCTTCCCTCCCTCGCTCTTGAGCACATATTTCCCGTTATCGAAAAACTCGCTCGCAGCGGGATCCAATGCGAGGGCCACCTGCTCCCCGGGCCTATAGCCAGCTTTCTCTATGGCTTCCATTATCAGATCCAGTGCCTTCCAATGGCTGGATATGCGAGGGGCAAAACCGCCCTCGTCCCCAACAGCCGTGCTCAATCCGTTCTCGCCCAGGACTTTCTTGAGATTGTGGAAGACCTCGGCCCCCACCCTGAGGGCCTCGGCGAAGCTACCCGCCCCCACAGGAACTATCATGAACTCCTGAAAGTCCAGATCGTTGTCAGCATGGCGACCGCCATTGATGATGTTCATCATGGGGAGGGGAAGAACCTTCGCCATCACCCCACCTATGTATCGGTAAAGGCTAAGGCCACAGAAGGCCGCAGCCGCCCTGGCGCAGGCGATGGAACAGCCGAGAATCGCATTGGCTCCCAAGGAAGATTTGTTCTCCGTGCCGTCCAAGTCCAGAAGTGCCCTGTCTATCCCTGCCTGATCCAGAGCGTCTCTGCCAACCAGCTCCTCGGCAATGGGACCATTGACATTTTCCACTGCCTTCAGAACCCCTTTGCCCATGTACCTCTTCGTATCTCCATCCCTCAACTCCAGTGCCTCGTACTTGCCCGTTGAGGCACCAGACGGCACCGCGGCTCTGCCCACCTCGCCAGTCTCCAGAAATACCTCCACCTCCACAGTGGGATTGCCTCTGGAATCCAGGATCTCCCTTCCCCTTATCTCCACTATCGTGCTCATGGCTCCTCCTCCCTGTGGCTAAATTGTTCCGTGGCCCTTGGCCAAAGAGTTGGGACCTCTGTTGACCCCCCAGATTCGGGCCGCGTTGGAGCTCATGATCGCTTCCCGGTCCTCCTTGGAGAGTCCAGCCTGCTCCATTTCTCGGAAGTAGCGCCGAGGATGAATGAGGGGATAATCAGATCCCCAAAGGATCTTCTCCGCCCCCACTATGTTCACTGCCGCCCGGTATATCTTGGGACTGTAGAGAAAGGGAGAAGCTGCAGTATCGTAAAAAACCCTCTGGAAGGCCTCCCGAACCTCTGGCATCAGCTCGTAGAAGAGCATCCCCCCTCCCCAGTGGGCCAATATCACCACAATCTCCCGGTGGAGCGAGATCCACCTGTAAAGTTCCCCCAAATCCGTGGAGCTCTTGCCGGGATAATCGTGGCCCACGGACTCTGTCACATGAAGGAGAATCGGGACTCGGAAATGGGCTAAGAGCTCGGGAATCTCCCTGAAAAAGGGAACCGACATGGAACCCCTTTTCCCGTATGAGGCTAGCTCCCCGATGCCCTTGAAGCCTTTCTCTAGGCATCTTCTCGACTCCGCTAAGGCCTTCCTCCCCAGAGAAGGGTTCACGGATCCCAAAGGGATGAACCTTCCCTCGAAATCCCTCGAGGCTTCCCAGATGTAATCGTTGTGCTCCTTGGAGAGGCAGGGGTCCTTCCATGGAAAACCCAGGGCAACGGCTGCTTGGACTCCCGATTCATTCATGACCTCGATGGCCTCACAAGCAGTGACCATTCTGGATTTGGGATTTCCGTATAGGGCTGCAAATCCGCTATCTCTGGCACACAGATTCTCCCTCTCCCTCTTGAATTCTCCTGGGAAGATGTGAAGGTGCGAGTCTATGAGGGGACTGTCTGCCTCTTGGCAAATCATGAGCATTTCCTCATCTCAGGTGGGCGGGAGCTCCCCCTTTGCCTGGTCGAGCCCTTCTGGCGTTTCGGGGAGTTCCGAGACCCTGGTCCATTTGATGCCCTCGAGGGATGACTCTCTGTGGAGCTCGGCTAGAACCCTCAGGGTCTCTGGATAAGGATGACATATGGCCAGTGCATAGCCCCTTTTTCTCGCAATCCCCACCAAATTTTGAAAACTCGTCCTTATCTCATCCTCTCGCCTTCGAACATCGAGGAACACATCCCTTCTGTACGCCCTGATACCCTTCCTATGGGCCACTTCGTAGGCTACGGAGTTGGGAGAGGTGAGGCTGTCCACGAAATACATTTTCCTCTTGGCCAGGAGCTCAGCTACCACTTCCATGCCCCTTGGGTCTTCCGTGAAAAGGGATCCCATGTGATTGTTCGCCCCTGCAGCTTGCGGGATCCTATCGAGCATTGATTCCGCAAGAGTGTAAAGCTCCCTCGTTGTCATGGTGGTCTTGAGGAAGCTTGACCTGATGGGAGGCCCGCTCCCATTTTGCGGTTCCATGGGAAGGTGGACCATTACCTCGAATCCCCTTCTCTTGGCCCTCTCTGCCATCCAGCGAGAGTCCCTCTCGAGAGGGAGGATGGCTAGGGTAAGGGGTATGCCCAGCTCCACGATCCTCTCGAAGGCATCCTTGTCCCATCCCAGGTCGTCCATGATCAAGGAGATCCTCGGGGAATGGGCCTGGGAAGGCTCTCCTTTGGGGAGTCCTTTTTCCTTTGACAGGCCCTCTCGAGTGCCTCGGGGGCTAGAGGTCGAGCCCCTCTCCTCCAAAGGGACTCTCGGGGGAGTTTCTTCTGGAGGGGAAGGCATGGAAAGGACCTCTTTTCTAGGAGGCTCCCCTCTCTCCATCAAGGCCGAAAGGCCCATGCCTCCCAAAAATCCGATTGTGGCCAAGGCCAAGAGGACCAGCAACTTGCCCCCTGGATGGTAGGCCCCCTTCCTCCTCTTCCCCATACTTGCGCCCTCTGGCTCTTCACCTCATGCGAGGGGCCTTTACGGGCCATCTCAGCAAAGGGCAGCACACCTAATTTTTCCCCTGAAACAGAACCAGTCCTTTGAGAAGCTCCAGGCCTCTCAGGAACTGGATATCCTTCATCTGTTCATCCCTGAGAGTGAACTCTCCCTCTCTTGTTTCCCCAGGCTCCCCTTCCTTCTCGATGTGTCTGCTCAGGTCTTTCTCCCTCATCACCTTCTTCGAGGAGGGCCTGTACTCCCACTCATCCTCTTCCACCCTCACATCTGGAACTATGCCCTTTGCCTGAATCATCCTGCCCTTGGGCGTGTAGTAGAAGGCCACAGTCAGCCTGAGCCCCGATCCGTCCTCCAGGGGCCCGTATATGGATTGAACCGACCCTTTTCCGAACGTGGGACTTCCCAGGAGTATCGCCCTTTTGTGGTCCTGGAGTGCTCCTGCGACTATCTCGGATGCACTCGCGCTACCACCATTGACGAGCACCACCATGGGGAATCCCTCCCTGGTGCCTTCGGGATGAGCCCGGTACTCTTTGCGCTCTTGCCTACCTTCCGTATAAACTATCAGCCCCTGGGAGATAAACTTGTCGGCCACCTCTATCGCTTGGGGCAAGAGGCCACCTGGGTTGTTGCGCAGATCCAAGAGGAGGCCTTTCAAACCTCCCGGGACCGACTCCAGCTCCTTGAGGGCCTTCTCCAGGTCCTGGGAGGTCGTTTCCTGGAAGCTCTTTATTCTGATATAGCCGAGATTGTCGGGCAGCTTCTCGTATTTCACACTCGCAATGGGGATGACGTCCCTGGTGATGGTGAATTCCTTGGGTTCGCTCCATCCCTTGCGCATTATTGTCAAGGTGACCTTGGTGCCCTTTGGTCCCCTCAACCTCTTTATGGCCTCCATGAGGGGCATGTCCTTTGTGGACTCCTTCTCTATCTTCAGGATCTGGTCTCCTGCCTTGAGCCCGGCCCTGAATGCAGGGGTATCGTCTATGGGAGATACCACTGTGAGGACCCCATCCTTTATGGTTATCTCGATTCCCAGTCCTTCGAAGCTCCCCTTGGTCTCCACTTGGAGCTCCTTGAACACATCGGCCGTCATGAAGGAAGAGTGGGCATCCAGAGACTGCACCATCCCCTGGATCGCTCCGTAGATGAGCTTCTCGGTGTTCACCGGCTCCACGTAGTTTCGCTCCACATAGGCCAGCACATCGGTGAAAATCTTGAGCTTCTCGTACTTGTCCGAGGCCTCCTTTGATAAGGCTATGCCCCACTTGAGACTGCTCCCGCTCACTGCCACTCCGGCAGCGAATGCCAGAAATACCAGCACCACGGTCCTAATCCCGGATATTCCCCTGGTTTTCACAAGTGACCTCCTCTAAGCTGTGTAAAGTTCTTCCGCCTTTATCAGAGCAGACGTCCCTCTCGAAGGGACCTTATCAGATACTCCAGAAGGTCCGACTCAGTGAGGATGCCAACGAGCCTCTCTCCTTCCAACACAGGACATCCTCCTACCTTCTTGTCCCGCATGAGGCAGGCAGCCTTTTCCAGCGAGTCCTCTGGCTCCAATGTATGCACCTCGGTGGTCATGCAACTGCCCACCTTCACGCTATCCAGGACAAACTCGTCCTGCTCCTTCTCATGGACCAGAACCGGTGTGTTCATCGCCAGCCTCAAATCTCTGTCGCTTATTATACCCACCATCCTCCCCTGTTCCACAACGGGAAGCCTCCTGAACTTGCCTCTCTTCATGAGATCGAGGGCTTCCCTCAAAGGGGCATCTGGGCTCACACACACTGGGTTCTCGGTCATCACGTCTCGGCTGTTTCCACTCTATATCGAGCCTTCCATCCCCTTTTGGAGGCTTTGGGGCGACTATCTCTCGGAGCCCATCCCGCAGTGGAGCTTGTCCCTTTTTGTGTAGCCGTGGGTTTTTGTGCGAAATTCGCGGATGTAAGGGACCTCGCAGAGAGAATTCCATTGCAAATTGAATGGAAACGATCTAAAATCTTTCCAAAGGACCAAGGGAACATAGGCTTTTTGGTTTCAAATTCAAGACTTTGGGAAGGAGGGCAAAATGGAGGAGCGAGATCTTCTGCAGATGACAAGCGAGATAGTCAAGGCTCAGGCCTCACATGCGACAATGAGCGCAGACGAGATGACCGACGCTATAAGGAAGGTGTACAAGGCCCTCAAATGGGTTCAGACACAAGAAGAGAAAGCTTCCAAAGCCGAGGAGTCCCAGGCGATCTCAGGAGTGGACTCCATACAGAGGACAAAAGTCATATGCCTCGAATGCGGGAAGAGTTTCAGACAACTTTCGGCAAAGCACCTGAGGATGCATGGTCTTAGCCCCAAGGAATACAAACAGAAGCACTCCATTCCATTGAGGCAGAGCTTGAGCGCGAGGAGCCTTTCGGCCAAAAGGAGGCGCATAGCGAAGGAAAAAGGTCTGGGGCAGAGACTCGCTCAGGCAAAGAAAAAGAGATAATCGGGAGTAGGCCCCTGGAACAAGGTTCAATTGCGAGAGCTTCTCTGAGGGAGGAGGTTCGTCCTCCATGAGGGGCTCGAGTCGAGGGAGGAAGGTCCGTGTCCAAAAGGACTCTGCGCATTACAATTGGGTCCACGACAATGGAGGCCTCTCTGGATGAGGGCATTACAGCCGAGTCCTTGTGGGAGAGACTTCCCGTTGAGGGGAGAGGAAACAGATGGGGAGATGAGATCTATTTTCATATCCCCTTCGAACTCCCCTGGACCAATTTGCAGGAGGTGGTTGAGCCGGGGACCATTGCTTATTGGCCTGAAGGGCCAGCCCTCTGCATCTTCTGGGGGCCTACTCCTGTGAGTCGAGCAGGAGAATGTCGAGCTTATAGCCCAGTGAGTGTGGTGGGAAGAATAACCTCCGATCTATCACTCCTCCACCATGTGAAGGACCTCAAGGTCTTGGTGGAGCGGAAAGAGTGACGACTTGGGAGTGGGATCCAGGAGGGAGAGGCGAGCCATGATCTCCTGGGCCGCTTCTCGACAGGGCATGGGATGGCCTCCCAAGGGGCTTCATGAGGACGCCTACCTTTACGGGCACGCCGTCTCTGTGTTCCACAGCAGAGATCACCTTATCTGGAGAGACCGATCCCGAAAGGCCCATCCTTTCAACCACCCGGAACGCGTGGGATTTTAGGTCCTTTATCTTCCTGTACGGATCCGGGTGAACCTCCATATAGATTTCCCCCCCCTTGAAGCCCACTTTCACAGGTTCGTAGATTATTTCCACTGGAGTGTTGACAGCCACCTGCTGGAACAATTGCTCCATGTGTTCGGGGTAAAGCCTTATGCAGCCATGTGTCACCAGGCGTCCCACAGACCACGGAAAATCCGTGCCGTGGATCCCATATCCCCTTCGAGAAAGTCCCAGCCAGTGTTTACCTAGTGGATTGTCTGGCCCCGGAGGCATGAAGGCTGTTCCGTACTTTTGTCTGAGGGACTTGGGCACTGTCCAAGAGGGATCGATCTGTCGACTGATGACCCTGTACACCCCTAAGGGGGTCTCGAAATCCACATCCCCTATTCCGATGGGGTAAGTCCGCACCAGTTGACTTTTGGGATAGAAGAGATAGAGCCTCATCTCCGGGACATTTATCACTATTCCATAGTGAGAGGTGGGAGGCAAAACCCATTGAGTCGGAATGAGAAGCCTGGTCCCTACTCTTGGGATCCACGGATCAACATCCGGGTAAAGGATCTCGAGTTCATTGAACCCAAGCCCATAGTCCCTCGCTATGTCGAGGAAAGTCTCTCCCTCTTTGACCGTATGGCCCTGAATTACCCCTATCACGGTGTTCCATTCCTTGATCGGAACCTTCTCGGAGGGGAACTGATACCGATAGGCTCCTGAGCCCCAAACCCTCGGAGTCCCCACGATGGATGCGAGAAGAACTAGAAGGATTAGCCTCTTCAACGATGACCTCCCACGACATCAAAAAATAAATGTGCCCCAGCATGGGGCTCAAGAGAAAATTATCACCCTTTCGCTCACTTGGTCAAGGTTCTGGAGGCCCGACTCATCCCTTTCCCATGAGGGAGTTGACAAGGGACGAAATGGCACTATAGAGTTCCATTGGATCGGCTCTGGGATTTGCCTGAGAGTCGGGGCCCAAAAGGAGGAGGGATCATCCTCGGCTCTTCTGGGCAGGCCCAAAGAGGGCTCGCTTCCATGGAGATTCCACCCTGTGGGAGGTTTTCAGGTGAGAGGGATGGAAGGTTACCTTGGCCCTTTCTCGCAGGGAGAATCCAGGAGGCAATCCATCACCCTCACAGCCTCCGAGCTTTACTGCCCCAAATGCAGAAAGGCATCTCCAGTGAGGGAAAAGCTTCTCCTTGTCCTTCCTGATGGAGAGCTCCACGAATACATATGTGCGGTGTGCGGAACCTCAGTGGGCGAACGAAAAACCCGGGAAAGCAAGGATGTGAGGATCCTTCTTCCCTGAGATAGGGCCGGATTATCAACCTTTCAGTTCCTGGTCACTGGAGGCCTGGTCTCGAAAGTTCTTTTCCCCATGGAAGCCTTGTTTCTTGCAAAAAGGCCCTATCAGGGGGCGAAATTACCTTCTTGGCCCCGTCATTCAACCCGAAGACGATTGTGCCCAATGAGGGCTATTAAATGTCTGGGCAAAGGGAGCCTTGCCGAAAAGCTCCGATTCTAGGCTTTGGATTCCAAAGAGGTCACGCTCGCAATATCTCGCATGGTGCCATCACCTTGGGGTCTTGAGCCTCCAATGTGATGGGCCTTGGAGATTGGTCCTCCCCAGGCCTCAGTCCCTTTCTCCCTGGAGGAACTGTTGGAGTTTTTTTCGGTTTGCACTGGACAACTCGTAGAACTCCACCCCTATGTACCCTATATCTCCGCCCTCTTTTCCCTCGAGGACGCTCTTTACTGTTCCGAGGACCCTCATGACCCCCCAAGGCCTCGGGAGGAGAAGCTCCATTTTGAGCTGGGTGCCTACGGGAAGGGCCAGAAGAGCCCTGTCCTGGATCTTGAGCCTCACTCCTCCCAAGGAGATATCCCTGGATATGGATCTGAAGACACGCCCCTTGAACATGGCTCCTACTCCGGCCGAGGAAAGCACTGAGAAGCTCAGGGGAAAGGCCTCATTGAGCCTCGGATATCTCCTCCTCTCAACGAGGCCAGCGGCCTTTTTCTTTGCTTCCATCACTTCCAATCTCTCGCGATGGAACCGCTCGAGCACCTCTCTGACCGATGGACATCTCCTCAGAACTTCCTCCAGTACGCTGAAACCCACCTCGCAAAGGAGGGTCTCTTCCAGGACTTGCACGGTGGCATTTCGTGGCTCCTTGGCCACAAAGGACATCTCTCCGAAAAACTGCCCCTCTCCCAAAATCGCGAGATGGAGCTCCCGGCCTTCCATGTCGTGAATGAATATGTGGACCAGCCCCTCCAAGATCACAAATAGGGAATTGGCCCTGTCGCCCTGTCGAAATATGATCCTACCCCTGTCAAAGATCAAAAGTCGCGAATTCTGGCTCAAAAATTCCAGGGTTTCCTGGTCCACAGAGGAGAAGAGAACGCATGAGGAAAGGGCATCGGAGAGTCTCCGGGAGAGCCGAGATGTGTCTGGGGCCACACTTTCCGTCGTGGATATCCGCACATGATGCAAATCATCGGATAGGATGCGCACCTCCTGAGCAGTCTCGAGGAGCTCCTCTGTTATCACGGCCTCGGCGGGCTCTGGAACCGGCTCCTCTTTGTAGTGAAGGACGACATTACCTATCCGAATCACATCACCATTTCTCAATGCGGCCTTTTGAACCTTTTCCCCATTGATGAAGGTGCCATTGTGGCTTCCGAGGTCCTCGATCACGTTCTCCCCACCCACCTGGTATATGACAGCATGTTTCCTCGAGACACTGGGGTCCGTTAGGTGGATGACATTGATGGGACTTCGGCCTATGGTCACCCTATCCTCTATGGGATAGGTCACCTCCCTCACAACACCCTTCATCAGCACAAGGTATGCCTTGATCATTGGCCTTCGCCCTTCAATATGTTTTCTCTCCACATGGAGAAAAGATTGCGATCCCTCGATGGGCCTTTCTCCCCCAAATTCTCGACCACCATGGACCCAACAGCCCCCTCTAGCCGCCCCAAGACTTTCCCTCCAGAGGGGATGCATTCAGGTAGAGGCCTCAAGCAGTATTCTCCTGGTTTCATAGAAGGCCCTGGCGCAGCCGCTCAGGCTCAGGGTCAGTGCCCCGAGGAAGAAAAGTTCCCTCGAGCCTTCCATTGGTGGAAATGGGGTTTGAGCCGCGAGCAGACCCGCAACACCCAGTAAATTGACGAGGGATATCCTGATCCAAGGGGGGCAGTAGTGTCGATGGGGATGAGAGGATGCCCATAGGCTGTTCATCCCCCCTATGGCCAGCTCCGAGCAGAGGATTGCCAGGGCGAGCCACACGGATGCGACCTTGAGCCCCAATGCCGAGAGAAAAATGGCCGGGAAAACAACCGCCAAATTCACAAGGGAAGCCACGACAACCCAGAGATTCTCCCCCCTTTCCACCTTTGACCAGACCTTCACGCTTTTTGCGGCGTAGTGAACACCGCTCAGCAAGGTGGCCCCGCACACAAGGGCCATTATCGCCAAAATGGCCTCAGAGTGCGAGAAGAAAAGCCTCATGGAAGTGGCCCACCCCACAAGCACGAGGAAGGTCACTGCCCTCATACGAGCCCTCTTTGGCCTCATCCTGACGTACCATAGGAGCCAAGCTCCAAATCCCAGAAGGGCTCCCATGGGGACCATTACCCACAAACTCGATCCGAATAGGTGATTGAGGATTATCACACCCCCTCCTATCATCTGGATGGAGGTCTTGTACTTGGCCATCTCGGATGTCTCGAAGTGGAGTCCCCTGGACTCGTGAATGGCCCTCAGCTCCGTGACCCCTATCTCCCGCACCAGCATGAGCCACACCATCCACATGGGGACTATGCCCTCATGGGCTAGGGGGACGAACATGGCCACGACAAACATCTTGTCAGCAATGGGATCCAGCAAAGCGCCGAGCACCGTGGGCCCCTGTCTCCTCGCCAGATGCCCATCGAGATAATCCGTGAGGCCTATGAACAGGAAGAGTGCCAATGCCAGGGACTTCTCCTCGGGCCCCCCGAGAAGGAGTGCGCAAGGCGCCGGGATCAGCACGAGACGCAGCAAAGTCAGGTGGTTGGCCTTGATTGTCATGGGACCCCTGCGAGCGCTGGACAGTCCAGATATGGAGTCTAGCTTCTCTGCCCGCTCCAAGTCAACTTAGAGGCTTGCTTCCAGGCCAACCTAATGGAGGGGGCACCCCTTTTGGGGCGCCCATCATTGGTTGAATGGTCTCAGATCTTTCTCACATTCTTGGCCTGAGGACCTCTCTCAGTTTCCTCCACCTCAAAGGTCACCCTATCGCCCTCGGACAGGGTCTTGAAGCCGGGCATGTCGATGGAGGAAAAGTGGACGAAGAGATCCCGACCATCTTTCTGTTGAATGAACCCATACCCCTTCTTCTCGTTGAACCACTTGACTGTACCCTCTGCCAAAGCACCAACCTCCTTTTTTTTCTCTCGTTCCTCTCTAACTCCCCAGGTCCTCGCTTTGGCAGAGGACCTTCCTCCCAAAGCGATGCAGCGGAGGAACGAAAATCATTTACGCCGCACGACCTGGCACAACACTTGGATCCTCTTACATCAAGAGGAACGATTAGTCAAGGGTAAAATTCCACGACCACCCTGACGAATCAGTTAAGCCCCCATTATTGAGGATGAATAGTGCTCGCTACCTCGATCGGGTGTTCGGCTAGGCCGATCCATGGAAGAGAAGCCCTCTCCAATCTGGTTTCAGTTGGGGCCCGAATGGGGGCGAGGGTCCAGGGGCTTGGGGCTCAAGCCCCCGAAGGCTACAGGCCTTGGAGAAAATTCCAGGCTGGCCAGATGACGGAAGAAGCCAATTCACAGGACATGAGACCAGGGAGAAAGGGCCAAGGAGATCTATCCTGTTGCCGAGGGACAGTTGAGTTTTTTCAAGCCAATTGGCGGACACGGACTAGTTTTTGGACCCGAGGGTCTGGCTCAGGTCGTAGTCTCCCTTTATGAAAGCTTCCTGGAACATTCGGGCGTGGTCGTCTGTGGCCATTGCAGCATCCATTTGTCTGAAGAATTGGAGCATCCTGCCCACCATCTCCAGCTTCTCTCGGGTCTCATCCATGGAGGCCTTGCCTAGCCTGGCATTCACTGAATCCTGTAAGAGGGTGACGGAGAAACCCAAGTGTTTGAGCACACCAGCTATGGCCCAAGCCCTCCTTGCCCTCCTCGTGTAGTCCGCTGCCCCTCCCCGGAAGGTGAGAGAGATGTAGTTCTTATTGGGAGTGGGGCTGCAGTAGGTGTCCAGGACGCTGAAGTGGTACCCCACCCTGGCGGTATAGTTGAGATAGTAATCGGAGATGAGGGCGTAGCACGGATCCTGGAAGGTCCTTTCCTCCTCTGGAGCCGTTGTCGCATGGCGCATCATAACCGAGAGAAAACCCCCCAGGTCCATGAATCTTGGCCCAAATCTCGGGATCCTTTCGTGGAGCATTCCCTGGAGGAGGGCTCGAAGGGGTATGCAGGCTATTTGAGAGGGCTTGACCTTTCTGCTTGCTGGAAGCTCCTTCAGCCCTCCGCCCAGGTCCAGGATATAGAGGTCAATGGGTAGAAAGACATCCAGGAGGTAACTCGCGGGCCTCATCTCCCCGAGTTTCTCCCCTAGCCCGAACATCTCCTCATAGGATTTCTCGTGAATGTACCTGGCCAGATCGTGGAGGGTGCGGGCATTGTCCGGGGAAAATTCGGGGCTTTTGGGATCAGTGAGGGTCAGAGGAGATATATGCTCCAGAACCCTATCCAGGAGCTCCATCTCCGGTGCGCGGGCCACTGGGGCCTTGGCCGGATGGGATGTCTTCAGGGGCTCTTTTCTCGCGAGGATCAGGGAACTCACATCCCCTTCATAAACTACCCTGGCCGACGCATCCACCGTCACTAGGGTGCCTGGGTCTATGCTAGTTGTCGCTTTTCCAGTGTTGAGCAATGCGGGAATGCCCAGTTCCCTAGCCAAGGAGGCCATGTGTCCCGTTGTACTTCCCGAGTCCGTCACTATTGCCTTGACCTTGGACATTATCCTCACGAACTTGGGCGAGGAGCGCCTCGCAACTAGCACCCCACCTTGGGGGAAGGTGTCGAGGTCTCCGTCCTCGTCCATGCGCACGGCCACTCCCGAAGCCACTCCTGGGCAAGCGGTCTCACCCCCTCGAACGAGGACCTTGGAATCCTGGAGGACCTCTCCTCCTTTCTCCAGGGCCGGAGGGAGCCTCAGGGGCCTTGTCTGCACGAGGTAGATGTCGCCCCCATGGCTTATGGCGAACTCCATGTCTTGAGGGAAGGCGAAGTGCTCCTCTAGTTTCACTGCCCATCTGGCTAGAACCAAGGCATCCCTTTCCTCGATCACCGGCTTCTTTTCACCTTCATTTCGGTCCTCTGGGCTCTCGGTGGCTGGAGGTGGGATCCTGCGGATGAGGGGCCGCGCCCCGAGAGGATCTTCCACTACGATGGTCTCGGGGGAAACCCTCCCCTCTACAAGGGGGACTGCTAGTCCCCGAACCCCCTGTATCACCACCTCATTGGATTCAGGCCTGGTTGGGTTTTTTGAAAATACGACGCCTGCGGCCTTGGCCGGCACCATCTCCACCACTCCCACTGCCATCTCCGCTGACTCCGGAGGTATCCCATGGAGGATCCTGTAATGGATGGCCTCTGGTGAGAAGAGGCTCGCCAGGACCTCCAAGTAGGCCTTGGATACATCGGCCCTGGATACATGGAGCAGGGACTTGAACTGGCCTGCGAAGGAAAGGGTGGAGTCCTCCCCCAGGGCGCTGGATCTCACTGCCAAATCCAGGGGTCGTCCCGCCTTCCTCTCCATCCTTTCCAGGGCAGCCTCCATGGCCTGGAAGAGCTCCGAGGGAATCCTGGCTTGGAGGATCTTCTCCGTCACCTCCTTGCTCACCTTCTCCACCATGCCGGTGGATGTGAGCTGCAGGCTCTGATCCTGGATCCAGGAGCGCAACCCCGCCTCCTCCAGCACGAGCCTGAATCCCTCCACTGTGATGGCAAACCCCTCTGGCGTCGGAAGGCCCAGTCCATTTCTGGCCTCCCCGAGATTGGCCATCTTACCCCCCACGAGATCCGCGTGGCTAGCCCTGATGTGATCCAGATCGAGGACGAGTTCCCGAGATGGGCTCACAGATGACTCCTCTACGGCCGAAAGCACACGAGCGGTTATGCGCTGGAGGGCTGGGGCCAGACCACTGCACCTGCCCTCCGAGATGGTCTCGATGCTCGTTGCCATGGCGTGCACGTCCACGATGCACCTTATGGCCTTTCTCTTCACGTAGTCTCGATCTATGAAACCCCTTCCCCTTCTTCTCTCTTCCAGCTCAGCGAGGGTCTCTAGAAAGCTATTGTTGGCCGAAAGGAGCTTCCTGAACTCTGTGTGATATAGCCTGAAGCGGGCCACCTGGGCCTTGTGGTCCACCTGTGGGGCAGGACGCAAGATCCCCAGGACCTCCAACCCAACCCTGAGGCCTCTCCAAGCCTTGGCCAGTATCTTCCTGCCGTCCCTTTCAGGTACCCCCGCGCTCATGGTTTTTCTCAGAATGGCCTCCCACCGAGACCCTCCTTGCCGCCTTCTGGATGAGCTCCACGAGATCCGGTATGGGGTACGGTTTGAGCAAGTATGCGAAAGCCCCCACCGACCTTCCGCTCCTCTCTTGCTCGGGAGAGATGTGTCCTGTCATCAGGATTACCGAGGTGTGCGGAGAAATCTCTCTCACCTCTTTGAAAAGGGTGAGACCGTCCTTCTCGGGCATCTTCACATCCAGAAGGACAACCTGAAAGTTCTCTTTGGAAACAAGACGGAGGGCTTCCCGGGAACTGTTGGCCACCTGGACCTCAAGCCCTCTTCTTCTCAACACCTTGGCCAGGGTTGTGGCGAATTCCACCTCGTCATCCACGAGGAGGACCGTTATTGGCTCACTGGAGTTCTCCATGCACTGGCCTTCCTGGAGATACCCTTTCCGGGCTCGTATGGTTCCGACCTTCTAGCCCCTTTGCTCCGTTCTGGGCCCTCGCATCTTGGATGGGGATCAGCACCGTGAAGCGAGTTCCCAGACCAACGGCACTCTCTACCCTTATCTCTCCCCCCATATTCTGGACCAGACCATGGCATATGGCCAGGCCTAGCCCCGTGCCCTTGCCCGGAGGTTTGGTGGTGAAGAAAGGGGTGAAGATTCGCGGGATGTCCTGGGGAGGAATCCCACATCCGTTGTCCTCGACAGAGACGATTACCTTATCGTCCTGCCTCCGTGCCTTCACCCGAACGAGGGGCTTTTCTCTTCCGGCCACTGCATCCAGGGCATTATTTATGAGATTGGCAAATATCTGCTGGAGATGGGCAGCACAGGCCCAGATTTTGGGCAAATTCTCCATTTCCAGATGGAGCGCCACGTTTTCCACCTTGGCCCTGGTCTTCGTTATGGTAACCAGTTCTTCGAGGAGCTGGCTCAGGTCCACTTCTTCGGGTGGCGCATCCACCATCCTCGAGAATTTGAGGAGCCCCTGGGTTATGACCTTGCATCGGGCTACCTGCTGGCCTATCTTTGCCGCTGAGTCCATTATCTCCTGCCTGTCCTCCTCTGAGATGGGAGAGGTCGAGGCGAGATCCCTGATCAGGGTCTGAAGAGTATCTATGGTGGCAAGGGGATTGTTGATCTCGTGGGCAAGACCGGCTGACATCTCGCCCACAGCAGCGGTTCTCCCGGCCAAAAGCAACCTCTGGGTCAGGGCCTCCTTTTCTCGATCCGCCTTGTAAACCCGTTTCACTTGTTCTCTGGCCGCACCCACTGACAAGATGACGCTTCCCAGCCCTCCTACCAGAAAGAGAAGGACACCCAGCAAAGAGGCCTTCCATAGGGGGGAGAACACATCTTCGCTTTCCTGCTTGAACACTAAGAGCCATTTGGGCCTCGATATCCATACTGAACTGCACAGGAAGACCTTTTCCCCCATTGTGACCTCGCTCACCTTGATGCCCGGATGGAAGTCCAGGTAGGGGAAGTTCGAATCCTCCAAGGGCATTCCTGCCGACCTGGGAGGCACTTGATAGAGCCCCCTTTCATTGACAATGAAGCTCTCCCCTGTGGTGCCGAGCCTCGCTGCATCGAGCACCTTGGCAAAATAATCGGTGTTCACAGTGGCCCTCAGGATCCAGAAGTCGTCCCCCACAGTTCGCCTCACCGCTATGACGAAATGGGGAACGCCCCTGAATCCCAAGAACATGTCGCTCACGTAAACGCCCTCCTCCACCACCTTTCGGAACCATTCGGTCTCTCTGTAGTTCTTTCTGGCGAGATCGTAGGGGCCCAGGTATTGCACATGGTTGCCCATGCTATCTATGATGCCCAGATCCTCAAAAAGGCCCCCCCTCTCTTGGACCATCCGATACATCCTCTCGAGCCCACCTGATACCAGCTCCTCCAAGGTGTAGTTGTTGGCCACAGAGAGCACCTCTGCCACAAGGCCTTGGAGAAAGCTCTCGACCGAGGTCTTGTGGTATCTCAAGAAGTTTGCGTGCTGTTCCAGGACAAGAGACTTGTTCAGGTGGTAGAAAAGAAGGAAATTGGCCCCTCCTATGGCTGCCAGAGGACCGAGAGAGACCAACATGATCCTGACCACGAGGAAGCGGAACATGCTCGAATAATGGTTTTCCTGAGCCTTCCGCATCTGTTCCAGCTCCCCCTTTGGCTCATCTCACACCTTGGCCAGGATGGCCTTTTCCTCCGTCTTCAGGTTCATGCGGATCATTCGGATGAGCTCTTTCCCGCTTTTCTTCGTGGGCGCGAGGATCCTGAAGGGCTCCTTTAGGGTGGGCTCTGTGGAGATCTCCACCCACCTAGTTGGCATGAGAAGGCCGTGAAGGGCGCCCAGAAGCCCGAGGCCCAAAAGGATCACACCTGTCACTTCAAGCCATTGCCAGAAGACCAAAGCCACTGTGGCCATGACAAGACCAGCTGTTATTTCCCCAGGCCGGATTCGGAACCCATTCCTCAGGGACCTTATCTTGGCCAGGGGAAGCTCGTCCACAATAGTGGAATCCCTGTGGTCGGCTGTTATGGGCTGCCCTGGTCTGATGGAGGAACGGACCCTGAGAAGCCTCCTTTGAGTCAGAAAAAGGCTCGTTGCCGTCTGCTCTGGCTCCCTCAAGACCGACTCTGTCAACCTCGTGTGGGCTTCCACGACGTGGTGCTCCTTCAAGATCCTCTCGCCAGGGGCCAGGGCCCCCTCGACGAGGGCCCTGTAGAGATCCATGGTCCTTTGGGCCAGGAGGCGTTGAAATGTTTTTTCCTTGATGTCCCCCCTGGCATGGGCCAGATGAAGCCTGCGGATATCCTCCCTTATCTCATCCATGGGATTCCGCATCCGGAAACCTCCCAGGAGAGAGGCCCCTGGCATGGAGCCTGGGCATGAGCTGCACCACTATGGCCACAGCGATCACGAACGCCACGCAAAAAGCGAACCATGGGTCGTGCTCCACGGCCAGGGAGTCGTAGAGGAGCCACACGAAGAATCCATAGAGGATCAAGTTGGCGACGATCTGTCCTAGCTTTCCCATGATCTCCTCCCTTCACAGGTGCATGGCCTCATGGAGCCAAAGCACGTAGACCAGGGCTGCGGCCCCAAGGGATATGGCAAGAAGGACCATCCAATAGCCGAACATGTTGTCCCAGAGCCACCTCATCTTCGCACCTCCTCGAGTTCATGCTGCCGCCACCACAAGTGGAGGCACCCACTTGGGCACGGGTTTTCCATGGGTATGCCTTATGGAGAAGAGCACCAAGCTCACGATGAAAAGGCACAGAAAGAGCATCTCTCCCAGGGTGAAGACCACGGCGAAAAAGGCCAGTGCCTCTATCTTCTGGCCAGTGAGGACGTAGATGAGCCTGAGGAGCGCTCCAGTTGTTGCCAGGATGAGGGAGTAGCTCAGGATGTAGCGGATTGCTGGCCCCCTCACGAAAGAGGTGGCGATGCTGCCGAACTGGGCCCCTATCATGGCCCCTAGGATCATGAAGAGAACGGCCATCATGTCCACGTTTCCGCTCATGGACTGCCTTAGGGCGCCGTATCCACCAGAGACCACTATCTCCAGAAGATCCGTCCCCACCCCTATGTGGGTCGTGGCGCCTACCACGTACACCAGGGCCGGGACCCTTATGAAACCTCCTCCCACGCCGAAGAATCCTGCCAGGATCCCTGTTGCCACACCCACTAGAACTATGACCCACATGGAGATCACCACCCTGGCATGGGTGCACTTGACTATGGGATATATGGGGATGGACTGGAACCAGATGTGCACCCTGGAGGTCTTGAGCTCCCTGCCAACCCTCTCCCCATGCTCGGAGATCTCCTCGATCCTCTTGTGGGCCCTTCGGGTCTCGAGCTGGGTGTAAAGGAAGAGCCCGAACATGATGAGAACGGACCCAGTGAGAAGAGCAGGTCCGGAAAGCCCTATGGACTTGGTGTAGTTGAGGAGCTTCACCCCCAGCTCCACCCCCAGCATGGTCCCGCCCACCATGGTCAGGGCCAAGGTCCAGTCTATATTACCCAATTGCCTGTGTCGCACGGAGGAGATGACCGCCTTTCCAGCTATGTGGGTGGCATCCGTGCCTGAGGCGATGTATCCGGGGAAGCCGAAGACGATCAGGGCGGGGGTCACCATGTATCCACCCCCAACGCCTATGAAGCCCCCCACTACCCCAACTGTGAAGCCCGTGATCATCAGGAGGAATATGGGGGCCTGGATTCCAGATATGGCGAATTCGAACATCTTCTCACCTCCTTCTCAGTGCCCGTAATGGTCAATCTTCTTGATCTTCCAGCCGAGCATGTCCGTGAGGCCCTCTGCCATGAGCCCCAACGAGAACCCTAGGGCTATGACCACGGCCACGTTCCACACCCCCGACCAGGGATTTGTCTCCACCCCCTTATGTATGAAGGTGTCCTTGTACTTGAAGCCCTTGGACTCCTTGATCTCCCAAGGGACGAGCACAATGAGCTTGTCCCCTTCCACCTTAGCCCTCTTTCCTGCCTCCAGGACCTTCTTATCTATGACCCCGTTGGCACCCTCGGGGAGCCTGTCGCCCTTTTTCACAGGCACAGCCACCCTCCCCTCTATCTTCTGAGCCCCCGGCTGGATCTCCAGCACAGCCGGCCTTTCCTTGGTTGCGTCCTTGAAGGAATTGACGTTTATGGCATATCCGTCCACGTTGGTCTGGTAGTAGTACCAGCGCACCATCTGGCCAGAGTTGTAGGAGTGAAACACAAAGTAGATCATGGCCACGGATGCGATGGTCCAGACCACAAACTTGATAGCCCCCCTTGTCTTGTGATTGTCTGCCAAGGCAATCCCTCCTTTCCCTGCAGGAGTTCCACCTGGGTATCCCTTGACCCAGGTGAGTGAAGCCAATGCTCTTTTGTCCTTCATCCCCCCTTTCCGTAGAACTTCTCAGAACCTCGACCACCCCATGGAAGAGCAAGTGGGATGCCAATCCCCCTTGGCACATAAGTATCTGGAAATGTTGAGATTGCGACTTCATTGGAAGGAGCTCGATCCCTGGGAGGGATCCTCGGGTAACGGGAATTTTTTACAGGTTGTAAAGATTCGTGAGATCAGGAGAGCAAGTGCAGGGCGAGGCCCTGAGAGCTCGCATCAGGGCTCTGGGGGATTTGGGGTGGGGTGGCGACTTGCTATGGAGCTCACCATTTCCTAAGATGTTTGGGAAGGGTCTCAGCTGGGCTCTCTCAAAAAGGCAAGAGAGGTGAAAGGCCATGCTCTCGTACATGCGCAAACATGCGAAAAGCTGGTTCATAAAGGTCCTCCTCGGGACCGTGATCGTCGTTTTCATCTTCTTTTACGGCTTCAGCCTGAGAGAGAGGGAATCCGCTGTTTTGGCCAAGGTAAATGGTATCAAGATAGCGAAGAGGGATTTTCAAAAACAGTGGGAAAGGGTGCTCGAGTTCCAGGGAGCTAGGGGATCGGACATGACCTCAGAGCAGAGGAAACTCCTGAGGCAGGCGACCCTCCAGAGTTTGATAGACCAGATCCTCCTTCTCGAGGAGGCCAAGAGGTGGAAGATCACTGTTACACCCGTGGAGCTTAGGGAACAGTTGACCCAAGTTCCTTACTTCCAGGAAAATGGCCGCTTCTCCCCTCGCCTCTACCAGCAGTATTTGAGGATGCGAGGGATGAACGAGGATGAATTCCTGAGAGAGCTGGAGAAGGATCTCAAGATCCAGAGGGTCGAGCAGCTCATTCGGGATGGTGCATGGGTCTCAGATGAGGAAGTGGAAGCCCTCTACAGGTTGACCCAGGAGAAGGTGGTGATCCAGTATGTGGAATTTTCGGCCAACTCCTTCATTGAGGAGATCTCTCCCAGCCAGCAAGAGCTCGAGGCTCATTTCAAAGAGCACCTATCCGACTATCGCATCCCTGAGATGGTCAAGGTGGAATACATGCGTTTCGATACGGCCGATTACACCTCCCAGGTGGAGGTCACGGAGAGGGAGATAGAGGAGGCTTACGAGAGAAACAAGCAGAGGTGGAAAGAGCCCCCACAGGTCCTTGCTAGACAAATATTCATTCGCTCTCCAGAGAGGGAAGAGGACAAGGTGAGGATGAAGGCCCTGGAGAAGGCAGAGGAGATCCTGAGGAGGCTCAAAGGGGGAGAGGATTTCGCCCAGCTCGCCAAGGAGCACTCCCAAGACCCCCAGACAGCGAACAAAGGAGGGGCGTGGGGGTGGAAGAGGAGGGAGGAATTCCCAGAGCCCATAGCCAGGGCCCTTTTCGACGAGATGAAGCCTGGGGAACTCAGCCCCCAGCCCGTGAAGACAGCTTTGGGCTTCCATGTGCTCAAACTGGAGGAGAGGAAGGAGGAGACCATAAAGCCCCTCGCAGAGGTGAGGGATGAACTGGAGAGGGAGATCAGAAAGACCAAGGCCAGGCAGAAGGCGGCGGAGATAGCCGAGGAGGCTTATCTGGAGGTGTTCCAGGGAAGGCCCTTCAAGGAGGTGGGGCAGAAGCTAGGGGCCCATATGGGTATCACTGAGCCTTTCCCCCTTCAGGGGCCCGTGAAGGGTCTGGAGGCTGGAGAGGCCCTGAGGAACGCGGCCTTCCTCTTGAGGGAGAAGGAGGACTTCACAGAGGTCATCCAGGAGGGAGAATCCCTTTACATCTTGCAGCTCGTGGAGAGGATCCCTGCTCGCGACCCCTCGTTCGAGGAGGTGAAGGAGAAGGTCACCCAGGATCTCAAGAGGGTGAAAGCCATCGAGAGGGCGGGAAGGGAGGCCGAAAAGGCCCTCGAGGGAATAAAGGCCGCCAAGAGCTCCCTGGCCTCGGAGGCCGCCAAGATGGGTTGGAAGCTCCAGCTATCGCCTCCTGCGGGCCGGATGGCCTCGGGCGCGGGCCTACCCAATGAGATGATTCAGGAAGCCTTTTCCACTGGGCCAGAAGAGAATCTCCTTCCCAGGCCATACAGACAGGGGGACAGGTATCTTGTGGCAGAGGTGAAAGAGAGGATAGAGCCAGACCCCAAGGGATTGGAAGAGAGAAGACCGCTCCTCAGATCCCTTCTCCTGAGCGAGAAGAGGGAGTCACTTTTCCGGAGCTGGTTGACGGAGCTGAGATCCAAGGCCGAGATAAGCACTTACAAGGCCTTGGAAGAAATTCTCTGAACGAGGCTACCAGTATCCGGATCTCCCCAAACTGGGTGCCCGAGGACCCGTTTTGGGGCGAAGGGGCCCAGAGGCAATGCATCTCACCGTCGGGCCTGAGCCCCCTCGCGCCCTATTTTCACTGGCCTTTTGGAAAGGGCGGGGTGGGAGTTCCAGGGAGGGGCTTCACCCTCTCGGGTCTTATGGTCTTGTGCTTTATCATGGAGTGGCCGAAGGTATTGCATGCCGTGAGACAGCAGCCGCATCCGATGCACTTAGCTGAGTCGAGAACTATGGCATCTGCCCTCTCCTGAAGAGCGCGAATTGCGCAGACAGCCTTGGCATAGCATGATTTGCAAATGTGAGTGCAAACAGCGTTCATTTTCCATCTCCTCTCTCGATTTCTCCATAGGATTTGTCCAGCTTCGAACGGGGAAGCTGTGTTTCATCCCAGGATCCTGTCTATTTCTTCCTTGTCCGAGTCCATCACATATGGGATACCCGATATCTCGGAGGCCTCCCTTGTAAGGGCCACAAGGTCGTTTCTGTCGATGTATTTGAGGGCGAATTTCCTCGCCCCTGCCATGAGTTGCTGGAGTCCCTGTCTGAGCCTGTCTATGTAGGAGTAAAGGCCGATGGCTCCTGGTGGTAGCTCTTTGAAATCGTCTCCCAATCTCTCCTTGAGCTGAGCTCCCACAGCGAAGAGCTCCATATAGCCCTCCTCCAAGGACTGCCCCGTCCTCTCGCACCTTTCAGCCATCAACCTTCCGTGAGTTTTCCCGACCATGGCCGCTGTGAGGATGGCCCTCCCCAGGCAAACAGCCTTCACGTGGGGTGCCGCGAGGGCAATGGCCTTGAATATGTGATCCTCCAAAGACAAACCCCCACCTATGGCGATGGGAGGGATGTATGCTCCCTTGGCCCTGAGCCTCTCGCAAATCTGATAAGTAAGGCACTCGAGATGAACCGTGGGAATGCCCCACTCATTCATCATCCTCCAAGGACTCATGCCCGTTCCGCCACCGGCTCCGTCTATGGTCAAGAGATCTATCTTGGCGTTGGAGGAGAACTTTATGGCCCTGGCCAGGTCAGCTGGCCTGTAAGCGCCGGTTTTGAGGGTCACGTACTTCGCTCCCAATTTCCTCAGCCTCTCTACTTCCTTGTAGAAACCCTCCTCGTCCACCATTCCCAGGCGGGAATGCCGTTCGAACTCGGTTATCCCACCACACTGAAAAGCCTTTTGAGCTGTGGGCGTCCTGGGATCTGGAAGGACAATGTAACCTCTCTCTTTGAGCTGAAGAGCCCTCTCCAGAGTTGGCAGTTTGACCTCCCCGCCTATGTCCTTTGCTCCTTGCCCCCACTTGAGCTCGAAGATTTCCACACCGAGCTTCTCTATGACGAACTCGGGCACTCCAAGCATTGTGTCTTCCACATTCGCTTGGACTATGAGACCGCCTTTGCCCTGATACCACCTCCTGAATGCTTTGACCCTTCTCTCCATCTCGGGCGAATGGACGAGTCTTCCATTCTTGAACTCGGCCTGAGGGTCCATGCCGCAGACATTCTCCCCGACCACTACCAAGATACCGGATATGGCAGCCCCTGCAGCCACATCCTCCCAGTTGATTCTCGCTATATCGGTCGAGCCGAGGGCACCTGAGACTATGGGGAAATCCAGTTTGAGGCTCCCATCGCGGCCAGCTTCTGTGGTGCAATCCACAGCGGGGAAGATGGCCACATCCGGGTCAGCTTGAACCCCTACTGCCCCCACACAGGTGCCCTGGATGTTGAAGTGGGAGAAGTCCACGGGATAGTCCTTTTCAGCCCCGGCCGTTATCTTTCCGAAGGGCTGGGGGTAGATCATCTCTCTCCCCTTCAAGGCAGATCTGCCTATCTCGCAGGGCCCCTCGCATCCATCCAGGCAAGTGACACATATGCCGGAGATGGGAGCAGGGGAAACCCTCGTGGTGGTGATTGTGGCTGCACTCCTATTGGGCCTGCTGTAAGACATGTTCTCGCACCTCCCTCCAGGTTCTTTGGATTACGGAGAAGACGCCCCCCAAGGGGCCTCCCTCTGCGCAAGCAAAAAAAGGCGCCCACTTGCCTCGCAAGAGGACGCCTTTGTCCTTTGACCTTGGTGCTACACGTCTTTGTGCAGCGATCTGGGATTTTAAGCGAGACTTATCCCACTTGTCAAGACAATTCTCCCCACTTAAAGAACCCCTTCCAAATTTTTCTGGGACCATCCCTTTGGCGAGACCTATTCTCACAGGAAATCACGAAGATCACCTTCCCCACGAGTGGAGGGCGAAACCGGAATCCATCGTGCAATGCACCGAAAAAAGAGCCGGATAACGAGGAGAATCTTCCGCCCCTTGTTTATCGCCCTATCTCAATCGGCTGGCTCAGTCCAGGCCAAGGGACCCTTCTCCTGTGTAAGACCGCCTTAGGGGCCTATGGAGGGCAAGGGGAGAGTGGCTTGGGCCGAGAACACAGGGAGAAGACGGCGTGCAGAGCCCGCCCCTCCGCGGGGTGCGCTGTCCAAGGTGGGATGGCCTCGCGGCGAAAACCCGGAGATGAGGCAACGGGCGGTTTTCTCGGAGGGACGCACTCCGTGCGTCCGTGTCGCAAGGCCGGGCGCAAGCCGGGGCATTTCATGATTACGGACGGGCGAGCTAAAGGTTCGTGGCCCAAAAGAGACAACATTTGGGTTGGCGTGATGTCGACATTACGGGCGTGCGGAGCCCGCCCCTCCACGACGAGGCCGACCCCAACGCGGCTTGCCTAGCGGGTGAAGGCCTGGGGACGACGCTGAAGGCCGTCTTCTCGGAGGGACGCGCTCTGCGCGTCCGTGTGGCAAGGCCATATGCAAGCCAAGGCATAACATACTCATCTGGGGCAAACGAACGTTTGGTGGCTTAATGAGGAGATCCCCGGGTGGAAGCGAAGCCTGCTACACGGGCGTGCGGAGCCCGCCCCTCCACGGGGTGGATGATCCGAGCTGGGATGGCCTTGCGGGGAAAGGCCCGGGGATACGCCAAGGCCGATTTTCTCGGAGGGACGCACTCTGTGCGTCCGTGTCGCAAGGCCGGGCGCAAGCCGGGGCATTCCATTCCCACCGGATGGGTTGACGATAAGCCGGTGGCCAAGAGGGCACATGTCTCGGTCAAGCCCGTGCGCTCCTCGCGGGCGTGCGGAGCCCGCCCCTCCACGACGAGGCCGACCCCAACGCGGCTTGCCTAGCGGGTGAAGGCCTGGGGACGACGCTGAAGGCCGTCTTCTCGGAGGGACGCACTCCGTGCGTCCGTGTCGCAAGGCCGGGCGCAAGCCGGGGCATCTCATGATTACGGACGGGCGAGCGAAAGGCTCGTGGCCCAAAAGAGACAACATTTGGGTTGGCGTGATGTCGACATTACGGGCGTGCGGAGCCCGCCCCTCCACGACGAGGCCGACCCCAACGCGGCTTGCCTAGCGGGTGAAGGCCTGGGGACGACGCTGAAGGCCGTCTTCTCGGAGGGACGCACTCTGTGCGTCCGTGTCGCAAGGCCGGGCGCAAGCCGGGGCATTCCATTCCCACCGGATGGGTTGACGATAAGCCGGTGGCCAAGAGGGCACATGTCTCGGTCAAGCCCGTGCGCTCCTCGCGGGCGTGCGGAGCCCGCCCCTCCGCGGAGTCGGCCATCCGACCTAAGATGGCCTCCCGGTGCAAGGCCCGGGGATGGCGTTGAGGGCGGTTTTCTCGGAGGGACGCACTCTGTGCGTCCGCATGGCAAGGCCGCACGCGAGCAGAGGCATTCCATTTCCACCCGATGATGAGGCAAGAGGCCGGTTGCCCTACCGCGCACATGCCTCGGTCAAGCCGGTGCCTTCCTATCCGGGCGTGCGGAGCCCGCCCCTCCCCGGGGTGGGCTGTCCAAGGTGGGATGGCCTCGCGGCGAAAACCCGGAGATGACGCAAGGGGCGGTTTTCTCGGAGGGACGCACTGTGTGCGTCCGCGTGGCAAGGCCGGGCGCAAGCCGGGGCATTTCATGATTACGGACGGGCGAGCTAAAGGTTCGTGGCCGAAAAGAGACAACATTTGGGTTGGCGTGATGTCGGCATTACGGGCGTGCGGAGCCCGCCCCTCCGCGGGGGGCAAGCCTGGGTGAGAGGCCTTGGGGGAAAACCCGGGGATAACGCGAAGGGCGTTTTTCTCGGACGGATGCGGTCTCCGCGTCCGCATTGCGAGGCCGTACGCAAGCCGAGGCATGACGTGATCATAAAGGGGCAATCGAACGCCCGGTGGCCTAATGGGGCGATCCCCCGGTAGAGGCAAGACTCCGCT